>ENA-UEYI01002520-UEYI01002520.1-human-gut-metagenome-genome-assembly--contig:-NODE-2520-length-12535-cov-4.491411_pt1 | contig 12535 bp, 15 predicted proteins | sample MGYA00242900_ERZ507916 | MGnify/ENA primary metagenome ERZ507916 (study PRJEB26167, sample SAMN06115521) | human gut metagenome | host: Homo sapiens | place: China:Chongqing | collected 2015-09-02...
TTGGGATAGTCCATGCCGTACTGCTCACAGAGGGCGTAGAACTTGTCTTTCGTGTCGAACGTTTCAAGCAGCTCATCACGTTCTGCGGAATTATGAAGTGTCCGCCGTCCGTTTCGTAAACGTAGTTTCTAAGTTCCTCTTCCGCGATTTCTATGTAGTCCTTTTTATGTTCCGTTTCGATCGGATAAATCTCGAACGACACTTTTTCGCAGTAAGCCGACGCGAGCATCTTTTTCACGTCGTCCACCACTCCGCGAGCCACTGCCAGACTGTAAACGTCGCTGTCAAGCCCGAGTTTAACAGAAAAATCGTACTCGGCGTTTTTGACGATCTTGACGTTTTCGGCAAAAACGTACGGCGCAATCGACGGCATTTGCTCGAAAAAAGTTATCAGTCGCGACACGAAAAAGCACTCATCGAAGTGGCTTTTGGTAAGTTTAACCACAACCGAAGCCTTTGACCTGAGAGCGTCGATTATCGCGTCCTGAATCTTTTCGGAGTTGGCGCGAACGATCTGCTCTTTCGGCTCGGGATAAATTACGTTTACCCGCACGGTTTCCGCGGAAATATCGAATTCGACTGATTCAAGCACGAGGTAATCGAATTCGTTTGCGGTTATTTCATTGAATTTCGTCATCAGCGACGCTGCCATTTCGTTTTTTCTCCTTGTCGGCTTTGGTAAAATTCGTTCAGTATTTTTCTGCGAGCGCCAGAATTTCTTTCGCCGCGTCCGTTGCCGCGATCGATTTTACGAACCGCCCTTTTTCGTATAAAGCGGCTTTGCCGTCTCCGCCGCCGCAAACGGCGATATCCGCGTCCTTCGCTTCGCCCGGTCCGTTGACTACGCACCCCATTACGGCTATTTTAACGTTCTTTTTCAAGCGTCCGACGTTTTTTTCCACTTCGTCGACTACTTTTTCCATATCGTAGCGACACCGCGAACAAGTCGGACAAGAAACAATTTCAACGCCACCCTCGTTCAATCCTACCGCGCCCAGAATAAGCCGCGCGGCTTCGACCTCCTTGACCGGATCGCCGGTAAGCGAAACTCTGATCGTGTCGCCTATACCTTTCAACAGTAACGATCCGATACCTATCGACGACTTGACTACGCCGCGAATCTTCGTTCCGCTTTCGGTTACTCCGAGATGAAGCGGATAATCGCACTGTTCGTGAAGCCGTTCGTAAGCGTCTATCATCGTCCGTACGTCGCTGGACTTGACCGAAATCACCGTATCGTAAAACCCGAGTTTTTCGAGTATCGCAACGTGTTTCAGCGCACTCTCGGTCAGGGCTTCGGCTTTATCTTCGACGTTTTCAAGCGTTTTATCCAGAGAGCCGCCGTTCACTCCCACTCGAATGGGTACGCCGTTTCTCTTGCACGCGGCAACTACTTCTTTGACTTTGGATTCGTCTCCGATATTGCCGGGATTAAAACGAATTTTATCGAAACCGATATCGGCGCAAGCCACCGCCAAGCGATAATCAAACTGAATGTCCGCAACGAGCGGCGCGACGGTCTTGCCGATTATTTTCTTGCACGCCTTGACTTCATCTTCGGAACTGACTGCCAAGCGAACGATATCGCAACCCGCCGCTTCCAGCACGCGAATCTGCGCGAGCGTGGCCTCGTAGTCTGCCGTCGGAGTGTTCGTCATCGACTGCACTGTAACGGGCGCATCGCCGCCTATATAAAGATTTCCGACCTTGATTTTTCTCGTGTTATTCATGTAAACAACCCCAAAATGTCGATTACTATTACGAACCCGAACAGCAACAGAAGTCCCACGGTATGAATTATATTCTCGACTTTTCTGTTGACCGGTTTTCCGCGCACCCACTCGATAAGCGTAAAAACAATCTTCGAGCCGTCAAGCGCGGGAATCGGCAAAATATTGAATATCGCGAGGTTGGCAGCGATAAGCGGTAATAGTACCAGAAAGTTTCTGAGATCCGCCATACCGAGTTCAGCCATTATTCCTACAGTCCCCACCGGTCCCGTCAACGAGGTAATCGGTATTCTGCCGGTAATCAGCCCGCCGAACGAAGCGAGTATCGAAATCGAAAGTTTGCACGTATACGGCACACAGTACTTGAACGCATAACCCGCGCCGCACTTAACCGACGTATTTACCGGCGAAAATCCTAGTCCGACGTAATTAAGGTCGGATCCGTCCGCAGCTTTAGATTTAATCTGTTTCATAGTCACGGTTACGGTTGTTTTTTGCCCGTTGCGAATTATCGTAAAATCGTAGGTCGCACCGACATTTTTGACTTTCACAAGATCGTCGTAGGTTTTCATTATGCTTATCTTTTCGCCGTTGACCGCAGTTATCACGTCGCCGACCCGGAGTTCGGCACAGTAATTGTTTCCGTTCTCGTCGGCATAAAGAGTATGGACTTCAGGCTCGACGTAGCCGACCGCCAAAATAAAAATAAACGAGAATATTATCGCCGAAACGAAGTTGAAAAACGCACCCGCGGCAAGTACGATTATGCGCTTCCACGGCTTTTCTTCGGTAAACGAACGCGGTTTTTCCGTCGCTTCTTCCTTTTCTTTCAACGGGTCTACGCACGGCGGCATTACATGCTCCGGCTGGATTTCCGGAAACACGGAATCGGGATCGATAACTTCGCACGTTTCTTCCTCGGATTCGAGTCCGCTCTCGTCCTCAAACGCGCAGAAGCCTCCGAGCGGCACCGCACGGAGCGAAAACACCTCGCCCGTTTTCTTGTTCTTTTTGGAAAAAATCTTAGGTCCGAAGCCTACGGAAAACTCGTTGATTTTAAACTTGAAAATTTTCCCGGCAACGTAGTGTCCGAGTTCGTGAATGACGATCATTACCAAAAGAATGACCACCGCTATAAGAATAAAAAGAAAATATTTCATATACTCTCCGAAATTCTTTTATAATCGCGATTGACCGTACAGCATACTTTTTCGTGAAGTTCGATAATCTCGCGGTAATCCTCGTAGGGAGTTGCTTTTTCAATATCTAGAATATGCTCGGCTATGCTCGTTATATCCGTAAATCCGATTTTCCCGTTCAAAAACAACGCGACGGCGGCTTCGTTCGCGGCGTTGAGTATCGCGGGCGCGGTGCCGCCCTCACGCATTGCCGCTTTTGCAAGCCCGGGCATCGGGAAAACTTTTTCGTTCGGTTCGATAAACGTAATAGGTCTGTCAAACTTATAATTTCCATATTTAGACGCTACTCTTTTGGGATAAGTAAGCGCATACTGAATGGGTAAAGTCATATCGGTCGGCGCGATTTGAGCAACTACCGTACCGTCGTTAAACTCGACCATCGAGTGAATAATGCTTTCGGGTTGAATAACATAGTCGATATTTTCCGTACCGAACAGCCAACGCGCTTCAATGATTTCAAGTCCTTTGTTCATCATAGTCGCGCTGTCGACGGAAATTTTCTTGCCCATCGACCAGTTCGGGTGTCTGACGGCTTGCTCGGGCGTAATGTTTTTCAGTTCGTCGCGCGATTTTGCACCGCGGAAAGGTCCGCCGCTAGCCGTAAGTATCAGTCTTTTGAGGTCTTCTCTTCTGCCGCCGCCGAGACACTGAAATATCGCGGAATGTTCACTGTCGACGGGCAGAATTTCAACGTGCTTTTTTGCCGCAAGTTCGGTAACGTATTTCCCGCACGCTACCAGCGTTTCTTTATTCGCAAGCGCAACTCTTTTGCCGGCGTTGATAGCGGTAATCACGCCTTTCAGCCCGCTAAGCCCCACCACGGACGCCACGACGATATCGACCGACGACAAAGACGCGGCTATTTCCTGCGCATTTTCACCCGCAAAAATTTCGCATTTATAGCCTATCTCGCACAGTGCTTCGCGTTTCGTTTCGTCGGCGATGCCTACGAACTCCGGACGGAATTCTTCGGCTTGCTTTATAAGAGTAACCGCGTCGGTGCCGCAAATGAGCGCACAAACGCGGAATTCGTCCTTATATTGCCTGACCACGTCAAGCGTTTGTTTTCCTATCGAACCGGTGCAACCGAGTATCGCTACTCCGATCATAAAACTACTCCGAGTATCGTGAAATAAATATACAGGAACACTGCGGAAATTATAAGCCCGTCGATACGATCCATGAAACCTCCGTGCCCTTTAAGGAAATTACCGAAATCTTTGATGCAGCAAGAACGCTTGACGTACGACGATATAAGATCGCCGATCTGACAGAACAGCGAAGTTCCCAGTCCGAGAACCAAGAAATGCAAAACGTTAGGCACGACCGCCGCGGTTATCGGAGCGCATCCGAGCGCGCCGTTTTTCGCGAGCAAATACACGATTACGCCGCCGAAAGTACCGCCGACAAGTCCGCCGATTGCACCGGAAATAGTTTTCATCGGACTGATTTTCGGGCAAAGTTTAGGGCCTTTAACCGTAGATCCCACGAAATACGCCATTGTATCGGTAAGCGTTGTGCAGATAAACAGCAACAATATCGCGTTGATAGACTGCGAGCCGAATACGGCTAGACCGGTTATACTTGACTCCGCTTCGGGCATAAAGTAAGCAAGTCCGAGCGTGTAAACCATAATCGTAGTCGGATAAATCATTACGAAAAGCGTACTGATTGCATTGCCGACTTCGTAATTTTTGTTGCACATCGTGAACACGATACACGCAATAAACGTAACCGCAAGCACGCCGAAGAAAGCGGTAATGCCGCCTTGTCCGCGGCCGAACTCGCTGACGAGTTTGAACGCGGCGTACCCCGCGACTATATTCGCGTAAACGAAAATGTTTACGGGTTTCGGAAACTTAATCGCAATCGCACGGGAAAACTCAAATGCCGCGACAAGCATCAGAAAAACTACGAGCGCATCGTAGAATATATCGTAAATATAAAGTCCGAGCAAAATCGGCGCGACGTAAAGCACTGCAATAAACAAGGCAGTTAGCGTCCTGACGTGGAAATTACTTCTTTTCTTCTTCCCGTTACCGTTATCGCCGCCGTTTTCCACTGGCATTTGTTCCGGATTTTTCTGATCTGAATTGTCGTTGTTGTCTGCCATTTAGTGATACCTTTAGTTGGAATATTGAGTTAAACGCCTTGTCTCGGCGTTTAGTCGTATCACACTTTTCCGTAACGCCTCGGGCGTAAGCGGTATTCCCTTACGAGCGCATCGAATTCTTTTGCGGAAAAGTCCGGCCAAAACGTATCGGTAAAAAGCCACTCCGAATACGCCGCCTGATACAATAAAAAGTTGCTTAATCTTTTTTCTCCGCCCGTACGGATAATCACATCCGGATCGGGTTGATCGGCTGTATACAAATACTTTTGAAAATTAGCCTCGGTGAAATCCTCGCCGCTACTTGCAAGCAGGCTCGCCGCGCGCACGATTTCGCTTCGGCCGCCGTAATTGAGCGCAACGTTCAGCACGCCGTTTTTTCCGCCCACGCTGTCGCTTTCTACGGAATCGAGAATTTCGACCACGTCTTTAGGAAAATACCCGCGATCGCCGAGAACGCGCAATTTTACACCGTTTTCGATAAGTTCGGAAAACACGGTCGCAAAATTCTTTCTGATAAGATCGACAAGCGCGTCCACTTCGTCTTTCGGCCGATACTTGTTCTCGGTGGAAAACGCGTAAATCGTGACGTATTCGATACCGACGGAAAACGCGTGGCTCGCGATTTTCATCAGCGTTTTAACACCCGCGCGGTGTCCGAATTTTCTCGCAAGTCCGCGTTTTGTCGCCCATCTGCCGTTACCGTCCATAATGACTGCAACGTGCCGAGGCATAGGATTTGCGAATTCCACTATGTCAGACTTCAAGGATTTCGTTTTCCTTTTCTTTGATAAGCGCGTCGACGGAAGCGATGTTCTTGTCGAGGATCTTCTGGACTTCCTTTTCGTAAGTCGCAACCTCGTCGTCGGTGATTTGCTTATTCTTATTGAACGCTTTCAGTTTGTCCATAATATCGCGACGAGCGTTTCTGAGCGTGACTTTGTAGTCCTCGCCCACTTTCTTGACTTGCTTGCCGAGATCTCTGCGGCGCTCTTCGGTAAGTTGCGGGAACACGAGTCTGATGACTTTGCCGTCGTCGGTCGGCGTGATGCCGATATCGGAGGCGGTGATCGCCTTTACGACAGCCTTAATCATGCTGGAATCCCACAGCGAAATCTGCAAAAGACGCGCTTCGGGCACGGTTATGTTCGCCATCTGATTAAGCGGCGTGAGCGCACCGTAATAATCTACGGTTATTTTATTGAGAATCTGGGGGTTCGCTCTGCCCGCCCGAATAGTGTTGAGTTCGCTTTTAAGGTGTTCGACGGTATCCATCAACGAAAGTTCGTACTCTTCAAATGCGTCGCCGACCTCGGGTAAATTAAAAACCATAAATCCTCCTCAGGTAATTTTGTCCGTTCATCGCGATTTTTAACGCTTGATAAACGGCTTGACCTGCGCCGAAGCGCATTAAACCCGCAAAGACAACCTTTGCAATCGGCGCTTCGCGCGTTTTATCCATTACATTATAGCAAATAATCGGATAATTTACAACTGTTATTTGATAGTTGTGCCTATTTTTTCTCCGCGAGCCGCTTTAATCAGCCCGTCCTCTTCGTTAAGACCGAACGCCACGATGGGAATTTTGTTCTCCATACACAAAGTAAGCGACGTAAAGTCCATAACGTTAAGGTTACGGTTCATGATTTCCATGTAAGAAATGGTGTCGATCTTCTTTGCATTCGGATTCGTTTTGGGATCGGAATCGTAGACGCCGTCCACGTTCTTGGCCATAAGAAGAACGTCAGCTTTGATTTCGGTGGCTCTCAGCGCCGCTCCGGAATCGGTCGAGAAATACGGGTTACCGGTGCCGCAAGCGAAAATAACTATACGCCCGCACTCGAAATGCCGAAGCGCTTTTCTTAAGATGAACGGTTCGGCTACCGACGGAATCGAAAGCGCGGTCTGCACTCTCACCGGCACGCCTTTCTTCTCTATAGCGTCCTGAAGCGCGAGCGAATTCATGATCGTAGCGATCATGCCCATGTGATCCGCAGTTACGCGATCCATATTCGTTCCCTGTCTGCCGCGCCAAAAGTTGCCGCCGCCGACCACGATACCTATTTCTACTCCCGAATTATGGAGTTCTACGACTTGCGAAACGATATGCTCTACGGTAGCGGAATCGATACCTACGCCCGCTTCGCCCGCCAGAGCTTCGCCGCTGATTTTCAAAAGTACTCTCTTATACATAAGGTTAATCCTCCGTAAATAGACGTTTTTCAAAAAAATAGGAACACTAAAACGAGTGTTCCTATTCTTCTGAACTCAAGCGAAGTTATTACTTGTTGGTCATCTTAGCGATTTCTTCTGCGAAGTTTTCGCTCTTCTTCTCAAGACCTTCACCCATAACCATGCGCTCGAAGCCGACGATCTTAGCGGTTACGCCGACCTTCTTGGCGACTGCGGCAAGGTACTGCGAAGTCGTGACGGTGTTATCGGTAATGAATTCCTGATCATTGAGGCAGATTTCTTTGTAGAACTTGTTGATTCTGCCGTCAAGCATCTTTTCGATAATCTGCTCGGGTTTGCTAGCGTTCTTGGGATCGTTTTTGATCTGCGCTCTGAGAATGTCTTTCTCGTGCTCGACTTCCGCAGCGGGAACCTGGCACTCGCAAACGTACTTCGGCGAGAACGCCGCGACGTGCATAGCGATGCTGTGGCAAGCGGCGATGAACTCGGCGTTATCAGCCACGTTCTTATCGGTTTCGACTTCGACGAGAACGCCGATCTTGCCGCCCATGTGAATATAGGATTCGAGAACGCCGTTCACGGTCTTGCGAACGAAACGACGGATAGCGATCTTTTCGCCGATCTTCGCGGTAGCGTTGTTCACCGATTCGAGAACGGTGCCGTCAGCCGTCTGAACCGCGAGAAGCGCGTCGACGTCGGCGGGGTTATTCTCCACGACGATCTTTGCGGCGTCGTTGGCAAGCGCAAGGAAATCGTCGGTCTTCGCTACGAAGTCGGACTCGCAGTTGACTTCCACGAGCGCGGCGGTCGTTCTGTCCGCGGAAACGCAAGCGGCGACGGCGCCTTCGGAAGCGATACGCGACGCTTTCTTCGCCGCAACCGCCACACCGCGTTCTCTCAAGATTTCGGTGGCTTTGTCCATATCGCCGTTAGCGGCTTCGAGTGCTTTCTTACAATCCATCATACCTGCGCCGGTCTGTGCGCGAAGCGCGGCGGCATCTTTAGCGGAAATTGCCATAATATTATTTTCTCCTTATTAAATTGGGTTGAACTTTTTTTAGATTATTCGGCGGTCGCTTCGTCGACAGCCGCTTCTACTACCTCTTCGGTTTCCTCTTCGGCTTTAACTTCAGCGTTCTCTTCGGCTTTCTTCGCTTCCGCTTCGGCGTTCATCTTTGCTTCCATCTGGCGACGGAGCGCAAGACCTTCTTCGCCTTCGCGAGCCTCGATAACGGCGTCGGCCATCGCGCTGGCGATAAGTTTAATCGAACGGATAGCGTCATCGTTGCCCGGGATAACGTAGTCGACTTCGTCGGGATCGCAATTGGTATCGACGATGCCTACGATCGGGATATTGAGTTTGCGCGCTTCGGAAACCGCGAGGTGTTCTTTCTTGGGATCGACCACGAACAACGCACCCGGAAGATTGCGCATATCTTTGATACCGCCGAGGTTCTCTTCGAGTTTGTCGCGCTCGGCGATGAGTTTAGCGACTTCCTTTTTGGGAAGAACGTTGAACTCGTTCATTTTTTCCATCTGGTTGAGTTTGTTAAGACGCTCGATTCTGGTGCGGATCGTCGCGAAGTTGGTCAGCGTGCCGCCCAGCCAGCGGGACTTGATGTAGAACATACCGCACTTCTCGGCTTCTTGCTGAATCGCTTCCTGAGCCTGCTTCTTGGTGCCGACGAAAAGAATGTTCTTGCCGCTCTCGGCTACGCTCTTTACGAAAGTGTACGCTTCGTCGATAAGTCCGACCGTCTTTTCAAGGTTGATGATGTAGATGTCGTTTCTGGAAGTATAGATATACTTCTTCATTTTCGGGTTCCACTTGCGAGTGGGGTGACCGAAGTGAACGCCTGCTTCGAGCAGTTGTTTCATAGATACTACGTTTGCCATGTTTTGCCTCCTGTTTTACCTCCCCCGACTTCAACCGCAATCCCATTCGGACGGCACTGAAAAAAGAATTTTACCGCCCGCACAGAAGGACGCGTCAGCCAAGGTGCGTATTTAACCGTTTAGTATTATAGCACGGATAAAAAAATAATGCAAACGAAATTTGCACTATTTTTTATCGAATTATTCGATTTTTATAAGTTTTTTTGCGTTGGCGGTCGGATTGCTGCCTAAATCGTATTTATTCGCAGTCGCAATCGTCGTCGTGGCAATGGTCGTGATGCCCGCACTCGTCGCAATCGCATCCGCAACCTTCTTCCTCGGCAACTCTAAGATACTCTTCAAACACAGCGTCCATAAGCGCTTCGTCCTCGAGCGGAATAAACTTGTCCTCTTCGTCCTCGTTTTCGGACCCTTCGACTTTGAAGATGAACACTTCGCCCTCTTCTACGCCTTCCATTTCCTCAACGGGTTCGAGCAACGCGTAAAAATCGCCTTCGTACTCTACGCAAGCGACTTCGTAAAAGTCGATCGGCTCTCCGTTGTCGTCGTAAAGGGTTACGATTTCGTCCTCGTCCATGATTTCGACGTTCTCGTCATGTTCTGCCATAATGATACTCTCCTTATTTTATATTTGAATCGAGGTAACTTTGCAATATCAGTTGCGCCGCTATCCTATCCACGATTTCCTTACGTTTATGCTTCGGCACGTTATTAGCGTCCATAATCTCTTCGGCTTCGACCGTAGTCAGTCGTTCGTCTATGAGAATTACGCTCAGCCCCGAAACCTTTTCGAGAACTCTTGCAAAAGCACGCGACTTGCCCGCGCGATCCCCCTCACTTCCGTCCATATTGAGAGGAAGTCCGAGTACTATCGCGCCTGCGTTTTGTTCTTTTGCGATTGCCGCGATCTTGTCCACGTTTTTCCGCATACTTTCGGACTTAACGGTGGCAAGCGGCGAAGCAAGCAACCCCAGTTCGTCGCTCATACTAAGTCCTATTCGCGAATCGCCGTAATCTACGCCAAGAATTCTCATATGAAGATTATAACATACTTTTCCCGATTTGAACAGTAAAAAGACGTACTTCCTCAAAAAAAATTATGACCGCCCGATTAAAGCGGTCATAATTTTCTTGTAAATGCGTTATTACTCGCCGCAACCGCAGCCGCAATCGCCTTGCTCGGACTCGCCGCACTGAGCGTCGGATCCGCCTTTGCAGTTACAGATATCGGTCATTTTGCTTTTAACCTCGCCCGCCATCTTTTTGGCTTTGGGGCTGGACGCAATCATAGCGCCCGCAACAGCACCGATCGTAATGCCTAAAAACAAGTCTTTCATAAACACCTCCTACGTTTATTCTGCGTTTTTTAATCGTCGCATATAACTTCACGCAAGGATATTTATAAGGAAAAATCTGTTAATAGGTTTGAGTTGCCATGCCGGAATAAGATAATCGAACAAAAACGTGTCGTCCGAAAGCGGAATTACGCTTCTGCGTGCTCTGCTTTATATTTGGTAAGGTAATCGTTGATAGCGGCTTTGATCGCTTCTTCCGCCAAAACCGAGCAATGCAGTTTCTGCGCGGGAAGACCGCCGAGTTTCTCCACAACTTCCGCGTTGGTGAGTTTAAGCGCTTCGTCGACGGTCTTGCCTTTGATCATTGTCGTAGCGATCGAACTGGTGGCGATTGCCGCCGCGCAGCCGAACGTCTGGAAACTCACGTCCTCGATGATATTGTTTTCGATCTTCATATAGATCTTCATAATATCGCCGCAGACGGCGTTACCGACGGTACCGACGGCGTTGGCATCTTTCATTTCGCCCACGTTGTGCGGATTCTGAAATTCTTTTACGACGCGTTCGTTATACATTTTTCGTTTCTCCTTTGAATTCATAAAACAGCGGCGACATATCGCGCAGTTTATTTACTATTTCTTTAAGTTTGTCCACGGTGTAATCGACTTCTTCCATAGTGTTGTCGCGACCGAAACTGAATCTTATCGAACCGTGCGCCTTCTCTATCGGAAGCCCGGTAGCAAGCAAGACATGCGACGGTTCAAGCGAGCCGGACGAACAAGCCGAGCCGGACGAGCAAGCAATTCCCGCAAGGTCGAGCGACATAAGTATCGACTCGCCCTCGATGAACTCGAACGAGAAGTTCGCGTTCTGCGGCAGTCTGTCGACTTCGTCGCCGTTGTACACGATATACGGAATTTCGTTTTTAACGCGCTCGACGAAATGATCTCTCATTCCTTTAATATAAGCGTAGTTTTCGTCCAGATGAGCGATCGCTTTTTCAAGAGCCGCAGCCATGCCGACTACTGCCGGAACGTTGGTCGTGCCGCCGCGCATCGTACGCTCCTGATGCCCGCCGGTCATGAACTTGTCGGGCTTAGTGCCGCCTTTTATATAAAGAACGCCGATACCTTTCGGTCCGTAGAATTTGTGACCGGAGAACGACATAAGATCGACTCCGAGATCGCGTACGTTTACCGGAATAGCGCCCATCGCCTGCACTGCGTCGGTATGGAAGAAAATCCCGCGCTCGTGCGCGATCGCCGCAAGTTCCTTAATCGGTTCGATCGTGCCGATCTCGTTGTTCGCGAGCATTACGGACACGAGTATCGTCTTGTCGGTAATCGCTTTTCTGAGGTCGTCGGGATTGACTTTTCCCTTATTGTCAACCGGAAGATAAGTCACTTCAAAGCCGAATTCCTGAAGTTGTTTGCAAGATGCCAGAATCGCGGCGTGTTCGATACTGCTGGTAATGATATGATTACCCTTGTCGCGCATCTTCATCGCCATGCCTTTGATCGCCCAGTTGTCCGCTTCGGTGCCGCCCGAAGTGAAATAAATTTCGGTGGGTTTCGCACCGATAAGCGACGCGATCTTTCTTCTCGCTTCGTCCACGGCGTACGCGCCCTCTTGCCCGAACGCGTGCATGCTGTTTGCGTTACCGAACTTCTCCGTGAAGTACGGAGTCATGATTTTCAACACTTCCGGATCAAGCGGAGTCGTTGCCGAATGGTCAAGATAAATTCTGTTCATATTACCTCACACAACTGTAATCTTTAATCATATCGCCTATCGTTGCGGACGCAAGGAAATTGTCTATACCTTCGTACAACCTCTTGAAAATAATTCTGTTCGGGCAGTACAAGTCTGGGCAATTCCCACCCACGCAATCGGTGATATCGAACGAGTCCCCGAGTGCGGCGAGCACTTCTTTGACGCTCACCTTTTCGGGCGGTCGGGAAAGATAATAACCGCCTTGCACGCCTCTCACGCTTTCGACTATCTCACCTTTTCTCAACATTATGAGAAGTTGTCCGAGATATTTTTCGCTAAGATCGGTCTGCTTTACAAGCGTGGAAAGCTAATCCGGCTTGTCGTATGCCAAACCGATCA
>ENA-UEYI01002528-UEYI01002528.1-human-gut-metagenome-genome-assembly--contig:-NODE-2528-length-12492-cov-4.933870_pt1 | contig 12492 bp, 8 predicted proteins | sample MGYA00242900_ERZ507916 | MGnify/ENA primary metagenome ERZ507916 (study PRJEB26167, sample SAMN06115521) | human gut metagenome | host: Homo sapiens | place: China:Chongqing | collected 2015-09-02...
TCCAACGTGGCTGACCAAGAAAATAAGATGTCCCCATCAAATATTTTGTGCTTTTCCGGGATATTTACGGAAACCAGTTCGGTTTCTTCGGTAATTCCTTCGTGCATTTCTTTGATTTTCACGACTGGCAATGCCTTTTCGTTTTCTTTTGGTCTATGCTTCTGACAAGCTAATCCATTGATAGGATCGGCAATAGCATACAAATTGCCGATATCCCATCCCTTGGGAATTTCTCGCTTGAGTTGTTCATTCCACTCCATTTCACCACCGGAGGAACGATAGGGTTTTCCCACTGCATTCGGGAAATCAAACTGCGTAAACCAGTAGTCGTAGAGTGTTTTGGCCATGGCTTCCAACTCCACACAAACAGAAAAATTATTTTCGATTTTTCCGTTCAGCGCAACAATCGTTTTTGCAATTTTCTCTTGTTCCGTTATATCCGGCAGGAAAATTAACATTTCCTCTGCAGAGTGAACATTGAAGTGCTGCTGAATAGCCCCCACCTTGTTATTCTGGATTTGCCGCTGACCCCAAAAATTGATATATGCAGCCAAATAGTGCGGATTAACAAGTTCTGTATTTGGGTGAACAATAACAACATCAGAGCAGTTACAACCGTCATACTCAGCTGGGACTACGCAACATGTGCCAGGAATTCCGGTTCGGACAATAACATCACCTTTATGCAAAATCGACTTGGAGAGGCTATTTGAAAACTCGGCAGAAACATATTTCATATCATCGCTTATGATTTTGAAAGGCTTGATATTAAGTGAGCGAAGGAATGGAATGCCTTCGTCTTCATAGTGCTTCGCCATCGTTCCAACAAATCCTACGGTCAATTCTGCAATGCTTGACAGTTTGACGAATTTACTCATATCGCACCCGCCCCAGCTGCGTCTTAATCTCGCTTTCTAAGCGGCAACTTTCTGCAAACATTTCATCTAATCGCGCAGTAAATCCGGTCATCTTCTCGGCAAATTCTTCCGGCGTCAGCTCCACATATTCGATCTTGACTTCAAAATACTGACCGGCAGAAAAGGAGAGCTTCTTTCCCTCAATATCAGCATAGCTGACAGTTACACAGAAATCGTCCTCAGCCTTTCCGGCATTAAAGGTTTTGATGATATGCGTGATCTCATCAACGCTCAACACAGTACGCTGATTTTTGCCATCGACCTTTTCTTTCGTCCCCAGTTTGGATGCATCCATCAGAATCACATTTCCGTCTTTGTTTTCTCGGTCGATGAACAAAATGGACACATTGGTACCGGTGGTGGCAAAAATGTTGGAGGGCATAGAAATAACGCCCCGAAGCATCCGTTCTTTCACCAGATGCTCCCGGATCTTCTTCTGGATACCGGAACCAGCGGTCAGAAAGCCTGTAGGAACGACCACTGCCGCTTTGCCTTTGGGGCCAAGGGAATAGATGATATGCTGCAGGAACATCAGATAAATCGCCATCTTATCCTTGTCCTTGTTGGGAATGTTCGGAACGCCTGCCCAGAAACGTTTCTTATAATTATCGCCAGCCAATGTATCCCTACTGTCAGAGAAGTCCATGTTAAAAGGCGGATTGCTGACAATATAGTCAAAAGTGGCAAGCCCGTCGCCTTTGGCGTTTTTGTGATAAGGCCGCAACAAAGTATCGTCATGTACGACATTGGGCAGCGAGTGGACGAGATTGTTGAGAATCAGGTTCAAGCGCAGGAACTCGTTGGACTTCTGGGATATATCCTGGGTATAGATGGTGCAGTTGCTTTCGCCGATTTCGTGGGCCAACGCCAGCACCAGTGTGCCGGAGCCTGCGGCTGGGTCATACACCGTCACATTCTTTACACCGTTAGGCACCATGATTTTTGCAATGATGCTGGCGATGGAATGTGGCGTATAGTATTCGGCGTACTTACCGAAATCCTTATTGTAGTCCTTGATCAGATACTCGAATATTTGAGCAAAGAAATCGTACTTCTGCTCAAACACACTATCGAAGCTGCATTCAGCAATCTTGTCGATGATAGCACGGCAGAAATCGTCCTTCTTCTCAGCCTCAATCACATGCTGGGAGATACCGCTGAACAAGCGCATGTTGGACTGGCCGCCAGTCCGGACAGAAAAGATATCAATGTTGTATGTAGCAATATCCAGCAGAGTATCATCAAAGACCGTATGAAAATTTTCTTCATTTTTTCGGTTGAACAGGTAAGAGATAAAGTGAGTCTGCTTCAGTTTTGCAGTATCCGGGCCAAAACCAAGCAGGAACAGTTCATAGTCATCATCGGTCATCTGGGCGAGTTGCTTTTCGGCATCTGCCGGGGACAGCTTTGCCAGCGCAGGCTCTACTCGCTTCGCTTCGAAAAGGAACTTGTCGTTGAGAAACTTGTAAAGGAAAACCTCAGTGATGATTTTGTATTCGCTGGAGGCATTGCCCAAACCGAAATTGGTACATACAGCCTTCAGGCTATCGATCATCTGCTTGGTTTGCAGAGTAATATTGGAATCCATTATGATGCAAAATTCCTTTCCGTAAAGTATTCGTTGGAAATACAGGTGCCGATATACTTGATTTGCGCAGCAGAGTATTTCAAATGCTGGGCGTCAAGCTCCTGCTTAATCATCGGGAACATGCCCTGCATGAAGTAAGGCTCATTGTCCATCAAGTGACTATTGGAAAGCACTTGGGAATCCACCCGGTGCTTCAGGTGCGTAAGGACCTGATGCAGTACGACATCCCCAGCAATGGGAGGCGGCGTTTCACGCAGGCGTTTATGGGTACGCATAAATTTCACATCGCCATCGTATTTGGCAGCCAGCATCTGGTCAGCAAGATTCTTTTGCTCGGCCAGCTTGCGGATGCGCTCTAAGGCTTCGATATCCGCTGTCATTTCGTCAGCGGTCAATTCCTCGATATTCTTCTTAGCCAGCAAACGCTGCAGTTCTTCCAGTAGTGTGATGTACTCAGGGTCTTTTGGGTCGAGCGTATGCAGAACGGCCTTGCGGGTCCGATTGAGGGTATCCTGATATTTATCAGCAATCACCAGTTCTTTCTCGGAAACCTTGCGGAAATGGAACTCAATTTCGTCCATAGCAAGGTTCAGAATAGCGCTCATATCCTGGGCTTCTTCAAGGAGCTTCTTCTGGTTAATAAGTGCAATTCTATTGCAGACCTCGCTATAAAGGGCACTGATGTTGTTCAGGTCAAATTGGTCAGCCAGTTCGTCATAGCCGAACAGTTTTGCAACATTGAACAATTCTTTATACAGTTCTAATGCACGGCGGAGCTGTATGAGATCCTGTTTATCGTCTATGGCAGAAATCTGCTGTGAGAACACCTCCGCATTTCCAGTATCATACAGGAACAGTACGTCCTTAATGTCCTGCAAGTCTGCTTCAATTGTCTCCGGGGATTTGAAGATGTTATCATACTGCTTGAACTCATCGCCCAGTTCGGCCTGAAGCTCATCGAAATATGCTTTATTGGTCTTATCAAATTCCGCACGGATATCCGCAAAATCGACCACATAACCGTATCGATAATTCTTGTAGGGCCGGTTAACCCGGGTCAAGGCCTGTAACAGATTGTGGTCTTTGATCACACGTCCCAAGTAGAGTTTCTTCAGCCGAGGAGCATCAAAGCCAGTCAGCAACATGTTGTAGACCACGAGAAAGTCAATCGTGCCTTTTTTGAAGGCGTCTATATTGTCTTTTCGGGTCTCTTTGTCGTCTGCATCATGCAAAATCAATGCCGCAGAATAGGGATAGGATTTTAACTCTTCAAAAATCGCACGCGCCTGCTCGGAAGAATCGCAGACGATCATACCACCGATGGATTCATCGTTCATGGCGATACGGCTCTTGCGGAAATCGTCCGTAATATACTCGACCAAGGCAGAAACATATTTCGGATGCGCGTACATCTCTTTCTTATCGAGAGAGCCTTTGAGCATCTCAATTTCTTCCAATGCTTTTTGCAGCTTTTTCTTATAGGTAGTTTCAATGCCTTCGCGAATCAACTTGAGAGTATATCCATCAGCAATAGAGCGATTGTAGTAATATTTGTGGATATAATTACCGAACACAGACTTGGAATCATATTTTTTGCCTGCAATCGGCTTTCCGTCATCATCGTAAATCGTACCAATCAGTGGCGTGCCAGTCAATGCGATCATAACCGCTTCTCGGTCGGAGGAAAGTAGATTGGCAAGGAAGGATCCGGTAGGTTTATAGCTGCGGTGGGCTTCATCCAAGAAATAGATGCGCTGTACATTTACTGCATAGTCGGACTGTTTCGCAATGGATTCCTTGGAGAACTTCTGAATATTGACCACCGTGATCGTAGGTTTGCCGGTGTTGTTGACTGTTCCGGTGGAATGGATGTTTTTGATGAAGTCTTCCTTGGAATTGATTTCCTCTACATGAAGTCCACGAGCACGGAACTCATTGGCTGCCTGTGTCAATAGGTCAAGACGGTCTACGATGAAATAGAATTTTGCAATCGTTCCATGCTTCTGATAGTAGTCAGTCAGATAACGGACATTGTAATAGGCAAGCGCTGTTTTACCACTGCCCTGGGTATGCCAAATGATGCCGTTTTTTACCCCGGCATTCAATTTGTTTTCGATTGCTTTAGTAGCAAAGAACTGTGGATACCGCATCAGATGTTTTTCCAGATGGGTGATACCATTTTCATCTGTCCGTTCTACATAAGCGATTGCATATTTCAAGAAAGTTAGAATACGCTCAAACGAAAAAAGCGAAGTGATAATTCTATTGGTAGGCGAAACTGGGGAACTATTTGTTACATACTCCGGGCTATACTTGATGCTACTCAGATTGTTATCGGTCAGAATGAAATTTTCAACCGCCTCATCCTTCTCTGGCACGGAAGTCAAGAGCTTTTCGTCTTCCTCTCGGAAATGACTAAAAAACAGCTTCTCATAGCTGATGGTGGAGTAGAATGCTCCTTCCAGAGGGATGGCTTCGGTGTCATCATATTCGCTATTATTGGAGAACACCATGATCTGAGTCAAGTTGATAAACCGTCTAAACTTCTTATTCTTAACCCGCATCAACATGCGATCATATTCGGCCTTGATGCCGCCCTTGTTGTTAGGCTTTTTTACTTCGATAAAAGCCAAAGGAATACCATTGATAAGTGGAGTGATATCAGGGCGAAATTCATCAGAACCATTCTTGCAATTCATCTCTGTGACCACATGATAAGAGTTGACTGTCCCTCCGAAATCTTCAAAATCAATCAGTTTCAAGCCGTTGTATCCATTGATGAGAACTGAATAAAACTCCCTGCCCAAATCATCGTTTTCCAGCATTGCTTTCAAAGCATTGACAATTTTCTGGACATCTGTGGTAGTCAAGGAAGTAGCATTGATCCGATTGATTGCATCACAAAAAACATCGACCAAAATGTTGGTATCGTCGTCGATGACTCCTTCATATTTTCTCAGAGAGATGTATTTATATCCCAGACGAGTGAAATGCACCAATGCAGGAATTTTGACTCGAGAGTTTTCATTGTGCGGCATTGTGCAATCCTCCTTTGTGGCAGAATTAGTTTTTTCCTTATGATTTCAACTTATAAATGCGGTTTCGATTGCCGCCCTCTGTAACAATCGTTCCCTCAACGATCATCTCGCTGAGTATCCGTCTTGCTCTTGCGTCTTTAACGCCGAGCATATCGGAAATATCTGAGCATTTTGCAGAAGCATGATCTGTAAGATATTCAAGGATGGCGATTTTTTGTGAGGCGGTTTTTGTACCTTTATCGCCATTCTTTATCGCTACTTTTTTATCGCTACTTTCTTTTTTGAGTAGCGATAATGATAGAATAATTCTGTCCGGTTCAGAGAGCTCCACGATAACTGGCTCTTTCCACCCCTGCTCACGCCAGACACAGAATATATTCGGAATACCACTTCCAGCACGCTCACCAATATCGATCAGGTTGAACATCTTCAGCATGGTTCCGTTGCGGGGGTCAGAGACACCGCCGCTCTTTGCTGCGTCGATTTCGATACGGAACCCGCCGGGATTGGCCATGGTGATGCTGTCCCGCTTTTTGATGATGACCAGCCCCTGCCTGCCGTAATAATCAGCATTGACCAAACAGTTGGCCAGCGCTTCGCGCAGTGCCTGATGCACCGTAGTATCATCCACCCGAACGCCCCCGTCCATCTTAAACGGCACCTTGATGTCCTGGATCAGCTTGTTATAGACGCGGAAATAGAAGTCATACACATTACCGCTCCAGTCACCGGAAGACGAAATGATACGATCTGTCCAACGGGTATCAGCATCATACTGTTCTTGGTAATCCAGAAAGTAAGCGTTGAATTCCCGCACAATATCGTACTCGTTGCCAAACATGAGAAGTCCTGCGGAGGTAGGATGCTTCTTTCCGTCAGGGCCGATGCCCACAGCACCCAGCTTCAGGAGGAAATCTTCATCCTCCAAAGCTTCCCTCACATGGCCGGGTCGAGAAAGGCGCATTCTCTGACGGTAGCTGCGGATGCTCTCCTGGTTGAACACCGTCAAGTCCATTTCGTTCAGAACCAGCATATCCTGCGTCTTTACCGATGCGTCGCGCACCATAGCCTGATATTCCTCCTTGGTGCAGCGATAGTCGCCCTCACCGTTACGGCGGTAGGTGCAGAGCGGATTGCCGTCCACATACACCGGTTTATAGGAGCGCTCGGCACGGGGGACATTGATGACCACGATATGATCGCCGTCGACCTCTTGCACAAATACATCTTTCGATGACAGCACATTCACGCTGGTCTTGTTGGGATTATTGGCGATGTCCCAAAACTCCTTGATAAGTCTGTCCGGATCGGGCAGATCCACTGTGTGCAAGGATTTATCTGCCCATTCTTCCACTCCCAACAGAATAATGCCGCCGTAGGTATTGGCAAAAGCGGAATAGGTTTCCCAAATGCTTTTGGGCAGGCCACCAAGAGCTTTCTTCGCCTCGATGCGGTTGTTCTCCCGATACTGCTCGATTTTGGAAAAGTCAATCATGGTTTTCCTCCTTTACGAGCTCGATGATATCGCAGAAGTCGCAATCCAGCACGGTACAGATTTTCATCAGGATTTCTGTGCTGACATGCTGGTTCTTCCCCAGTTTGGCAAGGGCGGTCGTAGACATACCGGTGGCCAGACGCAGATCCTTCTTTTTCATGTTTTTATCAATCAGGAGTTTCCACAGCTTATTATAACAAATCGTCATCGTAACACCTCGTGTCAGAGTATACACTAATACAGGTTAATTCTAACACAGCAGCTTCAGTTTGTCTATTGAGAATCCAATTTTTAGATTCGTGATGTCCTTTCCAGACGAGAGATTTTGAATTATAAACTGGCAAAGGATAACCGCAGGAATGCTTTTTTGCTCTCCTGCGGTTATTTCTTTGTTTATGCGGCGCAATTTTTGAGATCAGCCCATGATGCCGATTTTGTTGCCGTTCTCGTACATATCCTCGGCGTACTCGACTTGGTTGGGTCCCTGGCTTTCTATCCAGCCAAAGCCGGGGACATAGACCATATCCGTCAGTTCATTATCGTTAGCTATTGGCTCCGGTGCCGATTTAGGTTCAGGTTGCGTGGGCTGTACCGGGATGGAATCTGTCTGCGTAGGAGGTACATATTCTTGTTCTGTCTCGGCTTCATCTTCTATTTCCGGTACAGGGATGGGCAACTCCTTGGCGGCCACTTCCGGGGCTGATTCAGCTTCCGGCATTCCCGACTCTTGCCTTTCTGTGATTGCTGGCAATATTAGTTCTTCCGGCTCCGGAAGTGTCGGCCGTGGAGTGGTCATGTTGGCCGTTTCGCTCGGCGTGGGTGGTTTCTCGACCTTTTCGGTCTGTGGCCACACGGCGGCACACAGGGCGAGACAGGCGGTGATTGCAGCGGCAATGATGATTCTATTTTTCATTCTGTTTCCTCCTCTTTGAATGTAAAACGATTGAGTTCTGCGGACAACTCACCTTTTGCGGAATATTTATCAGAATTTCAGAAGAGTATCCAGAACATTTGCCGCCTGCTGAAGCTCGCCCTGAGTGGCTTTGTTTGGTATATCTTCATCCTTTTGCACCTTGTGCGGCAGATAAGGTTCATAGTTCTGCCGGGTTATCGATGGCCGGTAATGTCCCAACATCCGCGCCAGTTCCTTGGTTTCCATGCCGTTCCGCAGAGATAGAACGGCGCAGGTGTGCCGGAGATCTGTGAATCGGATATGGTCAAGCCCCGCTTCCTTGATGATCTCGTTATGCATCCGGCGTACCATCTGCGGCGAGTAGGGCCTCTGCGTTGCTGGATGCATGAACATCAGCGGACTTTTTGGATGCTTGGTGTGTTCCATGATCAGGAGGTCGACCATCTCCGATGTCAAGGTTATTGTTCTCGTTTCCGAGCCATATTCGATCAACTCCCGCCGTTCTACAGAGCGCTGCTCTGATATGGTCAGCGTCCTGTTTTTTACATTGAGGTCGCTCCATTTCAGGGCGATGAGCTCACCCTGCCGCAGGCCGACCGTTAAGGCCAGCATGAACATCGGGAGGTAGCCCAGCCGTTCTGCTGCATCCAGATAATCCTCCATCTCCAGCGGTGACAACACATTGGCATTGACTTTCTTTGGCTTGGAGTAGTGGAACGCTCTGGCGGGATTATCGCCAATCAGGCCATCCCGCATGGCTTGGTCCATGCATTGCTGAAGCAGGCGGTGGATGTGCCGCATGGTTTCTTCGCCCAGGCCAGAGCTGCCGGGTCGATGATTGCCGAAGCGCCGCCGTTCCTCCAGAAAATCTCCAACCATCTCCGATGTCAATTCAGCGAGCGGTATATCTCCCATGCCGGGGAGGATATGGTTTTTGAATACATAGTGGTGTGCCGCGTATGTGGTCGGCCTGCTCTGGGACTTATCGTAGGTTTCCTGCCAGAAGATGATGTATTCCCGAAGCGTCATATTCCCACCTCCATGAACTGGCGCTGCAGATCCCGAAAGGCCACCCACGGGAGTCTGACTTGTTTCAGGATTTTCTTGTGCAGATAGTAGAACTCGTGGAGTTTATACTCCGCTCCGGTTTTGGGATTGCGGAACACATAGGGCGAGTCAGTTTCCGGTATCTGCTTCAGAAGGCGTTCTGCTTTGGCGTTAAGCGTCAGCAACCGCTGACCCTTGAGGATGTACCTGTAGCGGACATGAAAATCGGCCCACGACAAGGTGATCAGTTCACATTGCCGCAGGCCGCTTGATAGTCCTGTATAGATGATGGGAAGTACTCCGAGTTTTTCCGCTGCGTTCAGGTAACGCTGAATTTGCCCCAGACGCAAAGGGGCGGACTTGTATTCCTCCGCCTGCGGTTCTGGGCAGAGCCGCACCGGGTTGTACGGAATAAACTGTTCTCGTGCTGCTTCGTCCATGCACCGCCGCAGAAGCAGGTGGACGCACCACACACTTCTGGCACTGAGTCCCCGGTTCTGCAGGCTGTCGTAGAAATCGGTGATTGTCTGCTTTGTCAGGTCAGAGAGCGCCACACTTCCGATGTTGGGAAGGATGTGGCCGTAAATCAGATTGCGGTACCCGCCCTCGGTGTTGCCGTTCCACTTGTGTCGGTTGGCGGTGACCCATTGGCCGCACCACTGCCTGACTGTCATGTTATCTTTCTGCATATCATCGCCTCCTTTTTGCAAGCGAACAATATCACAGAAAGCAGGAAATAGCTACTGAAAAGAACGGCATATCTTCAGGAAAATAACTGTTCCGAATAACGCCGGCATTATTCGGAATAATATAGTTGATTTTATTCGGAGCAGCGGTTATAATATTCTTGACGAACTGCAATGGAGGTGTTCCAATATGACGATCAAAGAAGCGGCTGCCGCTTGGGGGATCACCGAACGGCGGGTCAATGCGCTTTGCAAAGCCGGACGCATTTCCGGCGCGTATAAGGAGGGCAGGCAGTGGTTTATCCCGGACAGCACGCAAAAACCGATGGATAAGCGTGGTCACCGAAGTGAGGTGAAGCCCGCAGTATCAGCTGCGCGCAAGCCGTTGCCCATTGGCGTATCTGATTACCGGGACGCCTGCAAAAACTACTACTATGTAGACAAGACTTTAATGATTAAGGAGTTTCTGGACGAGCGCCCCAAAGTATCCCTATTTACCCGCCCCAGACGCTTTGGCAAAACGTTGAACATGGATATGCTCCGCACTTTCTTCGAAAAGACGACCGAGGACACCTCCGTTTACTTCAGAGATAAGAAAATCTGGTCCTGCGGAGAATCCTATCTTGCCCACCATAGAAAGTACCCTGTGATTTTTCTGTCCTTTAAGGATGTTAAATACACCTCTTGGGAAGAAACCTATCAGACGCTCCAAAAGCTGATCGCACAGGAATTCCGCCGTCACGATGAGTTGGCATCCAGCTCCGCACTTAGTGATTACGAAAAAGAGGAATACTCCCTTCTTGCAACAGAAGCTGCTGACGAAGTGGAATATCAAATGTCCCTGCGGACACTGACGCTGCTCCTCCATAAGCACCACAATGTCGCACCTATCGTCATCATTGACGAATATGACACTCCCATTCAGCAGGGCCATGTGAGCGGCTTCTACGACACGATCATCGGGTTCATGCGAAACCTGTTCTCCGGTGGTCTGAAGGACAATCCGCATCTGAGCTATGGTTTCCTGACCGGCATCCTGCGTGTTGCCAAGGAAAGTATCTTCAGCGGCCTGAACAACTTGAAGATCAACTCGATTTTAGACGAACGCTACAGTGAATATTTCGGCTTCACTTCAAGCGAAGTACATGAGATGGCGGACTACTATCATGCTTCTGATAAATATCAGGAACTTTGCGAGTGGTATGATGGTTACCTTTTCGGCAATACCGAGATTTTTAATCCCTGGTCTGTCATTGGATACTTCAATAATAACTGCCGTCCCAAAGCATTCTGGCAGTCTACCGGAAGCAATGACATCATCCGCGAGGTGCTGGCTTCTGCAACGCCGGATATTATGGAGCGTCTGGAGCTGTTGATGAAGGGCGAATCCTTCGTTACGCACATTGACACCGGTGTCATTTATCCGCAGATCCAGAATGATCCGTCCTCTGTTTACAGCTTCCTGCTGGTGGCAGGTTATTTGAAGGCTGTGAGCTGCGACCAGTCTTACGGCGAGGATTATATGTGCGAAGTGGCTCTGCCCAACAAAGAGATTTCTTTCGTCTACAGCAAGGAGATCCTCTCTCAGCTTGAGAATATTATTCCTCGTTCCGTTGCTATTGCTATTCAGGAAGCTATCTACAAGGTAGATAGCGACTCACTGCAAAAAACCTTGGAGAAGTTTCTGCTCCGAACAATAAGTTTCCACGATGCTGCCGACGAAACATTTTACCATGGTCTGATATTGGGTATGTGCGCTGTGATGGACAATAGCTATCGCATTACCTCCAATCGCGAAGCTGGTGATGGACGATTTGATATTCAGATGCTTCCTTTGAATAAGCGGCTGCCTGGTATTCTGATTGAATTAAAGGCCGGGAAAGACCGCTCTGAAGCACAGCTTGAAGACCTTGCTAAGGTTGCATTGCAACAGATTAACGACCGTGCATACAGCGTTGATTTGCAGGCAATGAATGTTACGTCAATTATAAAAATCGGCATTGCATTCTCTGGTAAACGAACACGCATTGCTGCTGAAAGGCAAAACATCAAATAAACATCTTCGCTCAGCAGGCTGGCTATCATCCAAGTCAGCCTGTTTGTTTCTTTGTCATCGCGCTTATTTCTTTGTTTATGCGGCGCAGTTTCTGAGCTGCTCTCTGCGGCAAAAAGCACCCGCTGTTGGAGGTAAACCCGGTCGGAAGCACTTTTAATATACAGAATTCAATCCCACACAAATCCCAAAAGCCGAAAGCGCTGGCTGAAATAAACAGGCCAATAGAGTTCCAAAGAGGAACCGCAGGAGTGCCGGAAAGTGCCAAAGAGGGCGCAAGACCCCTCGCTGAAAGTTCAGACATAGGTTTGGGACCATCAGGCCGGGAGTTCGAGTCTCCCATCTCGGACCACAGCCCCTGAAATCGAACGATTTCAGGGGCTGTTTTTCCGATTGCTCCGCAGATTATGCTATCGAAGCCGATTTCTTATTGTCATTTCTACAATCAATCAGATAAATTGATTCACCGAGTAATTCTTCATAGCCAGCAGCCTTAACAACTTGTTCTGAGTATAGGTATTCACTTTCAGAGAAGCAAAATATTGCTATCAAACTTCCATCTGTGCAATTTGCTGCTTCATATATTTTCACTTGTGTAAATACATGTGATAATGTTGAGTTGCTTGCTAATTTAAACTCGACAATATTTTGATTGTTTTGCCCCATTGAAACAATAAAATCAGCTTGACCTCTCCCATTATTAGGCTCTGCATCTACCTTATAGCTTGTTCCATACCAAACGAAGCGGAAGAGTC
>ENA-UEYI01002530-UEYI01002530.1-human-gut-metagenome-genome-assembly--contig:-NODE-2530-length-12486-cov-7.541381_pt1 | contig 12486 bp, 10 predicted proteins | sample MGYA00242900_ERZ507916 | MGnify/ENA primary metagenome ERZ507916 (study PRJEB26167, sample SAMN06115521) | human gut metagenome | host: Homo sapiens | place: China:Chongqing | collected 2015-09-02...
GCGGACACGGGGCACATCAGCGTGCACGAGGCCGGCGCCATCGAGTTCGGCGGGCACAAGGTGCTCACGCTGCCGCAGGAGAACGGCAAGATCACCGCATCCCAAATCTGCGCACTGCTTGATCAGTACGAGGACGACGCGAACCGCGACCACACGGTCATGCCCGGGATGGTCTACCTCTCCCAGCCGACGGAGTACGGCACGCTCTATTCCAAAAAGGAGCTCGCGGCCATCAGCGCGCTCTGCCGCGAAAAGCGCCTGCCGCTCTATATCGACGGCGCGCGCCTTGCCTACGCGCTCGCCTGTCCTGAAAACGACGTGACACTGCGCGACCTTGCCGCGCTGTGCGACATTTTCTACATCGGCGGCACGAAATGCGGCGCGCTGCTCGGCGAGGCGGTCGTCATTCCCCAGCCGGGGCTCATTCCACACTTTTTCACCATCATCAAGCAGCACGGCGCGCTGCTCGCCAAGGGACGGCTGCTCGGCATCCAGTTCGACACGCTCTTTACCGATGGGCTCTACGAGCGCATCGGCGCAGACGCCGTTCGCTACGCCGACGCTATCCGGCGCGCGATGGCGGAAAACGGCTATTTGCCCTGTTTCCCCTCCCCGACGAACCAGAGCTTCTGCATCGTCAGTGAGCAGCAGCGCAAAGAGCTCGCCGAGCGCGTGGACTTCTCCGTCTGGGAGCAATATGACGAGACGCACAGCATCATCCGCTTTGCCACAAGCTGGGCGACGCGGGAAGAGGATGTGAACGCGCTCTGTCGCATCCTGCGCGAGTGCACCGCGCAGGAAAAGGCAGCGTCCTAAAATCAAAAAAGAGCTTTCTCCGATTTTCAGGAGAAAGCTCTTTTTATTTCATTGCGCTGCGCTCAGTTCTTTTTCATCAGCTGTTCATCCTGCTGCAAAAGCTGCTGCGTGATGATATCGAGCTGCCGGTGCTTGGCCATGCGGTCGGCGATGTTGTTCTGCACCAGCTCCGTCTCCTGATGGCCGCGGAAGGACAGCTTGAGCAAAATCGGCGTCAGGATCGTGCCGCATACGACCGTGATGACGACCGGCGTCATCATCGCGGGCGACAGCACACCCATCGAAAGGCCGCGGTTGGCGACGATCAGCGCGACTTCGCCGCGGCAGGCCATGCCCACGCCGACCTGGATGCTCTCGCGCGTGGTGAACTGGCACGCCTTGGCGCCAAGGCCGCAGCCGATGAGCTTCGAGATGATCGAAACAAGCAGCAGCAAAATCGAGAAGACGACCATGCCGCCCGTCAGACCCGTGATCTGCACATTGATACCGATGCTCGCGAAGAACACCGGCGTGAGCAGAAGATACCCGAGGGGGTTGTACTTCGTCTGGATGTAGGTGCCCTTGGGTGTGCACGCGACGGCAAGGCCCGCGGCGTAAGCGCCCGTGATATCAGCGACGCCGAAGAACTTCTCGGCGCAGTAGGCCATCACAAGGCACAGGACAAAGGCGAACACGGAGTTTCTGTGGCTGGCCCAACCGTGCTGACGCTTGAGCATCCAGCAGAAGATGCGGTTCGCGCCAAAGCCGACCACGAAGGCAAAGACGAAAAAGCCCACGATCTTGAGGAGCACCATGCCGATGCTCTCGTCACCGCCGGCAAGGCTGCAAACGAGCGTCAGGGCGATCAGGCCGAGCACATCGTCGATGAGCGCGGCGGCCAGAATCGTGTTGCCCACCTTGGTCTCGAGCTTTTTCATCTCCTTGAGCGTTTCGACTGTAATGCTCACGGACGTGGCCGTCAGGATGGTGCCGATGAAGATGTTTTCGATAAAGCCGGTGCTCTCGATGAGTCCCAGCTCATCCGCGCCCCATGCAAGCGCCGTGCCCATCAGGAACGGCACGATCACGCCGAGGACCGCGACCATGAAGCCCGCCTTGCCGCTGTGCTTGAGCTCGTTGATGTCCGTGCCCATGCCGGCGGAGAACATCAGCACGATGACACCAAGCTCGCTGAGCTGCTTGGTGAACTCCGTTTCCGAAAGAAGGCCAAGGCCCGCGGGGCTGAGGAGCAGGCCCGCGATCAGCGCGCCCACGACCTGCGGCATCTGAAACTTCTGCGCAATGAGGCCCAGAATCTTCGTGCTCAGCAGGATCAGCGCAAGATCCAGCAAAAAGTGATACGACATATTGATTTCCTCCCAAACTCTCTGATCTCTATCCAAATTCTTCCGTTTCATTTCGCGAGGCTCTATTCTAACTTCTTTTTTTCTTTTTTCAACAGTCAGAATCACCAAGGAAACGGAAGAATTCCTGCACAGCTCAGGCAAAATGCAATATATCTTTCATTTTTAACGTGAAATGTTTGCTTTGATTCCGTTTCCATAGCCGTTTTCACAAAAAGCAGCGTCAAATGCGGCGTTAAGAAGCCGTAAAATATGGACAGATTCATTGAATTTCTCTATGATTTACAGGGATATCGTCTATATCGTCCATACATCGTGCACATTTTGTCGTTCACGCCCATTTTGCATCTTTTCCTGCATTTTGCGCATTTTCGTCGCACAATGCGCCGTTTCTCCCCTTGCCGCGGCGGCGCGGGCGTGGTAAAATCGGCCTTGTGACATGAACAAAGGAAAGGACGAGCCATGAATCAGAAAGAACTCAATGAACTGCGCCGGCGCTTCCGGCTCGATAAGAATAATTTCAGCCGCGTGTACGGCTGCTATGTGAACTCCAATAAAGAGATCATTGCGTGGGTCGATACCTCGATGGGCCTCATGCGGCAGGAGGAGCAGGAGATGTACCTGGGCCTTCTCAAAAAGTCCCTCTCCGGCACGCTTGGCAAGAACCTCATCGACGTGGTGTTCTCCACGCAGCAGGTCGCCGACAGCGATGAGCACCGCCTCTTGCAGACTCTTCGCCAGACGGAGCTCAAGGACCCCGCCTCGCGCGAAACGCTCTGCCGCCAAATCATCGACTGCATCGACATGGGCGAGACAAACTATCTCATCCTCCTCGCCGCCGACGCCTACGACGTGCCGCACCGCAGCAAGGATGACGAGATTCAGGCCGACGCGTCGGGTGAGGTCTTCAAGTACTTTGTCTGCTCCATCTGCCCCGTCAAGGCCCCGACGCTCGAACTGCGCTACGACCTTGACCAGAGCGAGTTTCACTCAAGCTCCACCGGCTACATCGCGACCTCGCCCGAGCTCGGCTTCCTCTACCCCGCGTTCGACAACCGCACGGCGAACATTTACAATGTGCTGTTCTACTCGAAAAATGCCGCGGAGATCCATCAGGAGGTCATCGACGCGCTGTTCCACGTCGACCCGCCGATGTCTGCCGAGGAGCAGAAAAACGCCTTTGGCTCGGCGCTTGCCGACGCGCTCGACAAGGATTGCAGCTACGATGTCGTCCAGTCCGTGCACGAGCAGATCAGAGCGCGCATCGAAGATCACAAGGAGAGCAAAGACCCCGAGCCGCTTGAAATGACGGCGGGCGACGTCGGCGGCATTCTCGCCAACAGCGGCGTGAACGACGAGCAGATCGCAGCGTTCCAGCGCGAGTGCGATGAGCAGTACGGCGAGAACGCCGCGCTGAACCCGAACAACATCATCGAGAGCAAGAAGTTTGAGATCACGACCCCCGAGGTCAAAATTTCCATTGCACCGGAGAACAGCTATATGATCGAAGCGCGCGTCATCAATGGCCGCAAATACCTTCTCATCCCCGCCGACGACGGCGTGGAGGTCAACGGCATCGGCGTGAACATCCCCGGCCTTGCGAAAGAAGAATAAGAAAAAAGGAGAGAAGCCGCGGCTTCTCTCCTTCTCTTTTTGACCATTTACGCCTTGCTCTTGTAGAGGTCAGCGATGATGTCGGCGCACTTGTCGATGCCGAGCTCGCCGCTGTCGAGCGTGATGTGGTAATTCTGCGCGTAGCCCCACTTCATGTTCGTGTAGAAGCGGTGATAGGCCGCGCGGCGCTTGTCCTTGTCGCGCAGGCGCTGCTCGGGCGACTGCTCGCGCTCGCCGTAGACCTCGACGATGCGCTTGGCGCGGAACGCCATATCCGCGTGGATAAAGACCTTGAGGCACTTGGCCTTGTCCTGCAAAATGTAGTCCGCGCAGCGGCCGACGATGACACAGGGGCCCTTTTCGGCAAGCTCGCTGATGACGCGGCACTGAATTTCCCATAGGATGTCCTCGTTCGTCGGGCCGAACGCGCGGTTCGAGAGCGCTGAGGACAGGAAGCCGCCGGGTGTGTACTCGCCCGCCTCCTTGACATAATTTTCTGCAAAGCCGCTCTCCTCGGCGATCTTCTGGATGAGCTCTGAGTCATAGCAGGGGATGCCGAGCTGCTCTGCAACCTTTTTGCCGACCGTGCGGCCGCCGCTGCCGAATTCACGGCTGATGGTGATAATATGATTCATAATACAGTTGCTCCTTCCGTATTGAGTTCCCGATACGTTTTTACAATCATACCCGCCGCGATGACGAAAGTCAACACATCCGACACCGGCATGGAGTACAGCACGCCGTCAAGGCCGAAAAAGCGCGGCAGCAGCAGTGCAAAGCCCACGCCGAACACGACCTCGCGCACCATGGAGAGCATCGTGGATGAGAACGCCTTGCCCACGGCCTGCAAAAAGATGAAGCATGCCTTGTTCACGCAGGCGAGCACCATCATGCAAAGATACGTGCGGAATGCCTTGATCGCAAAGTCCGTGTAGTAGCTGCTCTCGTTCGCCGCGCCGAAGACGGCGATGAGCTGACGCGGGAAGCCCTCGGCCAGAACGAGCGCGACGGCGCCGACGATCGCCTCGCAGAGCAGGAGCTTTGTAAAGAGCTTACGCACGCGCGTCTTTTTCCCCGCGCCCATGTTGTAACCTACGACGGGAATGCAGCCCGCCGCCATGCCGACGACGATGGAAATGACGATCTGGAAGAACTTCATCACAATGCCGACGACGGCCATCGGGATCTGCGCGTACTGCTCCTGCGAGAATATCTCATCCAGCGCGCCGTACTTGCGCAGCATGTTGTTGATGGCCGCCATCGCCGCGACGAGGCTGATCTGCGAGAGAAAGCTCGTGATGCCGAGCGTCAGCATCTGGGTACAGAGGCTTGCGCGCAGGCGGAAGTCTCCCTTTTCCGGCTTGACGGTCTTCATGCGGCAGAGGTACCACACCGCGAGCGCCGCTGTGACGATCTGGCCCAACACGGTGGCGACCGCCGCGCCCATCATGCCCAACTTACATTCAAAGATGAAGATGGGGTCTAAAATGATGTTGAGCACCGCGCCCGCGAGCGTGGAGATCATGGCGAACCGCGGGTTGCCGTCGGCACGGATGACAGGGTTCATCGCCTGACCGAACATATAAAATGGGATGCCAAGCGAGATATAGAAGAAATACTCCTGCGCGTAATGAAAGGTCTCCTCGTTCACCGTGCCGCCGAACATCGAGATGATAGCGTCGGCGAAGATGAGGTACAGCGCCGTGAGCACAAGGCTGCTCGCGACCGACAATACGACCGCGCTGCCGACACTCTTTCTTGCCTCTCCCACTTCGCCCTTGCCGAGCGAAATGCTGACGAAGGCGCAGCAGCCGTCGCCGATCATCACGGCGATGGCGAGCGCCACGACCGTGAGCGGAAAGACGACGGTGTTTGCCGCGTTGCCGTAGGAACCGAGGTAGCTTGCGTTGGCGATGAAGATCTGGTCGACAATGTTATAGAGCGCGCCGACGAGCAGCGAGATGATGCACGGGACGGCGTAGCGCCGCATGAGCTTTCCCACGCGCTCCGTCCCCAAAAACTGGTTTGTGTTTTCCATGGTGGTTTTCCCCCTGAACATAAAAATAAGAGATGCGTTCTGCCGGATCAATCCGGACTTACGCATCTCTGCCGCACGATTTGACTATGAAGTTGTCCTCTCCCTCCTTTTGCCGTAAAAAAGCGTGCGGCGTTTCTGCAACCGGATTTACGCAGAAACGCCACACGCTGTGAATTGATCTTATCAAATTGTTTCGAGCATTTCAAATGTTTTTTGCGGCACGGGCCGCAAATTTTTATTTAGTCCTGCTCCATGAAGCTGCGGATATAGGCGATCAGCATTTTCGCCGTGCCCTCGAAGCCGAGCACATCGCTCTTGACAGTCATGTCGTAGCCGCGGGCGTCGCCCCACTTCGTCTCGCAGTAGTAGTTGTGGTAGGACTTTCTGGAGCGGTCGACCTCTTTGATCTCCTCGATCGCGTCCTCGGCAGACAGGCCCTTCTTCTCCATCACGCGGCCGACTTTGGCTTGCTGGTTGCCGCAGATGAAAATGCTCAGCATATTGGGGTTGCCCTTGAGCACCTGGTCGCTGCAGCGGCCGATGATGAGGAAGCTCTCGCCATTTGCCGCCTTGTCACGCAGCATGGCGAACGTCTTTTCCGCCACGTTGACTTCAAGAGAATTGGAATACTTGCCAATGCGGCGCGAGGCAAAGAAGTTGACGGGCTTTTCGTCCATCTTGCGGATCATTTCCCCGCTGTAGCCTTCGGAAACGATCTCCTTTTCGATGGAGTCCTTGTCATAGAGCTTGATACCGAGCTCTTGCGCGATCATGTCGGCAATGTAATGGCCGCCGCTGCCGTGCTCGCGGCCAAGGGTGATGATGATCTGGTTTTTCATGGGATCGCACTCCTTTCCTTTTTCCGTTTACAGATAGCGCAGGAATAAGTAGGCCGTGGAGACTGCCATGACAATGATCGTCGCGGGCACGCAGTACTTGCAGTAGCGGCCCCAGCCAATGGGATAGCCGCCCTTGGCCGAAGCCGAAGTGCCGACGACGTTGGCGCTCGCGCCGATGGGTGTCGCGTTGCCGCCGAGGTCCGTGCCGAGTGAAAGCGCCCAGGCAAGCACGCCGATATCCATGCCCTCTGTCGCGGCGATGGCGCGGATGACAGGGATCATAGTCGCGGCAAAGGGGATATTGTCGACAAAGGCGCTCGTGATGGCCGAGAGCCACAGAATGACGATCACAATAACCGCGATATTGCCCTCACTGACCGAGGTGATGAAGTTCGCGATCATGTTGAGCACGCCTGTCTTTTCAAGGCCCGCCACGGAAACAAACAAGCCGATGAAAAAGAGCAGCGTCTTATAGTCCACGCCCTTAATGATTTCTATAACAGATTTTTTGCCGCTGGTCAAGCCCAAAACGATCATCGTCAAAATCGCGACGATCACGCCGATGCACGCGACGGAAAGCTCCGTCTGCGCGTGCGTGATGAGCAGCACGACCGCCAGCAGGAAAACGCCTGCGCTCGCAAGAAATGCCTTCTTGTTCGTGATGGCCGTCGAAGGCTCGGGACAGGTGACGGGGCCGCCGTTGGCATGCTCGGCGCGCTCAAGTTCCTTGCGGAAGCAGAGCGTGAAGTAAATGAGCATGAACACAAAGCAGATCGCCACGACCGCGCCGGTATTTTCGATGAAGTCAAAGAATGTGTAGCCGAGCGAGGTGCCGATGATGATGTTCGGCGGGTCGCCGCACATCGTGGCCGCGCCGCCGAGGTTCGCGCAGAAAATTTCAGACAGGATCATCGGCACGGGGTCGAATTTCATCGTCTGCGCCAGTTCGAGCGTGACGGTGGCGAGAAACAGCACGACCGTGATGCTGTCGATGAACATCGACAAAAACGCCGAGAGCGACATAAAGCAGATGAGCAGCGGCACCGTGCGGTAGTGTACGAGCTTGGCAAGCGTCAGGCACAGCCAGCGGAAAAAGCCCGCCTTGCCAAGGCCCTCGACCATGATCATCATGCCGGCGATAAACAGGATCGTCGACCAGTTGATGCCAGCGGTGCTCTCCTCACTTGCGCCGTACCAGAATGTGCTCTGGAAAAACGCGCCGAGGTTGAGCGTCTCCCAAATGGCGCTCATCGAGCGCATGCAGACGCCGAACACCAGCACGAGCACGAGCGCGCCGCTCCCGAGCGTAATGTAATGCCGTTCAAACTTATCGAGGATAATAAGCAGGAACATAGTGACAAAAATGCAGATGGCAATGATCTGAGCAAACATGTTATTCCTCCCTGTGCTATGGAATTTCCAACGCGAGTCATTATATCGACCCTTTGCGCGGAAACGAAATGCTTTCTTGACATGGCGGATATATCATTTTGCTATGCCGTCCGAATTTTCCTGATTTCATGCGGCTTTTCGACGGTGTTTACTTTTCGTCAAGGTTCTGTTCTTTTTTCCCGAATACGCTTGCGCCGCCGCTTCGCTTCTGTTACAATCAGTCTTACCGTCCGCAAGGTGCGGACGAATGCTTTTCTCTTCCGTCAAATTTTACGCAGTCAGGTTCCTCGCCGCCGCGCAGAACCCCAATCATTTCTTTTTCAGAGGAGCTTGCCCATGAACATCAGCTACGACAGCTATCGCGTCTTTTATTACGCCGCCAAATACCGCAGCTTTTCGCAGGCCGCCGCGGCGCTCTACAGCAACCAGCCCAACGTGACACGCATGATCCGAAAGCTCGAATCCGAGCTCGGCTGCGCGCTGTTTTTCCGCTCGCCGCAGGGCGTGCGCCTCACGCCCGAGGGGGAGAAGCTCTACACGCACATCGCCGTCGCGTTTGAGAGCATCGAGGCAGGCGAAGAGGAGGTCCTCTCCGACCAGAGCTTGCAAAGCGGTATCGTCCACATCGCAGCGAGCAGCCTTGCCCTGCGCACGCGGCTTTTGCAGGTGCTCGCGCGCTACCGGCGCGCATACCCGCACGTGCGCATCTGCCTGACGAACCACTCTGCCTCCCACGGCCTCGCCGCCGTGCAGAACGGCCTTGCCGACTTCGCCATTCTGGCAGAGGGCGCGTCCGTGCCGGATTCGCTCACGGCGCAGAAGATCGACGAAATTCAGGAGATCCCCATCTGCGGCCCGGCGTTTTTGGAGCTCACCGAGGAGCCCGTTTCGCTCAAAAGGCTTGCCGACTACCCGATCATCAGCTTGACGGAGGGGACATCGTCGCACGACTTTTATGCCGAGCTCTTCCTGCGCCACGGTCTTTCGTTCAGCCCCGATGTGGAGGTCGAGACCACGGCACAGGTGCCGCCCGTGGTGCAGAGCGACCTTGGCGTCGGCTTCGTGCCGCGCGAGATGCTTTACGGTACGCCGGAGGCAAGCGGTATCTACCCCATCATGCTCGAAGAGCCCATTCCCGCGCGCAGCGTCTTCCTCTTCCAGCGCAAGACGCAGCCGCTGAGCATCGCCGCCAAAAAGCTGCGGCAGATGCTGCTCGAAGACGCGCCGCAGGAGAGTGGAAAATAATCAGACAAAGCCCCGCCGTTTTCACAGCAGGGCTTTTCTCTTCACTTTTTTACAGATTCAGCAGCGTTTCGCTCAGGCGCTTGCCGGCGCTTCCGGCAAAGTCCTCCGCCCGGCGGATGCGCAGGAACGACGCGCCGTAGATCATGCGCTCGTTTTCAAGCTCTCCGTCCTCGCCGAGGAAAATGCCGATGACGTGCGCGCCCTCGCGCCGGAGCTTTCGCACCTGAAAGCAGGTGTCGCGGATGGCGGCGTCGCCGACGTAGACTTCCGGCGCGCCCTCGCGCTTGCGGCCGCTGACCATGTCGTTCGGTAAGCCGTCGCTGAACACGATGATAATTTTGTGCTCCTCGCGCCGCTTCTTGAGGTCGAGTCCCGCCGCGGCCAGCGCAAGGCCGTCGCGGTTATTCGACGTCGCGCGGTACTCCAAAATGCGGTGGTCGGCCTCGCTCTTGTCGTCGTAGTCGCGGAAGCGCCGCAGCACCGTGTAGTTGCCGTAAGTGCAGTAGCTCATCACGCGGTGCGGAATGCGGATGCGGCTGAGCGCCGCGCTGAAGAGGTAGCTTTGCAGCGCCACCATGCTCTGCCGCACGCTCTGCGAGCCGCTTGCGTCGATCAAAAGCTCCACGACGACGGCGGACGGCTCCTGCCGGACGATCTTTTCAAAAAGCTGCGGATTTTCGCAGCGGCTGACCTTCCAGAGCAGATCGTTTTGCAGCACGCCGTGGTCGGCGCGGTAAACGTCCGACTCGCTGCGCAGGCTCAGCGCATTGCGAAAGGCCTGCTCGATGCTGCGGATGCCCTGACGCGCGGCGTCCTCGTGCTCTTGGAGCATTTTGAGGTTGCCGTCCCGACTGGCGCGCAGCGATTGGGCGCGCGGCTCACTGCCCTCGTAGGCGTCCGCGCTCAGGCCGTCGGTGAAGAGGAGCTTTCGCTCCTCGTGGATGCCGGTGCAGACAGCGCTTTCGATCTCCTCCATCGCCTGCTCGGTCTGAAAGCTGGGGCCAAAGTTGCGCATCAGATACTCCGGAATGCCGGCGAGCGCGTCGTCCGGCAGGACGAGGCCATCGGCCGATGCCTCGCCCGCCTTGTCGTATTGGAGTTCCATCTCCTCGGTCTGCGTCCACTCGATGTCCCCCGGTTCGGCTGCGGGCTCCCACTCTTCCGTCTCGCGCTCGGGTAAGATGTCCTGATTGTGGTCGGGCGCAAAATAGCGGATGAAAATTTTGCGGTACAAAAGCGCTGCGAGTTCGACGAGCGACTTTGCGTCTGCGCAGCTCTCGCTGCGCGCGGCAAGGTCGTCAAACTCGGCCAGCATGTCTTCAAAACCGCTGAAATTTTTCAAAATGCGGCGGTCGCCCTCCGTCGCCGCGGCGGGAAAGTGCTTCGTCAGATCGTAAATGTACATCCAGCCGCGCGAGCTGCGCCGGTAGCGCAGGAGGTCGCCACGCAAAATCTCGCCCGCCGCCTGCTCCGCCATCACGGCGACGCCCGGGCGCTCGCCCATCAGCCTCGCCCGCACGGCGCGCTCGACGCACAGGTGCGCAATGGGCAGCAGCACGTCCATATTGTAGGCCGCGTAGCGGTGCCGCCGCAGCCACAGATTCAAGTCATCGAGCCCGAAAAACTTGTCCGCCCCGCCGAGGACGACGCCCTCGTACACCTCCACCATGCCGCCCGCGCGCTCAAAGGGTTCGCTCATCTTCTGCACATACTCGGGATAGGTCCGCTTGCGGTGATTTTCAGAAACGGTCAAAAATAGGCTCTCTTCTCTGCCGATGCTCATCTCTTCAGGCAAAGCGCGTCAGCGCCACGTCGCGCACGAGCGCATACTCGTACTCATCGAAGCATTTATTCGTGATGCTCACGGCGATGGCATCCTTGGGCGCCATGCCGTCGGTCATCAGGTGCAGGGCCGCGATCATGCCGCGCATATCGACGGAGTTCGTCGAGATCTCGCCGTTCACGGCCTTGGCGTTCAGATCGAGGAACAGCCCCGTGCAGCGCTTGATATTCTCGTCCGACGCCTCCGGTACGTTTGCGTGCAGCAGCTCGCAGAGCTGGGGTTCCTCGAGCGTCGGCATGCGGATGACCGTAAAGCGCGAGACAAGCGCTTCGTTCAGCTCGCGCGTACCGGCGTAACCGTAGTTCATCGTGGCGATGAAGCGCGCGGCGGGGTGGATAGGGATACACTCATAGCCCGGCACGTCGATGAGGCGGCGGTAGTCGAGCGCGGAGTGCAGCACGGCCACAGCGTCGTTTTTCGCCATGTTGATCTCATCCAAGATGCAGAAGCCGCCGTACTGCGCGGCGAGCGCGACAGGGCCGCGGCGCAGCCGCACTTCGCCGCCGGTGAAGGTGTCGGTGCCGATGAGCGTGCTGCTGTCGGTGTTCACGTGGAACGACACGGTGTAGACCGGACGGCGGAACAACCACGCAAGGTTGTCCGCCAAGATATTTTTGCCCGTGGCCTTGCCGCCGGAGAGCAGAACGTTCTCCCCCTGCAGCAGCGCGGCGGCAGCCAGCTCCATGATCTCATCGCCGATGAATTTGACGGGCGGCTCGGCGATGCGGCTGCGCACCGCCTCGTCCGCGACGTATTGCTTTTTGAATTGCTCCAGTCGGAGCGATAGATCCTGTCTCATGTCTTTGATAATTCCCTTCTGTGTGCGGAAACGGTTCCCGCGCGATGCGCTCTTTTCAGCGCTTTTCCATGCAGAGCATTATAGTATTCACGCGGAATATTGTCAATTTGCGCCGCCGTTGCGCGCGGGAAAAACCTGTGGTAAAATGAATGCAGAGAACTCCATTTTCAAAAAGGGGGCCGTATTATGCTGACGATCTTCAACCGCAAGGAACTCATCACCACGATGGACATGCAGCGCCAGGCCAACATCCGCAGCATCCTGTCCGCCAACGGCATTGCCTACACGGTCAGAACCGAGAATTTGCAGGGCTCTTCCGCGTTCGGCGGCCGCAGCCGCGGGCGCAGCGGCAGCTTCGGCGTTGACCCGAACTATTCGTATGAATATCATATCTACGTTCACAAAAACGACTATGAAAATGCTCTGAGACTGATTCGGTAACGTCCCTGATCCCTAGAACGATAAAAGGCATTCCGCGCGATAGACGGGTGTCCGTAAAACAGTTAATCCTCCGTATGGCTTAGACCATGCGGAGGATTTGTTTATGTCTAATCTTC
>ENA-UEYI01002534-UEYI01002534.1-human-gut-metagenome-genome-assembly--contig:-NODE-2534-length-12481-cov-11.041277_pt1 | contig 12481 bp, 7 predicted proteins | sample MGYA00242900_ERZ507916 | MGnify/ENA primary metagenome ERZ507916 (study PRJEB26167, sample SAMN06115521) | human gut metagenome | host: Homo sapiens | place: China:Chongqing | collected 2015-09-02...
AAGAACCTCAGTAAGACCATGGTTTCCGTTTCCGCAGCACAAATGGTGGGCGCCGTCGAGGGAGACAATCCGCATTTATGGTTCTCCAGTGACGCCCGAAACGCCATGGCCAAGGAATTGGCCGACACATATAGCCGCATCATGCCCGCGCAAAAGAAATATTTCAACAACAAACTCACCGCGTGGAACAGGCGGGAGAAGAAAATAGAAAAGGACATGAAGGCGTTCAGCGACTCGCATAAGAACGTCTCCTACGCCGCCACCGAACCGGTGGCCGAATATCTGCTCAGGGACATGGGGTTCACCGACAACACGCCGGAGGGGGATCTGCAATCGTCCAGCACGAATTCCGAGCCAACCCCCACCGATCTTCAGGAATTTCAGGAATTGCTGGAAAAGCATAAAGTCGAGGTGCTGATCAACGACACACAATCCACAAGCGACGCCACGAACACGCTGACCGGCATTGCTTACAAATCCGACGTTCCCGTGCTTGATGTCAGCGAACAGATGCCCTCCGATTACACCAGCCTGACATCGTGGATCCGCGCTCTTATCCTGTCGTTGACCGATATGTTCGATGAACAATCCGATGCCGACGATCAGGATGCAACAAGTTCCGACAGCACGTCGGAAAACGCGGATTCCTTGGAATCAACCGCAGATTCCTCGACGCAAGACAACGATCAGACAACGAACGGATCGAACGATGCGCCGCAACCAAATCCGGTGAAATGATTGTTCGGCAAAAGCGATTGCCGAACAATCGATCGGTAATCGCTTTTGCCAAGACCATCCTGCGTCCAACTGAATGCGGGATGGTCTTTTTTGTTTGCCTGACGTTTTGCTTTTTACGCAAAGCCTCTCGTCTGATCGTTACGACGGTTTCAACGACAATCCTTATTGAGAATGATTGTCAACACCATTTGCGAGTATGTACGTGCATTCAAATCAAGGAGAAGCCATGCACGACGAGACACCTGCCTGCATCGAATTCGACGACGCCTGCGTCAAACGAGGCGGTCACGTCATCTGGCAACACGGCACGTTCAGCATTCCGCAAGGCTCGGTAACCGCAATCGTCGGTACCAACGGCGCGGGCAAAACCACCATGATGAAGGCCGAGCTGGGATTGATTCCAACCGCGCACGGCAGCATCAAGGTACTCGGACAGCCTGCAGGCTCCGCAAACCGGCGCATCGGCTACGTGCCGCAAAGCTACGCATCCGACATCGAATCGAACATCACCGCGGAACAGTCGGTGCTTCTCGGCTTGACGGGAACTCGATTCGGCATTCATCCCGTCACCAAAACACTTCGCGAGAAAGCCCGCAAGGGGGAGTTTATGTAGGCAATCCTAAGTCGTGCATCGCTATTCGTCTAAAAAGTCAGCGCAGTAATAGCACGGTGCGGATAGAATTGGCTGAAACGCCTTTCTATGCTCGATCCGTGTCCACCTTTATCCTTCCAGAGAAAGGAAAAGAATACATCATCTATCCTGACATATTGTGGCGTTATGATGCTTTGCGCAATAATGAGCAGGCAGAGCCGATAAGTGTGGTGACGCAGGTGGAGGTGGATGGCAAGGACTTAGGACAGCAAGTGCGCACTTTTTCGGTGCGGAGCATAAATGAGTGTTTGTTGGGCTTTCATAAGCAGTTGGCAAATGGGAAGACCCGCTTCGTTAGTACGCGCGTGTTTTATGCAGCTTACGTCAATGAAGAAAATCCGCTGATTGACAAAGTGTTACGTGAAGCGTTGAATACACGCATTGTGCGTCGATTCTCAGGGTATCAAGGCAACGAGCAAATGGTTGACAAGCAAGTGTATGCCTTGTGGCATGTATTGCAGAAGCGCAATTTCCGTTACAGTTCGGTATCTTATTCCAGTTTGTCGAGTAATGTGGTTTATGCACAACGTGTGCGTACGTTTGAAGATGCACTTAATTCTTCACAGATCAACTGCGTTGACGGTAGTGTGTTATTTGCTTCTCTATTGCGTGCTATCAATATTACACCTGTATTGGTACAAATGCCAGGTCACATGTTTGTGGGGTATTATACCGATTCCGCCAAAAAGAATATTACTTTCTTAGAAACTACGATGATAGGCGACGTAGACCTTGATGACTACTTCCCAGACGAAAAGTTAGATAGTTTAAAAACTGGTAAGTCGCAAGGGCAAATGTCGCGCTTGACGTTTGAGAAGTCGAAAGAATATGCACAACGCGAATATAATCGCGTGGCAGATAAGGTTCGCGCGAATAAGCCAGGCTACCTCATGGTTGAGATTAGTAAAAATGTGCGACGCGATGTGCAAAGTATCGGAAAGTGAAAAAAACTTGTGAGAGTGGGGTAGTGGAGAGACAGATTGGTAGTTTGTTCCTCATTCTCTTTGTTCTTAACGCTGCTTACACTACCTTTGCAACTTGTGAGTTTAACGTTTAAGTTGTTTTTTGAACATTACTTAAGATTATAAGATTGCAACGTTCGTTTCGCTAATGATCAATCTAACGCAACTTTATAACCTCATAACTTCCAAACTGAAAATCGAATAATTAGAATATTCCTATAAAGAAAATGCAGATTCTTAATAAGAAAACGTTTATTTTCGTCATTTTGCTATTGGCTTTGTTGCCCATTATGCTATTGCGCGACTTTACGCCCGATAATGAGTTGCGATACCTTAGCATAGCTGACGAAGCATTGCGCAATCACACATTCTTTGCCTTTACCAATCACGGTGTGGCATACGCTGACAAGCCCCCCCTTTACCTTTGGCTGGTCATGCTATTGCGTTGGGTGTTGGGTAGCCATCAAATGTGGGCACTCTCCTTATTATCACTTATTCCCGCAGGTGCTATTGCTTACATTATGGATCGTTGGGCAGAGAAAGACTTGAATGTGCAGCAACGTCCTATTGCATTCCTCCTTCTGCTGAGTACAGGACTCTTCTTGGGAGCAGCACTCACCGTGCGTATGGACATGCTTATGTGTCTGTTCATCATTCTTGCCATGCGTTCCTTTTGGCGTATGCTCACGTCGTCTCCTCAGCAGTTGCACAAGCAGCAGTGGCTCTTCGCCTTTTATACGTTTATGGCATTGTTCACCAAAGGCCCCTTTGGTGTACTCTTTCCCTTGCTCACAAGTATCGTATTTTTGCTCTATTTACGTCAGCCGCGCAAGCTCACATGGGTGTTAGGTTGGCGCACATGGGCAGTACTCTTGGCAGGTTGTGCCATTTGGTGGGGACTGACTTATGCAGAGGGCGGAGCAGCGTATCTCAACAACTTGCTCTTTCATCAGACGGTTGATCGTGCTGTTAATGCTTTTCACCATAAGCGACCCTTCTATTATTACTTCATTTGCTTATGGTACTGTTTAGCACCATGGGCTATTTATGCTATCGTCTCACTCGTGCGCTCGCGGTTCAAAGATGCCAAAAGAAGTGTACTCTCCGATTACTATTTACTATCAGGCATTACGATTATTGTCGTGCTATCATGTGTTAGCAGCAAACTTCAAATTTATATGTTGCCAGCACTCCCCTTACTTATTTATGCTGCGGCTATGAATTTAAAGGAAGATAGTGATAGTACGTGGTGCAAAGTGTGCTTAGCCATTCCTGCAGCTATTTTCGCCTTAGTGTTGCCTGCGGTGATTGTTTATGCTCATATCATTACGACAACAGCGTTGCCCATTCCATTGATAGGATATGCAGCGGCAGCTGTTCTCAGTATTGGAGGCATTTATTCCTTGTATGTATTGTGTAAGCGAAAGAGTACGCATGCTACTTATCAATCTATTCGCGCTATAGCCTATACGCTCTTTGCTACTTTATTTGTGGGAGGTTTCGCGCTTATTCCCTTTGATAGTTATGTAGGCTACCGTTCACTTTGTAAGCGTACGCTTGAACTGTCCAACCAAACGGGTATAAAGCGCATCACGGGGTATAAATTAAAAAATGCAAGCGATATGGACGTCTATTTAGGAAGCAGCGTCGATACTTGGCCACTCTGTGAAACGCCTGTCGATAGTCTTAATCGCCCCACCTTACTATTGGCACCCACCAATAAGTTAACTGACCTCAACTTGCCGCAAGAAGAGGTTGAAAGAGTTGGTAAATACTCGATTGTTATTATTAAATGACTAAAGTTTCGGATTTAATAAGGGCGGGCTGAAAGCCCAATGGTGCACATAGCCCAGGGCAAGCGAAGCGACACCCTGGGTTACGGATTGCCATAGTATTGACGCCCTGAAGGGGCAAAAGCATTCAATGTTGGAAATAGATATAAAGCTTCTGCCCTTTCAGGGCGCGGAGACTCTACGATGCGGGAACCCAGGGTGTCGCTTCGCTTGCCCTGGGCTATGTGCTCCATTGGGCTTTCAGCCCGCCCTTGCAAAATCCGAAACTTGAGTAAACTAATTTTTTAAATACCTACTTAACATCAAAGCTTCAGATCTTTATTGCAAAGGTGGAAGAGGGGGAGGAGGTGGAAATAGGCCTTCGTTTGAAGCACTATCGTCCTTCGCGTCACCATTTTGTGACTTTGCTTCGCCACTTTGTGACTTCGCTTCGCCACTTTGTGACTTTGCTTCTATTGAGTTCTCACCTTCTGTAGCCTCAGCATCATGCGTATCAGAGGATTGCTTTTCAGCCTCCAACTTGCGCGCACGCTCGTCAGCCAATTTGAGTGCTTCTTCCTCCATTAATATGTCAGCACGACTCTTCCACGGACGAGCGCCAAAGATACGCTCAACGTCTTCCGTAAAGATCACTTCACGATCTACCAATAGGTCGGCCAATTCATTGTGTTTGGCAGCGTATTCGCTCAGCATTTGCTTTGCACGATTGTACTGCTCAGCAATGATGCGTTGCACCTCGGCATCTATCAATTCTGAAGTACGTTCAGAATAAGGTTTCGTAAAGTTATATTCGCCTTGCGCATTGTAGTAACAAACGTTGGCTAACTTTTCACTCATACCTAAGTAGGCCACCATACCATATACGCGTTTGGTAACGCGTTCAAGGTCATTGAGTGCCCCACTCGAAATGTGGCCAACAAAGAGTTCTTCTGCTGCACGACCCCCTAAAAGTGAACATATCTCGTCAAGCATTTGTTCACGCGTGGTAATGGTACGCTCTTCAGGTAAATACCAAGCAGCACCCAACGCTTGACCGCGAGGTACAATCGTCACTTTCACCAATGGATTTGCATATTGCAAGAGCCATGACACGGAAGCATGACCTGCTTCATGAATGGCAATAGAACGTTTCTCGTCCTCGGTCATTACTTTCGATGTCTTTTCAAGTCCACCGATAATGCGATCTACAGCGTCTAAGAAGTCTTGCTTACCCACTTCCTTACGATTATGACGAGCGGCGATTAACGCTGCTTCATTACAAACGTTCGCAATGTCGGCTCCTGAGAAACCTGGTGTTTGGCGTGCCAACATTTCAATATCAACCGTTTGATCGAGTTTGAGTGGCTTCATGTGTACCTTAAAGATGGCCACGCGCTCTGAGAGTTCGGGCAAGTCAACATGTATCTGACGGTCAAAACGTCCAGCACGCAACAGAGCTGAGTCAAGTATCTCAACGCGGTTGGTGGCCGCCAAAACGATCACGCCCGTGTTCGTACCAAATCCGTCCATCTCGGTGAGCAGTTGGTTGAGCGTATTTTCACGTTCATCATTGCCTCCCATGGTAGGATTTTTACCACGTGCACGACCAATCGCATCAATTTCGTCAATGAAGATAATGCAAGGTGCCTTTTCCTTCGCTTGTTGAAAGAGGTCGCGAACACGGCTCGCACCTACGCCCACAAACATCTCAACGAAGTCAGAACCTGCCATTGAGAAGAAAGGCACGTCGGCCTCGCCTGCTACAGCTTTGGCCAGAAGGGTCTTACCCGTACCCGGAGGACCAACAAGGAGTGCACCCTTTGGAATTTTTCCACCCAGTTCAGTGTACTTCTGGGGATTCTTTAAGAAGTCGACTATTTCGCGAATTTCTTGTTTAGCGCCTTCTTGTCCTGCTACATCTTTAAACGTGATATTGGTAGAGTTCTTGCCATTCTTCTCGAATAAGCGAGCTTTACTCTTGCCTACGCTAAAGATACCTCCCATTCCACTACCTCCGCCGCCCATGCGACGCATTAATATATAATAGAGGAATACGAGTAGCAAGATGGGCAGTATATTGCCAATCAGATTGCTAAAGAAATGGTCGTTTTCTTCATACTTTACGCCCCCTTTATAGTTGGCATCTAAGAAGCTGTTGACAGCATCGACACTGGGATATTTAGCCGAAACGCAAGGTGCCGATCCTGTTTCGTCCGAACCTTGTTTAAATATTTCGCGAATGTACTCTGGGCGAACCACAAAGCGTACATTGCCATCGGTCTTATTGACCACCACCTCGCGTGCATAGCCACGGGCCACATACGAGCGAAGTGTCGTATAGTCTACTTCCTTCGTTATGCCCGAAGCGTTATCGTTTCCCCGATTTGTCCACAACATAAAACAGAGACCAGCGATAAGCAAGGCATAGAACCAAGTAAGATTAAACCCCTTACGTGGTGGTTTACCACCTTGCCTCATAGGCATTTTAGGGGGTGTATTCGGTATATTTGCCATAAATTAATCAATATCAGCTATTTGAGTAAGTTCAGCGTCGTCCCAAAGATTTTCTAAATCATAATGTTCGCGTGCTTCAGGCAAAAAGATATGAACCATTACGGTACCATAATCCATAGCTACCCATTCACCATTCTCGCGTCCTGCTATTGCAGCAGGTTTTTCACCAGCTTGTTTACGCGCAAACTCTTCTACTGAGTCGGTAATCGCATCGACCTGTTGTGGTGAGCCACCCGTACAGATTACGAAGTAGGAACTTGGAGCTGTAATAATGTTACGCAAATCAACGGTCACAATTCCACGACCTTTCTTCTCTTGAATGCCGTCAATAATTGTATTTACCAGTTTTTGTGTTTCTTCCATTTAATTATTTTGCTGATTGTATTTTGTTTTATTCTGTATTTTATTGAAGCAAGTTTCGTGCCAAACGTTAACCTTTAACATGAGGCGAACGCAATCGAAATAAGTTTTTTGGCTTTTTCTATTGCGAGCCGAAGCCTACCTTTTGCAAAGGTAATGTAAGAATAGTGAAAGGCAAAACAAAAAAGTAAAACTTTTACTTTTTACAGTTTTTTGGCAGATGAAATGCTTCTTATTGTATTATATCTTACACGTATTCAACTTCCCTATTTTATCTTTCATGTTTCATTTTTATGTCATATATAATTGATTATCAATTACTTAGAAATATGAAACATAGTACTCGTATGTTTCATTTTATGTTTCATGTTTCATTTTTAAAAACACTGAGGGAGCGATTGATCGCTCCCTCAGTGTTTTTGAATCGCTCCCACAGTGTTTTTAAATCGCTCCCACAGTGTTTTTAAATCGCTCCCACAGTGTTTTTGAATCGCTCCCTCAGTGTTTTTGAAATGAAACATTGAAACATAATATGAAACATACGAGTACAATGTTTCATGTTCCTAAGTAATTGATAATCAACGCATTGAAATATAAAAATGAAACATGAAACATAAAAACAGCAAAGGGAAAATATACGTAAGGGGCGACGCGTCCTCACCTGGGGGCGACGCGTCCCCGCGTCGGCATTGTCAAATTGGGGTTCGATGCCCCAATTTGGCAATACATGAATATCAACACTTCATGTATTTGTTAGCCAAGGCATCGAGCCTTGACTAACAAATGCCGACGCGGGGACGCGTCGCCCCCAGGTGAGGACGCGTTACCCCTAAGTGAGGACGCGTCGCCCCTAAGTGAGGCCCCATCGCCCCTAAGTTAGTTTACAAAACAACCTTTTTGCCATTAATAATGTATATGCCCTTAACGGCTTTGCTGACACGGCGGCCACTGAGGTCATAAATAATGGGAGACTGATTGCTTTCAGTAGGCTGAAGCGTTTTGAGGCCTGTCTCTATGTACCCCTGCTTCTGAATACTTACGACAAAGTCTTTACAAACAATGCCTGTACTCCCTGCACCCGAAAGGACAATATTCACAGATTGTGCTTTTAAGCCTGTTGACTCAAAGATATGTGATGAAGCTGAACTTTCTTGGGTCGTGTTACCCACTTTAGCTGTTACATTCGTTTTCTGTCCCGAACGATTGCTCATCAAGAAGCGAACACCCGTAATTTCGTAACCTGCTGTTACGGCTAAGGTATGTGTAGTAGAAGCGCCACCCGAACCAACGAAAAGTATCAATGTCTTATTGTCCGTTCCGTCTATCCATATATTATTGGCCGAACTCGAAAGGGTGATTTGTGGTGCGGTACGTGTACTGGTCCACACCTTTCCATAACGAATACCATTCAGCGTACCACCGTCCATCGTACCCGTTTCCATTGAAATTATCTCATCACCTTTCAAAAAGGGTTCAACGGGCTGAGGTTCGTCGATAGGCTGAGGTGCATCAACTATAGCAAATTGACATCCCACATCGTCACGATCAACTCCCGTTCCTCCATTGCTCCAATTATAAAGTGGTAAACCTGTTTTATTGGTTTGGTTGAGTTCTACCTTGCCACTTGAAATAATAAATACGCCTGCTGTATTAGCATAACTCAGCGTCCAGCCTGACGCAGGCGAAGCGGCTGAGGTGGAAATGGCTGTATCGTATGCAGCTGCAGGATTGACGTAGGAACCGTCTGCACGATTGACAATGTCCCATGCCCCATCGGTGCGAGCCACAAACTTCCACATGGTTTTAGCATACTTTGTATTGTCACCACCCGTTAATTGCTCTCCTGCGCCCTGTGAAGTCATGTAACGTGAGCTGCGATAGGGCGTATAGAGTTGGTACCAATGTTCGTTTCCTTCAGTAGAGAGAGTGGGTAAGATAATCTTTGGCAATAAGGCACTAATCAAAGGAGCCGTGGTCGAAGCATAGGTATTACCCTTTTCGGTCAGTTCGGCATTGGTAGCCTCATTGCTTGCTAATAGGGCGTAACAAGAGGATTCGTTATTATCTATTGCGTCCTTTAGCGTCTTAACGTCTGCTGCCTTATACTGCCCTACTCCTGTTCCTACCGAAATCTTTTGAACCGTAGCTTGCACATTAGATAGGGCCGTTACCAACGTATTGCGTGCATTAAAAGTAGCGATACGGCTCGCTGCCTCTTCATCAGTTGTTGGGGTTACTCCTTGGTCTGTGCCAATCGCATTGGCTACCGCTTGTGAAAGCTTAGCATAACCCAAGCCACTCAATTTATTGCTTACATTGTAGCTGCGCTTCAATGCATTGTTTTCTGCCAAAAGCGTGTAGGATTCTTCATAATATTCAACGTTGTCAAGTTTTTCGGCCATTTTCTTCAAACAATCGTTAAAAACAATGGTACGACTTGTGTTGGTAGCCGCTGTTGGAGAAGGTATAACAGCCATAATTTTTATAGCTGCGTGAGGAGCATTTTGACGTACTTGTTTGACGAATGCTTCGTAATTGTCAACGACCGTGCTTAAAGCAGTTGTGCCATTTACTTCAGGATAGCCCATTATTAGACACACCATCTTGGGCTCTTCGTTGTCTTTCCGTCCCTTAAAGATGCAAGGCAACATCTTCTGCATGGTGGCAATGTCGTTGTTCTGGTATCCCCAACTTCCGCCACGCTGCTTTACATGGTCTGAATTTAATAATTCATGCCAGTCGTTGCCGTCGTCGCCCAAGATTACAATGTCATTCGACTTAATAGGCAAGGCACTGAAATAGGTAGTACGCATACCAGCAATGCCTCCATTTCCACCATTATTCACAGGAGCATCGTCAGGATAAACGCAACTGCTGCCTACGTATTCTGCTATTTTTTTACACCAAGTACGATAGCCTTTCATGGTTAAGTGGGTGCCGTCGTATGATAATTCCCCGTCAGTAGGTATGCCGGTAAGATCGTCATAAAGATCAATGTAGGTAGCTCCATACTCCTTACAGAGCTTTTGGATACTATCATTGGCTATGGGCACATGAGCCACATTCTTAATCCCTGAAGCACGGCAAGGTAAGATGCTCTGAAAGTACACTTTCGTAGTGGGACTTTCTTTTTGACAACGTTTTAGGGCTGTGCGCACACTATTAGCCACAAAGGCGGGATCGTTCATACCTGCGGTGCCTAAATCATTTGTCCCCATCATGAAGAATATCTTGTCGGGATGTCCTACCAAGACTGCCTCCAGATGTTGTAACATAATGGGAGATTCTGCACCATTTACGCCACGATTGACAATGTGTGGATTGCCAAAAGCCTCCCACCATTCATGCATATTGGTGATACTATTGCCTAAAAAGACAATGCTTTGATTGTCAATCTTATGTGTTTTAAATCCATCATAGCGGTATAGACGGAAGGGTAAATCGGCCATAGCATTGGCTACGAACAATAATAGTCCGCAAAGCGTAAGTAATGTCTTTTTCATATACAAAAAATAGGTAAAATTTATTAGTTCAAGATGCAAATATACGCAGTCCTACGCAATCTTGTTTTATCAACGCGTATGTTATATAACATGTCAGGGCTTATGGTATAACAAAACTGCAAATTGTCTCCCTAATTGGGGCGACGCGTCCTAACCTGGGGGCGACGCGTCCCCGCGTCGGCATTGCCAACTTGGGGTTCGATGCCCCAAGCTGGCAATACTTGAATTAGTGATATTCATGTATTTGTTAGTCAAGGCATCGAGCCTTGACTAACAAATGCCGACGCGGGGACGCGTCGCCCCCAGGTTAGGACGCGTCCCCCCCAATTAGGCAGAGAAAGTGCAGTTACTTGAGTAACATTCCGTAATATAGGTAAGCCTCAATAAAAACAAAAGCCGTAATTTTGCAGCAAATAAGAATTGATAATGAGCAACACGAATACAACGAAAGAAAAAGTGGACATGCTGAATGGACCACTTTTTATGAAAATATTGATCTTTGCATTGCCTCTCGCTGCCAGCAGCCTTTTACAACAGTTATTCAACTCTGTCGACGTAGCCGTTGTAGGACGCTTTGCCAGTAGTAAGGCTTTGGCAGCAGTAGGAAGTAACGCACCCGTCATCAGCCTACTCATCAATCTCTTTATCGGTATTTCAATGGGTGCAAACGTGGTCATATCTAACCACCTTGGACAACGCGACGAACAAAGTATTCGCCATGCTATCAGCACCGTTACGCTCGTTGCAGCCATTAGCGGACTCCTATTAATGTGTATCGGCATTGGCGTGGCACGACCGATACTTGAACTCATGGACACGCCATCCGACGTGCTCGACATGGCTGTACTCTACCTTAGGATTTACTTCATAGGCATTCCCTTCTTCCTCATATTCAACTTTGGTGCAGCCATTCTGCGCAGTGTGGGTGACACGCGACGTCCGCTTTACATTCTCATTGTGGCTGGCATTATCAACACGGTGCTTAACCTCATCTTCGTAATAGGATTAGGCATGAGCGTAGAGGGGGTGGCCATTGCGACAGCCGTTGCTAACGCCATTAGCGCTGCATGGATTATCCAACTGCTACGCAAAGAGCCTGGTGTCCTACAACTTCAATTTAAACACCTTCGCATTTATAAAAAGGAATTAAAGCGCATGTTACAAATTGGAGTGCCAGCTGGATTGCAGGGTATGGTGTTTTCAATTTCCAACGTTGTTGTACAGAGTGCTATTAACGGCTATGGTGCAGCGGCCATAGCAGGTTCGGCTGCTGCCGTAAACTTTGAATACTATTGTTACTACATCATTGTAGCTTGCAATGGAGCAGCCATTTCGTTTATTGGTCAGAACTATGGTGCACAGAAGTACGATCGCGTGCGTCGCATTTATCGCATTTGTTTGTTGATGGGCTTGATAGGGTGCTTCATTGCTAACGCCTTGTTTACGTGGCAGAACCAATTCTTCTTGAGCTTTTTTACCACCGATGCTGAAGTGATACACTATGGTGCCATACGTATGGAGGGCGTGCTACTCTTTCAGTTTATTGCTTGTAGCTACGAGGTGACAGGCTCTGCCCTACGCGGCATGGGTGAATCGATGTTGCCCACGATCATGACCGTATTTGGTACGTGCATTTTACGCATCATTTGGGTATTCGCCGTCCTGCCCCACTACACAGGCTTTGCCCACCTATTGCAAGTTTACCCCTTGTCATGGATCTTAACTGGCGCCATGGTTATCATCGCCTATAAACTAAAAATGCGCCAAATATGCCCTAAATGATAAACTGCATACTTTAGCAATGGGAAGTTTGTTAAGTTGGCTCTTTGCCCAGGCGTAGCACGACTTAGAAGTCGTCTGAACTTTTATGAAATTCAAGATTTGCCTTTATTTTTGAGGCGTTTTTGGACCTTGAAGAGGGAGTGTAGCGAGCTACACGACCGATGAAAGGTCAAAAAACGACCAAAAAGAAAGGTGAAG
>ENA-UEYI01002541-UEYI01002541.1-human-gut-metagenome-genome-assembly--contig:-NODE-2541-length-12467-cov-130.017030_pt1 | contig 12467 bp, 9 predicted proteins | sample MGYA00242900_ERZ507916 | MGnify/ENA primary metagenome ERZ507916 (study PRJEB26167, sample SAMN06115521) | human gut metagenome | host: Homo sapiens | place: China:Chongqing | collected 2015-09-02...
GGTGACCGCCAGTGGCTCGCTTGCCGATCTTTCGCGACCAACCATCGTTTCAACTGCTTGTAAATATAATGAAATTTCCTTACAAAGCGAAGAAACAAGCGGAATTTCTCTCACTTTGTCGCCTTTTCCCCTCACGGTCATCGTCCCGCGGGCGAAATCCACATCTCCGATCCTAAGCCCTATCAGCTCCGCCCGGCGCATCCCCGTACTGTAAAGCATCGACACGATCAGCCGTTCCAGCCTTCTTGAATATGCCGCCTCGGAGGCCTTGTCGTTCCCTGTGATCAGCGCCAGATTCTCCTCGGAAGCATCACAGTCCGTCGCGGCGAAATATTCATTCATGGACTCCTCCCTATAGAACACCGGCAGCCTTTTCTCCACCTTTGGCTTCGCCACCGTCCGCACCGGATTGGCGGTCAGCCTTTTCTCCTTCATCAGGTAGCGGCAGAACCCCGACAGCACCGACAGATGCAGCCTGACCGTCCTCGGGCTATCCTCTCTTTTCTCAAGAAGATACACCTCGTGCGAACGGATGATCTGCGGCGTGAGCGATTTCAGCAGTTCCTCATCAGTCGCCGCCCCGCAATCCTCCACAAAGACCTTCAGGGCATCTGAATATATCGCCTGAGTTCTCACCGAATATCTCCGGATGTCCTTGATGTAAGATATGTAATCTTCGATGAGGCGCATAGGCTTAAGCCTTAATATTCATCAACTTCGCATCACTTTCCGGCATTGTTCACACCAATCTTTTCCGCCAGCTTCTCGACCGGCTTGTTGCACCACTGCGCGATGACTCCCACGAGCAGGGCAGCGGCGAGGGTTCCCTCACGCACACCGTGGATTCTTCCGTCAAGCCAGAGAAGCGAGGCGACGCACGCCAGAGCCACAAGCGACACATCCACAACAACTTTCGTGATGTCAAAACGGGTTTTGAAAGCCTTGCAGATCGCCAGAACAAGTCCTTCGCCGGCCAGTGTCACCACCCCGGCCACGACCTCAAAAGCCACACCGACCCCCACAAGCACGATGCCCACAAGGCACCAAACGACCTGCATAAGGTAGTTCGGGCAAGGCACATCCGCGATGCACCAGCAGGCGAAATCCGTCATGTACCCGAACGCGAACGCCACCGGCAGCTGCATCAGCTGGACCCAGTCGTAATCCTTCCGCAGGAGCGCCATCTGAATCAGAATGAATATGCAGTGCATCACGATCGTTGCCTCCCCCACCGTCAGCGGGCACAGCATACTCGCCACATAAGGCGGACACGAGATCGGCGAAGTTCCAAGATCCGCCAGAATAGAAAAAGCCACCCCGAACGCCACAATCAGCAGTCCGACGCACAGCATCACATATCTCTTGAATATTTCCATTTTATCTCTTGAATATTTTGTTTCCTGAATATCTCAATATTTATTCAAAACTCTGACGTTTCCCACTACGGCATATTCATAAATACCTGTGGACACGGTTGTAATAGTCCTTGTAGTCAATGTCTTTCCTTGAAAGCAGGAACCGCTCCTCCTGAAGGATCTGGAGGTGGAAAATCGTCACCGCGCAGAGCACGACGAGCAGGTGAAGCCAGTTTGCGAAGCAGAGAAGCAGCCCGATGTAGGTCAGGTCAAAACCGACGAAAGCCGGGTTGCGGCTGATTCTGTAGATGCCGGAAGTGACCAGTCCGGTCTTCTCGTCCGGGGATATTCCGGCCCTCCAACTGTCCCGCATCTGAAGCACGGCGGTAGTGAAGAACACCACTCCGAGAGCCGTCAAAGCCAGTCCGATCCAACCGCACCACCGCGGGAGGAATGAATATCCCCGGACGACGCTCCACACCTCCACGACGACAATCAGGACGGAAAAGGCAGCCAGCAACCGCTCCACAGTCAAAGTCCGCAGTTCCTTATTCCCGCGCCCCATCTGATTGGTCCGGATCCCTTGACTCCTCTGACGGAGCTGTTTAGCCAGATAGACTCCATAGAATCCGGCCATCAAGGCCAATGATATTATCTGAAATATTGTCATACAATCACGCCGGAGGCATCTGGTTCAGGATCATCCCTAAGCATTTCCTCCAGCGTACAAATTTACGAATATTCCCGAGAACAACTAACGTCCGTGCGTCAGGACAGCATTTCCACGCAACGACTTTGCAAACAGGGGGTCTTCGTGCGTCAACATGGTGGCTACGCGCACGGGACGGGAAGCGGGTTAAGCGTAGCTATGCATTCCGCCGAGGAGGTAGTTGACGCCGAAATAGGTGAAGAGAACGGAGGCGGAGAGGATCAGGGTGTAGATGTGGTAGGCACGGTGACTCCTCAGGAACGGGAGACGGGTGCGGTGAACACCGAGGGAGGCGATCAGGAAAGTGATCAGGGCCCAGGTTTCTTTCGGGTCCCAGTTCCAGTAGCAGCCCCAGGAGACGTTGGCCCAGATGGAGCCTGCGATTATGCCTGAGCCTAAGAAGAACAGGGCAGGGTACATCAACGCTTCCGACATCCGGGCCATCTTCGCGGAGGCTGAATCAGAGACTGAAGTATGGCGCAGTGATGCAACCAGCCCACAAATTCCGTTGACCATAATGATGGCGAGAACGGTGTAGGAAAGCATCATTAGAGAAACGTGGATGCTCAGCAGCGGGGACGACAGCACAGGCATCAGTTGGGTGACGGCCGGGTTGGCGTTGCCCATCGCGGAAACCAGAGCGGCCAGCGACGCGACTATGATCCCGAACGGGAGCATAATCGAAAACCTCTTGAAACTCAACACGGAAGCCAGCATTGCCGTCCAAGCGATCGTCAGCATCGTCTCCGCACCATTGGAGAAAGGAATATGTCCGCTCGCGATCCAGAAGAGCCCAAGCACGATGGTCAACACGAGGAAAAACACGAAAGCCGCAGCTACTCCAACGATCTTGAATATTTCTGGAACATATTTTTTACCAACCCTTGTAGAGGAGAAATTTCCCCGGATCATCCTACGCATCGCCGCCGCCAGCATCACCAGACCGATGATCAGGAAAGTTCCTGCGATCGGAAACAGCGGAGGCAGAGCGTTGTACGCCCTCTCGGCCTTGATGCGGTACGCCGGCGGAAGGCTCTCCCCCATCTTGTTCTCCTGAAAGCGGCGCAGCTTCCCGATCGACTCTTCTAATTTTGAATATTCACGGTTCACCACCAGCTCGAAGATATAGTCCATCGACTTGCGGACGAAAAGCCACTCCTCATCAGCGATTCCTTCCGGCAGCCGGTCGCTCTGCGAGTACCATCCAAGCCGCCCGGTGCTGTCCCGCAAAGGGTAGATTTTCAGCAGGTCTCCTGAATATAAAGCCTTGACAGTCGCCTCCTTATCCATTGCGTCAACCGCCTTTTTCCGGTTGTGCATAGGAATATTCCTCCAACTTGCGCCGTAGAACATCCAGCCTGTAAGTACTTGCTCGTCAGTCAGTCCCTTAACTCCAGACGTACCGTAAAGCTTTGCACTGAAATCCGAAGCCAGAGTCTGAAGCGGGCATATTCGTCCGTGGTACAGAACGTAGAGTCTTCCGAATTCGGCGGCGATGTTTTTCGGCAGGACTTTCGGAGAGGCTGAGCCACGTTTTACCTGATTCCCTTTGACGGAAGCATTTTCCGTTTGAGGCAGCCCACCTACGGAATTCCCTGTCGCAGAAGCGGTTGCCTCCAAGCACAGAAGAATCGCTATGACCGATGAATATCTCAACACATTCCCGAAGAACTTCTTGAACCTCTTGTCAGTGAAGAAAAACGCCAGAAGTCCGAGAAGCAACAGAGCATAGCCGGTGTAAATGACAGCGATGCCGACCGGGTCGTGGCTCACGGTGAATGTCACACCGGCCTCATCGCTGTCATAGTCAGTCTGATAGAAACGATAACCTTTACAGGACAGGATGCGGTTCATCCTCACCTCGCCCTCGCGGAGAACAGAGCCGTTCCTTGTGAAACGCAGCCGTGAACTGTAATCCGATGCGGCGTCCGTTCCGGAATGGTAAAGCACCTCGAAGCCCTCAAGTTCCACACTGAAAGGCAGTTCGAGAATCTTTCCGTCATTGGTCTCGAAAGTCTCCACGGATTCCCCCTCACGCACGTGAAGCATCCCCTTCCTAGCGGAAAAGGATGTCACAAGCGCTCCCGCCAGAATCAGTGCCAGCGAAAGGTGCAGCACCAGGGCCGCCGGCCGCCCCGCAAAAAGTCTTGTCATTATATCGAATCGATAAATCTTACTACCGCATCACGTTCTGTCTTGGAGAGGGCGCGGAAATTCTCAACGGATTTGCGGGCGTCGCTCTGGGCGCTTCCGTGCCACATAATCGCCTCCACAACAGTCCTGGCGCGGCAGTCGTGAAGCCTGTCAACACCTCCGGCGACAAGCTCGCTCAGGCCACGTCCCCAAAGTGGAGTCGTCCTGCACCAACCGGTACGGATGTCGTTCTTCATAAAGAGACGATGCTGGACCATATCGGTGTACGGCCAGATAGTCTGGTGAGGATAACGAGGAAGCCTCGGATCGTTGTCCCTGAAGAAACCGTTCGGATCCGTGACATTGTCCTCTCCGGTAACCCAGCTTGGACGGTGGCACGTGGCGCAACCGATCTTAGTGAAAAGTTCCTTGCCTTTGATGACCTCAGGATTGTCCAGATCCCTGGCCGCAGGAACAGCCAACCCTCTGTGCCAGATCATAAAGTCGGCATATTCCTCATCCGTCATCTCCGGCTTGAGATCCTTGGCCATCAAATAATTATAAATATCCTCCTGAACATTCCCCGTCTTGTTCTGGTCAGGGAAATATTTGTAGAAATCCTTCTGGACATCCGGATCCTGCGAAGCCACCTTGGCGTAGGTCGCCGTCATATAGTGGTAACGCCTGTCGCTTCGGGTCACGTTGGTGATGTTCCAGATGGCGTTCGCTCCGGCGGCGTCCTGCAACGGGCCACGGCTCAACGCGTAAGTGAAACGCTTAGGATGGGTAGTCTTGCCGTAAAGGCTTGTCCACTCGCCATTTGCGAATATGGCCGGATTCAGTTTGGCACCAGCCGCCTCCTCCTTGGCGTACTGCGCCTTGAGATCATCGTCATCAATCGCGTCCAGAAGCCCGACTCCATAAACGCCGATCGTGGACTCAACCCTGAAACGCACGTTTGAATATGGCACCGTGGTGGTCTCGCCGTTCTTCGTCACCTCAAGCGGCACATAGAACGCATCCTCAGGGACGATGACCTCCGGATAGATAAGGCTGTAAGGCTCTCCGTCAGGGAACTGGTTGCCCCATTCGTCGGTATATTCAAGCCAGTTTATCTTGATGTTGCTTTCATCGATAGGAGCCTTGAAAGGAGCCACCGCAAGAGTCTGCGGCATTCCGGTGACCGAACTGAGGTAAGTGTCTGTGTCGTCGGTGATTACCAAAAGGTAGCCGTTGCCGTTCTTGTCAGCCTTGTACTCGGTCTGACGCTTGCCGTGACTGTAGTTCGGGTGGCAGTAGAGGCATCCGCGACGGACCATCAACGGGCCAAGGCCGCTGAAAGCCCCGTCCTTGTTCTCGTTGAAATCCCTTTCAAAGAACATCTCTCCGTTCTTGAAGGCTTGGATCATTCCGGAGTTCTCGATCACCGGAGTCGGCTGCTCGTAGGCTGAAGCGCTTGAATTGAAAGCCGTTCCGAGTTTTCCGCCGGCATACCATTCATCACTCAGCTCGGTCGGAGTCTCAGGTTCGTCCGTTCCGCCATTGCCGTTGCAGGCGGTGAAGGCAAAAAGGGTGGCTGAAAGTATCAGCAGTGATTTATTCATAATCTTTCAATTTTATATTGGTTAAAGGATCAGCCGGCTTTACCGGCCAATCCTTGGATATTCATTTAAAGTCCCGAGGGTGAAAAGGTTCAGTTTCAAAGGTTTCCACCAATATGGAACAAAGTCTTTCCTCCTCAAAGAACATTCACTTTAGTCATTGATCAAAGCCTGGCGTGCGACCTCGAGAGCGTCATTAAGGTCATTGCAGGCGTCGATGGCCTCCTTGACCTTGGCATCCTTGTAGTTCTTTACGAACGGCTTAGGCATAGCACCGATCTTCTCAAGGCATTTCTCGATCGCGGAGATGACACCCTCATTGGCGGCCTGATCAACGCTTGCAAGGTAGGCGCTCACTGAATATGTCTGAGCGGTTGTCGCACCGAGAGCTCCGAAATAGGCGCTGCGGACGCTGACGATGTTGTCGTAGAAGTCCTCGATGGAATTCCAGGAATGAGGGGACTCGATGTAGTTCACATCCTCTCCGGTGTACGGCTTTCCGATTTTCTGAGTGCCGACCTCGTCCACGATGTCCTTGCAGCCCTCGATGATCTGCTCGCTTCCGGCAGTGACTGACTTCCAGACGCTTCCGGCCTGGCCGCAAAGTTTCATCTGCTCGCCGAAATCATCCTCAGGCTCCATCTCGGCCTCCTCGATCAAAGCCTTCTTGGCATAGCTGACGTTGTCAAGTCCGGCCCAGGCGGCCTCGAGTCTCGCGGCGCTCAGTGACAGGTCCTTGGCGACAGCGGCGGCATAAAGAAGCTCCTTCTCAGGAATGGCGGAAGCCGCACGTTCCTTACCGTCACGGAACAAGATATATTCAATGCCGTGGAATCCTACAAGTCCATTGTTGAGGTTGGCGACAGTGTTCTCGATGTCTGACATCATCTTCTCGCTGTCGAGAAGGTTCTCAAGAGCGACCTTGTCAAGCGGCCAGGTGTCGATGTGAGGGTCGATGCTGTACTTGGACGCGGCTCCGAAAAGGAAAGCCTCGCTCCACTCCCAGTACTGGCGGGCGGATTTCCAGAGGTCGCAGGCTGCCTTGACATTGGCATCGGTCGGTGCCGTCTGAAGTTTCTCGATCGCCGCCTGAAGATCAAGCGACTTGTCAGCGAGGTTCTTGTACGTCGGGATCACAGTGTTGTCCACGAAAGTCTCGTTGACCTTCTGGAGCGTTTCCTCCTTAGCGGAGGTCGGGTCTGTGGAATTTTTGTCGCAGGCCACAACGGCGAGAGCTGAAGCCATCAGCACAGCCGCGAATTTAAAACCTTGTCTCATAGTCGTTGTATTTTTTGAATATTTATTACCTATATTACTTGCATCATCACCTCAAAAACCAGCCACTAAAAGCGATTCCAAAGGTGATCGAAGGTTCGTTGTTGAACGGGGCGACATAGAAGCGCTTTGAATATTCCGCCTTCACGACGATGTCTTTGATCGGGTACCAGTTGATGCCGGCGGCGATGCGATGCTTCCCGCACCATTTGTAGTCCAGCACGCCGTCGGCCACCTTGAACATCGAATCGTAGTACTCGTAGTGGGCGAAAGCGTAGCACTTGCTCTCCTTCTTGAAGAGTGAAAGAATATCATAGCCCACCTCTATGCTGCCGACGATCGCATCGGATCCCACAGCGTTGCGAGGGGAAGGCGAAGCGTTAGACATATTGTTCTTGTTGAACGCCGTTATCTGTTGGGAATCATTCAGATGAGCATAATCAAAGCATCCTCTGGCGATCAGGTTGTGTCCCGAGTAGGTGAAGTCCGCCGAGCCGATCATCACCTCGCCCTTGCAGTCCTTGTACTTGGAGTTCTTCGTGAGGGAGTTGTTGAAGCTTGATCCGAAGTAGCCGCTAAGGCCCATCCTCAAGCCTTTGACAGAATGGTTGTCAATCCTGAACGCCCCGGCGTAGGAGTTCGCGATCTTGAATTCGTAAGGGGATCCGGCCCCGCCCTGAATGAAGTTCTCGGTACTGAATCTGTCCGAGTCAAGTCCCGGAAGGAACATCAGTTCATAGGACCATTTGCCAAGGTTACCCAGAATCTCGATTCCCGGCTCGTGCCAGGTGCAAGGAAAGACAGTGTTCTCCCCTTCCATCCTGTAGGCCGTGAAGAACTCGGTCGGAAGATGGTGACCATTCGTCAGTCCCACCGGGATGATTATCATTCCTGTCCTGACCTTGAACGCGTCACTGAAAGCCTTCTGGAGCCAGAACTGCTCCAAAGCGACCTCGCCTCCGCGCTCGATCTCGCTCTCATATTCACCTGCCTCGTCAGCCTCGAGCTCGACCGCGCTTTCGGTGCCTCCGTGCTCGAACTCGATCTCCGTGCCGAGCGTCCATCCTTTTCCGAAGTCGTACCCAAGATTGATGACGAAGTGCGGTATGTCGAACCGTCCGTGACTTTTATCGTCTTTATATTGCTCCGGATGGTTGTACCTCTGCCAAGCGTCGCTATAGAAGTTGCGGGTCATCATCGCCTCACCGTAACCACCGATTGTAAGTCTCTGAGCGTTAGCCGCGAAGCCAGTCGCAATCAGTATTACCAGAAGTAAAATCTTTTGTCTCATTTTTACCTTTTCAATTTGACACGGCAAAAATACAGCGACACGGAAAGTCTGGCAATCGCAATTTTTCGGTATTCTGTACGGTTTCCGTTCAGGGATTGTGGCGAATAATTGGTATTTATCGTTTAAGAGCACCGGAGAATCCGTGACGGAAACAATTGATAAGGGACGGTAGGGATCCGTGCGTGGAATCTGGTTTCTCACTCACGAAGAGACACCAGAAACCACTCTGAACTCGTGCGTAAAAACGGCTCTCATACGCACCAAGTGACTACAAAGAATAACTCTGGAGAAAGACGATTTTACAAGCACGGGGATATTTATGAGCCACCGGAACAAGACTTAAAAATTGTTTTTTTACCATCAATATGCACACATTATCTAAATTAGTCGTATATTAATAGTTTGGAATTAGAAAACCATCCATTTTTGACTTGAAGACGATGATTAGGCCATAGATAACGAGATAGCCTAAAGATATAATTCCGAATAGAACAGGCATAATATGGACAGAAGAAAATTCATAAAGATAGGGACCGGCGCGGTTGCTGTCGGGGCGATGTCCGGGTCCGTGGTCTTGCGGGCGGCTGAAATTTCCGCCGAAAACAAGGCTTCGGACGACCTCACGGCAGGATATTCAGCGGCGAGTGATTCCGCATCGGAATATTCAACGGCCAGATATTCATCAGAAATCGGGGAAGCCGGCAAGAAAGATCTTCTCGTGAGATTTCTGGGGACAGGAGCGGCGGATTGGAACGGCATGGACGAGAGAGGCGAGTTGAGGCGGCTTTCGAGCGTGCTCCTTGACAACCGCATCCTTATCGATTTCACCCCGTCTGACGCGGACATGCTGCCGCCGGGATTCAAGAAACCTGACGCCGTGTTTTATACTCATTCGCATTCCGACCATTACAACGCCAGGGCCGCCATCGAAACGCTCCACGCAAATATGGTATATGTAGGTAACACCTGGGTTGAAAGGGCAAAGGCGGATCTCGCCGCGGCCGCCTCAGGACTCGGCAAGTCCACGCCAGAAGTCATCGGCCTTGCGATCGGCCAAAGGACACAATGCGGAGACCTGACGATCACGGCTCTGCCAGGCAACCATGCGACAAAGGACGACAATGAGCAGACCCTCATTTACCTGATCGAAAAAGGCTCCGTGCGTGTCCTGTATGCCACCGACACCGGCGGGATTCCAGTCAGAGCCGCCAGAATCGTCGGGATAGACGCCCACATCGCGGACGGGAAGCCGATCACCGGACTTATAATGGAAGCCACCATGGGAATCGACCATGATGAGGATTTCAGGATATTCACCCATTCGAGCGTGGGAACTGTCCTTAGGACCGCCCATGTCCTTCTGGACACCGGAAGACTCAAGGCTCCGCAGGGCCAGCCTGTGTACCTCACCCACATGGCAAGGACACTCCACGGCACCCAGGCACAGCTCGACGCAAACCTTCCTCAGCCTCTCCGTGCCGCTTACGATGGATTGGAAGTCATATTCAGAGGATGATCTTCCGCCATCGAATAATTTTTACCGCATGACGTCATCCATAAACCGCCTGTCACTTAAGATCTTGACTATAAGCATTCCATAGGTGCAGGCAATATGTAAACCAACAACTGTTTTATGAAATTTATCGGGAATATTCTTTGGCTGATTCTTGGAGGCCTGCTGGTCTCCCTCGGCTACTTCATCGCAGGACTGCTTTATTGCGTGACCATCATAGGCATTCCATTCGGATACCAGTTGTGGAAGTTCGGGGTGTTTTCCCTATGGCCGTTCGGGACGGACGTGGTGGACGGGAACAACGCCGGAGGCTGCCTCAGCATATTCATGAATGTGATTTGGATTCTGCTGGGATGGTGGGAGATCGCTGCGACGCACCTTGTCTTCGGGCTCATCTGCTGCATCACGATTGTTGGGATCCCGTTCGGGCTTCAGCATTTCAAGATGGCGCTGCTTTCCGCCATGCCGTTCGGCAAGACATTCCGGAAAGCGTGATTTGCCGCTGATTCGGCGACAACTATCAGCATAAAATACAGAGCATTCGTGCCCACTACCGCAAGCACCATCTTATTTTCAATCCCGAGTCAGCGCAATCTCCTCATTAATCTCGTCAAGAGTCATCTCAGGGAACCGACCGGACTCCGCCATAGCACGAAGTTCTTTGAAAGCCTTCAGGCCATCAGAGGTAGACTCCGTCTTGTCCCCACGTATCTCAAAAGGGATTTTCCCTCGTTGAACCACAGCCCTGGCAAACACATTCATAGCCGTATTGGCACTCATCCCGAACTGGGAACAAAGCGCATCAAATGAAGACTTGAGACTAGCGTCCATCCTAATCGTCATTGAAACTTGAGCCATAATCACTGATATGTTATACGAATACAACAAATTAATTCAATATGCAATAAATTTAACGCATAATGACGCAATTATGTCAGATTTTCGCAGGATAGCACACCCAGCCTGACCTTCCCTGGAAAAGGTGGTTCTTCCGCTATTTAGTTGAAGCACAGGTCGCTGAAGACCATTTTTCGTTTGAGCAGGTCAAGAGATGCTCGCCCAAACATTACTCGCTTTACAGCTTTTAGTTTGTTCACGAAGCCTTCAACGATGCCATTTGAGGTGTCCAAAGTGATAGCATTCCTCACGGCTTTCAGATCCATCCTGATTCCATAGGCAAACGACCGCAATTCCTTAATAGGAGACTTCCCGTAGCTATCCAGCCATGAGTCCAGTTCATCAACATCGTTTCCCATTATAGTCGCATGGAAAGAGGACGCCGCATTGTATATATCTCTGAACCACCCATATGACATCATCTTCTCTACAAGTGCAACCTCCGCATGAACCATCCTCTCTTTTCGAATGGACTTGTCGGCAATATGCGCGATCTGGCGTATTGGCAGCAGAGGCTCCCTGTCGCAATTTGGACGTTGTCTCATCTTCTCGGCCTCTTGTCCGGAACGGTGCCCATGATGACCGTCAGACAGGTAACCATAGTGGTCGTAGAAAGGAGTCAAGGAACCCGGAAAGCCTTTTCCCTTGATTTCCATGAAGATTTTACGGAGATCCTTACCATGCCGATACTCTTCTTCCACATATGTGTCGTAAAGATAATAAGGCAATCGCTCCTTGCCGGCCCTTTTCGGAAGAGTGTCGCGGCCCATATATTTCCTTACGGTCTGTCTGGCAATATCCAGTTTCTTGGATATCTGGGCGATGTTGAGTCCCTCGGCCTGTAACTCCTTGACTTCCTTGAACATGACTTGTCGAGAATCGACCTCTGGAGTTTCTTGAACTTCCTCAGGGCGCACGGCGCTTCTATATTCATCGTAATGAGAACCGATAACTTTAGTAACACAATCCGACATATTCATGTTCAAATGGAACCTGTCGGCCACCTCTGTGATATTCCGCCCCGTCGCGGCAATGGCTGCGGTATAGTCTGTAGATCTATCGCGGCTGACGACCTCCACTTGGACATGCTCATCCAACCATGCCTGAAAGCTTTTTACATCCCTGTCACCGAGAAGGTCTATGACAGACCCGGTTTCAAGGCTGACGATAATACTGCCGTATGTGACGCCTTTGCGAAAGGCCCAATCATCCACGCCAATCTCCTTCACTTCGCATCGCTCTGGAACCGACATACGGTGGACATCTCGGAGTACGGTGTCTCCGCTGAGGGGCACTCCTGTCGCCGATAACAACTTCCGGGCTGATTCTGAGGAGCATTTCAAGCCATGCTGGGTTACAACCATCTCACAACGCCTCGTCCGCCGTCGGTATCTGAACACCTCATCCCCTGGTTGTTCAGCGAAAGTCTTTTTCCGACAATCCGGATTGTGACAAAAGAACTTGCGCGCCTCAAACGTGATGATAACCGGATGGCCAAGAATCGAAAGATCTGCAATAGTCCTGTGATAACGGCTATGAACGCTGCGACTCACATGGCCGCAATATGGACAGACCCCATGAGGAAGATTACATCGTGCGTATACATGATAGGTGCGCATATCTTCGAGCTCCACTTGTTCAACAGACAGGTCACTTGGAGAATAAAGGGCCGATAAGTCGGCCTTCGCAGAGG
>ENA-UEYI01002551-UEYI01002551.1-human-gut-metagenome-genome-assembly--contig:-NODE-2551-length-12423-cov-2.850397_pt1 | contig 12423 bp, 12 predicted proteins | sample MGYA00242900_ERZ507916 | MGnify/ENA primary metagenome ERZ507916 (study PRJEB26167, sample SAMN06115521) | human gut metagenome | host: Homo sapiens | place: China:Chongqing | collected 2015-09-02...
CCGGGAGTTGGTGCATACCGATTTCGCGGCGATGGATACCGACATCCTGCTGCCCTCCATTACCTCACCCTTCGGCAACCGTACCTCGCCTACGGCAGGTGCGTCCTCCTATCACCAGGGCGTTGACCTGGATACCGGCACCGGCGACCCCGTGTACGCCACCCGTGCGGGCGTCGTTACCATCGCCGGCTGGGGCAATGCCGCCGGCCACTATGTGCAGATCAACCATCAGGACGGCTTCTCGTCCATCTATATGCACATGACCAATTACGTTGTTTCCGCGGGACAGAGCGTGTCCCAGGGGCAGCTCATTGGATATGTTGGCAGCACCGGCCTTTCTACCGGGCCGCATCTGCATTTCGGCATTTCTTACGCAGGAACTTATGTAAACCCATTGGCATACATCTATTGATGCTGTTTCCCAATTTTGATTGGAGTTCAGTATGATGCAATGCCCGTCCCCATCGTGAAAAGGAGATTCCTATGAACAATCGCAAACGTTTGGTATCCGTCCTCGACGGCGTCATGGCGGCGGTACTGCTGCTGACGCTTCTGATGAGCATTCTGCCCACCTTTGCCGGTGCGGCGTCCTCCGGCGAGATCCGCAAGCAGATCATTGATAACGTGGAAGAGGGCCGCACGAAGGAAGCGATGGATCTCGTGGAGGAATCCCGTTACCGCATCTTCGACGCACTGGTGGAAAAGAACGGTTTCGCCTTTCTCGCCATCGGCCGTCCGGAAGCGGAGGGCTGCTACTGCCGCATCAACGCGTATCTGAAGGACGTTATCACGATGCTCTCCCGCGAGTTTGATTATGTTGTTATCGACGGCGAAGCCGGTATCGAGCAGATCAACCGCCGCGTGCTCGAGAAGGTCACGCACCTTCTGCTCGTCTCCGACCAGAGCCGCAAGGGCATTCAGGTCGTCGGAACGATCAAGCAGGTCGCCGATGAGCTTGTCATGTACGACCGCATCGGCGCGGTGATCAACCGCGTGACAAACCCGGATCTCAACAAGTTCATCACGATTCCGGGCGTTGAGATCCTTTCCTATATCGAGTCGGACGACTACCACGCCGCCAACGACATCCAGGGCAAAACGGTGTACGATCTTCCGCCGGAGTCGAGCGTGTACCGCGGAACAAAGGAAGTTCTGGAAAAGTTCGGCATTCTCTGAAAAGCGCGCAATTAAACTTATAAATAAAGGGCAAACAACAAGAGAAAGAAATCAAAAAGGGGTGTGACATTTGAAGGATCTCAAGCATCTGATCTACTTTGAGCAGCTTCTGGATAATGCCGACAACGAGCTTGTGCGAAAGGCAGCCGCGGAAGGGAATCTGGCCATGGGGTACACCTGCTACCATGTCCCCGAACCGATCCTCAACGTTGGCAACTGCTTCTCCGTCCGTCTCCGCGCTCCGCACACCGGCTCCATCGACATTGCAACGTACTACATGTCGAACTACACCTGCGAGTTCGCCAGAGCGCTCACCGAACGCGCCATCGAGGGCGGCTACCAGTTTCTGGACGCCATGATCGGCGTGGACGCCTGCTCCATGATGAACCGTGCCATGGAGCACTTTGAAATCCTGCAGGTAAACGACAAGCCCAACTTTTTCGTGACCCACGCGGACATTCCCTTCAAGATTACCGACTACACGCTCGATTCCTATGTGAAGCAGATGCGCTACCGTGTGCTCGATGTTATGAAGGAAAAGCTCGGCGCGGACACGTCGGACGAGGCGCTGCGCAAGGCCGTGGAGGAGCACAACGAAGTCTGCCGCATCCTTACCGAGATCGGCGAGATGCGCAAGATGGAAAATCCGCCCATCACCGGCTACGAGTACCACGTTCTCAATCTGGTTTCCTACACCTGCCCGAAGGCGCTTATCCTGCCATACCTGCGCGAGACGCTTGCCGAGATCAAAAAGCGCAAGGTCGATGCGAAGCCCTGGTACCGCGCCCGTGTTTCCATCGTCGGCAGCGAGATCGACGATCCCATGCTCACCAAGCTCATTGAAAACTGCGGCGCGTTCGTAGTTTCCGACCGCTACTGCTTCGGCTCCACGCCGGGCCGCGAGGTCATTGAGCTCAACGACACCGACGACGTACTTACGCAGCTCTGCCTGCACTACATGCAGCATTCCGAATGCGCCCGCTACATCTCCGATGAAAAGGTCCAGCAGCGCCGTGACACCGCCGACCGTCTTGCCCGCGAGTTCGGCGCCGAGGGCATCATCTATGAACAGATGAAGTACTGCGACTACTGGGGCTTTGAGCGCGCGCTCGTCAGCCACATTATGGCGGAAGAGAAGAACTGGCCGGTCCTTTCGGTCGACCGTCTGTACAACAACGGCAATTCCGGACAGCTCCGCACCCGCGTGCAGGCGTTCGTTGAATCGCTGGAGATCAAGCGCATCCGCAAAGAGGGAGGGGAGAACTGATGGCGAAAACTCCGAAATACCCCAATCCGGCGTTCTTCCGCACAAAGAACAACATGGATTGGAAGGCGCAGGGCGAAAACCTGAAGGAAGTCTTTGATATCGCCAAGGATATGCTCCTTGCCACCGACTGGAAAGCCTTCGGCACGCGCCAGAAACAGGGCTGGATCGATTTCGGCAAGCGCGTTGCCGAGGAAGCCGCCGAGATCGCCGCCATGTCCTGCGCCGAGCGCCGCGATCTTTTGCTCAAGGGCGAAAAGAAGCTCGGCCGTCTCTACAAGAAGGGCGCTATGGCTACCGTTCGCCGCGAATGGCGCGGCGTCGCAGACACGGCGTACGATTTCTATGAGTGGCTGCGCATTTGGGGCATGCTGCTCGGCACGTTCTCCAAGGATCTCATTCCGGCGCTCAACTCCGTGTTGCACTATCGCTGGATGATGTCCTATCTCTGCTGTGTCGGCTTCATGGATAAGAACACCATGGGTCAGCACGGCGCGGCTCTCAAGATGAGCCACCTTATGATCTACGACATTTTCCGCTACGTTGCCGAAAACCTCGTCCTTCAGGCGAAGGGCGACGCGAAGAACGGCAACAGCGCCGAGCTGAACAAGAAGGTCGTTCTCTTCGACGAGATGACGATGGGCCAGATCATGGCGGGCTTCCCCGACCTGATCGGTATTCCGTATCAGCTCTTCGCGGTGTTCCTGGTCTCCGAGATCGACCAGCTCACCTGCGTGCCGTACATCGACGCGGTCGAGAGCTTCGGCCTCCCGGCGGACTGCTGCCCGGTGCCCTCCTCCGAGTGCGGTGCTCTGGTGCTGGATGCGCTGCCGCATATGGGCAAGTGCTTCATCTCCAGCTCCATGCCGTGCGACGGCTCGACCATGGCGTCCTCCTATATGTCCCGCCGCTTCCCGGATCTCCCGGTGTTCCATCTGTGCTTCCCCGTCCGCTACGAGGACGAGGAGACCGTGCAGTGCGCTGCCGAGGATATCAAGGCCTGCATCAAGTTCATTGAGGAGCAGACCGGCGCAAAGTGGAGCTGGGATGCTTACTTCTCCGCCATGAAGCGCTTCAACACAGAGACGAGCTACGAGCTCGAAAAGTGGGCGGTCAACCAGACGGCGTATCCGCAGATCATCGGCCCGTGCTACGAGCTGTTCCGCAAGTGGAACTACGAGATGGACGGCGGCATCGACCCGCGCATCTTGAAGACCTTCAAGAAGGTCAACAAGATCATGCTCAAGGCCTACGAGCGCAAGGAAGAGGCGTGGCCCGGCAAGATGAAGTACCGCGCGATCGTGTGGTCCTGCCCGGCGCACTACTATGCCAACTTCTCCAACTGGCTGGCCAACTGCTGGGGCGTCAACGTTCTCGTTGAGATGGAGAGCCTTAACTTCACCAAGCAGCTCGAGACCGAGGACAAGGAAGAGGCGCTGCGCGATCTCGGCCGTCTGTACGAGCGCATGGTCATGCGCCGTCACACGAACGGCGGTTATCAGCACGTTGTTGACGAGCTGTGGAAGCAGTGTGAGATCTGGAACGTCGATCTCATCATCATGTATCAGAACGTTGCCTGCAAGAACATGGCCACCGTGCAGGGCATTCTGGACGATCAGGCGCGCGAGCAGAACCGCAAGATGATCTGGATCGAGCACGATCTGATGGATCCGCGTACCGTCTCCCGCCGCCAGATGCGTGACAAGGTGAGCGAGTATATGCGCACCGTTATGCATGCCGAGCCTTTGGATCCCACGCTGGTTGATTTTGAAGACGAGATCTGCCTGTAAAAAAAGAAATAGAATCATTATTGGAGGGTATTTAACCATGGCCAAGAAGTATTTCGCCGGATGCGATGTCGGTTCCACTTACACCAAAGCAGTCATCCTTGACGAGCAGGGAAACATTGTCGCGCACACCACCATCCGCAGCAAGATCAACTCCGAGCAGTCCGCTAAGATCGCCATGCAGGAAGTCATCGATCAGGTCCCCGACCTGCATTCCTCCAAGGATCTTGAGTACCTCATCGGCACCGGCTACGGCCGCAACAAGGTCCCCTTTGCCGACGAGAACGTCTCCGAGATCAGCTGCCACGCCATGGGCGTCCATGTCACCGACCCGACCGTCAAGGCCATCATCGACATCGGCGGCCAGGACGTCAAGGGCATCAGCATCGACACCGACGGCACCGTCAAGAACTTTGCCATGAACGACAAGTGCGCTGCCGGTACCGGCCGTTTCTACGAAGCGATGGCGCGCTCCTTCGAGATGACGCTGCCGGAATTCTCCAACCTGTCTCTCGGCGCGAAGAACGTTATCCCCATCACCGCCCAGTGCACCGTCTTTGCCGAGTCCGAAGTCATCACGCTCGTCGGTGAAGGCAAGCCCATGGACGAGATCGCCGCTGGCATCCAGATGGCCGTTGCCAAGCGCTGCTTCGTTATGGCGAAGAAAGCGGGCGCGACCGACAGCATCACCCTGACGGGCGGCTGCGCGAAGAACGCCGGCCTGAAGCAGGCCATTGAGCACGTCCTCAAGCTCAAGGTCATCGACCTCAAGACCGACCCGCAGCTCATGGGCGCTCTCGGCGCGGCGGAATACGCCCGCCAGAAGGGACTTTCGAAAGGAGTATAATTCTCTATGAAAAAATTCTGGAAAGTGTTTGGTAAGATCGCCGGTATTCTGACGGCAGTCATCGGCGTATTGTTTGTGGTCTATTTCTGGAATCTTGACCAGAAGCTGCTCTCCTGGGCGTATGTACAGGTCAACCGGATCTTTGACCGCAAGAAAGCGGACATCAAGTTCTGATGGAGCTTTTTAACGGATGCATTCATGAAACGGAGGAGCTGCTCAGCGGCTCCTCCGCGAAAAAATGGACGTATGACCCGGCGGCCTGCTGGGCGGAGACGTCCCGAAACGAGCTCGTCATGCTCCGCGAAGCGGCGTATGAGCTCGGCGGCAGCGCCAAAAGCGCCGTGTCCTATAGCTGCTTTACGACCGACGAGTGTCTTGTCGGGCCGGACGAGGTCTGGCTGTACGGCCCCGATCTTTCGGAGATCCGCGGCGACTGCGCCTTTGCCCGCATCGTTCTGTTCTCCATTCAGGACGTGGGAGAAGAGGACGAAGCGTACCGCGCGCTGCAGGATATCGAATTTGTCAAATACCATGTCTTCCCGAAGGGATACATGATCCGCGCGCTCTCGGAGGATAACCGCGAGCAGGTGCGTGTCAGCCGCGACGCCATCCGCGGCGGCATCTCCTTCCGGAACGTCGGCTTTGACTATATCCGCAGATTCCGTGAGAAGGAAAATGTTCGCGGTGTGCGTGTGATCTTCGTCACGGCGCCGGAGGCGGATTATCCCGGCCTTCGTGCACAGGCACGCAAGGTCACCGACATTACCCGTTCGCTCAGCACCATTCTGGACGGTATACCCACCGACTGCGACTCGTGCGGACTGCGCGAGATCTGCGACGAGGTCGAGGGTATGCGTGAGCTTCACTTCCAGCAGGCGGGGAAAAAGTCTCCGTCGGAATAAGAAAGCATCAACGGAGGAAGCCCCATGCGCGATTTGAAAAATGTGATCTTCTTCGACGATCTGCTGCAGGAGTCCTATAACGCTCTTGTCCGGCAGGCGAAGGAAGAGGGAAAGTATGCTCTCGGCTACACCTGCTATTTCATGCCGGAGGTCCTTCTGGATCTGCCCGGCTGTTTCAGCGTTCGCCTCCGCGCCCCGCGCTGCACCTCCCCGGATATGGCCACCTATTATATGTCCAGCCGCGTCTGCCACTATGCCCGCAGTCTTCTCGAGCGTGCGCTCGAGGGCGGCTACAACTTCATTGACGCGCAGCTCGGCACGGAGACCTGCGCCGGCACTTGCCGGTTTCAGGAGCATCTTGCCGAGCTGCCTGACCTCATTCAGAACGAAAAATTCTTCGTCACCTTCACGGATGTTCCGTTCAAAAAGAACGAGAACAGCATCGAACACTTTGCCGCCACGCTGCAGAAGCACGTTTTCGACGAGCTGCACGAACATTTCGGCATCGACACGTCCGACGAAGCTCTGCGCGCCACGATTGAGGCGCACAACGAGATCTGCGACATCATCACGCAGATCGGCGAATTCCGCAAGCTCGATAAGCCCACGATCACCGGCACGGAGTTCCACATCATCAATCTCGTCTCGATGGTCTGCCCGAAGTACCTGATCCTCCCGTATCTGCGTGAAACGCTCGAGGATCTCAAGACCCGCGAAGCCGATGCAAAGCCCAACTACCGCGTTAAGGTCGTTCTCGCCGGTTCGGAAAACGACGATCCCGATTTCACCAAGCTCATCGAGAGCTGCGGCGCGCTCGTCGTGGCCGACCGCTACTGCTATGGTTCTCTGCCCGGACGCGAGAAGATCGAGATCCGAAAAGGGGAGACGGCGCTTCGCGCTGTCGCCCGCCACTATCTCGAAACAAGTGTTTGCCCGCGCTCCATGGAGCAGAGCGCCATGCGTCAGCGCAAAAAGTACATCGCCGATGTCGCCAAAGAATACAAGGCGGACGGCGTGATCGTCGAATCCAACAAGTTCTGCGAGTACTGGAGCTATGAGCGTGTGGCGGATACGATCATCCTGCCGCGCGACTTCGGCTTGCCCGTGTGCTCGATCGAGAAAGAGTACATCAACTCCGCCTCCGGCCAGCTCCGCACGCGCTTCCAGGCGTTTGTGGAAAGTCTGGAGATCAAGAAGATCCAGGAGAAGGAGGGCGTGAAGAATGGATAAGGCGAAAATGAAAAAAGCCCTGAAGGATTTCTGGTACGGCAAGCCGCACGGCGAGCGTCGTCTCGGTGATATCCTGAAGGACAAGACCGGCCTTTACAAGCACCGTGAGTGGCGCGGCGTAAAGGACACGATGTACTACTTCAACAACATCTGGCTGTACAACTACGCGCAGATGGTGGCGGACATTCTCAAGAGCGAAGAGCCTCTGGCCTTCTTCAAGGGTGTGTGGCGCTATCGCTGGGTCGGCCAGACTTATCTTCCGGTTCTGCACTGGTTCGACCGCGGCCTGCAGGGACTCCGCGGCGAGGCGCTGCGTGCCTCCGCGTGGCACTACCGCGCCATGGTCAGCATGACCATTCAGCAGTTCCAGCGTATGTTCGCCGCCGACACGAAGCTGCACAACGGCAAGCAGAACGATTATTACGACCATACCATCGCCCACAAGGAAACGGTATGGGGCGGCGTGTTCTATCCGTGGGCGGATAAATTCAAACACGTTCCGCTCGAGATGATCCCGTATTTTGTCACCTGCCACGTCAACAGCCACACCGTTCTCCACTATATCGACGCCGTGCAGTCCATCGGTCTGCCGGGCGACCCGTGCCCGATGTGCCAGGCGGAAGCCGGTATCTTTGTGCAGGACGATGTGCCTGATTACTCCCCGATGTTCATCACGTCCAACGAAGCGTGCGACGCTTCCGTTGCAAGCACCGCTCTGCAGGACTGGTTCTTCAATAAGCCGCTTTACGCCATGCCGCAGCCGATGCAGTTTGACGATCCGCTCGTCAAGAAGCACTGCGCCAAGGAGATCGAGGGCGCGTGGAAATTCGTTGAGGAAATGACCGCCGTGCCGTTCAACTGGGATCAGCTCGTCAAAAATCTGGAAGCTCAGAACGAGCTGCAGCGGTTCGAGTGGGAGAAATGGGATGTTGCCGCGAACACCGACTACTATCCCATCAACGGCGTTGCGCAGGCGCTCTACCGCATCTATCAGTCGCAGTACGGGGAAAACTTCATCTGGCATGAGGTCGATGCCCGCGTCCGCAGGATCATGGAGCGCTGCGTGCGGAACAAGACCGTGACCTTCCCCGAAACCCGCCACCGCATGATCGCGTGGTCGTGCGCGCCGCTGTATTACTCCAACTGGTGTACCTGGGCGTACAACTGCTGGGGGCTCAACGTCATCATCAACATGGACTCTCTCATGTTCGACATGACCATCCGCACCGACAGCTACGAGAACACGCTCGAGGATATGGCGCAGTACCACATGTGGGCCCCCATGCGCCGTATGGCAGTCGGCGGCATGCACCACTTCTTTGAGCTGTGGAAGTATATGGAGCAGTTCAACTGCGACATGGTCGCCATGTACGACCAGCTCCAGTGCAAGGGCGCGCAGGGCATGCACGGCGTGTTCGAGGATGAGTTCCGCAAGCGCAACATCCACGCCATCTGGATTCCTCACGCTCTGCCGGACAGCCGCACCGTTTCCCGTGCGGAGATCCGCCGCATCATCAACGATTACATGACCACCGTCATGCACGAAGAGCCGCTCGATCCGTCGCTGCTTGAGTTTGACGATTCCATGAGCTGGTAACAGGGAGGAAGAAAGAATGCGTAAACTGTTTAAGATCCTCGGCAAGATCGCCGGCATTCTGGCGGGGCTTTATGCGCTGCTGTTTGCGGTGTTCTATTTCGACCTCGACGGCAAGCTGCTGTACTACGTGGTTGAGCCGTTCCTCTGCAGGCATTACGATAAAATGCAACGCGAGGACGTCACCAAGCGCGCCTATAAGATCGACTGAGCAAAACGGACCCTCCGGGAAACTCCCGGAGGGTCAGCTTTTTAACACCCCAAAAGAGGGAGAAGCTGCGTGAGCTTCTCCCTCTTTAGGGAATCATACCGGCATTTCTCTTTTCAGCTTCCGCTGCATGGCGCTGCACCAGTCCAGGACGGCGGTCGAATTTTCACGGAGAAACTTCTCCAGCTTTTCGCAGGCCTCGATTGCTTCCCTGTGCTGTAAGACGGTGATCGCGCCGCTTTGCAGCGCCTCGTCCAGTTCATCCCGGTCAACGACCTCAATCGAGCCGTCGGCGGATACGACGATATCGAGATACATATCCTCGAACGTCGGGTTTTCCGGATCGTCAAACCGGCTGCCGCCGGTGATGTCAAAATAGATCTGTATGATCCGGTCCCTCTCGTCGAACATCGCCGTCAGCCACCAGCGCGCGCCCGGAACGGCGGCCTGAAACCACGAATAACCGGCGTCAGCGATGAGAACATCCCGGCTGTGATAGTGCACCGTGAGCGGGCCGGTCACCTCGTCGATCAAAGTAAGGGAAATTCGTCCGGCACTGCCGAAAATGTCAGCTTCCCCGCGGGAAACGTACCGCCGCTTCGTGATGCGCTTCCAGTCGGTGCGGCGCATATCGCGTTCCTTGCTCATGGGTTTACCTCCCGAGATACTCACCTTCGGCAACAACGACCGTCGGGCCGGTAAGATAAATGTCGCAGACGGCATCCTCCTCTACAGAGAGCGAGACCTGCAGCTCGCCGCCGGGGAAATCCAGCCGTAGTGTTTCATCTCTGATCTCGCCGCGCAGCCGCATGGCGGCAGCGGTGGCTCCCGCGCCTGTACCGCAGGCGAGCGTGAAGTCCTCCACGCCGCGCTCATAGGTGACCGCCTTTACATGATCCCGACCAAGGCGTTTGCGGAACGTTACATTCGCGCCCTTCGGAAAGGCGGCGTAGCTGCGGATGTAAGCGCCGAGCGAGCGCAGCTCATCCTCCGGCATTGTGTCCCATTCCGGCAGCTCCAAAACGGCATGCGGGATACCGGGGTTGCCGAGCTCCATATACGATACCGAGAGGATCTGTCCGTCCCACGGTATGCCGATCTCGGTCTCCACAGCGGTGGGGTCGTTCAGCCGGACGCAATAGAGATCCTCTTCGATGCGCTGTCCGACGACGATCCCGGCGGTCGTTTCAATGCGCTGGATGTCTCCGGCGAGACCGCGGTCATAGCCGTAACGCGCGATGCACCGCGCGCCGTTGCCGCACATTTCGCCGAGTGAGCCGTCGGAATTGTAAAACCGCATGGCGTAATCGCCGATGCCCTGCGCGGGGAGGACGATCATCAGCCCGTCCGCGCCGATCGAGAGACGGCGGCGGCAGAGACGGACGGCGAGAGCGGAATATTCGTTCTCGCGTATTACGCCGGACCGGTTGTCCAGAACGATGAAATCGTTCCCGGCCCCCTGCATTTTTGTAAATTTCATAGGATGCACCTCTTTGCCTGTCATTCGTCAAAGTCGTCCGCGTGGAGCGTCTGCACGATGCGTCCGGTCGGCGTGGCGCCGAAGAGCTTTCCGTAGGCGCGGGAAAAGGCGGAATAGCTGCGAAAGCCGCAGCGGAAGCAGGCGTCCGTGGCGGAAAGTCCGGACTGGATAAGATCGCGCGCCGCCAGAAGCCGCTTGTCGGAGAGATAGTTGTGGATGGATGTGCCGGTCTCCTCGCGGAAGCGGCGCATCATATGGTATTTGCTGATAAAAAACTGTGCGGCCAGATCGTCAATGGAGATGTCTTCGGCAAGATTGGCTTCCAGATAGCGCAGAATGTCCAGGATCTTGCCGTCCCTCGGTACGACCGGCTCCGGGAGTTCGGAGCCGGTTTTCTGCATTGCACGCCCGATTTCCACGAGAAGGCGCAGCAGCGTACACCGCGAAAGGATCGCATTCTCGCCGCCGCTCGCGGCCATTTCGCTCTCGAGCTGCTCTGCCAGCGAGCGAAGCCGCCGCCGGACGTCCTCCGCCGGGCGAAGCACATGGCCCGGCTTACCGGAGAACACGTCTTCGAGCGAATAGTCCGGCACGGAATTTTCCGCGAGCAGGGAAGGAGAGATATAAAGGATCATGCGCTCATAGGAAATTCCCTCTTCAAATTCGGGCTTATGTACGCACCGGCTGCCGACGAGCACGATGTCGCCGGGCAGCAGAAGACAGCGCCGCCCCTCTACGGTATAGCTGCCAGGTGAAAGAGCCGGAAATCCTCCAGCAGGTATCCGCGCTTTTCATAGTTTTCGTCCATGACGGCCTCCATAAAAGCATCTTTTGCAAAGAGTATAGCATAGATTGCGTTTACTTTGCAAGGTGTGCGCAGTAAAATATAGCACGAAAATACTCAGTGGAGGTTATGTGCAATGAAGAAGTTTATGAAGAAATACGGTTTCATTACACTGATGCTTCTTGGCATCGTCGCTGGCTGTATTGTCGGTGCGGCATGGCCGGGGGCTACGGCTCTCGAACCGTTCGGGACGCTGTTTATTAATATGATGTTCTGCGTCGTTGTGCCGATGGTGTTCTGCTCCATCGCCTCGGCAATCGCAAATATGAGCTCAGCAAAACGCGCCGGGCGCATCATGGGCATCACGGTCGGAACGTTCCTTTCCACCGCTGCCATTGCTGCGATTTTGATGTACATCATTGTTCGTTTTATTCCCGTGTTTACCGCCGCGCCCAGCTATGAAGAGTCCGGCGTCGGTACCGTAGATATCGGCACGCTCATCGTCAACTTCTTCACGAAGCCCGACTTCACCGAGCTCTGGAGCCGCCGCGCTATCCTTCCGCTGATCGTTGCGGCGATCATCTTCGGCTTCGGCATTCAGATGTGCGGCGGCCGCGAGTCCCGCGTGGCGCTGCTGCTCAATGATCTCACGGACATTCTTCTGAAGGTCATCAAGCTCATCTCCTACTATGCGCCTGTCGGCTTCTTCGGCTTCTTCGCCTCCCTCGTCGCGACGCACGGCTCGGACTTCGTCTCCAACTACGCCCGCGCCATCGGTATTTACTATGTCGTTTCCGTGATCTACCTGCTCATTTCGTCCCCGCTGTATGCCCGCTTCGGCGGCGGCAAGGGCGCGGCTAAGGTCATGTTCCGGCACCTCTTCCGCCCGGCGGCGACCGCGTTCGGCACCTGCTCCTCGGTCGCAACGATCCCGGTGAACATGGAAGTCTCGGAGGACACCGGCATTTCCAAGGAAGTTTCCGATATTGTCATGCCCCTCGGTGCTACGATGCACATGGACGGCTCGGCCATGGGCGCCATCATCAAGGTCGCGTTCCTCTTCGGCATGTTCGGCAAGGACTTCGGTACGGGTGAGGCGATCCTGGCGATCGTTGTGGCGGTGTTCTCGTCGGGTGCCATGTCCGGCATTC
>ENA-UEYI01002554-UEYI01002554.1-human-gut-metagenome-genome-assembly--contig:-NODE-2554-length-12404-cov-3.110002_pt1 | contig 12404 bp, 6 predicted proteins | sample MGYA00242900_ERZ507916 | MGnify/ENA primary metagenome ERZ507916 (study PRJEB26167, sample SAMN06115521) | human gut metagenome | host: Homo sapiens | place: China:Chongqing | collected 2015-09-02...
ATACATTGAAACTATTAAAAACCTGATCGAATAATGCGCGCATTAATTAGTGTAAGTGACAAGACCGGTGTCGTGGAGTTTGCCAAAGGGCTGCGGACTCTGGGCTGGGAGGTGATCGCCACGGGCGGTACGATGAAGCTCCTGGCCGACAGCGGCGTGGAGGTAATCAACATCAGCGACGTGACGGGATTCCCCGAGATCTGCGACGGCCGCGTGAAGACCCTGCATCCCAACGTGCACGGCGGACTGCTGGCCCGCCGCGACGATCCGGAGCACCTGAAAGCCCTGAAGGATAATCATATCGAGTTCATCGACATGGTCTGCGTGAACCTTTATCCGTTCCGGGAGACGATTTCGAAACCCGGCGTGAAGATGGAGGACGCCATCGAGAACATCGACATCGGCGGACCTTCGATGCTTCGCTCGGCGGCCAAGAACTGGGCCGACGTGACGGTCGTGTGCGACCCCGCGGACTATGACGCGATTCTGGACGAGATTCGCGCCGGCGGCAATACCGAAAAGGCCACGCGCCTGAAGCTCTCGGCCAAAGCCTATACGCATACCGCCGAGTACGACGCGATGATCGCCGCCTATATGCGCGCGCAGGCGGGTCTGAACGAGAAGCTTTTCCTCGAGTTCGACCTCGTGCAGTCGCTGCGCTACGGCGAAAACCCCCACCAGTCGGCCAAATTCTACCGCGAGGGGAAGGAGGTGCCCTATTCGCTGGCATTCGCCAGACAGCTCAACGGCAAGGAGTTGTCGTACAACAATATCCAGGACGCCAACGCCGCGCTGTGCATCGTGCGCGAGTTCGACGAGCCGTTCTGCGTGGGTCTGAAACACATGAATCCCTGCGGCGCGGCTACGGGCAAGGATGTCGTGGAGGCGTGGACCAAGGCTTACGAGGCCGACAAGGTGTCGATCTTCGGCGGTATCGTGGCCACGAACCGCACGGTGACGAAGGAGGCCGCCGAGCTGATGAAGCCGATCTTCCTCGAAATCATCATGGCCCCGAAATTCGACGAGGGCGCTCTCGAAGTGCTCACGACGAAAAAGAACCTGCGTCTGCTCGAAGTCAACATGGAGAAGGGCGCCGTCGATCCCAAACAGTATGTGAGCGTCAACGGCGGTCTGCTGGTGCAAGACCTCGACGTGGCGACGAAGGCCGTGACGGCGGATATGTGCGTGACGAAGGCGAAGCCCGCTCCGGAGCAGATGGCGGACCTGAATTTCGGCTGGCACATCGTCAAGCACGTGAAGTCGAACGCCATCGTGGCGGTGAAGGACGGCCGGACGCTGGGTGTCGGCGCCGGGCAGATGAACCGCATCGGCTCGGCGGAGATCGCCTTGAAACAGGCGCATGCCGCAGGCGTCACCGAGGGTCTGGTGCTGGCATCGGACGGTTTCTTCCCCTTCGACGACTGCGTGACGCTGGCCGCCGAATACGGCGTGACGGCGATCGTGCAGCCCGGCGGTTCGGTCCGCGACGAGGATTCGATCCGCAAGGCCGACGAGAAAGGCATTGCGATGGTATTCACCGGTGAACGTCACTTCAAACATTAGACCTATGAAAGTATTGGTTATCGGCGGCGGCGGCCGCGAACACGCCATTGTCGATGCGCTGACGCGCTCGCCGCAGGTCGAAAAGATCTACTGCGCTCCCGGCAACGCGGGCATCGCCCGGCAGGCCGAGTGCGTGTCGATCCGCGAGACCGAGGTGGAGCGCCTGCGCGATTTCGCCGCGGAGCAGGGCGTCGGACTTACGGTCGTGGGACCCGAGGTGGCGTTGGCGGCGGGAGTCGTCGATTGCTTCAAGGCGGCCGGACTGCGCATCTTCGGCCCCACGAAGGCCGCGGCGCGCATCGAGTCCTCGAAGGAGTTCGCCAAGGAGCTGATGGCCAAATACGGCGTTCCGACGGCGGGGTTCCGCGCGTTTACCGACTACGCCGGGGCGTTGGCCTACGTGCAGGGGCGTCCCCTGCCCGCGGTGCTGAAATACGACGGACTGGCCGCCGGCAAGGGCGTGGTGATCGCCCGGACGATGGCCGAGGCCGAAGCGGCGCTGCGGGACATGCTGCTCGACGACAAGTTCGGCGAGGGCAAGGTGGTCGTCGAGGATTACCTCGAAGGCCCCGAGTTTTCGTTCATGTGCTTCGTCTCGGGACACCAGGTGTGGCCGATGGTGCTGGCGCAGGACCACAAGCGGGCCTACGACGGCGACGAAGGTCCCAATACGGGCGGTATGGGCGCCTATTCGCCCCTGCCGTTCATCACGGCCGAGGACGAGCGGTATGCCCTGGAGCGGATCATGCAGCCCGTTGCCGACGCGATGGTCGCCGAGGGGTGTCCTTTTGAAGGGGTGCTTTACGGCGGGCTGATGAAGACCGCACGGGGCATCGAGGTCATCGAGTTCAACGCCCGTTTCGGCGATCCCGAGACCGAAGTGGTGCTGCCGCGCCTGAAGAGCGACATCGTTGACATCTTCTGCGCCGTGGCCGAGGGCCGCGACACGCAGTTGGAGTGGCACGACTTCGCGGCGCTGGGCATCGTGCTGGCCTCGAAGGGCTATCCGGGCGACTACGAAAAAGGACACGAAATCAAGGGCCTGGACCGCGTCGAAGGGGCTGTTTATCACATGGGAACCCGGGCCGACGGCGGGCGGATTCTCACCAACGGGGGCCGTGTGCTGTTCGTCGTGGGCACGGGCCGCGATCTGGCCGAGGCGCGGAAGAATGCGCTGGCCGACGTAGCCCGCATCGACTGCGACAATCTGTTCCACCGCACCGACATCGGTCACTGGGCTTTCGACGATTTGGAAAGATAATACGAGCGATATATGGCAAAAATCATTAGCGGAAAAGAACTCTCAGCGAAACTGAAACTCGAAATGGCGGACGAGGTGAAGACCTTCCCCGCGAAATACGGACGTGTGCCCCATCTGGTGGTGATCCTCGTGGGCGAGGACCCCGGCAGCGTGAGCTATGTGACGGGCAAGGCCAAGGCTTCGGCCGAGGTGGGCATCCGCAATACCACGATCCGAAAGCCCGAGTCCGTTTCCGAGGCCGAACTGCTGGACATCATCACGGCCCTGAACCTCGATGACGAGGTGGACGGCATTCTGGTCCAGCTGCCCCTTCCGAAACATATCGACGAGGACAAGGTGATCGCCGCCATCGACAAACAGAAGGATGTCGACGGCTTCCATCCCCTGAACGTTGCGGCGCTGTGGCAGAAACAGCCCTGCACGCTCCCCTGCACCCCGAAAGGCATTCTCAAGATGCTGCGGGCCGCAGGCGTGGAGATCGCCGGCAAGCGCGCCGTGGTGATCGGCCGCAGCAATATCGTGGGGCTTCCCGTGTCTAAACTGCTCTTGGACGCGAACGCTACGGTGACGATGGCCCACAGTCGTACGCGCAACCTCGCCGAAGTGACGCGCGGGGCGGAGATTCTGGTGGTGGCCATCGGGCGGCCGAAGTTCGTCACGGCGGAGATGGTGTCGCCGGGCGCCGTGGTGATCGACGTGGGGGTGAACCGCGACCCGGAGACGGGCAAACTGTGCGGTGACGTCGATTTCGCGGCCATCGAACCCAAGGCCTCGGTGATCACGCCCGTGCCGGGCGGCGTCGGGCCTATGACGATCTGCTGCCTGATGGAGAACACGATCGAGTGTTTTCTGCGGCGAGCGGGCCGGTAGCCGGAGGAACGGAGCGAAAACTTCGGTTTTTTTGCGCCTCCGCTGAAAAAAATCAGCCGTTGACTCACGGGTCAACGGCTGATTTCGTTTTACAAGGTTCCTGTTATCAGAGTTTGATCGGTTCGGATATTTTGATATTGTCGAGGAACCAGCGGTTGGCTGTTCCGACTTCCCACTGCGTCTGCGTAATGGTGATCTTCGTATCCTTGTTGACCGTAATGCCCTTCAGGCTGACTTCGGCGCGAACCCATTCGAGCTTGTGACCATCCTCCCATCCCAGTTCGGGTATGTCGATCTGCACTTTGTCGCTGCCGTTCTCGAAGATGACGATCAGATTGACGGGGTCGATCTTGCCGGACCCCTTGCGCATTCCGCACCAGTCGAACGAGAGTGTCACATTGTCCTTTGCTTCGGGAACCCCGTCTATCGGAGGAAGAATGATACCTGCGTGATTGCCGGTCTTGCCGAATTTGAGGTAGTTCTGCTGGAGGTAGATGCGTTTGTTGTCGTTCTTGTCGTAGATAAACTTGTAACCGAGTTTTTCGACAGCGTCGAATGCAGTCACTCCATCGACAGTTACGGAGGTAAGTGCCGGAGCCTTTGCATCGACGTCGTCTGTTTCAACGGTTCGGCCTGCGCTGCCTGCTACGGACCACGGTTCGAGCCATTCGAAGTTCTCCAGGAAATAGACGATCTCGTTCAGGCCGTTGTCCTCGACATCGGTGGCCATGATGCGCTGTACAGGCTCGGCCAAACCGGCGTAGTAGCCGGTGACGGTTACGATATGGCCGGTCAGGGCGGAAAGGCCCAGGCTTGCCGGTGCGTCCACGACGCTGACCGAGTACTTGGCGTTCTCCGAAACGGTGAGGGTGCTGCCGTTGAAAACGCCCTTGACGGTGACGTAGCCCCGTTTGGAGGAGGTGTAGTCGTCGATCTTTGCGCTGATGTCCTCCGGTTCGGGGTAGTTCACCGCTCCGCCGGACAGAACCGTCACCTCGTCGCAGTCGATTACCGTAGCGAGTTTTTGCGAGTCGGACGACTTGGTGCCCAAGAGCGAAATCTTGTCGCCGACGGCAACCGTCGTGGCGTCCGAGACGAAGATATTGTCCGTGTTTTTGTCGTCGCTGATGACGAAGCCTTTGGTCGTCACGGCCACGACGATCGCCGACGGTACGGAAATGACCGTTTCGTCCGCCAGGGCGGCGAGTTCACCTGCCGTGTACTCCTTCACATCGCGGTATTTGTCTCCGTTCTGCGTGATGAGCACCTGTGCGCGGCTTGCAAGAGTCCGTCCCTTGAAGACGAGGGTGGCCTTGCGGGGGTTGTCCTCCGCGCCGTCGCGCATGTTGTCGGTCACCGAAACCGTCACGTCCATGACGCCGGTTCCCGAGTTGGGCGTGACCGTCACCCAGTCGGGGACTTCCGTCACCCAGTCGGCGTCGGCATAGATGGTGATGATCTTTTCCGCCGCTCTTTCCGCTTCGAAATTCAAGGTGTTGGCGCTCGCCAGAACAGCTTCGGAAAGGTGGGCCTCATCCTTGTCGCAGCCCCAGAAGGAACACAGGGCCGCCATGAGGATCGGGGCTGTCATATATTTTACAAATCTCATAATCTTGTTTTTTAGGTTATTTCCGACTTAAAAATCGAGTCCGTCGCTCCATCCCGGATTCTGCGTGAGGTTCGGGTTGAGCGAACGCTCGCCGCTGGGAATCGGGTAGAGGTAATCGCGCTCCTCGTTGAACGGAGTGCGCAGATTCTCTACGGTTTTGTGATAGTAGACATAGCCTTTGTCCCCCTCGGAGAGGATGATGTCCGAACCGAGTTCGTATACCGAAACTCCTTCGCCGGCTTGGGGTTTGGTCTCTCCTGCCTTATAGAGAATCAGATCGGCCGTTTCTTTGCCCGCAAGCTTGTATTCGCCGGGGCCCGGGAAATACATGCCGGAAATGGCCTGGTCGATGCAATAGCCGGCTTTCCAGCGATACAGATCCTGAAGGCGGAAACCCTCCTGGATCAGCTCGACGGTTCGTTCGCGGCGGATTTCCAGAATGGCGTTTACGATTTCGTTGGAGCCGGTCACATTGGGATAGCCGTACTCCTCGGACGAAAGATACCAGTCGGGTTGTTTGTCGAGATCCCTCATGGTGAGGGCCGGCATCCCCACCCGGCTTCGGATTTCGTTGACAGTGATATTCAGATCATCAGGCGAGAGCGATCCCAGTTCGGCCTTGGCTTCGGCATAGTTGAGCAGCACTTCGGCATAGCGGAAAACCGGCATGTCGCAGGTCGAACGGTCGTTGCGGTCGATCTGTCCTCCCGAGGCCGTCGTGTCCTGAACGAATTTGATGGGTTGGTAGCCGGTGATCGTGACGCCGAGATCGGGTCCCTGTACCCGCTTGGCGCCGATGCGCTTGTAACCCGGGGTGCGGATCGACTGCGCCAGGCGCGGGTCGCGGTCCTTCACCTCCTCGGTGAAAGGCATTGTTTGCCACTCTGTCTTAAATTTGTCGGTGAATGCCTTGCCGTCCTTCATCAGGTACATGTTGATGAATTTGCGGGTGTAGCCCGGGCGGCCCTGTGTCGGCAGCAGCATGTAGGCCGTCGCATTGTGGTAGACCTGGGCCTCGTAGCTGTTTCGGATGGCGAGGATATACTCTTCGGTGCTGGCATTCTCCTGTGCGAAGAGCATCATGTAGTCCTTGTCCGGAGTTTTGGTGGAGTAGAGCTTGTAGGGACCTTCGTCGATGATCGTTTTGGCGGCCTTGGCGGCTTCCTCCAGATAATAGGTGTAGTCATGTCCTTCGAGGTTGATGCCGTGGTATTTGCGGTAGGTTCCCTCGAAGAGGCAGAACCGCGCTTTCAGCGCCAGCGCCGCCCATTTGTTGACGCGGTAGGTCGATATATCCTCCGTAAGACCGCCGCTGTTGATTGCTTCGTCGATATCCTTGATCATATTGGTCATGATCAGTTCGCGTGAATCGCGCGGTTTGTAGAGCGCTTCGTCGGCCGAGCCGAGCTGCACCTCGTACCAGGGCACGTCGCCGAAGCGTTTCACCTTGTCGAAATAGAAGGCGGCGCGGAAGAATTTGGCCAGGGCCGTATACTCGGTCACAGCCTTCTTGTCCTCGCATTGATCGACATATTCCAGCAGGGTGTTTATGCGGCGCAGGTTGCCCCACGACCAGCCGCCGCCGGTGTTCGGAACGGTGCGCTTGTCGCCTCCGTAGAGAACATCGGAGAGGGTCATCTGAACGAGCAGGTCGTTCTGCTCATCGTAGGGCGTCTTGTCCAGCAGGTTGTCGTAAAAGGGGTTGGAGAAGAGTTCCAGATCGCTTCTCGTCTTGAAATAGTCGAACTGCGTCACCCGATCCAACGGTTCTTTGTCCAGCAGGGAGTCGCAGGCCGATAATCCTGCAATCAGCGTTGCTGCCAGTATGATTAATCGCTTCATGGTATTCGGATTTTGAAATTATTAGAAGGTGATGTCTATGCCGAACATGAACGTCTTGGCCCACGGATAGTAGGCGTTGTTGTTCACGCCGGAACGGTTGATAGCCGCTTCGGGATCGACGTACTTGGAGTTCTTTTTGAGCGGCGACCAGTAGCAGAGGTTCTCGCCCGAGAAATAGATGCGGATCTGGTCGATGCCGGCCTTCTTGGTGAGGGTCGCGGGGATCGTGTAGCCGACGGTCAGGTTTTTCAGGCGCAGGTAGCGGATATTTTGCAGGTAACGGTCGTTGACCTTGCTCAGATAACCTCCCGATGAAGAATAGGCTCTTGCGCGCGGGAAATAGGAGTTGGGATTGTCCTCCGCCCATACCTTGCCGAGGAAATCCGTCGGGAGGTAGGAGAGGTAGGGATAGGAATAGCAGCCCCAGAAAGGCATCATTTCTCCGTGGGGATACCAGTAGTGGTTGCCGGTTCCCTGGAAGAAGACCGAAGCGTCGAAGCCCATCCAGCGGATCGAGGCGTTGATGCCGTAGGAGAGCGTCGGGAGCGAGTTGCCCAGGATCGTCCGGTCGCCCGGCTTGTCGACGGTGTCGTTGCCGACTCCCCAGACGCCGTTGCCGTCGAGGTCGACGAACTTCAGGTCGCCGGCCTGCCAGCCGCCGGTCAGACGGCCCGTGCTGTAACTCAGGTCGACCTCTTTGGCATAGGCCTGCGCCTCTTCGGTGGTCTTGAAGAACCCGTCGGTCTTGAAGCCCCAGATTTCGCCGATCTCCATGCCGACGTAATAATCTCCCTTTGTCAGGTTGGTCAATGACTTGTTCGGGTTGTTGTCGTATTTGGTGATGACGCTCTTGTAGTCGCTGATGTTGAAACCGACGCTGTATTCGAACGGTTTGCCGGCGAGTTTGAACTGGTCGCGCCAGCTGACGGAGAGTTCATAACCCTTCGTGCGCAGTTCGGCGGAGTTCATGCTGGGCGAATCGGCCCCGTATACGCCGGGCAGCGCCATTCCGTCGGTCAGCATGTCCTTCGTGTCGCGGATGTAGACGTCGCCGGTGAAGTTGAGCCGGTTGTTCAGCATGGTGAGATCCAGACCCAGGTCCCACTGCTGGGCGGTTTCCCAGGTCAGGTCGGAGGCTACGGGGGCGCCCAGCGAGGAGTATTTGCCCTTTATGCTGCCGTCGAAGGTGTAGTTGCTGAAATCCTTGTTCGTGATCAGGCGCATGTAGGTGTAGTAGGACGACACGTTCTGGTTGCCCAGGCTGCCGAACGAAGCGCGCAGCTTGAGGTTGTCCACCAGGTCTTTGGCGTTGCCGAAGAACGGCTCCTCGGAGATGCGCCATCCGGCCGATGCCGAGGGGAACAGGCCCCAGCGGTTGCCCGGTGCGAAACGCGACGATCCGTCATAGCGTCCGCTCACCTCGAAGAGGTAGCGCCCTTTGTAGTCGTAGTTGATACGGGCGAAGAAGCCTGCCAGGGCGTATTCGTTCTGGCCGCCGCCGTAAGCGCCCTCCGTGGGAGAGCCCGTTGCCAGATTCAGGTCGTCGAGGTTTATGGAGGAGAGGTTGATGCCTGCCACCGAGACGTTCTTGCTGGACCACGTTTCGTAGTTGAATCCGGCGGTTGCCGACACGTGGTGCGCCTCGCCGAACGTTTCGTCGTAGTTGGCGTAGACGTTGGCCGAATAGTAGTTGCGCGTCTGAACCACTTCGTCGAGCTGGTTCATGCCGGCGCCCGTGTCGTAGGCGAGCAGCGGCCCGTCGGGGTATTCGCGGTAGTTCATTGCGGAACTGCGGCTCGTATTGCGGTTCTGGTAGAGGCGGTAGGTGAAGTCACCCGTGATGCTCAACGTCTTGAACGGCGTGATGACCAGGCGTGTCGTGTTCGAGAAGTCGTTCGAGCGGTCGACGTTGCGGTGCGTGCCCTCGTTGAGCAGGATGTGGCGTCCGTTGGCGATCTTGTAATCGAGATACGGCGTGCTGTAAAGCCACGATCCGTCGGGGTTCTTCATGGGGAAGTTGGCCAGTGCGTGGCGGGCGCTGTAAGCGATGGTGTTGTCTACGCTGCCGTCTCCCAGAGACTTGTAATTCGACGAGAAGAACGACGTGTTGTTCGAGAGCGTTGCCCACCGGTTGATCCGAAAATCGAGTTTCGCACGCAGGTTGTACTTGTTATACACGTCGGGATGTGCGCGCTGAATACCTTCCTGGCGGTCATAGGCGCCCGAGACGAGGTATTTGATGTCCTTCGTGCCGCCGCTGAGCGAGATGTTGTGCTGCTGCACGGGCCGACGCTGCTGGAAGAGCATGTCCCACCAGTCGTAGTTGCCGTAGTAGACCCACTGTTTGCGGCCGTTGCGGATCTCTTCGACGACCCACGGACGGTCGGGATGCTCGGTCCTGTCGTTCACGCGCGCCAGCAGCTGCTGCATGTCGTGATCGTTGTATTTGACATAGTTCGTTCCGGAGTCGGCCTGCCAGAACTTGTTGACCGTATAGACCGACCAGTAACCGCGGTTCTCGTAGTCGGTCGAGGTCGTGGCCTCCTCCCAGCCGAAACGGCCGCTGTAACGCACCGTCGCCTTGCCGTCCTGGGCCGAGCCGTTCTTGGTGGTGACCAGGATGACGCCGAAGGCTGCGCGGGCGCCGTAGACGGCTGCCGCCGAAGCGTCCTTGATGACCGAGATCGACTCCACGTCGTTGGGGTTGACGCGGTTCAGGTCGCCCACCACGCCGTCGATCAGCACGAGCGGGTCGGCCGAGTTGATCGAGTTGACGCCGCGGATGTTGATCGCCGGCGTGCTGCCGGGTTTACCCGAGGAGGTGGTGATGTTGAGACCCGCTACGGAACCCTGCAACATGCTGCCCAGCGAATGGGTGACGCGGTTTTCGAGCTCCTTGCTCCCTACGGTCGCAACGGCGCCGGTCAGGTTGACTTTTTTCTGCGTGCCGTAGCCGATTACGACGGTTGCATCGAGCATGATGGCGTCCTCCTGCAGGTAGATCGTGATGCTGTTCCGGCTTGAAGGAACCGTCACTTTCTGGGGCAGGTAACCCAGGCAGGTGACCTGGAGAACGGCTTCTCCCGACGGAACCTGGATTTTGAAGGTGCCGTTTTCAGAGGTTGTGACGCCTTTGGTCGTACCATCGACCAGGACGGCTACACCCACGAGCGGCTGTTGATTGGCGTCGAGGACTTTTCCCGACACCTCCCTGTTCTGGGCCGAAAGGGCTGTTATTCCCCCTCCCAATACCAGAAGAAGAGATAGAACCAGTGGTCTTAATACTCTCATAAGATCTGTGTTTGTTGGTTAGTAAATGATGATTGTGGTTGGGTATGTAGCGAAAATCACTTGCGTCGGTAGGCATCCGTGGAGAATGCTTTCGGCCGCTGCATGTTTTCGGTCCACTCGTTTCCGAATTCGTCCTTGACGGTGATCACAAGGTCGGTGTCCGCATCGTCCGCCTTCACCTTGAAGAAGTGCGTGAACTTGTCGGTGATGAACGACGGGGTCAACTTGAGTCCCGCGTTGTTGAACCGCTTGACCGAGAGCGCTGCGATATGGAGCGGGTCGTAGGCCCAGACTTCGGTGTAGGGCAGCGTCTTGCGGTTTTCGTCGACGACGCTCAGCGTCCAGTCCGAATTCCAGTTCCAGATGTTGATCAGCACCTCGTTGTCGTTGTTCTGCGGATAGGCGTTGACATATTGCATATAGGCGTTCTTGACCGAAGCGGAGATGTCGGAAGGCATCAGCGGAACGTCGGCCATCGAAAAATGCACGTTGTTCAGGTCGTAGCTGCGGAACTGGTACTCTTCGGGCCATCCGGTCGATTTGTAGAGACATTGGAAATCGGTTCCCGTGACATCCCAGATGCCGTAGCCGCCCGGAGTTCCGTCGGTTCCGATGTGGATTCCGGGCGTGAGGTTGCCGGACCACCACCACGAAGCGCATACCGAGCCGGAGTTATACTCCCGGAAGTTATGCCCGTCCACGATCGGAGCGTCGGGCGTCACGTTGAAAAGTTTGTGGGTATGCCCCGTCACGAAGCGGACGGTATATCCGTCGAGGATGTCGAAAAGCCGCAGGGTGTTGACCTGATCGTGGTCGATCTTGAATCCCGATGTGGTCGGATAGAACACCTGCGCATGCATGGCAACGACGACGGGGGTCGTCTTGGCCACGTACGACAGGTCTTTCGCCAGCCAGTCCAGCTGCTCGGCGGAGAGGCTCTTGACATAGTTGCGGGAAGTGCTCCCGTCGTAGCTGCTGCAATCAATGTCGTCCATGACGACGTAATGGACCTTGCCGATGTTGAATGAATAGTAGGTCGGGCAGATCTGATCCACATATTTGACCGCCGCATCGTAGTCCGACCTGGTCTGGAAGTCGTTGTCATGGTTGCCCATGGTGTGGAAGATCTGCAGATTCTTGATCTGGCTGTTGACGGTGTTCAGGTACTGGGGGAAATAGTAGCTGTTCGAATACCAGTAGAGGTCCCAGGTCATGTCCCCGAGGGTGAGCGCATACATCTTCTCGCCCTTGTGGCGGGTCATGTAGTCCGTAAGGTCGGAGGTGAACTGGGCGAACTGTCCCAGGTCGCCCGTTCGGTTGGCGAGGTGCATGTCGCCCAGCATGAAGATCTTGTAGGAGTCCTGTCCGTCGACCTTTTCGAGCTTGAAGTCGGCCCGTTCGACGACGTCGGCGCTGTTTTTGAGCGCGCGGTGGAACTGCGGGAGCACCCCGACGGACGGAACTTCGTAGCCGCTCGGGACGGAGATGAAGACATATCCCCACTTTTTGGCCGATTTGAGCTGGTAGATGCCCTTCTCGTTCGTGACGGTCACCTCCGCGCCGTCGGAGACCACGACGTTCTCCACGCCGACGCCGGCCGACGACACGATCCCGTAGACCGTGGTGCCTGCATCCGGTTTGAAATCTATGTCTTCGACGATGTTGATGTAGATTCTTCCGAACGATTTTTTGCGCGCGTCTCTTTTGACGAAGACTTTGTAGTAACCCGTTTCACACCCGTCGGCCAGGCGTACGGTGAAACTGTCGGAAGAGGTGTTGACGATGGGGCAGACGTAGGAGATGCCTGCGTCCGACTCAAGAATGAATGTGTCTGTGGTCAGGGGCGATTTCCCCCCCCCACTTACGGCGAAAGTGCACTCGCCGCCTTCGGTGACGTCTACCGACCCCGGAACCGTGAATTGCACGTCGAAATTATCCGCGGGGGTCTTTTCGTCATCGCTGCCGCCG
>ENA-UEYI01002558-UEYI01002558.1-human-gut-metagenome-genome-assembly--contig:-NODE-2558-length-12386-cov-2.835080_pt1 | contig 12386 bp, 10 predicted proteins | sample MGYA00242900_ERZ507916 | MGnify/ENA primary metagenome ERZ507916 (study PRJEB26167, sample SAMN06115521) | human gut metagenome | host: Homo sapiens | place: China:Chongqing | collected 2015-09-02...
TGTCGACGCGCTTCACGCCGGCTAAGGGCTTTGTCGTCGAGTCGCGCCGCGGCCTCGGCGGCTACATCCGCATCGTGCAGGTGCCGCTCAAGAATCTCGTCTATCAGGATATGATGGACAAGATCACGGAGGAGACGGATTACGCGACCGTCCAGTCGATGGTGCACTACCTCTTGCAGCACGCGATGATCACGAACCGCGAGGCCGCACTGATGATGCAGGTCGTCTCCTCGGTCTACCAGTCGGAGGGGATGTCATCAAAGGAACGCGTCCACCTCTTGAAGTCCATGCTGCTGACGGTGGAGAATTTCTCGTAGGACCGCCGGCTGCCATGCGGCCGGCTGACGGGAAACGCAGAGAATCGTCATCAGGGAATCGGAGAATAGGTCAGAAGGAGGAGTATCATGTTATGTGAGGATTGCGGCCGCAACCGCGCGGTCGTCCATATTACACAGATCGGGCCGGACGGCAAGATCGAGAAGAACCTCTGTGAGAAGTGCGCGGCGAAGTACGGCGAATTCCTCATGGAGAACCAGAGACAGCGGAATGTATCGATGAATGACTTCCTCAAGGGTGTCTTCAGCGCGCCGACGAAGGAGACGAAACCGCAGGGCGGGAAGATGAGGGAGCTGGTCGGTCCGAACTGCGGCATGAGCTACCGCGACTTCCAGCAGACGGGCAGCAGTGTCTGCCCCGCGACATTCCGCCGCCAGCTCGAGCCGCTCTTGCGCCGCATCCACGGGTCGAGCACCCATAGCGGCAAGATTCCACACCGCACGGGCGGCACGCTCGAGATGAAGCACACGATCGAGAGCCTGCGCAAGTCGCTCAAGGAGTGCGTCGCGCAGGAGGAGTACGAGAAGGCCGCGGAACTCCGCGACAAGATCCGCCTGCTCGAGCATGAGCTGGCAGAAAAAGAGAATGCGGAAGGAGGCGAGAGCCATGTCGGTCAATGAACTCCTGCGCAGCAGCCGTCTCTCATGGCTCGCCGCTTCAGGCAAGGAGAGCGATGTCGTGCTCTCGAGCCGCATCCGCCTTGCGCGCAATTTCCGCGAGATCCCGTTCCCGAACCGCGCGGACTTCAACCAGCTCGCCGAGGTGCGCCTCGAGGCCGAGAAGCTCCTGCCGGGCATCGCGGCCGACCTCGGGCAGGACTTTGACCTTCTCGACCTCGAGCGCATCACGCCTTTGCAGCGCGATGTCCTCATCGAGAAGCAGCTCATCAGCCGCAACTTCATCCAGAATCCGCAGCACCGCATCGTCTTCATCACCGCGGACCGCGCGACGAGCATCATGGTCAACGAGGAGGACCACCTGCGCATCCAGTGCATGGCGCCGGGGCTCGACCTCGACACGCCGTTTGCGCGCGCTTCGCATATCGACGACATGGTCGAGTCGCAGGTCGACATCGCCTTTGACGAGAAGATGGGCTACCTGACCTCGTGCCCGACGAATCTCGGCACGGGCCTGCGCGCCTCGGTGCTGCTGCATTTGCCGGGCCTCGTCTTCACGCGCAACATCCAGGGCATCATGAACATCTCGCCGCAGCTCGGCCTCGCCATCCGCAGTGTCTACGGTGACGAGACGGAGAGCGTCGGCAACCTGTTCCAGATCTCGAACCAGCTGACGCTCGGCTTCTCGGAGGCGGAGATCATCGAGAACCTCAAGACGGCCGTCATGGAGATCGTCTCGCACGAGCGCCAGGCGCGCAAGGCGTTGTCCCTCTACATGAAGGAGCGCCTTGAGGACGAGGTCTGGCGCGCCTACGGCACGCTGCGCTACGCGCGGCTGCTGTCGGAGAAGGAAGTGCTCGAGCTCTTGTCGAAGGTGCGCCTCGGCATCGACCTCAAGCTCATCAATGAGGTAGAGGCCGGCTGCTTCTCGGAGATCCTCATCAGCAGCCGCACGAGCTACTTGCAGAACCTCGCGGAGAACGAGAACTTATCGAAGAACGAAATAGACAGGCTGCGGGCGGAGCATGTGCGCAAGGCCTTGCTCTCCTACGCCCGCGGCCAGGAGAACAAGAAATGAACTATCGCAATCACTTCACGAGCCGCGCCATCAAGGCGATTGAGTTCGCTCAATACGCCGCGCGCGAGCTCGAACAAGATTATATCGGGACGGAGCACATCCTGCTCGGCCTGCTGCACGAAGAGGGCAGTGTCGCCTTCGCGGCGCTGCAGGCCGCCGGCCTGACCTTTGACGCGGTCATGCAGCGCGTCGAGGCCATGGTCGCGGGCGATGCGGAGTACCCGTCCGACAATCCTTACTACACGCCGCGCGCCAAGCGCGTCATGGAGGGGGCGGTCGAGGAGGCGCAGACGCTCGGCCACAACTACATCGGCACGGAGCACATCCTGCTCTCGCTGCTCGAGGAGACGGAGGGCGCGGCGACGGAGCTGCTCATCGGCATGGGCGTCGACATCGATGCCCTGCAGGGCGAGGTGCTCGACCGCATCGACCACCCGCATCCGGAGGGCGACGGCGAGCCGAGCCGCGCGGAGAAGGCGAAGGGACGCCAGGCGCCGCAGCTCATCAAGAAGTACGGCCGCAACCTCAACGACATGGCCAAGGAAGACCGCATGGACCCCGTCATCGGGCGCGATAAAGAGATCCAGCGCGTCATCCAGATTCTCGCGCGCCGCACGAAGAACAACCCGATCCTCTTAGGCGAGCCGGGCGTCGGCAAGACGGCCATCGCTGAAGGCCTCGCGCAGCGCATCGTCGAGGGCTCGGTGCCGTACATGCTGCAGGACAAGAAGGTCGTCTCGCTGTCGCTCGCCTCGCTCGTCGCGGGCGCGAAGTACCGCGGCGAGTTCGAGGAGCGCCTCAAGGGACTCATCGACGAGGTGCGCCAGGACGGCACGATCATCCTGTTCATCGACGAGATGCACACGCTCGTCGGCGCGGGCGCGGCGGAGGGCGCACTCGATGCGGCCAATATCTTGAAGCCCGCCCTGTCGCGCGGCGAGATCCAGATCATCGGCGCGACGACGCTCGACGAGTACAAGAAGCACCTCGAGAAGGACGCCGCACTCTCGCGCCGCTTCCAGACCATCCTCGTCGAGGAGCCGAGCATCGAGGACGCCAAGAAGATCCTCATGGGGCTGCGCGGCAAGTACGAGGCCTTCCACTGCGCCCGCATCGAGGACGCAGCCATCGAGGCGGCTGTGCGCCTCTCGCACCGCTACATCACCGACCGCTTCCTGCCAGACAAGGCCATCGACCTCATGGATGAAGCGGCCTCGAAGGTCCGCATGAAGCAGGTCGCCCAGCCGGAGAAGCTGCAGGAGATCCGCGCGCGCCTCGAGAAGCTCGGCGTGGAGAAAGAAGCGGCAATCTCCGCGCAGGACTACGAGCGCGCCGCGCACATCCGCGATGATGAGCAGAAGGTCAAGGACGAGCTCGAGGAGGCCAAGCGCCGCTTCGAGAAGCGCGGCAAGAGCCGCATCACGGTCACGGCCGACGACATCGCCGACGTGGTCGCGCAGTGGACGGGCGTGCCCGTGCGCCAGATCGCGGCGAAGGAGTCCGACCGCCTGTTGCACATGGAGAAAATCCTCACGCGCCGCGTCGTCGGCCAGCAGGAGGCCGTCGAGGCCGTCAGCAAGGCCATCCGCCGTGCGCGCGCCGGCCTCAAGGATCCGAAGCGCCCAATCGGCTCTTTCCTGTTCCTCGGCCCGACAGGCGTCGGCAAGACGGAACTCGCGAAGGCACTCTCGGAGGCGCTTTTCGGCACGGAGGACGCCATCATCCGCTTTGACATGTCGGAGTACATGGAGAAGTACGCCGTCTCGCGCATGGTCGGCGCGCCCCCGGGCTACGTCGGCTACGAGGAGGGCGGCCAGCTCACGGACGCCGTGCGCCGCAAGCCGTACTCCATCATCCTGCTCGACGAGATCGAGAAGGCGCATCCTGACGTCTTCAACGTGCTGCTGCAGGTGCTCGACGACGGCCGCCTGACGGACGGCAAGGGGCGCACCGTCGACTTCCGCAACACCATCATCATCATGACGAGCAACGCCGGTGCAACCCTCCTGAAGAAGAGCGCGCCGGCTCTCGGCTTTGCTGTCGGCTCCGGCGACGAGAAGCAGGAGGCGGAGGATGCGGCCAAGAAGCGCGTGCTCGGCGAAGTGCGCCACATCTTCAAGCCGGAATTCCTCAACCGCATCGACGAGCTCATCGTCTTCCATCCGCTCGGCCGCGAAGAGCTCTCGAAGATCATCGACATCCTCTTGCGCGACGTCCGCACGCGCCTCGCGGAGAAGGAGATCCGCCTCGAGGTCAGCCCCGCGGCCAAGAACGTGCTCGTCGAGAAGGGCACGGACTTCAAGTACGGCGCGCGCCCGCTGAAGCGCGCCATCCAGAAGCTCATCGAGGACGAGATCGCCGAGCACCTGCTCGCGCGCGACTTCAAGCGCGGCGACACGATCCAGGTGCGCAAGAACGGCGCGAAGCTCGACTTCGTGCGCAAAGAGAAAGACAGCAAAGAAAGCAACGAGAAGAACGTACAGGATAAGGCCGAGAAGCCAGTGGAGGCATGATGGGGCGAAAGAACACACTGCGCCCGGAAGGCCTCTGGGCGAGGCTGCAGAACTTCATCCTGAACGCCGTATGGTCCATCGCCTGGCTCGGGCGGTGGACCATACGTCTGCTCAGGCGCCTGCTGCAGCGCCGATAGCGAGGATTGTAGAGACAGATGAAATAGGAGGTGGCGTCTTTGCCAAAGAAGAAGAAAACGGTCTACGTCTGCCAGGAATGCGGCTATGACACCCCAAAGTGGATGGGGCGCTGTCCGGGCTGCGGCGCCTGGAACACGCTTGTCGAGGAGACCGTCGCGCCGGAGCCGACGACGAGAGGAGGCGGCCTGCGCCTCGGGCTCTCCGATGCCCAGAAGCCGCAGCCAATCGCCGAGGTCAAGCTCGAGGACATGCCGCGCTTCCTGACGGGCTCTGGCGAGCTCGACCGCGTCTTGGGCGGTGGCATTATCCCGGGCTCGATGGTCCTGATTGTCGGTGACCCGGGCGTCGGCAAGTCGAGCCTGACGCTGCGCGTCTGCGCCGACGTCGCGCGGCAGGGCAAGAAGGTCCTCTATGTGACGGGCGAGGAGAGCACGCGGCAGGTCCGCATGCGCGCCGACCGCCTGCAGGCGCTTGCCGACGACCTGCTCGTCGTCAGCGAAACGAACCTCGAGACGATCGAGACGCATGTGGAGAACGTCAAGCCGGAGCTGCTCGTCATCGATTCCATCCAGACCATCTTCAAGCCGGACGTGCAGAGCGCGCCGGGCAGCGTCTCGCAGGTGCGCGAGTGCGCTGTCGACCTCTTGCGCATCGCCAAGACGAACGGCATCGCCGCCTTCGTCATCGGCCATGTGACGAAGGACGGCACGCTGGCCGGCCCGCGCGTCCTCGAACACATCGTCGACACCGTCCTCTACTTCGAGGGCGAGCGCAACGCCGAGTACCGCGTCTTGCGCGCCGTCAAGAACCGCTTTGGCAGCACGAATGAGCTCGGCCTCTTCGAGATGCGCGACGTTGGCCTCGTCGACGTGCCCGACGCCTCGAAGCTCTTCCTGTCGGATCGCGAGCAGGACACGGGCACCGTCATCATCCCGACGGTCGAGGGCACGCGGCCGCTGCTCGTCGAGCTGCAGGCGCTCGTCGCGTCGACGCCCTACGTGCCGCCGCGCCGCACGGCCGACTCCGTCGACATCAAGCGCATCCAGCTGCTCTTGGCCGTGCTCGAGAAGCGCGTCCACCTGTCAGTCGGCGCCTGCGACGTCTACGTCAAGGTGGCGGGCGGCATCCGCATCGACGAGCCGGCGGCGGACCTAGGCATCTGCGTCGCGATGGCCTCGAGCTTTGCGAACAGGCTCCTGCGACCCAAGACCATCGTCTTCGGCGAAGTCGGACTCTCCGGTGAAGTGCGCGCCGTGAGCCAGGCCGACCTGCGCACCCACGAGGCGAAGCGCCTCGGCTTCCGCCACGTCGTGCTGCCGATGAAGAACTACAGACAGCGCAAGGGCCGCGTCGAGGGCATCACGCTCTACGGCGCCGAGACCATCGGCGACGCACTGCGCCTCGCCATGCCACGCGAGTCGTGAGGCAGATGACTGCTGTCCGTTCCATCTGTCCGTCATCCGTGCTATAATGAGACCGTAATCATCAAAGCAATCGGTAAATCGGTAATGAGTAATTATGGGTAATCATGGAAGGAAAGGGTGATTCTTTGGGAATCCTGCGGTATATCCGTAAACTGGGCCGAGTGGGAGTCGGCACAATGCTGCTGGCTGTCTGCCTGTCGCTGTCGTCGATGACGTCGGTGCGAGCTGCAACAGCAGAGCCTGACATCCAGGCAGAGGCGGCTATCCTCATCGACGCCGACACGGGGCGCGTGCTCTGGTCGAAGAACGGCGAGGAGCGCCACTATCCGGCCAGCATGACGAAGATGATGACGTGCCTCCTCGGCATCCAGCTCTTGCCACCTGACGCGAAGATCACGATCTCGCAGGCGGCGGCCAGCACGGAGGACCTGCCGCTGCACATCGCGCGCGGCGATGTCCTGACGTCGGAGGAGCTCATGCGCGGCATGATGATGGTCTCCGACAACGGCGCGGCCGTCGCCATAGCGGAGCACATCGACGGCAGCGCGGCCGTCTTCGCGGAGCGCATGAACGAGAAGGCACAGGAGCTCGGCATGGTGAACACGCACTTCGCCAATCCGAACGGCCTGACGGACCCCAACCACTACTCGACGCCGCACGACATGGCGCGGCTCGCGCAGTACGCGATGAAGAACCCCGTCTTCCGCGACTTCGTGCGCCAGAAGGAACGCCGCATCACGTGGATTGCGCCGGCGGGCAAGACGCTCTTAGCGGAGAACACGAATGAGCTGCTTGGCCGCTACGAGGGCATCACGGGCATCAAGACGGGCTGGACGAGCGCGGCGGGCGGCTGCCTCGCGGCCTCGGCCGAGCGCCAGGGCGTGCACCTCATCGCCGTGCTCATGAAAGCGCCGAGCGAAGACGCGCGCTTCCCCGAGATGCGCGCAATCCTCGACTACGGCTTTGCGAATGTGACGCTCGCCAAGGGGCCGACGGCAAAAGAGGCCTCGCGCCACGTCTGGGTCAAGGGCGGCACGCAGGCGCGCACCGTCGTGCGCCCGGCGACCGACATCGAGTACCCGCTGCTGCCGGGCGAAGAGGCGAGCCATGTCAAGGTCAACTACGACGTGCCGAAGGTCATCGATGCGCCGCTGACGGCCGGCACAAAAGTCGGCTCGGCCATCCTCACCTACGACGGCGAGGAGATCGGCCCGAGGGGTTCAGCATCGGCTCCTGGCTCGTCGGACTCTTCGAGGGCCCGCTTTCCTGGTTCTGAGCAATCCTTAGAAATTGACAGCGAATTTGAGGATATGGTATAATTATCTTCGTTGATTTGAGCGGATGTGGCGGAACTGGCAGACGCGCTGGATTTAGGATCCAGTGCCGCAAGGCGTATGGGTTCGAGCCCCTTCATCCGCACCAGCCAAAGACGACAGGCAGCATCTTTGATGCTGTCTGTTTTTATTTGCGGAGGTTTTCATGAATATCTTTTCCCTGTTGCGGCGCCTCTCGTCGTTCCAGATCATCGTGCTGAGCTTTGCCCTGCTCATCGGCTCCGGCACGCTTCTGCTGATGACGCCATGGGCGACGCAGGATGGGCGGGGGGCCGCACTGCTGCCCGCCTGCTTCACGGCCGTCTCGGCTTCGTGCGTGACGGGGTTGACCGTCGTCGACACGGCTTCGTACTGGTCGCACTTCGGTCAGCTCGTCATCCTCATGCTCATCCAGGTCGGCGGCCTCGGCGTCGTGACGATGGCTGTCGCCATCACGGTCGGCATGGGCCAGCACGTCGGCCTCATGCAGCGCAGCACGATGCAGGACGCCATCTCAGCCCAGCAGATCGGCGGCATCGTGCGCATGCTGCGCTTCGTCCTGAAGTTCACGGCTGGCACAGAGCTCTTGGGCGCCTGCCTGCTGCTGCCCGTCTTCGCGCGCGACTACGGCTGGCTGCAGGGCGGCTGGATGGCGATCTTTCACTCCATCTCGGCTTTCTGCAATGCCGGCTTTGACCTCATGGGGCCGCGCAGCGGCGGCTCTTTGATGGCCTATGCCGGCGACCCGCTCGTCAACCTGACGATCATGGGGCTCATCATGGCCGGCGGCCTTGGTTTCTTGACCTGGGCGGACCTCTCGGTCAATCGGCTGCACTGGCGCCGGCTGACGTTCCAGACGCGCATCATCCTCATGATGACGGTCGTCCTCGTCGCCGTGCCAGCACTCGTCTTCTTCACGCAGGAGCCGATCAGCGGCTGGCAGGCGCTCTTCCAGTCGGTCACGACGCGCACGGCAGGATTCAACACGATGGACATCGAAGATTTGAGCGAGGGGAGCCGCTGCATCATGGTCCTCTTGATGATGACGGGCGGCGCGCCGGGATCGACGGCCGGCGGCATCAAGACGACGACGGCCTTCGCGCTGCTCATGGCGATGGTCTCCGTCCTGCGCATGCGCGGCGATGTCGAGTGCCAGTCGCGCCGCATCCCGATGGAGACAGTGCGCCAGGCGCTGGCCATCTTCGTGATGTACGCGCTCCTGTTCTTCGGCGTGAGCATCGCGATAGGCTTCCTCGACCATGCGGAGATGATCGACGCGATGGTCGAAGTCTCGTCGGCGCTCGGCACAGTCGGCCTGTCGATCGGTCTGACGGAGAAGCTGTCGCCCGTCTCGCAGACGATGCTGATGCTCTTGATGTACTTCGGCCGCGTCGGCGCACTGACGATGATCTACGCGCTGCACAAGCGCAAGAAAGCCGTGCCGTGCCGCCTGCCGGAGGGCAGGCTGACGGTCGGCTGATGGCAGGATAATCCCTTTACTGATACAATGAGGTAACAAAGATGAAATCCATATTATTGATTGGCCTCGGACGCTACGGCCGCCATGTTGCGCGCAAGCTCCACGCGATGCACCACGAGATCATGGCGGTGGACCGGAATGAGGAGCTCGTCAACGAGGTGCTGCCCTACACGAACAGCGCTCTGATCGCGGACAGCACGGACGGGCACTTCCTCGAGTCACTCGGCGTGCGCAACTTCGATGCCTGCATCGTCGCGATCGGCGATGATTTCCAGAGCTCACTCGAAACGACGCTGCGCCTGCGCGAGCTCGGCGCGAAGTACCTCGTCGCGCGCGCCTCGAGCAGCATCCACGAGAAGTTCCTCTTGCGCAACGGCGCCGACGAGGTCGTCTACCCCGAGAAGCAGCTGGCCCTCTGGACGGCCACCCGCTGCGGCTCGGACCATCTGCTCGACTACTTCGAGCTCAGCAAGAACTACGCCATCTATGAGATTGCCATGCCAGAGGCGTGGGCAGGCCACACGGTCGGCGAGCTCGCCATCCGCCGCGTCTACCACATCAACGTCCTCGGCGTCCGGCACGAGGGCAGCCTCGACGTGGAGATCACGCCGAAGACCGTCCTGCAGGCGGACGATTCCATCCTGCTGCTCGGCGCGCAGGAGTCCATGAATAAGCTGATGCACATCTGATGCAGGCTTGTATCGCATTGAAGAATAGAAAGGAAGAGGCAAAGTGGAGACAAAGCGTTTATTCGACGAAGATGTCATGCAGAAGGAATGTGAGGCAGAGGTCGTGCGCACGGAACCGTATCACGGGGGCTTCGCCGTCGTGCTCGACCAGACGGTGTTCTTCCCAGAAGGCGGCGGCCAGCTCAGCGATACGGGCACGCTGACGGCGGCGGGCAAGGCGCTCGCCGTCACGCATGTCCATGAGAAGGCGGGCGAGATCTTCCACGAGACGAAGGAGCCCTTGGAGCCTGGCACGAAGGTGCAGGCCAAGCTCGACTGGCAGGTCCGCTTCGACCACATGCAGCAGCACTGCGGCGAGCACATGCTCTCGTATGCCTTCTACAAGCTCTTCGGCGCGCACAATGTGGGCTTCCACATGAGTGCGGACATGGTCGGCATCGACCTCGACAAGGAGGTCGACTGGCAGCAGGCCCTGCAGGCCGAGCGCTTCACGAACCGGCAGATCCAGGAGGACCGCCCAATCACGACGAAGCTCGTGCCGGCCGAAGAGGCGGCCAAGATGAACCTGCGCAAGTTCAATGACAAGCTCACGGGCATCCTGCGCATCGTCTCGGTAGAGGGCAGCGACTCCTGCACCTGCTGCGGCACGCATCCGACCTCGAGCGGCATGGTCGGGCTCGTCAAGATCTTCAAGGTCGAGAAGCACAAGGAGGGCTCGCGCGTCAGCTTCCTCTGCGGCCGTGAGGCGCTCGAGCGCGTCGAGCAGTACATGCTCGCGGCTCTCGATGCCTCGAACCTCCTGTCCATCAAGGAGACAGAGCTGCCGGATGGCGTCGCGCGCCTGCAGCAGGAGAAGAAGGAGCTCTCCGAGCACCTGACGGAGTGCACGGGCAAGCTCATGGAGTACCGCATCGCGGAGATGCAGGCACATCCAGCCGCGACAAAGGCGGGCCACAAGAAATTCGTCTTCCTCGAGCCAGACATGATGCCGAAGGAGGCCAAGGCCCTTGCCAAGCGCCTCGGCGAGATCCCGGAGTCGTTCTCGGCCATTTTCTACCGCAACGGCGAGCGCCTCAACTACATGTTCCTCGCAACAGACGGGGCAGAGCTCAGTTGCCAGCAGGTCATCCGCACGGTCAACGAAGCCTTCGGCGGCCGCGGCGGCGGACGCCCCGAGTCGTGCCAGGGCAGCGCCGCCTGCCCCGAAGACTGGCAGGCTAAGGCAGAGGCGCTTATGTCGGTCCTTTGAGCCATGACCCCATAAAAAAAGAGCCCCATTCGGGGCTCTCTTTTTTTATGGGATATGAATCAGGCAAGGTAGTTCTTGCCGTTCTCCTTCTGCGCCTCGTACGTGGCGATGCGCTTCTTGATGAACTGCGTGTCGATGTTGCCCGTGCGGAAATAGCTGTCGCTGAGGATCTTCTGGTGCAGCGAGATCGTCGTCTTGACGCCGTCGATGCGGAACTCCTTGAGGGCGCGCTGCATGATCTTGATGGCGTCGCCGCGCGTGCGGCCGTGGACGATGAGCTTCGCGATCATCGAATCGTAGTACGGCTCGATCGAGAGACCGGCCGTCACGCCCGAATCAAAGCGGACGCGCGGGCCGCTCGGTTCGTGCAGGAACGTGATCTGGCCCGGCGACGGCATGAAGTTGTTGTCCGGGTCTTCGGCATTGATGCGGCATTCGATGGCATGGCCCTGGAAGTGGACGTCAGCCTGCGTGATGTCGAGCGGCTCGCCGGCAGCGATGCGGATCTGCGTGCGCACGATGTCGATGCCCGTGACTTCTTCCGTGACGCCGTGCTCGACCTGGATGCGCGGGTTGATCTCCATGAAGTAGAACTGGTTGTCCTTGAGGTCCAAGAGGAACTCGACCGTGCCGACGTTGGAGTAGTGGACGCTCTTGGCGGCCTTGACGGCCAGCGTGCCGACCTGCTTGCGCATCTCATGCGTCAGCGCGATCGACGGGGACTCCTCGAGGAGCTTCTGGTTGCGGCGCTGGATGGAGCACTCGCGCTCGCCGAGGTGGATGACCTCGCCGTAGTTGTCGGCGACGATCTGGACTTCGATGTGGCGCGAACGCTCGATGTAGTGCTCGAAGTAGTAGTTCGTCTTCTTGAGGTCGACGAGTGCGTCGAGGATGTTCTTGAGGTCATCCTCGTTGTGGGCTACGTACATGCCCTTGCCGCCGCCGCCCGAGACCGGCTTGAGGATGACGGGGTAGCCGACTTCCTTGGCCATCTTGATGGCTTCTTTGTTGTTCTTGAGCGGCTCGCTGCCCTTGGCCATCGGGATGCCGGACGGCTGCATCGAGGCGCGGGCGACATCCTTGTCGCCGACGAGGCGAATCGTCTCCGGCATCGGGCCAATCCAGGTGATGCCGTGCGCGGTGACCTGCTCCGCGAAGTCCGCATCCTCCGAGAGGAAGCCGTAGCCCGGATGGATGGCATCGGCGCCCGTCTCGAGCGCTGCGCGCAGGATCGAGTCTTTATTCAGGTAGCTGTCCGTGGCATCGGCGCTGCCGACGCAGACGGCGTGGTCGGCCAGCTGGACGTGAAGTGCATTCTCGTCTGCTTCCGAGAAGATGGCAACGGTCTCGATGTCGAGCTCTTCGCAGGCGCGGATGATGCGCACCGCAATCTCGCCGCGATTGGCGATCAGAACGCGTTTGAACATAGGGGAATCCCTCCTGTATCACAGTATTACGATAGCAGATATTATAACCAGCTGCTAATTCTAAATCTGCCTTGATTTTATCACATGCCCCGTAGAAATGCAATGCCTCTGGCCATCCCCTC
>ENA-UEYI01002560-UEYI01002560.1-human-gut-metagenome-genome-assembly--contig:-NODE-2560-length-12378-cov-2.781969_pt1 | contig 12378 bp, 7 predicted proteins | sample MGYA00242900_ERZ507916 | MGnify/ENA primary metagenome ERZ507916 (study PRJEB26167, sample SAMN06115521) | human gut metagenome | host: Homo sapiens | place: China:Chongqing | collected 2015-09-02...
GAAAACGACATACACGAAGGCCGAAAAAAATGGGCCGCGTCGTGTGACGCGGCCCGCTCATCCCTGATTTTCAGCGGATCAGTACATATACTCGGTTTTGGATGGGTTGCCTCCCTGCTGCGACCACGACGCGGCGCAGCCCTCGGCCGCACCCTTCACCGCGAAGACGGTGGGCTTGTCATCCTTCATGCCGTTGACGTAGATCGTGCCGTCGTAGGAGATCGTCGGCGACGAACGCAGCTCGTCGGCCAGCTTGATCTCCGCCACGCGCGAGCCGTCCTCCGGGCGGAGTTTCACCAGTTTGCCCGTAGTCCGGTCGTTGTAATAGACGAAACCCTGATCGTCGACGGCCGGAACGCCGTTGATGTCGCCGTCGGCGGCGTGCTCCCAGCGTTTCACGCCCTGCGCGGAGATGGCCGTGACGTGGGCCGCCACGCTGCCGGTCTTCTGCGTCGCGGCGTAGACCGTGCCGTCCTCGCCCAGCGCCACGCCCATGCCCGACTGGGCGCAATCGCCCTTGACGGGACAGTACCAGTCCGGTTCGGGCGTCTGCCCGTAGACGGTCTTTGCCGGATCATAACAGTAGACGACACCCCCGCCCAGACTCTTGTCCGCACGCACGCCCTGGTTCTGGAACAGAATGTAGACCTTGCCGCCGGGACCCGACGCAGGCTGCGTGCCGTTCGGCGCCTCGCACGTAGCATCCTTGCCGCTGCCGCCGTAGTTGTGCTCGCGGCCGTTCGACTTCACGCAGGAGAATTTCCACTTGCCCGCGCCGTCGGGGAAGAAGACGCGCATGCCGTGACTGCCGCCCGTACCGGCGATCACCATGCCGTTTTTGAGCGGCAGCACGCCGCCGTAGGAGCCGCCGTTGACGTGCCGCTCGTCCACCAGGTCGCCCGACGATTTGTCGTAGACCTGGAAATTCTGATGCCCCGAAGGCACGTTGCGCGCCACAATGAAGAGATATTTCTCGGTGACGGCCGGCGAGAGTAACCGGAAGCTGGTGTTCACGCCCGTATTCACATGCCAGACCTGCGAGCCGCCCCCGGCGCCGCCGCTGACGGCGTAGAACGCGCTGCCTCCCGCACCCTTGTTCGGCTCGTTGAAGCCCGCCAGCGCGTAGACCGTACCGTCCTCGTCGACCGAAGGCGTCGGCGACTGCACCTTGATCGAACCGCTGTTGTTCTCGGCCGACGCACCGTCCTTGCCGATGTCGAAGGCCCAGAGACGCTCGCCGGCCTTCGTGAAGCAGACCAGCGAATAACCCGTCGAAGTCACATAGACATACTCGCCGTCGGGGCTGACCGCGGGCGACGTGCCGAACACATAGGCGTCCTTCGTGTCGTCGTAGGGGTACGACCAGAGCAGGTCGAGGCTGATGGCGCCGCGGCCCACGTCGATGGTCACCGTCTTGGTGTTCCTGCCTTTCTTGTTGTCGGTCACGGTCAGCGAGACCTCCGTAGCCCCCTGCGCCGCGAAGGTGAATTCGGGGTTCTGCTTGTCGGAGGTCGTGGTTCCGAATTTCCACTCCCAGGCCACCACCTCGCCGTCCTCGTCGGTCGAACGGTCGGTGAACTGCACCGGTTCGCCCGCCACGACCTTCTCGGGCGACCACGTGAAGTCGGCCACGGGCCGGATGTTGTTGTCCACGACCCGAATGGTCTTCTCGAACGACGACTTCTTCGCCCCGCGGTCGGAGGTAACGGTCAGCTTGATGACATACTCTCCGGCCTGATCGTAGGAGATGTTCTCCGGAGTGGTTTCGTAGGAGACGACGCCCTTGCCCAGCTCCCATTTGCAGATGGCGATCAGGGCGTTTTCGGCCGTCGAAGTGTTGGTGAGCACCACCGGATCGCCCACATCGTAGAACTCCTTGTCGGTGGTGAACGAGGCGTGGACCGCCACTTCCTCGTCTGGCTGGCAGGAGACGGCCCCCATGAGGGCGAAAGCGGCCAGTATATAGATAAATCGTTTCATTTCAATCGGTTTTGAGCTGTGGTTGCAGGATTACTTGAACTCTAACACGGCCGCGATGGGATAGTGATCCGAAATGTAGGGGACCTTCTCGTAACGCTGGTCGACGGTGGCGAAGCGCAGGGGCGTGAAGCCCGAGCTGAAGATGTGGTCGATGCGCGGGTAGTTGGTCGCCCCGCCGAAGTTGTTGAACGACGCCTTGTTGTCGGTCACGGGAGCGGTCGTGCGCGCGTCGGCCATGAACTTCTTCACGCCGTCGAAAATCGGGCTGTCGAGCATCTTGTTGAAGTCGGCGGTCAGCACCGTCGGCTGGTTGTCGGGGTTGAGCGACCGGATCTTCGCCTCGATCAGCTCCATCGACTTCTGGGCCGCCACCTGCCCCACATGGTCGATGTGGGTGTTGACGTAGAAGAACTTGCGGCCCGACTTGTAGTGGGTGAACAAGGCCCACGTGGCCGTGCGGTAGGTCGAGGCGTCCCAGCCGACCGACGGGACGTCGGGGGTGTCGGAGAGCCAGAAGGTCCCCCACTTTTCGAGCTTCACGGCATCGGCGAGATAGTAGATGGCCATGAACTCACCGGCATTCTGGCCGTCGGTGCGGCCCACGCCGACGCTCTTGTAGCCCGCGCAGTTCTCGTCCATGTAGGTCTTCTGGTCGAGCCGCGCCTCCTGCACGCCGAGCACCGTCGGCTGCTGGTCGGCGAACATCGCCGGAACGGCCTTTTTGCGGTTGTCCCAACTGTTCGCACCGTCGTCGCCCGAGCTGTAACGCACATTGAACGACATGACTTTCAGCTGATTGTCCTCAAGTCCGGGATTGACCGGCTCCTCCGGTTCGTCGCCGGGCTGGGGTTTGTAGAATTCCGAGTAATCGGGCTTCGGATCGCTGCACCCGGCGGCGAAAACGAAGGCGAAACTCAACGAAAAAGTCAGTAAATAACGGAATATTCTCATGGTCTTGCTTTTTATTTATTCGTTGTCCCACTCGGGGTTCTGCGAGATCGTATAGCCCGCGTTCCTGTAATCGCGGATCACCTTGGCGGGAATCGGATAGAGGTACTGGCGCCCGTCGGGATACCAGTAGCGGTCGCCCGCACCGGTCTTGTAGACCAGATCGTAACCCGACACGGGATTCGCCTCGGCATAAAGCCCCACGCCGTCCTGATTGACGCGGACGGCGATGTTCTTGTAGGCCGCCGGAGCCGACACAACCTCGCCTTCGGTGAAGTAGTAGTCGTTCACGCCGTCGCCGTTGACATCGACGGGCTGCTCCAACCCGGGGATGTGAATGCCGCTCCACCGCAGGGTCTCCATCAGCGATCCGCACTTCCAGCGGCGCAGGTCGTCGAAGCGCATGCCTTCGGCGACGAGTTCGATGGCCCGCTCGCGGCGGATTTCGAGCAGCACGGGGCTGGTCACATCCGGATAAAAGGTGCGTTGCAGGTAGCTGTCGACGGTCGTGGGCAGCGTCTCCGTGCCGCCCGTGATACCCGCGCGCTTACGCAGCGCACCGACCGTGAGCGCCCATTCGGAGTCGGTGAGCACCCCCAGTTCGGCCTGCGCCTCGGCGTAGTTGAGCAGCACCTCGGCATAGCGGATCAGCGGAATGCTGTTGATGTTCTTCGCACCGCCGTCGTACTTCGATTCGTCGAGCGTATACTTGATCACCTGGTAGCCCGTGAGCGAAAGGTTTTTGATGTCGGCGACCGCCGTCTTGCCGTCCCACAGGAAGTTGCGGCCGCGCACGGTCTGCTCCAGGCGCAGGTCGCGCCCCTCCATCTCCTCGGCGAAGGATTTCACGGCGTAGTCGGCGGCGGCGGTGAAGGGCGTGCCGTCCTGCTTGAGGTAGGTGTGGACGAACGAGCGGACGAGGCTCCAGCACAGTCCGTACGAGCGGGCGTTGAACCACCAGTTCTGCTCGCCGAAGATGCCGGATTTCTCGTTGGCGCAGACGGCGAGGATCACCTCCTGCGTCAGCGGCGTCTCGCTGTAAAACAGATCGCGATAGGCGCCCTTCTTGCCCGCGGCGGTGTTGAGCGAGCAGCCGCTGTTGTCGATCACCAGCTTGGCGGCCTTGGCGGCCTCGCGATACAGCTCCTCGGGGGTTATCTCAAGCCCCGTGAGGTTGTGGTAACGGCGGTAAGCCGCTTCGAAGAGGCAGACGCGCGACTTGAGCGCGGCGGCGGCCCAGCGCGTGAGCGTCGCGCTGCCGGTCGACGAGGTGGCCTGGATGTGCTCGTAGGCGAAATCGAGGTCGGCGATCAGGTTGCGGATGATCACGTCGCGGCTGTCGCGGTCCTTGTACATCACGTCGTTCTGGTAGGACTGGATATCGTTGGGGAACCAGGGAACTTCGCCGTAGGTGGTCAGCTTGTCGTAGTAGAACCACGCACGGAACCAGCGGGCGATGCCCAGGTAGTTGTCGCGCGTCTCGGCTTCGACGGTGCAGTATTTCGGGTCGTTGCAGCCGTCGATGAAGTAGTTCACGTTCTTGAGCGCGCCCCAGCTCCAGCTGGTCGCCGTCTCGGTGTTGTAGGCCCCCTGCTTGATGAAGGTGTCGGTGTTGCTGACGGCCCCCACGTCGCACATCTTGTCCTGCATGAAGCCGTTCTTGAGCGTCGGCAGGGCCTTGTAAAACGAATTGGAGTAGAGTTCGAGACCCGATTTCGATCCGAAGATCATCGACTTGTCGGCTTTCACCTGCACGTCCTCCGTCAGGTCGCACGACGTGGCGAACGCAACGCAGCCCACGAGCAGACTCCATATATAGGTTGATCTTTTCATAGCACGTAAACAGTTTAATAGGTGATCGAGATGCCGAAGCTGAAGCTGCGCATCACGGGATAGTTATGTCCGTCGCCCTTGCTGTTGGAAATATCCGAGTCGGATTTCTTGCTGGCCACCGTCACGTCGAAATCCTTCGTGTGGCGGTAGAGCGGCGACCAGCTCCAGAGGTTCTCGCCCGAGAAGTAGACCGAGACCTTCGAAAGACCGATCTTCGAGATCCACCGCTTGGGCAGCTCGTAACCGAACTGTTGACCGTATTGGCGTTCATCGGGCCGTAGTAGCCCACGTAGCGCGGCAGGTAGGCGTTCGGACGCTCCTCGGTCCAGTAGTTTTGCAGATGCCACGTCGGAACCTGGTTGTAGGGACGGTTGTACATGCCCCAGAAAAGGCTCTCGTCACTGGGGAACCACTGCTGTCTGCCCACGCCGTCGAACAGCGCCGAGAGGAAGAACCCGTTCCAGTCGGCATTGAGCGAAATGGTGTAGAGGTAGCGCGGCTCGGAGTTGCCGATGATCTTCCGGTCGCCCGGATCGTCGACCGTGCTGCTGCCGCGGTCGATGGCGTCGTTACCGTTCAGATCCTCGAAGCGCATGTCGCCCGGATAGGTGATGTACTTCTCGGAGGTCTGCATGATGTCATTCTTGTAGCCCTTGCCGCCGAACGCCGCGTCGATTTCGGCCTGCGACTGGAACAGCCCGTTGCAGACGAAACCCCAGATCTCGCCCAGACGCTGCCCCTCGTAGTAATCGGAGAGCTTGCGCGAGGCGTTGTTATAGCGGTCGATTATGGAATAATAGTCGGCCAGCGTCGCCTTGATTCCGAAATTGAAGGGCTTGCCCGCCAGCTTGAACGAATCGTTGTAGCTCAACGCGATTTCATAGCCGTAGGTGCTCATGTCGGCGTAGTTGCCCTTGGGGGCCGTCGCTCCGAAGGTGTCGGGAAGCGTCGGGCCGACGGTGTACATGTCCACCGTCTTGCGGATGTAGTAGTCGGCCGTGAGGTTCAGCCGCCCGTTCAGGAAACCGGCGTCCAGTCCCACGTCGAAGGTTTTGGAGGTCTCCCAGCCGATGTTGTCGGGAATCTGGCCCGGGAGGCTCGTGTAGCGCAGCTTGGCCTGCCCGAAGAGGTAGCGGGCCGCGTCGCCCGAACCGGTTCCGAAGGTCGACAGGCCGAAGGTTTCGAGGTAGGTGTAGGGATCGACGTTGCTGTTGCCCAGCGCACCGTACGAGGCGCGCAGCTTGAGGTTCGAAACGGCCTTGGGGCTGACGTTCCAGAACTTCTCCTGCGAAACGCGCCAGGCGGCCGAAGCCGAGGGGAAGAAGCCCCATTGGGAGTTGTTCGGAAATTTCGACGAGCCGTCGTAGCGGCCGTTGACTTCGAGCAGGTAGCGGTCGTCGTAGGCGTAATTGAAGCGGAAGAAAGCGCCCACGTAACGCCAACGGCTGCCGCCGGCGGTGATCGACATGATGTCGCCCAGCGCGAAGTTGATGTTGTCGGCGTCGGGCATCAGAAGGCCGTTGCGCTCGGAGTAGGTCGACTTGTAGTCCTGCTGCTCGTAGTTGTAACCGGCCAGCGCCTTGAAATAGTGTTTCTCGGCGAAGGTGTCCTCGAACTCGGCGTAGGCGTTGGTGGCGATATAGGTCGTCAGTTGCAGCGACTCCTTCATCACGTCGTCGGTCTCGGGCGTGCCGAGGTAGACGATTTCGCCCTCGTAGGCGCTGTAAGGGATGGCCGTGGTCTTTTTGGTCTCGGTGTAGTCCTTGGTGCGGAACGAGAAGTCGCCCGTCAGGCGCAGGCGGTTCTCCAGCATCGTGACATTGAGCGTGGTGGTGTTCTTGAGCGTCTTGGTCGTGCGGTCGAGCCAGTTGTTGCCCGTCACCAGACCGCCGATGGCGTAGGCGCCCGACTTGGTGAGCGTACCGTCGGGATTGAAGATCGGCGACGAGGGGTGCCCCTGGTCGTTGAGCGAACGCCACAGCACGCCGCCGCCCTCCTTCGAATAACCCATCGGCTGACGGTAGCGGTCGTGCGTGTAGTCGAAGTTATTGCTGATCTTCAGCCATTTGAACACCTGCGAGGAGACCTTCGAACGGAGGTTCATCGTGCGGTAGGTGTCGGGCGTGAAGTTGAACAGGCCGTTGTAGTCGTACAGACGCCCCGAAAGGTAGTGGCTGATCTTGCCGTTCGAACCGCTGACCGAGATGTTGTGCGTCTGGGCGATCACCGTATCCTTGTAAAGTGCGTCGTAGTAGTCCGTATTGCCGTAGTAGACATACTTGCCGTCGGGTTCGACCGTCGTTTCGAGCTTGTTGCCCGCGAGTTTGCGCTGGCGGAAGGTGTCGAGCCACGCACGCGAAAAGTCCTGCGAGTTGTTGAAGCCCGTCGGCTCGTTGAAGCGGTAGTTGTACCATGCGTCGTAGAAGAGGCGCGAATAGACGTAACCGTCGTCCACGACGTCGGGAATGGCCGTGGGCTGCTGGATGGAGACGTTGCCCGTGTAGTTGATCGTGAACTTGTCGGTGAGTTTGCCCGGGTCCTTGGTGGTGATGAGCACCACGCCGTAGGGTGCGCGCGAACCGTAGATGGCGGCCGAAGCTGCGTCCTTGAGCACCGAGACCGACTCGATGTCGTTGGGGTTGAGCATCGCGGGGTCGCCCTCGACGCCGTCGATCAGCACCAGAGCCGATCCGCCCGCGCCGATCGACGTCTTGCCGCGGATGTTGTACGACGCCGAGCGGTTGGGCTTGCCGTCGGCCAGCGAAATATTGAGGTTGGGCACGGCGCCCTGCAACATCTGCGTGACGTTGGCCACGGGACGGTTCTCCAGAAGTTCCGAGGAGACCTGGTCGACGGCGCCCGTCAGGTTGGCCTTCTTCTGCGTGCCGTAGCCCACGACCACCACCTCGTCGACGAGCGTGGCGTCCTCCTTCAGCTCCACGGTGACGAACGAACGGTTGCCGACCGGGATTTCGGCAGAGGCGTAGCCCAGCGCCGAGACTTGCAGCACGGCGCCGTCAGCCAGACCCTCGAACGAGAACGAGCCGTCGGTCCCGGAACTCACGCCGCGGGTGGTTCCCTTGACAATCACCGCGGCCCCGACAACGGGCTGGCCCGCGGCATCCCGGACGACGCCCTTAACGGATTGCAGCACAGCGGCACTCTGCCGGGGGGGGGAAAGGTAAATCTTGCCGTCGCGGATCTCGATTTCGACCTTGTCGTCCGCCAGCAGCTGTTTCAGCGCCGCACGCACGTCGACATCCGCGACGGCGATGCTGACGACCTTGTCGGGATTGACCGTCGGACGCGCATAGTAGAACGTGTAGCCCGTCTGCTCGGTAATCCGCCCGAACACCTGTTCGAGCTTGGCATTCCGGAAATTCAACGTCACTTTCTGCGCCCGGGCCGTCAGGGCCGTCCCGGCTACACAAAGCAGCATCAGAAAGAGTAGTCTGATTCGTTTCATACAGATTAGTTTAGGTAGTTGTTTACTAAAAAGCCCGTTTGCGCGCTTTTCACAGAATAGACACGCAAACGGGAAAAAACGATGAGCCGAAACTCTTTTTTTTATCTGAAACTTACCTTTATTTCTGTTTTGGTGCGTTCGAAACGCACCGGAGAGATCAGTTCCATTTCACGCAAAACATTATCCAGCAGCGTATTGTCGGTCGCAGAGGGGTAGGATATGGGGCGATCGGGCTGTCCGTCGGTTTCGAAGCGCACGTCGTACCACCGCGAAAGGGTTTCGAGCACCTCTGCAAGGGGCGTGTCGCGGAACGAGATCACGTCGTCCTTCCAGATCGAATAACGCATGGCGTCGGCGCCGCGGACGATCCGCCCCTCGCCGCGGCGGTCGTCGAGCACCACGCGCCCCTCGTCGAGCGTTACGGCGACGATGTCATCGTCGCGGTAGGCCTTGACGTTGAACGACGTGCCGAGCACCTGGATCTCTCCGCCCTCGAACTCCACGACGAACGGCCGCCGGGGATTGTGGGTCACCTCGAAGTAGGCTTCGCCTTCGAGCCGGATGCGACGCTCGAAAAGCCCGAACTTCACGGGATAGTGGATTTTCGACTCGGAATTGAGGTGGGCGACCGTACCGTCCTGAAACAGGCACTGCGTACGCCGCCCCCGGTCGACGACGAATTCACCGTACTCCGCATCCGAAAAGATGCCCCCTACCTGACGGTCGAGACGCAGGGCGACGCCCAGCACCAGCGCGACGGGAATCACGACGGCGGCGACGCGAAAAAGAATGCGGCGGCGCCGGCCGCGCGTGAGGGCGGTTTTGATCCGCGCGAAGATGCGCTCCGAGGCGACCTCCTCCCGCTCATAGTCGCCGCAGGACTCCTGCCGGTCGAAGTCGCGGCCGATGTAGCGACTGGCCCATGCCTGGCCCGAATCGGTGGCGAGCCACTCGGCGACCGAAGCGGCCTCGGCGGCGGTGGCGCGGTTTTCGAGCGTCTTATGCAAAAGTTCTTCCGAAGGTCTGTTCATAAAAATAAAGTTTGCAGGATGACGATAAGCAGGACGATATGGCCGAAACGGCTCTTCAGGAGTTTGACGCCCTCCTGGTAGTGCGAACGGACGGTGTTGACCGAAAGATTGAGCATTTCGGCGATCTCGGGGTTCGAATAGCCCGCCTTGCGCAGGTACATGACCTGCCGCTTCTGGGTCGGAAGCCCCGCGATCACCGTATCGAGCATCTGCAAAAGATCCTCGCGCTCGATCTGCGCGTCGAGCGGGTCCGAAGCCTCGGGAATGAGCTGCGCCAGGCGGTAGCTGTGCACCAGCTCGGTATTGCGGCTGCGCAGGTAATTGAGGATGTAGTTGCGGGTCATCGTGTAGAGGTAGTTCCGCAGGCTCAGCATGACGGTCATCTCCTGCCGCCCGATCCAAAGTTTCACGAAGACGTGCTGCACGGCGTTCTCGGCCGCGGAACGGTCCTTCAGCATCTTCAGGGCCACGGCATAGAGTATCCGGTGATACTTCCCGTAAACCACCCGGAAAGCCTCCTCGCTCCCCTGCTTGATCCGCCGGAACAGTTCCCGATCCTCGTTTTCCTGAATGAAATCTTCGGTCATACCGGAAGCAAAGATAGCATTAATTTCAGATTTGCAACCTCCTGCCCCAAAAAACGAAAAAGCCGCAGCCCGAAAGCTGCGGCCCTGCCGGTCTGCGGATCAGCGGATTCCGTATTTCCGGAAAATCTTGCGCAGCTGCGGTTCGAGATGGCGGGTCATGTACATGAAACCCTGGTCGGAGGGGTGCGAACCGTCGACCGTCCCGAGGTGGTCCGTGCCGATCATCCCCCGGGAGTCGATGAAGTAGATGTTCCGGTCGTCCTTCATCAGCCGCCGGACGCCCGCTTCGGCGGCGGCGCGCTTGTCGGATTCGAATTTCCGCGCCCGGAGGTTGAAATTCACGGTCTCGCGGACCTCGGTCTGAATGAAGATCAGCGGCGTCGAGGGATGCGCCTTGCGGACGGTCGCCACGAAGGCGTCGAGCCGCTCCTCGATCTCCCCGGCGCTCGGGTTGGAGAAGGCGTCGAAAACAAAGGCGTCGGCATCCATCTCGGCCAGCATCCGCGCGAATTCGGGTTGCAGCTTGCATTGCCCGCTGTAACCGAGATTCAGGAAATCGAGTCCCATCCGGCGGGCCAGCCGCGCCGTCCAGGTCATGCCGGGACGCCCGGCCGAAGCGCCGTGGGTGATGCTCGACCCGAGCACCACGATCCGGTGGCGGAAGGGGTTCGGAACGGCCTCGATGCGGCTGTCGCCGTCGATGCCCAGTTCCAGCGAAAGCACCTCGTCCCACAGGGGCAGGTAGACCAGACAGGTCTTTTCGCCCTCGTCCATATACTCGACCAGCGCGCTGTCGTGGTTGTCGCCCTTGGGCCAGCCGAAACCGGCGTAGACCCACTGCCCGTCGCGCTCGATGTAGAGATCGAGACCCTTGCGGGCGATGGCGGTCATGTTGTGGCCCAATCCGTATCCGCCGGTTTTCCACCGGGCGCGGATCGTCCGGCTGTCGGTGCGGAAAACGACGGCCAGTCCGGTGGAGAAGGCCGAGTAGTTCCTCACGGGCTGCCAGAGTTCGTAACGGGCGGTGTCGACCCGCTGGAACAGTTTGGGAGTGGGCATGCTCTTGCCGATGACGGTCAGCGTCGCGGCATCGACGTAACGGAGCGGTTGCTTCTCCTGCGCACCGGCGGCGTTCAGCGTCAGCAGCAGCACGGGCAGCGCGAGGCTGCGGAAAACGAGGGAAAGGTTCTTCATGGTATCGGAATTTGGTTGTATCCGGGTTTGTCGGCCGTCCGGCGGATTCAGAGTTTGTAGAGCGCGTAAACGGGATTGTGGTCCGAGAGGAACGGAACGCCGTAACGCCCGGAATCGACAAGGGTCCGGTAGGCCAGCGCACGGGCGTTGCGGGCGAAAATGAAGTCGATCCACAGCGAACGCTTGCCGAAGTCGTTGAACGTCGGCAGTTCGTCGGTCACCGGGGCCGCATGGCGCGCCGACTGCATCCACGCCTTCAGCGGGTCGAGCAGGGCGTTGTCGTAGGTCGTATTCAGGTCTCCCGAGAGAAAGACGGCGGCCTTCTCACCGGCGATCCGCTTCATCCGGGCGACCATCATCCGGGCCGATTCGGCGCGGGCCTGCTTGCCGATATGATCGAAATGGGTGTCGAAATAGAAGAACTCCTTTCCGGTTTTCCGGTCCTTGAGCTGCACCCACACCGTGACGCGGCGGCACATGGCGTCCCAGCCCCGCGAAGGGCATTCGGGCGTGGGGCTGATCCAGAAAAACCCGCTGTCGAGCAGGATGTATTTCGAACGGCGGTACATGATCATCAGATGCTCGCCGCCGTCGGGTTTCTTCTCGATGTCGGTCGCGGCGTCGCGCCCCATGTCGACCTCGGCGTATTCGGGGAGGTTCACCTTCAGATAGTCGATCTGCGGCCGGTGCGGCTCCTGGAAGCCGATGACGTCGGGCGATTCCGCACGGATCATCTCCAGACAGGCGGCGCGCCGCGCAACCCAGCCGTTGTCGCCGTCGGCGCCGGGCTTGTAATAGCGGATGTTGAACGACATCAGTTTCAGGTCGGCCTTCGCAGCGGCGGCGGCCAGCGCCTTGTCGTCCTGCGCCCGCAGGGGCAGCGCGAGGCCGAGAAGCGCAACAAAAAGCAGTAGTTTTTTCATCATGGACAAAGGTGCCAACACGCCGGACGCAGCCGAAACCGGACAGTCCGGCAGAACGCTCCGACAAATAAAAAATATCATTACAGCACCAAAGATAATTCAAAAAAAGCAAAAAAAGCAAACCGGGTCCTGCTTTTTTATACGGATTACGGGCCGCAGGCCACTGTAACAGGCAGCAAAAAGAAAGGGCCGAACCTCCGACGGAGCCGAACGGAACGGGGCGCACGCCGCGGTTCCGGGACAGAAACGCCGCATCCGCCGATCTTCGGACGTCAGACGTTTTTTCCGCGGGAAAGGCTCCGAATGTCCCGGAAAATTGCTACCTTTGCCGCAAACAAACCCTATTTACACTATGGAATTCGAAGGAACCGTTTACAAAATACTGCCCGTGACGAAGGGAACGTCGGCACGCGGTG
>ENA-UEYI01002567-UEYI01002567.1-human-gut-metagenome-genome-assembly--contig:-NODE-2567-length-12345-cov-3.473101_pt1 | contig 12345 bp, 12 predicted proteins | sample MGYA00242900_ERZ507916 | MGnify/ENA primary metagenome ERZ507916 (study PRJEB26167, sample SAMN06115521) | human gut metagenome | host: Homo sapiens | place: China:Chongqing | collected 2015-09-02...
TGTGATGTTTGGCACGACGCTGGGCAAAACAGATCTGTCTTACAGCATCGTATACTGTCTGTTCGGTGTGTGGTTTATCGTTTATCTTCCGGTCAGCCTTTATACAAAATCAAAAAGGCAGGTAGAAAAAAGCGAAGTATTTATTTTTTTCCCAAGACCTTGAGAAACTCATCATGCAACTTTCCATTAGTAGCCAACACTTCACGACCGGAATAAAAGTCTCCCCCTCCGCTGTAATCTGTCACTTTTCCACCGGCATTCATCAAGATTATCGAACCGGCAGCAATATCCCACGGTCCCAGCAGCCCTTCTATACGGGCTTCAAAGCGACCGGCAGCTACATAGCAAAGTTCTGCCGCAGCAGCTCCTTTCAGGCGCATGCCTCCCACATTTCCATATAACTCGTGCACGATATGCTCCGCCAAAGGCTTATACTTTTGCGAATCGTATGGAAAACCTAACGCCACAAACGCTTCGTCCATATCAGAAACATCTGATACATGTATTTCTTTGTTGTTCAGATAAGAAGGCGCTCCTTTATAAGTCCAGTAAAGTTCATCGCGGCATACCTCATACACCACTCCAACCAGCAGTTCTTCTTTATTGCGAAGGGCGATACTCACACAATAAGGAGCATTATTATGGATAAAATTGGTGGTTCCGTCCAGCGGGTCTACCAGCAAGCAATAGTTTTCCGTAGTCAGGCTGCCCGAACCTTCTTCGGCAATGAATCCTGCTTCGGGAAGCAATTCCCGAAGTTGGGCCACAATACGGCGTTCCGATTCTTTATCTACATACGATACATAGTCGTGAGCATTTTTCTTCTCTACCTTGCTACGGTCAAAACCGCTACGCTCATTACGAAGAAAAGCACCCGCCCGGAGTGCTATTTCACGTACATTCAACGTTATCTTCTCTAAATCCAACATTATATTCTTATTTTTGTTCCGCATCCAGCGTTCCAAACTTATAAACACCTTTACGGATTACATTTCCATTCTTGTCAGTCTCCACAAAAGCGCCGTGTTTCTTCCCTTGTTTGAAAAATCCGTCATAGCGTACTCCGTTCTTATCTTCAAGCACACCTTTGCCGTCTTCCTTTCCTTTTACGAAATGCCCCTTGTATTTGGTTCCGTCAGCCGTGCGCAGAGTGCCTTCACCGTCGGCCATGTTGTTTTTCCATTCACCTTCATAGTCATCGCCGTTCGCCCAAATATAGTGTCCTTTACCGCTGCGCTGGTTATTCACCCACTGCCCTTCATACACAGCACCGTTGGCCCATGTAAAGGTTCCGGTCCCATGCTGCTCGCCGTTCTTGAACTGCCCTACATACTTGTCGCCATTCTTGTGTACATAAATTCCCTGCCCGGTACGTTCACCGTTCACGTAGTCACCTTCGTAACGGTCACCGCTATGAAAGTAATAAATGCCTTTACCGTGCTGCACGTCATCCTTCCAGTCACCCACATACTTGTCACCGTTGACATAGTAAAACGTCCCCTTTCCGTCACGTGCGTCATCTTTCCACTCGCCTTCATATTTTGACTGGTCGGGCCATACCATAACACCCTGTCCGTTTTTCTTGTCTTCTTTCCTTCCGCTATCCAATATTTGTCTGTTTGATAGGTACTGATATCATTGATACTTAAGTTTATTTGGTCAAACTTTTGCGTATCGGATACGATGAAAACCCTTGAGTTATCTATACATGCTAATTTTTCGCCTATTACTTTCATGTATTTTAGGGTTGAGCTATTTATTATTCGGGAAAGCTCTCCATTGTTTTCATAGAAGATACCTTGCTGACTGACCAAGTAGAACAAAGTATTCTTGAATGAAGCGATAGCTGAGATCTTATGACTATCGGAAAGGTTTGATAATTCATAGGGCTTCCAGTTTGCCTTATCCAGTAGGTTTTCTTTTAATGAGGCGTATATAATCCCCGAAGATACTTCTGCCTTATTGGTTGTAGAGGCATATATATTGCCATTCTGTATGGCACACGATGTTATATTTAAGGAAAGCTTGTAGGTATCTTTTATTTCCTTTTTGGCCATATTGACCACGACGATACCAAATGCGCCCTGACCGCTGGGGGCGGCTACGGCGCCGCAGGCATCGGCGGCGGCCTCGGCGGCAACGGCAGCAACATCACCATTTCCGGCGGCAAGGTCGGGGCCACCAACGGCCTCAACGGCGCAGGCATCGGCGGCGGACAGCACGGCAGCGGCAGCAACATCACTATCTCCGGCGGCGAGGTCAACGCCATCGGCGGCAAGAGCGGTGCGGGCATCGGCGGCGGCCACACAGGAGATGGCAGCGACATCATCATCTCCGGCGGCGAGGTCAGTGCCAGCGGCGGCGAGAACGGTGCGGGCATCGGCGGCGGAGTAGATGGCAAGGGAGAAGGCATCACCGTTTCCGGCAATGCACAGTTGAAGGTGCGGGGCGGCAGTGTCCACGGAAATTACGGAACGGGCGCAGGCATCGGCGGCGGCGGCAGCTATGGCACCGACGGCGCAGAGGTGGAGCCGGATATTTGCGCGCTGAACCCCGGCGGAAAAATCGAATATTACGCGCCCCGCAGTTCCATGTCGGGAACTCCCAACAAAACGGTCACCAACCCCACCGGAGACTTTGTATGGGACAGCGGCACGGTGACGACGCCCGCCACCTGCACGGGAAAGGGGGTCAGGACTTACACCTGCACCAGCTCCTCCCATACAAAAACCGAGGATATCCCCGCCCTGAACCACAGCCTTGCAGGGCAGGAGTATGTTTCCGACAACAACGCCACCTGCGAACAGGACGGCACCAAGACGGCAAAGTGCGTGCGCTACGGCACGGGCGGCTGCACGGAAACGGACACGGTAACGGACACGGGCAGCAAGCTCGGGCATCTATTTGAGGACTATGTTTCCAACAACGATGCGACCTGCGAGCAGGACGGAACAAAGACGGCAAGGTGCGTGCGCTACGGCACGGGCGGCTGTATGGCAACAGACACGGTAACGGACACGGACAGCAAGCTCGGGCATCTCTTTGAGGACTATGTTTCCAACAACGATGCGACCTATGCGCACGACGGCACCAAGACGGCAAAGTGCGTGCGGTATGACCAGTGCGGGGAGACCCACACCATGCCGGATGAGGGAAGCCGGTTAATAGCTCCTCCCCTCTACCGCGTGACCGATAAGGACGGCAGGGACATTGCCTACACGGCCGAGCAAAAGGGCGGCGTGCTGACCGTCACCGTTGACGAGGACCTCGCCATTCTCACGGGCAGACTCAGCGGCATCCGCACTCTCAAGGCGCAGGGCGTGGAGAAGATCGTCTTTGTCACCAAGGGCGCAACGTCAGCGTTCCTGCTCTCCGATTTGCTGGACAAGGGCGAGGGCGGCGAAGCCTACCGGCTCACCCACAACGGCAAGGCCGTCACGTTCACGCTCGGCGAAAGCATGGCGGATGTGAGCGCCATTCTCATCAAGCCGTAAGCGAAATCTCAGAATCCATGCAGGCGGGCAGGCACAAGCTGTGCTTGCCCGCCTTGTCTGCCGAAAAGCAAAACGGGCGGCGGCTGTCAATGGCGCGAAGCGTTCATCTTGACCATTGATTGCCGCTGTCCGTTTTGCTATCTCTCTGGCGCTGCTCCCTCAAGAGTGCCGTTTTTCGCTCGATTTTTCTGGCTCTTGACTTGGGGAAATTGAGGATTTTCAAACAGAAACCGCTCCGATGAAGCATTCCTTGTTGGAAACGTCCCTGTCGGCTGTATTCGGTTTTTATCGGCTCTTGACCGCGTTCCCTTAGCTGTTGACGTTTAACTAAATTGCTGCTATAATAAAAGCACAATTTCAGACACAGGACACCATGCAGACACCGCAAGCCTTGCTTGACAGCGTGTCTGCTTTTCATTTCAAAAGAGAGCGATCATGCTCGGAAAGGAGAAGAAACGAATCGATGTCAACATTCAGCGGTCAGAAAAACAGTGGCATGGAGATTCCCGATTACGCCATTGAACGCATCGCCCGCTGCCTGCTGCCCATGATCCAGGCGTACTACGAAAGTGACGAAGGGCAGGCGGAACTGGCGGCGTGGAACGAGAAGAAAGACGCTGAAGACACAAGAGAACAAGGCAGAAAGACGGCATGAAAAAGTAAGGGAGTGCGCTCGGCACACTCCCTTTTCATATTCATTTTTCGTAGGTCTGGTATTCTGTGACAGCGTTCAGATACGCCTCAACGTCGCCATTCAGAACGAGGTCTGCATAGGCCAGCGGGTCGTTGTAGATGAGATAGTCCAGCTCCGCCCGCTGGAAGCGGTTGTCCGCCACCTCGTTCTCCACGGCGGTGCAGTCGATGGAGCAAATGCTCCCGTCCGTGAAGCGAAGCTCCACACAGGCGGTATCCATATTGAACGCACAGCTTATGAGCTTTTTCATGGGTATATCCTCCTGAATTTGATGTTATTCTATCCCGAAACTAAACTTCAATGTCCTTGATAAAAACAAGAAATCCGAACCCATTCCCTATCGGAATCAAGTTCGGATTTCTCAAGTATGGTGGAGACTGGCGGACTCGAACCGTCGACCTCTTGCGTGTGAAGCAAGCGCTCTAACCAGCTGAGCTAAGCCTCCATTTCTGGACTATTATAGCAGATGGGGAGGGCAAAAGTCAACTGTTGTTTTTGGATTCTCGCTGCCAAAGCTGCGGGGCGAGGGTCAGGAGGCGCGTTTTCTGGTTCTCAGCGGGGTGCTCCAGCACATATGCTAGAAGCAGCTGCAGCATCCGGCCGACCTCCCGGCTGCACAGCTGCGGGAGATCCGCGCCGGTGACGGCCAGCTGGCGCAGGGTGACGCAGTCGCCGCGCGATTCGATCTGCCGCACGGCGTCGGTGCGCTGCATGTCCGCCTGCAGGCGGGCAGTTTCCCAGCCGTGCGCGGCGATGAGCCGCTTCCAGCCAAGCTCTGTCCGGCCCTCCTGCCAGGTCCCGGCGGTGAGGCTCACCAGGCGGCAGAGCCTTGCGGGCAGGCGGAACGCCTCCGGCTGCAGCGCGGGGCAGGCGAGCTTCGCGCCGGTCCACCGGGCCTCCGGCGTTCGGGGAAGACCGGAGAGCGCGGAGAAATCCGCCCGCTGCGGCGCGAGGCAGGCGGCGAGCAGCCCGTCGGCCAGCATCCGGCCGAAGAGCGCCGGCCGGTCGGACAGCAGGGTCTTCTCCGCCTCCTCCCGCACGCGTTCGCGGGAGAGGGCGGCGCAGAGCCCGGCGCAGCGGCCGATGGCCGCCTCGGTCCCGGCCTCCAGCGCAAAGCCCAGCTGCGCGGCAAAGCGGCGGGCGCGCAGCATGCGCAGCGCGTCCTCGCGGAAGCGCGTTTCCGCGTCGCCGACGCAGCGGATGACGCCGCGGGCGAGATCCTCCCGGCCGCCGAAAAGGTCCGTGACGGTCCCGGACAGGTCCATGGCCATGGCGTTGATGGTAAAATCCCGGCGGGCCAGATCGTCCGCGAGACTGCGGACGAAGCGCACGCCGTCCGGGTGGCGGCTGTCATGATAGGCGCCGTCGAGACGGTAGGTCGTGACCTCGGCGCTGGTACCGTCCAGAAGGACCGTCACCGTGCCGTGCTGCAGCCCGGTGGGGACGCAGCGGGGGAACAGGCGCAGGACGTCCTCCGGCAACGCCTGCGAGGCGATGTCCCAGTCGTGGACCGGGCGGCCCAGCAGCGTGTCGCGCACGCACCCGCCGACGTACCGTGCCTCAAACCCGGCACGCTCCAGCGTCTGTAAGATCGCATCCGGCCGCATGTTCATCCCTCCCTCGTCTTCCGCGCATTCCGCGCAGAAATCCCAAATACCTCTTGTTTTATTGCCGAAATCCGTATATAATATAATGCTGTCAGTTTCATTATACGCGCGATCGCGCGCGCTTGCAATTCAAATCTTTTGGAGGAACCATACATGGAACATCCTTCCTGTCAACATATCGAGCAGTATCTGCAGCCCGGGAAGCACTGCCATCTGGTCGGCATCGGCGGCGTGTCGATGCGCCCGCTGGGGCTGGTGCTGCGGCGCATGGGGATGGAGATCTCCGGCTCGGACATGAACGCCTCCGTCTCCACGGACGAGCTGATCGCCAAGGGCATCCAGGTCTCGATCGGCCACCGCGCCGAGAATATCGAGGGCGCCGACTGCCTCATCCGCACGGCTGCCGCGCACAACGACAACCCTGAGATCGCCGCTGCCCGCGCCAGAGGCATCCCCATCTTTGAGCGCGCCCAGGCCTGGGGCTACATCATGCAGGCGTACAAGAACGCCATCTGCGTCGCCGGTACCCACGGCAAGACGACGACGACCTCCATGCTCACGCATATTTTCATGCAGGCCGGGCTGGACCCGACGATCATGATCGGCGGCTTTCTGCCGCTGCTCGGCGCGGGCCACCGCGTCGGCAAGGGCGACACCATCATCCTCGAGAGCTGCGAATACTGCAACTCCTTCCTGAACTTCTTCCCGACGGTCGCGGTCATCCTCGACGTCGACGCCGACCATCTGGACTTTTTCAAGGATCTTGCCGATGTGGAGCACTCGTTCCGCACGTTCGCCTCGCTCGTGCCGGAGGACGGGCTGATCGTCGCCAACGGCGATGACCAGAACACCCGCGACACGCTGCAGGGTCTGCCGTATCTGTCGTTCGGCTTCGACGCGTCGAACACCGTGTACGGCAAGAACTTCTCGGAGGATTTCAGCGAGTTTGACGTCATCTGCGGCGGCGAGCCGTATGCGAAGGTCCGCCTCGGCGTCATCGGCCGCCACAACGCGCTGAACGCGCTGGCCGCCTGCGCGGTGGCGTGGAAATTCGGCATTTCCGGCGAGGATGCGAAGACCGCGCTCGCCAGCTTCCATGGCGCGGGCCGCAGGCTCGAGTATAAGGGCAGCTACCGCGGCGCGGATGTCTATGACGATTATGCCCATCATCCCAACGAGCTGCACGCGCTGCTGCAGGCGGTCCGCCTGATGCACTACCAGCGCGTCATCTGCGCCTTCCAGCCGCACACCTATTCCCGGACCCGCGCGCTGTTTCAGGACTTTGTCGACGAGCTGCGCACGGTTGACCAGGCGGTGCTGACCGATATCTACGCCGCGCGCGAGCAGAACACCGTGGGCGTCAGCTCCGCGGATCTGGCTGCGGAGATCCCGGGCTCGGTCTACTGCCCGAGTCTGCAGAGCGTCACGGCCTACCTGCAGGCGAACGCCCGGCCGGGCGATATCATCCTGACCGTCGGCGCGGGCGATATCTACAAGGCCGGCGAAGCCCTTCTGAAGCTGTAAATGGAACAAAACGCGCGCCCCGGCGTCTGAACAGACAGACGCCGGGGCTTCGTGCCTTGACAGCGAAGCCCCGGCCCTCTTATAATGGAAATACAAATGGAAGAAACCGAAAGGGAGGAAATTTTCCATGATCAAGGATCTGTATCAAAAGTCATTTTCCGTTCTGATGAAGCGGCCGTTCCGGCTCTGGGGGCTGTCGCTGCTGGCGGGGGTCCTGCTGCTTGCGGCGCAGGCCGGCTTTATCGGGGTCCCGGCGGTCGCGTTCTGCGCGGCGCTGCTGCTGGACGCTTCGATGGCGATGATCTACCTCAACACCTACCGCACCGGGCTGGAGCCGAAGACGGCCTATCTGTTTTCCGCGTTCCGCAAGGAGCGCATCTGGCACGTGCTCGGCGGCATGGCGTGGATGTATCTGTGGATCTTCCTGTGGTCGCTGATCCCGGTCGTCGGCATCGTCTTCGGCGTCATCCGGGCGTATGAATACCGGTTCACGCCCTATATCCTCATGACGCGCGACGATGTGAAGCCCACTGAGGCCATCAAGGTCTCGAAGGCCGAGACCATGGGCTACAAGGGCAAAATGTTCGGCGCGGACATGCTGGCGACCGGCGCGTGGATCGTGGGGATCGCGGTGCTGTCGCTGCTCGGTGCGATCCCGTACCTCGGCGTGCTGTTCAAGATCGTGCGCTTCGTGTTCAATCTGGCCTACAGCCTGCTGGCTCCGCTGTTTTTCGGCATTCTGAGCGCGGCGTTCTATGTGGAGATCCAGAACCGGCGCGCAGCTGCGCCGCAGCAGCCGTCCGCTCCGGTGCCGCCCGTGATCCCGGTCCATACGCCCGAGACGCAGCCCGCGCAGCCGGCCGCGCCGGTCGTCACGGAGCCTGCCCCGGAAGAAGCGCCGGAAACGACGGAACCCGCGCCTGAGGCTCCGGAAGCCCCGCAGGCGCCTGCGGCTGAGACAAATGCGAATACCTGCCCGCATTGCGGTGCGGCGGTCACGGCGGACGGCGCACGGTTCTGCACGGCCTGCGGCGGGAGACTGGACGGATGAGACTGGTTTTCGTGATCCTCGCGCTGGCCGCGGCCTTCATCGGCACGATCTTCGCCTTCCGCGCCATCCAGCGCATCCACGACGGACAGGAGTTCCGCTACGAAATGATCGCCTGCGCCATCTGCGCAACGCTCATCACCTTCGTACTGGCAGCAACGTGACCCCAAGGCTCCCCTTCCAGGGGAGCTTTTCTGCCTCAGAAGAACGAGAAACCCCCGCTGGCCCTGTTCGGGCCCGGCGGGGGTTTTTATCATGCTTATTTCTTATCTGCAGCAGCGGCGAGTTCCTTGAGGGCGTCCTTGCGGGAGAGGTTGACGCGGCCCTTCTCGTCGATCTCGGTGACCTTGACCCAGGTCATGTCGCCGATGTTCAGCACGTCTTCGACCTTCTCGACGCGGCGGTTCTCCAGCTTGGAGATGTGGATCATGCCGTCCTTGCCCGGGGCGAGCTCTACGAACGCGCCGATCGGCAGGATGCGGACGACCTTGCCGTAGTACAGCTTGCCGACCTCGGGGACGAAGCAGATGTCGTCGATCATCTTCTTGGCGGCATCGCAGGAGGCGGCGTCGGGAGAAGCGATGTGGATGGTGCCGTCGTCGTCGATGTCGACCTGCGCGCCGGACTCTGCCACGATCTTCTGGATCATGGAGCCGCCCTTGCCGATGACCTCGCGGATCTTGTCGACGTCGATCTTCATGGTGAGCATCTTGGGCGCGAACTCGGAGACATGGTCACGCGGCTTGGCGATGCAGGGGATCATGATCTCGTTGAGGATCTCAAGTCTTGCTTTACGGCAGCGCTCGAGCGCGTCGGCGATGATCTCCATGGTCAGACCGTCGTTCTTCAGGTCCATCTGGATGGCGGTGACGCCTTCGGTGGTACCGGCGACCTTGAAGTCCATCTCGCCGTGGAAGTCCTCGACGCCCTGGATGTCGGTGAAGGTCCGCCAGGTGCCGGTCTCCTTGTCGGAGATGAGGCCGCAGGAAATGCCGGCGACGGGGCGCTTGATGGGCACGCCCGCGTCCATCAGAGCCAGCGTGGAGCCGCAGATGGAAGCCTGGGAGGTCGAGCCGTTGGAGGAGACGACCTCGGAGACGACGCGGATGGCATACGGGAATTCGTCGACAGACGGGATCACGGGCAGCAGGGCCTTTTCAGCCAGCGCACCGTGGCCGATCTCGCGGCGGGAGGTGGAGCGGCTCGCACGGGCTTCGCCGGTGGACCACTGCGGCATATTATAGTGGTGGATATAGCGGCGCTCGGTCTCGTCGTAGATGGTGTCGAGCTTCTGCGCGGCGGAGAGCGTGTTCAGCGTGCAGACGGAGAGGACCTGGGTCTGGCCGCGGGTGAACAGGCCCGAGCCGTGGACGCGCGGCAGAACGCCGACCTCGGCGTCCAGCGGACGGATCTCGTCCGGGGTACGGCCGTCGACGCGCTTGCCCTCGAGCAGCCACTTCTTGACGATCTTCTTCTGCATCTTGTAGAGGCAGACGTCGATCTGCACATCCCAGTCGTCAGCGTACTTCTCGCCGAACTTCTCCTTGAAGTCGACGACGGCCTCGGTCAGGCGGGCTTCACGGACATTCTTGTCGTCGGTGTCGAGCGCGTAGGCGATCTTGTCCAGACCGTACTCGCACAGATCGTCGAGCATTTCGTGGTTGACGGCGGCCTTCTCGAACGTGAACTTCGGCTTGCCGATGGCGTCGACGATGGTGTTGATGAACTCAACGATGTGCACATTGGTCTCGTGGGCCAGCTTGATGCACTCCATGAGGATGTCTTCCTTGACCTCGTTGGCCTCGGTCTCGATCATGACGACCTTCTCGTGGGTCGAGGCGATGGTCACGAAGCACTCGCAGGCGTTGCGCTCGTCCTGCGACGGGTTCACGATATATTTGCCGTCGAGATAGCAGACATTGGTGGTCGCGGTCGGGCCGTTCCAGGGAATGTCGGAGTAGGCGATGACGAGGGATGAGCCGATGGAGGCGACGATCTCGACCGGGTTGTCATAGTCCTGCGCGAGGATGGTGTTGGTCAGGACGACGTCGTTGCGCAGCTCTTCGTCGAACAGCGGGCGCATCGGGCGGTCGATGAGGCGGGAGATCAGCACGCCGCGGTCAGAGGGCTTGCCCTCGCGGCGGTTGAAGGAGCCGGGGATACGGCCGACGGCGTACATCCGCTCTTCGACCTCGATGGTCAGCGGGAAGTAGTCGATGCCGGCCTTCGGCAGGGGAGAGGCGACGGCGGTCACGAGCACGACGGTATCGCCGTAGCGGCAGATGGCCTCTGCGTTGCAGAGCTCTGCGACCTTGCCGGTCTCGACCGTGAAGGTACGGCCGCCGATCTCGGTCTCAAAAATGTGGTGATTCGGATACTGCTTATGGGTGATCATGAAAGAACCTCCTTTGTGTTGCTGCGTGGGAGGTTTAGCACTTGAAACTGGCGTCCGCCCGCAGACGCTACTTTCAACTGCTAAATGGAACCCACGCATGTGGATGGGTTGATGTAAAAAAGGGCGGTCGCCCGACCGCCCTTTCTTATGACTTACTTACGCAGGCCGAGCTTTGCAACGATTGCACGATAGCGGTTGATGTCCTTCTTGGCGAGGTAGTCGAGAAGGCTTCTGCGCTTGCCGACCATCATCAGAAGGCCGCGGCGGGAATGGTTGTCCTGCTTGTGCTCACGCAGATGCTCGGTCAGAGTGTTGATCCGGGCGGTGAGGACAGCGATCTGAACCTCGGGAGAACCGGTGTCGCCGGCATGGGTTGCGTACTGCTCGATAATGGCAGTTTTTTCTTCTTTGCGCATCATAGTTGTGTTTCCACCTTTCAAAATATTCCCGGGATCCAAGTATCGGGCAGGCAGAAGACCTGCGTGTGAGCAGGCAGTGTCCCGAAACTGGGAAGCGGGTCGTAAGCGCAGGGCGCTACCTCGTTAGAATAGCATACCAAATGGAAAAAGTAAAGCAGAATTTGCTCCCGTTTTCCGAAAAATTTCGCCCCTGCGGACAGGACAGAATTCGACACCGCGGCATAGGATGCACAGGGGAGCCGGCTGCGAGCACGGCCCGGTCTCCCCGAACGTCATCATTCCCGGAAGGAGGGAAGTTCATGCTGAAAGTGACCAAATTCGGCGGCTCGTCGCTGTGCGACAGCGCGGGATTTGCGCGCGTGCGCGAGATCGTGCTGGCCGACCCGGCGCGGCGGGTGGTCGTGGTGTCGGCCGCGGGCAAGCGGCACGCGGCCGACCATAAGATCACGGATCTTCTGTATCTCTGCCATGCGCACCTGCAGTATGAGGTGAGCTGCTGGGACCTGTGGCGCAGAGTCGCCGACCGCTACCGCGAGATCCGCGACGGCTGCGCGCTGACGCTGTCCATTGAGGCGGAGCTCGAGGCGATCTACGCCGCCATGGACCGCCGCACGCCGCGGGACTGGATCGTCTCGCGGGGCGAATATCTCTCGGCGCGGCTGATGGCGGACCTGCTGGGCTTCGACTTCGTCGACGCGAAAGACTGGCTGCTGTTCGACGCGGCGGGCCGCGTGCGCCCGGCTGCGTCCTATGCCGCGCTGGGCTCGCTCGCCGACGGGCGGAAGATCGTGACGCCGGGGTTCTACGGCGCGCTGCCGGACGGCCAGATCCATACGCTCCCGCGCGGCGGCTCCGATGTGACCGGTGCGCTGGCCGCGGCGGCGCTGCACGCGGATCTGTACGAAAACTGGACGGATGTGCCGGGCATTCTGGCCGCCGATCCCGCGCTCGTGCAGCGCCCGGCGCAGGTGGAGCAGCTGCGCTATGAGGAGCTGCAGACGCTCTCGCGCATCGGCATGCAGGTTTTGCACGAGGACGCCGTCGCGCCGGTGCAGCGCGCGCAGATCCCGCTGCGCATCTGCAGCACACTCGAGCCGGAGACCCCCGGCACGCTCGTCCGCCCCCAGCTTGAGCCCGGCGTGCGGCAGATCTGCGTTGCCGGCC
>ENA-UEYI01002570-UEYI01002570.1-human-gut-metagenome-genome-assembly--contig:-NODE-2570-length-12340-cov-3.541385_pt1 | contig 12340 bp, 17 predicted proteins | sample MGYA00242900_ERZ507916 | MGnify/ENA primary metagenome ERZ507916 (study PRJEB26167, sample SAMN06115521) | human gut metagenome | host: Homo sapiens | place: China:Chongqing | collected 2015-09-02...
CGGGAGCCACCGAAGGACCCGCCGCCAAAGCCGCCGCCCATGGGAGGACGGGGCGGACGCCGGTTGTTGTTCCGGGGCGGGCGGGGCCGGTCATTGCGGGGGCCGGGGCCATAGCCCGGGCCGTATCCGGGACCGAAGCCGGGGCCCGGAGGAGGCGGCGGGCCGGGACGGTGCCGACGGGCCGAGCCTGCCATGTAGCCCCATGCGAAGGGGCCCCAGTTCCAGCCCACTGCATGGCCGATGGGTGCAATGAACACCCGGAACACGAACAGTACGATGATCAGCATCACCATCAGGGACATGAACAGGATCACGATACCAAGAACGACATCCTCAAAAGTGGTGGGGCCGTCGTCCGGCTCCGCGTAGCTGCCGTCGTCGTAGCTGCCATTGTTCAGATTTACCCCATAAACACTTGCAATGGTGTCGGCCACATTGTTGGCACAGGTGATTACTGCATCGCTGTAATCGCGGTTAACAAAATCACCTTCCATGGTCTGGGCGAGGGCACTGGCCTGACTTTCCAGCGTGGTGTTGCGGAAGCCGTCGCCGTAGGTCACGTAGTAATCGCCATCCTCATAGATGGGCGATTCCATCACCAGCAGGATCAGCACGCCGTTGTTCTCGGAAGCCGAGCCGATGCCCCAGGCGTTGAAGGCCTGTGTTGCATAATCCTCAGTGGAATAATTACCCGTATAATCTACAGTCAGTACGCCGATCTGTGCTCCGTTGCAGCTGGACTGCAGCTGGTTGTTCAGATCAACGATGGTCTGGGTAGTGCTGTCGCTCAGAACGTTGGCATCATCCACCACACACTGATCTCTGGGCAGGTCCGGCAGGCTGGCGGCGGCAAGGGCCGCCGGGCACAGGGCCGCTGCGCCCACTACAAGGGCCAGCACCAGAGCGCTCACGCGCTTTGCAAAATTTTTCATGCGAAGGGTTCAACCTCCTTTACTCCGGCAATGCTGCCCAGCACGCTGGCCGGAAAGCCGCCGGTCTCTTTCTGGTAGTCATAAACGGCATCGTTGTATTTCAGGGTGCCGATGATGGTAGCCGCACTGTTGAACTGCCCGTACTGCCCCTGCACTGCGCCCATCTTCATGGGGTCTGCAGCCTGCTCCTGCAGCTTTGCGTAGAGCTGGTCGATCCGCGAACCCAGCACCTCGTTGGCCTGATACAGTGCGTGCATCGTGCTGCCCTGATAATAGGGCAGCGAGGTCAGCGCCTGCGCTTTGCCGCCGTTCTGCACCGCTTCCAGACAGGCCGAGAAGTCGTTCAGCGCGGTCTGTGCAGCCTGCACCTCGGCACTGTCGGCCCCCAGCGTGTTGCCGGCGGTGGTGATGATGTTCGCCGCCGTGTTCATGCGGGTGGTCAGCTCCTCGCTGAGGTTATAGCCGTTGTCTGCCGCCACACCCACCGTGTACCATTTGCGGGCTTCGTTGTACCGGCTGCGCAGCTTGGCGCTGCCAAAGCCCAAAAAGGCCGCCAGCATCACCACTACGCTCAGGGCCAGCGCCGCCGCCCGGGTGGAGCGGCGGCGCTGTGGTTCGTTATGTATCCGGAACCGCGATCTCTTTGATGGTGAATTCGTTGCCCTGGAGGAGCCAGGTCTGGGGGCTGCCGCAGTGGGGGCAGATCTTGCCCTGCGGTACGGTGGGGTAGTCCCGGCCGCAGGCGCCGCAGTGCGTCACGGCGGGGATGCGCTCGATGACCAGCTCGCAGCCGGTCAGAAGCGGCGTGCGTTTGCAGTTCCAGTTCCACACGTCGATCAGATACTCCGGCACGACGGTAGAGACCTCGCCGAGCTCCAGCGTGACGCGGCGGATGCGCGTCACCTGGTTTTCCTCCGCGATCTTCGCCAGCGTGTCAGCAATGTGGAAGACCACGCCAAGCTCGTGCATGGCTCAGTCCTTCCGGCCGCGCAGCGTCTCGCCGAGGCGCTTGCCGGCCATCGAGGCGATGCCCTTGAGCTTGTCCTCGGCTTTCATCATCGTGGAGCATTCGGGGTGGTCGCGCTTGAGATGGATGGCGTCGAAGACGCACTTCGTCGTGCAAACGCCGCAGCCGATGCATTTGTTCGGGTCGACCCAGCTCGCGCCGCAGCCGAGGCAGCGGGCCGTCTCGGCCTGGACCTGCTCGGGCGTGAGCGTCCGGCGCGCGTCGCGGAACGAATGCGGGTCGACCGCGGGGTCGACGGCCTCGGTCTGCCGGGCGGCGTGATCGTAGCAGTTGACGGAGAAATTCTCCTTATCGAGCATGATGAAATCGCGGCGGTTGCGGCCGATCTTCAGATCTGCGCCCTTGTGGACGTAGCGGTGCAGCGACTCGGCGGCGCATTTGCCTTCCTCGATGGCGTCGATGACGAACTTCGGCCCGTGGTACACATCGCCGCCGACGAAGATGTCCTCCTCCGCCGTCTGATAGGTCAGGGGATCGGCGACGGGGTAGTTGCCGCGGTGGAACTCGACCTTCGTATCCTGGAGCAGCGAGCCCCATTCGATCGTCTGACCGATGGCGAAGACGACATGGTCAGCCGGGATGGTGATCGTCTCGCTCTCGTCATAGGCGGGGGAGAAGCGGCCCGTTTCGGGGTCGATGGTGCGCAGGCACTTTTTGAACACGACGGCGGTCACATGGCCGCTTTCGTCCTGCAGCAGCTCCTGCGGACCCCAGCCGGCGCAGATCTCGATGTGCTCTTCTTCCGCCTCGGCGATCTCGTCCTTCGCGGCAGGCATGGTCTCGCGCGATTCCAGACAGACCATCGAGACCTTTTCCGCGCCGAAGCGCACCGCGGTGCGGGCGCAGTCGATGGCGACATTGCCGCCGCCGACCACGACGACGCTGCCTTCCATCCGCTGCGTCTCGTCGGCCAGCGCCTCGTGCAGGAAGTGCACGGCGATGTCGGTGCCCTTGGCCGTTTCGCCCGGCACGCCGGGCAGACGGCCGCCCTGGCAGCCGATGGCGACGTAGAACGCCAGATACCCCTGCTCGCGCAGCTGCGGAATGGTCACGTCCTTACCGACCTCCACGCCGCAGCGGATCTCCACGCCCAGCTCGCGCAGGACCTGGATCTCGGCGTCGATGACGGTCTTTTCCAGCTTGAACGACGGGATGCCGTAGGTCATCATGCCGCCGGGACGGGCGGACTTTTCAAAGACCGTGGGCTTGTAGCCGCGGGTGGCCAGATAGTACGCGGCGGACAGGCCCGCGGGGCCTGCGCCGATGATGGCGATCTTCTGGTCCCAGCCGGTCAGTCGGCTGGAGGCGACGACGACGGGCGGGATATAGCGCGTCTCGGCGTGCAGATCCTGCTCGGCGAGGAATTTCTTGACCGCGTCGATGGCGACGGCCTGATCGATCGTGCCGCGGGTGCACGCTTCCTCGCAGCGCTTGTTGCAGACCCGGCCGCAGACGGCGGGGAAGGGGTTGTCCTTCTTGATGAGGGCCAGTGCCTCCTGATACTTGCCCTGCGCGGCGAGCTTCAGATAGCCCTGCACGGCGACGTGCGCCGGACAGGCGGTCTTGCAGGGGGCCGTACCCTTGTCATAGCAGTTTTTGCGGTTGTTGTCGCGGTAGTCGGGATCCCAGTGCTCCTCGCCCCACTTGAGGCCGTAGGGGAGCTCATGCTTCGGGTATTCCACGGTGTTGCCGTGCTTGTCGCAGAGCTTCTGGCCGAGCTTTACCGCGCCCGCGGGACAGTATTCCACACACTTGCCGCAGGCCACGCACTTGGCCCGGTCGACCTCCGCCGTGTAGGCGCTGCGGGAGAGGTTCGGCGTGTTGAACAGCTGCGAGGTGCGCAGCGCGTTGCAGATGTTGACGTTGCAGTTGCAGATGCCGAAGATCTTGTTCTCGCCGTCGATGTTTGTGATCTGGTGGACGAAGCCGTTATCCTCGGCCGCCTGCAAAATGTGCATGGCTTCTTCGTAGGTGATGTCGTGGCCCTTGCCGGTCTCGCGGCAGTAGTCGGCAAAGTCGCCCACGCCGATGCACCAGCACATGTTGTCGTCCGCGCAGCCCTCGCCGAGCACGGCGCGGCTCGTGCGGCAGGAGCACTGGCCCACGCCGATGTGCCCCTCGTATTTTTTCAGCCAGTAGGACAGATGCTCGATGTCGAGCGTCTGGTTTTCCATGGAAATGGCTTTTTCGACCGGAATGACGTGCATGCCCACGCCGCCGCCGCCCGGCGGCAGCAGATGCGTCTTGCCCGCCAGCGGCACGTAGGTCATGCGCTCAAAGAACTTGGCAAGCTCCGGATGCTGCTCCAGCCGGGGGTTCCGGCCCGAAAGCTCCGCATCCTCCTCCATGTTGAACAGCTCCGCGCTGCCCGGCACGAACATCGGCAGGATATACCGCCGCTCCGAGGGCGGCGCAGTGCGCCCGTTGTGGTCATAGTGGTAGCCGTAGTCGTATTCCAGAAGACCGATGTAGCTCATCTGGTCGAGCAGCTCCTGGAAATGCGGCTTCTGCTCCTCCGTGACCTTGTTCATCTTCCAGAGCTCTTCGACGGTGTAGGGCGTGCGGAGCTTCATGGTCAGGGCGATGTCGGCCATCTCGTCGGTCACGACGCCGGCCAGCCCCCAGTATTCCGCGTCTTCCGCGCGCACCTTGCCGAGCTTGTGGTCGACGACGTCCGTGATCTTTTTGCCAAGCTTCAGAATTTTCTCCCGCGGCGCAGCCTCGCCCTTGGTGGCGGGGGTCAGCGCGCGCTGCTTCAGTTCCTGATCGATCATGCGTTTGTCTCCTTCTTCTTTTCTTTATGTGTGCGGATCCGGGTGCAGAGCCAGTCGGCGAGCGCCTCGACGCCCTCGCCGGTTTTTGCGGAAATGGGGAAGATCTCAAGATCGGGGTTGCGCCGCCGCGCAAACGTGGTGACCTTGTCCAGATCAAAATCAAAATACGGCAGGACGTCGATCTTATTGACGATCATCGCGCCGCAGGTCTGGAAGATGAGCGGGTATTTGAGCGGCTTGTCGTGCCCCTCCGGGACGGAGAGGATCATCAGGTTCAGATGCGCGCCGGTGTCGAATTCCGCCGGGCAGACGAGATTGCCGACGTTCTCCAGAATGACCAGGTCAAGCCCCGCCGCGTCCAGCTGCTGCAGCCCCTCGCGGGTCATCCCGGCGTCGAGGTGGCACATGCCGCCCGTGTGCAGCTGAATGACCTTCGCGCCGGTGCGCGAGACGGTGTCCGCGTCGACGTCGGAGTCGATATCCGCCTCCATCACGCCCACGCGCAGCTGCTGCTGCAGCAGCGGCAGCAGACGCAGAAGCGTCGTCGTCTTGCCGGAGCCGGGCGAGGACATCAGGTTGATGAGATATGTGCCCTGCGCGTCCAGCTCGCCGCGCAGCCGCTCCGCCGCAGCGTCGTTGTCCGCAAAGACGCTCTGCTTGACCTCAATGATACGATACCGATCCATGCCGTGCCTCCTGTACGTTTTTCCAGTAAAAAGTGTAACATATGCAGGAGAACTTTGCAAGAAGATGCAGACAAACCCGGCATTTTGCCGAAAAACGCCGCCGGCGCTTTTGCGCCGGCGGCGTTATGGATTGGACGGGGATGCTGCCTCAGCGCTTCCGGCTGCGGCGTTTGCGGAGGTCTGGGAGGGCGGCGGAGAGGAGCAGGAACGCACCGGGGACGTAGAAGGCAGCGGTCCCGCGGCCGCCGGTCTTGGGCAGGACGTAGGCGCCGTGGTTTTCAATGCACAGCGGGTCTGCCGATGTTCCAAGGCCGGTGTGATCTCCGCTGAAGGTCACGCTGTATGCCAGCGTGACGGGATTCTGCGTGATCGTCACGGCTACGGAAACGTGCGTGTCGAGAAAGCTGTCCGGGACCTTCGTTTCGGCGAGCGTGTACGTGCCCTCGGTCAGCTCGTGGAACTGCAGGCGGCCGTCCGCATCACTGACGGCCGTACCGACGATGGTCCCCGCGGCATCCGCCAGCGTAAATTCCGCGCCGGGCAGCGCCGCCTGGGTCGCGCCGTTCACCTTTTTCACGCAGAAGCCCGCGAAGCACACCCGGGCCCAGACCGTGTTGGATTCCTTGACCGTGGGGGTCTGCACGGTCCGGAAGCTGAAGGCATTGACGGCCTGCAGCCACGAGACCGTGCCGCTGGCCTGATCCTGATCGACCTTCGCGCGCAGGAGAGCCATGGAGTCCTCATCAAAGGTCTTCGGCGCGCATACCGGGATCCGGACCTGGAATCTTGAATTCCCGGCCAGCACGGTCCCTTCTCCGGCGACGAGCTTGAAGGCGGTGACGGACGCGTAGTCGGTGATCGAGGTCGTCCAGATATCGGAGTCCACCATCTCCTCCATGGAGTGGGTGTAGACCTCCGGGCTGGTGGTGTAATAGACCGTATAGCCCTCCGGCGGCGTGATGGCGCCGCGCAGGCGGACCGGGAATTCCGAGCCGCGGCCGGATGCTCCAAAGAGATTCGGGTCGCCGATGCGGAGCAGGGTATAGGTCCTGGAGACGGTCTTCCCGTCTTCGCTCAGCGTCCAGCCGGGGTTCTGGTCTGCGTCAAAGACGGCGATCCGGCTGACGCCGTTCCTGTCCGTATAGGTCGGCAGCGTGTCGGTCAGCGTGACGGAACAGGCGTCGCGCAGATCGGCCAGACCGCACTGGTCGTTGGTGTACTTGTTGACGATGAAGGCGAAATCGACGTAGGTCAGATCGTCCAGATACGGATTCCCGCCCTCCTCCTGCGGCGTGACCACGACTTCCGCGCCGTCCTTGCCGAAAGCGTCCAGGCGGTTGGAATTCTCGAACTTCTGGATCTCCCAGTCCTTGTACAGCGGCCGGTAGATGTTGGGCGCAGTCCATATTGCCGCCGGAGACCGACGCGGTCACGGGCAGCCGGTAGTTGCCGGGGACCACATCGTCCAGAAAGCTGAGCGTGAACGGCAGCATCAGCGTCGCCGTCTGGAAGCGTATCCTCGGTCGAATAGCAGGCCTCCGTATGCGTGTGCTCCTCCAGCCTGCAGGTCAGCACCCACGTCCCGTAGCAGCGGGGGCCGTGGACGTGCGTCTCGTCGGTGATGGTGCAGGTCAGCGGGAGTTCAGCGGGATCGCCGTCCGGATCCTCGCTGTCCTCCGCGGGCAGCTGCGTGTAGCAGCTGTCGGTATGGGTATGCTCCGGGATCTGGCAGAGAAGCTCGCGCGCGAGCGCCGGGCGGATCAGCAGATAGGGAACGCAGAGCGCGACGATGAGCGCCAGACAGACCTCCGTCCACAGCCAGCGGCGCGGCCATATTCGTTGGCGAGCAGCCCGTGCAGGCGGATATCACCGAGCTTGAGTACCGCGTCGCTTCCAAAGCGCAGGCCGATCAGCCCCGCGATGCAGCCGCAGAAGCCGACGACGGACAGGATGAACGCGATCTTGCTGAGAATACTTCCGAGACTCGAAAGCTTCTGGATGGTTTTCAGGGATCTCATTGGGATCCTCCTTCCGGTAATTTGTGAAAGATTACGGTCTGCTGCTTCATGGAGATCTTCCCGACGGCGTAGCCGTACGCGGGCAGCTCCTTTTTGCAGGTCAGAAATGAATGGTCGAGCGCCGTGCCCGCAAGGGCCGCGATCTCGTCAAAGGTCAGCGTCAGCTGCGTCTGGCCGCTGGTTTGCAGATAGCGCCAGAGCGCGTCATACTTGCTCATCTTCGTGCTGATGGGCGTCTTTGGCCTTGCCTCTGAAGTTCAGCGCCGCCGCCAGGCAGCCGAGCGCCCCGGCCCAGATCAGCGCCGCATAGACCCACTGCCGCGTGAGAGCAAAAAGCGCCCCCGCCAGCAGCATCAGAACGCCCGCCGCCGCGAGCAGCCGAATCGTCTTTTCCATGGTGTTCTCCTCCTGTTTTCTCAATAAAAAGCCCAAAATGGGCGCTTGTAACGGGTAAAAAACGCAGAGTGAACCTGTTTTTGCTCTCAGGTTCAGCTCTGCGTCTTAGCGTCTGACTGACAAAGATATTCGGTTTTCTGACCCCGCATGGAGATCAGGAACGTCCGCCGGCACTTCGGGCAGAACAGCGGAAAGTTTTCCAGAACGGTATCCTCGCGGATCTGCGTCCGCGTCTTTCCGCGGCAGACCGGGCAAAGGATCCAGTGCGTATCCAGAAGGCTCATGACGCGTCCTCCGCCTGGCTTTTGACGAGCAGCATCATCGCCTGGAACTCGACGGACAGCATCTGCCCGAGCTTTTCCTCGGAAAACCGGCAGACCCGCGTGGCACACAGCGCGCCGGAAAACCCGAACGCGATCGCCGCGGCGAGCTTCCAGCGCAGCAGCTCCAGCGCCAGACCGATCAGCAGGAAGATCCCGACCCACTTGAGCATGATCGTCCCCGGCTCCAGCATATCCAGCTTATAACGATACCGCGTGTCATACGTCACGGGCGGTTTCTCTTTTTTCATATGGTCTCTCCAAAAAACTTATGTTCCATGTTTCATGTTCCGTGTTTCCCAATCTGTGCGGCTGATGCCGTAGACGGCGGTCTGTTCCTGTTCGGCGTCGGTGTATTCGCGCAGCAGCGTCATGCCGTTCGCGCGGGCAACGGCGGCGGACGGAAGGTTTGACTGCTTCATGTAGGAATAGACCATGCCGAACGGCGTGTGCGCGAACGTCCAGTCCCGGACGGCCCGCGCCGCTTCTTTCGCATAGCCCCGGCGTTGGTGCGCTTTTGCGATGTGATAGCCGATCTCCGGCAGGATCGTCCCGCCGATACGCTGCATGGTCAGCCCGCAGTCGCCGATCATCTCGCCCGTAGCGTTCAGGCAGACTGCCCAGAGACCGAAGCCGAACACGCGGTACCGCTCGATGTTTTTATTGATCCAGTTCCGCACGTGGGCCTCGTCAAACGTGTACGGGTAGTGCTGCATGATATCGGAATCGGCGAGCACGGCGTACAGCGCGTCAAAGTCCTCCGGCCCCATCTCCCGCAGGAGCAGGCGGTTTGTCTCGATCATGATCATTTGCGGTTCCCTTTCTCAGTCAAAGCAGGGCGCAACGTAGGTTCGGATCAATTCGATCCGGTCCTTCACGCGGGGCTGAAAGCGGGAGGTGATGGCGGCGACCAGGTTTTTATCCGGGCTGACATAGAGGGCATTGCCGCCGTCCAGATACAGCTGCCCGAGCTTTGCCAGATCCATCGGCGAGAGCGTCAGCCCCCAGCCGCCCGCGTTCACACCCGCCGGGTCCGCGGCCCAGACGCGCAGATCGGTCGACTTGTAAAAGGCCATCAGTTCTTCCTTGCTGCGGAAGGTGATGCTCTGCTCCACGGGGATGCCCAGCGGGGCAAAGAGGCGCTCCTTTGCAAAGTCCAGCACGGACTGCCCGGTCACCCGCGTCAGAATGCCGGTCAGGATGTCCGGCCCGATGAGCGGTGCATAGCGAAATTCGCCGACTGGCCCCTTCCCGCCCAGCAGATCGAGGGAAAACCGCACCCAGTCCGGGCTGGTAAAATACTTCGTGTAGGGTGTGGAGCGATATTTGTAGGGCGCAGTCATGGTGAGCATGTCACGGATCGTAATATTCTGAATTGTCTTTTCGCCCCGCTTGGGCGTGTATTCCGGAAAAAATTCCAGGACCTGCTGGTCGATGCTTCCAAGGCAGCCCCGGTCCAGCGCGATCCCGAGCAGGATCGAGATAATGCTCTTGGTCACCGAGAACACGTTAAGACGGCTTTCGGCCGTGCAGCCGCCAAAATAGCGTTCATAGACGGTCTCGCCGTCCTTCCGAACGACCATCCCGGCGATATTGCCGTAATCCGCCGCGATGGCCGCTTCCAGTTTCATGATGTCTTCTTGGTTCATCTATGTTTCCTCATCTTCCGGCGCCTTCCGTGATCCAGGCGTCCAGAAAGCGCAGTTGTTCTTCCGTGTGGAACCAATGCTCGCCGTCCGGCATGACGGTCAGGTCTGCGCCGACGCGCCGGGCGAAGACCGAGATGGTTTCCGGCGAGGTCAGATCGTCGTGCGCGCCGTACAAGATACGGGTGGGCACATGCCATGCGATCGGATGCGCCCGCACGTAGGTCAGATACTTCCATGACAGCGTTTCACCGAATGCCGTAGGAATTTCTTGCTTTTCGGCAAGCTCCCGCTCGCGCACGCCGGCCCACTGCAGCATATCGCCGATCAGCTTCTCCATATCGACCACGGGAGAGATCCAATACGCCCGGTCGACCAGCGCTGCATCCAGCGCGGACATGGAAAAGAACGCGCCGATGCTGTTGGCGATCAGCGTGAGGCGGTCACAGCGTTTCCGCTGCGCTGCGAAAAACGGCGGGAATTCGGCTTCGGCCTCCCACGGGCTCTGCGCGCGGTAATCAAAGCCGACGACTTCCGCGTCCGGGAACAGCGGCCGGTAATGCCCGGCTTCCGCCGCCGAGCCGCCCTTTCCGTGGGCGTAGATAACGATTTCTTTCATATCCGCCACCTTCCCTCCTGTCCCTGCCGCGCGTCTGCGAGCTTTTCCAGGATCCAGACGATGCCGAAGGCCAGCAGCGCGAAGCTGCCGCAGAGCAGGGACAAGATCACATCACAGACATCCGCCAGTGCGGGGTGCTTTTTTATAAATTCTTTCATGGGCATTTCCTTCATTCCTGACAATAAATAAAAAGACGCAGCGCGTCCCACAGGGATTGTGGTCTGCACTGCGTCTAAGCGTCTGGCATTTCAATTTCTTCTGTTTTTCCGTTCTGAAACCGGATCACACAGGTGTATCTGCATTTCGGGCAGAACAGGGGGAAATCCTCCAGCACCGTGTGCGGCCGGAGCTGTGTCCGCGTCTTGCCGCCGCAGCGGGGACAGCGGAGCCAATTCAATTTGAGCGGAAGCGTTTCGGTCATGTTAATCATCCTCCTGTACCCTGGGGCCCTTTCCGACCAGCGCGCGAAAGGCCGCGTCGCGGTCAAACGTCCCGGCGGCGAAGCCGGTGATCTCCTTGATGGACTTGCAGATGCTGATGCTGACCCCCGTCAGGACCTGCCCGATCTCCTGGTCGGAATACGGGCAGTCGCCGGTCACGATCAGCGTGGACAGACTGTGCACCACGAACCACAGATCGCGGAAATACAGATCCGCTTCCAGCTCTGTGATCTGGTAGATCTCCATCAGCGTCGGCCGGACGAGCGTCTGCAGATGCTTCATCGACTGCATCGCGCTCCAGCCCTGCCCCTGCGCCCGCGTGAGAAACAGCAGCCGGTAGAGCTCCGGCTCCTCCCGCGCGAAGCGGATATACTGCATCCCGACGCCGAAGAAGGGGATCTTCTCCTGCAGGCCCGCGTTCGTATATTGGTCGTACACGCGCACCGCGGCGGCGCAGACCTCCTGCCGGACGGTGTCCATCGAGCCGAAGGCCGTGAAGATCGGCTGCGTGGACGTGCCGAGCGCGTCCGCCATCGTCTTCGCGGTCAGCCCCTCGATCCCCTTCGTCCGGACGACCTGCAGCGCGGCTGCCACCATTTCTTCTTTTGTAAACTTGTTCTTCGGCGCCATGGTCTGTGCCCCTTTTAAAATATATTATTCGATGCACATCATTCGATGTATATCAAACATTATACGCGGCCGGAGCAGCCTTGTCAATGGCGCGGACGCGGCAAACAGGAATTTTTTTACGCGCCCGGCGCAGAAAACGACTGGATCGACACCGTCAGATGTGCCGCGCCGAAGATCAGCATCAGGATCACCGCCGGCAGGTTCTGCAGCCACAGCGCCGCGCATAGGTAATAGAGGACCGGGAAAACGACCAACGGCAGCGGGACCAGCAGGAACGCGCGCTGCAGCAGCGCGATCTCCCGTCCGCCGAGAAAATAGCGGATCCATACGGCGTAATACAAGGCCAGAAAACAGACCGCCAGCCAGAACCAGACGCCCTGCGGGCGGACCGACTCGCGGCTGACAAGCAGCATGACGGCGAGCAGATAAGCGATGCGGCTGCCCTGCTCTACGAGCTCCACCCAGCGGGTGACGGGTGTGGGCGGCTCCGCCTTTCCGGCCGGCGGGAAGGCGGCATAGGCGAGATTGATGAGCATCGGCAGCGCAAAGACCACCAGCCCGACCCAGGAGAACGATATCTTCAGATTCACAGGACGACACCCGCTTTCACAGCAAATTCCGGCAGCTTTGCGGGCTTGCCGTGGATGGCGATCAGCGCGCGGAACTCCCGGCGGAAGGCCTCGCGGAGCTCGGACTCGGTCAGATGCAGATGGTCGGTGTTCGCGAGGATCGCCAGCCCGTAGGAGTAGTAGATCATGTCCTGATGGAACCGGCGCGCGACCTCCTCCGGGTAGCCGAATTCATCCTCCATCGCGCGCAGGACCTCCGGCAGCAGAATGTCGTTCTGGTAAG
>ENA-UEYI01002571-UEYI01002571.1-human-gut-metagenome-genome-assembly--contig:-NODE-2571-length-12337-cov-4.204568_pt1 | contig 12337 bp, 8 predicted proteins | sample MGYA00242900_ERZ507916 | MGnify/ENA primary metagenome ERZ507916 (study PRJEB26167, sample SAMN06115521) | human gut metagenome | host: Homo sapiens | place: China:Chongqing | collected 2015-09-02...
GAAATCCGCGGAAACACTCCACGGTGCGCTCCATCATTTCAACGCTCTCTTCGGCGGCCGTCAGGATGAAGTAAAACTCCTTGCCGCCCATCTCCGTATAACGGGCGCAAGTGCGGTCGATCAGGGTCTTCATCTGCGCGCAGAGCGTATAGAAGTAAACCGGCGTAGCCATCACGATCACATCCGCGCCGATCATCTTGCCGACCACCTCGGCCGCATCGTCCCGCTGCGGACAGGGCTTCGCCCCGCCGTAGCATACGCCGCAGCCCGTGCAGTAATTTATCTTCTTATCCCGGAGGAAAATCTTCTCCACGTCGTGTCCGGCCTGCTGCGCCCCGGCCATGAAACGGTCGCACAACAGATCCGAGTTGCCCCCGCGCCGCGGGCTGGAGGAGAGGATCAATACTTTCTTCGCCATATCTATTTCTTCTTTTTTATTCGTTTTCAGGTATCGCTTCGTTCAGGCAGGCGATCGCATTCAGCGTACGCGGATAGCCTGCATAGGGCAGCAGCTGGGTCACCACAGCCAACAACGTCCGCTTGTCGTTGCCGACATTCAGGTTGCCCTGAATATGTCCCCTGAGCTGGGGTTCGCAGCCGCCCAGCGTGAGCAGCATCGAGAAAGTCAGCAGCTCGCGCACCTTCGCATCCAGCCCGCCGCGGGAGACGTAATCGCCGAAACAGTTGGCTGACAAGTAGTCCTGCATATGCTTCTGGTTCTCCGGCGCGGCGGCGCGCATCGCGTCGATCCGCTCCCCGAAAATAGCCTTCTGCACCGCCAGTCCCTTTTCGAAGCGGGTTTCGGGCGAAGTCGCCGACTGGCCTTCGAGCGGAAGCGCAACGCCCCGCGCCGTCAGCACCCCGTTGACGATATGCACGAAATCGACCGTCCGCGCCATGCCGACGTAGGGAACCGCCTGATAGACCACCTCTTTCGCTTCGACGGGCGTCACACCCACGTTCAGCGCGCCTTCGAGCATCGTCCGAAACTCGGTCTGCGCGGCTCCGGCAATGCACGACGCGAGGATGCACATCATCCGCGTCTTAACGTCGAGATCGCCGTAGCCGAGTACTTCAGCGAACGTAAAGTTATCAAAAATTTCGATTAATTCGGGATCGGTCGCCGCAAGTTCCGATTCGCACCCGGAAAACAGCTGCGCACGGGTCTCTACGGCCGCGGCGCGCAGGCGCGGAGCCGCGCTCTTGGCCGAGGACAGGGGCGCTGTTGCGGACATGGACATTGCCGCAGGAATGGGCGCTGCGGAGGACATGGACATTGCCGCAGGAATGGGCGCTGCGGAAGACATGGACATTGCTGCGGAAACGGCCGCGACCGAAGATTCGGCAGTCGCAGCAATCCCGGCAGCGGGCGCGGTCGCAGAGGCGGGTGTGGAGGCGATCGCGGCAATCCCGGCGGTCGCAGCGGAATAGTGCGCGTCGTCCACCGGTCCGAGCCACGTATTGCGGTTGATCTGCGGATTGGTTTCGATCGCCAGATGCGAGAACCAACTGTCAGGAGCCGCGCCGTGCCAGTGCACCGCGTCGGGAGCGATCTCGACCACGTCGCCCGGCAGCAGCTCGCGGGCCGGCTCGCCCTCGGCCTGATAATATCCCCGGCCGCCCACGGCGACGAGAATCTGGCCGCCCGTATGGCTATGCCAGTTGTTGCGGCATCCGGGTTCGAACGTGACGTTCGAAATCGGGCAGTTGAGCGCCCCGTTCCGCGTCAGCCGGGCCAGATAAGCCTGACCGACAAAATATTTCGAGAATGTTTCGGGCAGTTTATCCCCGACGGGGAACACGCTGATTTTCTTCGGTTTTTCCATATTCCGAGCATTTATCCGGTTACACGTTCCGGCCGCAAGCAGTGCGGCCGCAATTATCAAAAGAAGTTGCTTCATCGTTTCGCGTTTTCATCATATCCTCAGTTGCCGATCAGTCCATCTCGTATTTCATCGTCCCCAGCCACTTCACGGTCTCAGGATCGCGGTGTGACAGAAAACAGCTCCGCCGGGTGTCGAGCGTTGCGATCAGGTCCATGTCTTCCGGCGCGAGGTGAAAATCGAAGACGTCGATATTTTCGGCCATGCGCTCCGGACGCACCGACTTCGGGATCACGACCACGCCGCGCTGGATCAGCCAGCGCAGGACGACCTGAGCGACCGATTTCCGGTATTTCGCGGCCAGCGACACCAGCGTCCCGTTGCCGAACAGATTGTTACGCCCCTCGGCGAACGGCGCCCACGATTCGATCTGCACGCCCTCAGAGGCCATCACCGCGGCCGCTTCGGTCTGCTGGCAGAAGGGATGCGTCTCGACCTGATTGACGGCGGGGACCACCTCGTTATGAAGGATCAGGTCCACCAGCCGGTCCGGCTGGAAATTGCTCACCCCGATGGCCCGGACGGCCCCTTCGCGGTAAAGCTCCTCCATCGCCCGCCACGAACCGTAGACGTCGCCGAACGGCTGATGGATCAGGTAGAGGTCGAGATAATCGAGCTGCAGGCGTTCGAGCGACTTGGCTAAAGCCCGCTTCGTGCTCTCGTACCCGGCGTCCTGCACCCAGAGTTTCGTCGTAATGAAAAGTTCCTCGCGGGGTACGCCGCTCCGCCGGATCGCCCGGCCCACGGCCCGCTCGTTGAGATAGGCCGAAGCGGTGTCGATCGAACGGTAACCCGCCGCAATCGCATCGCATACACACTGTTCGCAGACCGTCTCTTCGACCTGATAGACACCGAAACCCAGAACCGGCATTTCGACGCCGTTGTTCAAAATTCTATGCTCCATTTTTTTCTCCTTTTATTGATTTCAAACCCGTTTTCCGACAGCCGAGACCACCTTCCGTTTTCCCGGTTCATCGGGTTCGGGTCCGTTTCACACTGCAAAAGTAGGGCGATTCCGGCGGCGTGTCATTACCCGAATTACGGTTCGTCATACCATTATTACCGATTCGGCCGCGAAGGTGCGGCGGGCATGGAAAAAAGCATTAACTTTGTGACAGACAACAATAATCGAAGCATATGGACGAGATCGTAAAAATGGAGCACGTCTACCAGTACAACGAAATGATGGGGCAGGAGACGCTCCATCCGCTGGTCAGCGTCATCGACTTTTCGAAATGCCCGAAGGCCCGGCACGCCCGGCGCATGTACGGATTCTACTGCGTCTTCCTGAAAGACGTCAAATGCGGCGACATGCGCTACGGACGCCACTATTACGACTATCAGGAGGGAACGCTCGTATTCATCACACCGGGGCAGGTGGTCGGCATCGAGGACAACGGCGAGGTGTTTCAGCCCAAAGGCTGGGCGCTGCTGTTCCACCCCGACCTGATCCGGGGCACGTCGCTCGGACGCAGCATGGACGAATACACCTTCTTTTCGTACGAAGCCAACGAGGCCCTGCATCTCTCGGAGCAGGAGCGGCTCGTGGTGCTCGAATGCCTGCAGAACATAACGGGCGAATTGAACCATGCCATCGACAAGCACAGCAGACGGCTGATCGTCTCGAACATCGAACTGCTGCTCAACTACAGCATACGCTTCTACGAACGGCAGTTCATCACGCGCAGCGAGGTCAACAAAGACGCGCTGTCCCGGTTCGAACGGCTGCTGAACGACTATTTCAAAGGCGACACGCCCCAGCGCGACGGGGTGCCTTCGGTACGCTGGTGCGCGGAACAGCTGCACCTGTCGGCCAACTATTTCGGCGACCTGATAAAGAAGGAGACCGGCAAATCGGCGCAGGAGTACATTCAGCTGAAGGTGATCGACATCGCCAAGGAACGGATATTCGACGCGACGAAGTCGATCAGCGAAATCGCCTACGAACTCGGTTTCCGCTATCCCCAGCACTTCACCCGGTTGTTCAAGAAGTGCGTCGGCATGTCGCCCAACGAATACCGGACGACAAACTGACGCCGCAACGAAGCATCATCGCATTCAGGCGGCGGCAACCGGAGCCACCCCAGAGGATCGCATCACCCGCGCCGAAAAAAAGCCCCCGCTCGCAATGAGCGGGGGCTAAAACATGAAGGCCGGGAATCCGGCACGGCTGGGAATTCGACCTTCCCGCGCCGGAATTCGCGCCGTGCTATTTCCGACCCTGATCGGCGACGGCGGCCATCAGCGCGGCGATCTCTTCGGGGTCGCCGAGGAAATAATCCCTGACGTAATTCAGCCCGTCGTCGAATTCGAAGACATAAGGCACGGCGGTCGGGAGATTGAACTCCGAAATCGCTTCGTCGGAGATGCCTTTCAGGTGTTTGATGATGCCGCGCAGGCTGTTGCCGTGGGCCACGACCAGCAGGGAGTCGTGGCGGGCGAGCGCCGGCAGGATTTCGCATTTCCAGTAGGGCATGATGCGGCCGACGGTGTCGAGCAGCGACTCGGTGCGGGGCAACTCCGCTTCGGGTACGTCGCGGTAGCGGGGATCGAAGCGCGGGTTGCGCGGGTCCTCTTCGCCGAGCGGCGCCGGAGCCACGTCGTAACTGCGGCGCCAGATGTGCACCTGCTCGTCGCCGTATTTCTCTGCCGTTTCCTTTTTGTTGAGTCCCTGCAAAGAGCCGTAATGCTTCTCGTTGAGCCGCCAGCTCTTCGAAACCGGCACCCAATCCTGATCCAGCTTGTCGAGTACGACGCCGAGCGTCTTCACGGCCCGTTTCAGGTAGGAGGTATAGGCATGCCCGAACAGAAAGCCCTCCTCGCGCAACAGCAGGCCGGCCTTTTCGGCCTCGGCGACGCCTTTTTCGCTCAAATCGACGTCCGTCCATCCCGTGAACCGGTTTTCCCGGTTCCATGTGCTCTCGCCGTGGCGGAGCAAAACAACTTTTTTCATCGTTCAATTCATCGTTTTTTCCGGTTCGGCGCGCACCTCGTTCCGCAACTCCCGGTGCACAGCGAAATCGTTGATATTCTGCAAAGTGGTGTGCGCTATATTATCCAGCGCTTCACGTGTAAAGAACCCCTGATGGGAGGTCATGACGACATTGTTGAACGAGAGCAGGCGCGCCAGCACGTCGTCGTCCATGATCCGGTCCGACGTGTCCTCGTAGAAATAGGCGGCCTCCTCTTCGTACACGTCCAGTCCGGCCGCACCGATCTTCTTCTCTTTCAGCCCCTCGATCAGCGCTTCGGTGTGGATCAGCTGACCGCGGCCCGTATTGATGAGCATGACGCCGGGTTTCATCCTGCCGATGGCGGCGCCGTCGATCATGTAGCGGGTTGCGTCGGTCAGCGGGCAGTGCAGCGAGATGATGTCGGAGCGGCGGTAAAGTTCGTCCAGCGACACGTATTCTATCTGCGCCCGCACGGCATATTCCGGGTCGGGGTAGATGTCGTACGCGAGGACCTCCATGCCGAATCCCTTGAGGATGCGGATCAGTTCGCGGGCGATCTTTCCGGTGCCGACGATACCCGCCGTCTTGCCGTACATGTCGAATCCCAGCAGGCCGTGCAGCGAGAAGTTGCCGTCGCGCGTGCGCCAATAGGCGCGGTGGACCTTGCGGTTGAGCGTCAGCATCAGCATCACGGCGTATTCCGCCACGGCATGCGGCGAATAAGCGGGAACACGCACGACGGGAATGCCGTATTCCGCCGCGGCTTTCAGGTCCACGTTGTTGAATCCCGCGCAGCGCAGGGCGATCAGCTTCACGTCCATCGCCGCCAAAGAGCGTATCGTGGCGGCATCGGCCGTATCGTTCACGAAGATACAGACCGCATCGGCCCCCTGCGCCAGCGAAGTGTTGTTGCCGTTCAGGTGGCTGCGGTGGTAATTGAATTCGAATCCGTAACGCTCGTTGGCGCGGTCGAACGACTCCCGGTCATAGGGCTGCGTGCCGAAGAAGGTTATTTTCATAATGCACGATTTTATCTTTTTCTTACTTATATAGAACGGTATACGCCGGGCCGTTATTACGCGATCGTCACTTCGGGATCGAGATATACGTCCTGAATGGCGTTGAGCAGGGCTATGCCTTCGTCCATGGGCCGCTGGAAAGCCTTGCGGCCGCTGATGAGACCCATGCCGCCGGCGCGTTTGTTCACCACGGCCGTCATGACGGCCTCCTGCAGATCGGACGCGCCGTGCGACTCGCCGCCCGAATTAATCAGCCCCACGCGGCCCATATAGCCGTTGGCCACCTGATAGCGGCAAAGGTCGATGGGGTGGTCGGTGGTCAGCTTCGTGTAAACCTCGTCGCGGGTCTTGCCGAAACCGATGGCGCGGAAACCGCCGTTGTTCTCCGGAAGCTTCTGCTTCACGATGTCGGCCTTGATGGTCACGCCCAAGTGATTCGCCTGCCCCGTGAGGTCGGCCGAAGCGTGGTAATCGACGCCGTCCTTCCTGAAGCTCCCGTTGCGCAGGTAACACCACAGGATCGTCGCCATGCCCAGCTCGTGGGCATAATCGAACGCCTCGGCGATCTCGACCAACTGGCGGCGGCTCTCCTCCGAGCCGAAATAGATCGTGGCGCCGACGGCGGCGGCGCCCATGTTCCAAGCGTCGCGCACGGTGCCGAACATCACCTGATCGTAGGAATTGGGGTAGGAGAGCAGTTCGTTGTGGTTGAGTTTCACGATGAACGGAATCCTGTGCGCGTATTTGCGCGCCACGGCGCCCAGCACGCCGAAGGTCGAAGCCACGGCGTTGCAGCCGCCCTCGACAGCCAGCTTCACGATATTCTCCGGATCGAAATAGGCCGGATTCGGAGCGAACGACGCGCCGGCCGCATGTTCGATGCCCTGATCCACGGGCAGGATCGACACATAGCCCGTACCGGCCAGACGGCCGTGGGAGAGTATCCACTGCAGGCTGCCGAGAGTGCGGATATTGCGGTCGGACTCCATCCAGACCCGGTCGACGGTGTCGGGCGCGGGAAGATACAGCAGTTTCTTGTCGATGGTCCGGCACACATGGGAAAGGTAGTATTCGGCCTTTTCCCCAAGAATTTCAATCGTCTTGCTCATAATCTTTCGTATTTTACGACATGCCCTGCAATTCAGGGTCCAAACACGACAGACGGCGCGAAACAAAAACTGCCCCGGTATCGGGGCTGCTTATTTTTTCGTGTTGCGGTACTCGGTGGGAGACTCGCCCGTATGCTTCTTGAAATAACGCCCCAGATAGGACTGGTCGGGAAAATGCAGGCGGTAGGCGATCTCCTGCACCGACAGATCCGTCGACTGCAGGAGCATCTTGATCTCCAGCAGCACCGAGCGGTCGATGAACTCCTTGGCCGAGCTATGCGCGATATTGCGCACGATGGTCGAGAGATAACGTGTCGAAATGCAGAGTTTGTCGGCATAGAACGACACCTCGCGCTGCTGCGAACTGTGTTCGTGCACCAGCGCGACGAAACGGTGGAAAAGCTCCGTCTGGCGCGTCGTCGTTTCGGGCGTCTGCTGCTGCATGTTGGCGTAACGCTGCAATTTGTCGTAAATCTCCAGCAGCACGTTCTGCAGGCGGTTGCGGATGATCGTATTGCGGAACACATTGTTGCGGTCGCGGTAGGTGTATGCGGCCATCTGAAACCAAGTACTGGCGCCTTCCACGATGCGGGCGGGCGGATAGGTGATCGGATTTTCGCGCAGGATTCTGAAAAACGACGGTTCGAGACGGAAACCGGCTTCGGCGAAAAGGTCGCGCGAGAAGGCGCAGAAGGTCATCCGGAAATCCTCCGTGCGGTTGGTCAGCATCAGCAGCGAGCCGGGCAGCACCAGAATCAGCGTGTTGCGCCGCACCTGACCGCAATATTGGTTTACGGTGGCGTCGGCGCTGCCCTTGCGGCAGTAGAGAATCGCCCCGCCTTCGCAGCGGCTCGCATAATTGCCGAAAAAGGCGAAATCGGACTCTCCGACGACGAACTGTTCTTCCGGTGTGGTTATTATGGGGTTAGTCGCTGACATAACAATTCTTTTTTCGAACAAATTTAACGCTTTTTTCATTAATTTCCTAAATTTTGTTCCGGAAAACACCAACACTGTTCGCAATATAATGGCACATCGTCGGCCTTTTTACGGTACTTTTGCACCGTAAAAAGTTTTTTTAGTTTAAAAAAAGAGGAGAATTATGAAGCAAACATTTGTGAAAGCAGCCGTCATGGCCTGCTTCATGGCAGCCGTTTCGTGCGGACAGGCACCGACGGCAATGGGCCCCGCGGAATACGCCGTGATGACCATAGCCACTACCGACCGCGAAATCCCGATCAACTACTCGGCGACCATCCGCGGACGTCAGGACATCGCCATCTATCCGCAGGTTTCGGGAACCATCTTCGAACTCTGCGTAAACGAGGGTCAGACCGTTTCGAAAGGCCAGCCCCTTTTCATCATAGATCAGGTGCCGTACAAAGCGGCGCTGCAGACCGCAGAAGCCAACGTGGCGGCTGCCAAAGCCGGCGTAGCCACGGCGCAGCTCACCTACGACAGCAAAAAGGAGCTTTACGCCAAGAACGTGGTTTCGCAGTACGACCTGCTGACGGCCGAAAACACGCTGCTGACCGCCAAGGCCCAACTCGCGCAGGCCGAAGCGCAGCGCGTAAACGCCGCCAACAACCTCTCCTATACGGTCGTGAAGGCTCCGGCCAACGGCGTGGTGGGGACCCTGCCGTACCGTGTCGGCGCGCTGGTAAGCGCATCGATTTCGAAGCCGCTGACGACCGTATCGGACAACTCGGACGTATACGTCTACTTCTCGATGACCGAGAACCAGCTGCTCAACCTGACCCGTCAGTACGGTTCGATCGCCAACACGCTCAAGAACATGCCCGACGTACGGCTGGTGCTCAACGACGGTTCGGTCTATGACCGGACGGGCCGCATCGAGTCGATCAGCGGCGTCATCGACACCTCGACGGGCAGCGTACAGCTGCGCGCCGTGTTCCCCAATGCGGACGGCCTGCTCCATAGCGGCGGCGCCGGCAGCGTGATCGTGCCCAACATCCACAAAGACTGCGTAGTCGTACCGCAGGTTGCGACCTTCGAACTGCAGAACAAGGTATACGTATATAAGGTAGAGGACGGCAAAGCCACATCGTCGATGATCGACGTGGAGAAGATCAACAACGGCAGAGAGTATATCGTCAAGTCCGGACTTACGCCGGGCGACGTGATCGTTGCCGAAGGCGTAGGTCTGCTGCGTGAAGGTACGCCCATTGTCGTCAAGGGGCAGGGCGCCGCAGCACAGACAGCTCCTGAGGCCGCAACCCAAACCGAAAAGGAGGAATAACCTATGACACTGAAACATTTTATCGAACGACCCGTACTGGCGTCGGTCATATCCATCGTAATCGTAATCGCCGGTCTTATCGGTCTCGCGACGCTGCCCGTCGAGCAGTATCCCGACATCGCGCCCCCGACGGTCATGGTGCGCGCCTCCTATCCGGGAGCCAGCGCCGAAACGATTCAGAAGTCGGTCATCGTACCGCTCGAACAGGCCATCAACGGTGTGGAGGACATGACCTACATGACCTCCAGCGCAGCCGTCGGCAGCGCCTCCGTGACGGTCTATTTCCGCCAGGGAACCAACGCCGACATGGCGGCCGTCAACGTGCAGAACAAAGTGTCGCGCGCCACCGGCCAGCTTCCTCCCGAGGTCACGCAGATCGGTGTGACGACCATGAAGCGCCAGACCTCGATGGTCAAGATCTTCTCGCTCTACAGCCCCGATGACTCCTACGACGAGACCTTCCTGTCGAACTACCTGAAGATCAACGTAGAGCCGCGCATCCAGCGTATCCGCGGCGTCGGCGAGGTGTTCACCCTCGGCGCAGAATACTCGATGCGCGTCTGGCTGAAGCCCGACGTAATGGCCCAGTACAAGCTCATCCCGTCGGACGTGACGGCGGCGCTCGCCGAGCAGAACATCGAATCGGCGACCGGTACGCTGGGCGAGAACTCGCAGAACACGTTCCAGTACACGATGAAATACCGCGGGCGTCACCAGACGCCCGAAGAGTTCGGTGAGATCGTGATCCTGGCGAAATCCGACGGCACGATCCTGCGCCTGAAAGACATCGCCGACATCGAGCTGGGCAGCGAATCCTATGCCTACAAAGGCTACACCAACGGCCATCCGGGCGTCAGCACGATGATCTTCCAGACGGCCGGTTCGAATGCCACGCAGGTCGTGAACGATGTCAACGCGCTGCTGGACGAAGTGCAGGCCGAACTGCCGAAAGGCGTCGCCATCGCACACCTGCAAAGTGTGAACGACTTCCTCTACGCCTCGATGAAAGAGGTGGTCAAGACCCTCTTCGAGGCTATTCTCCTCGTGATTCTGGTGGTATACGTCTTCTTGCAGGACATCCGCTCGACGCTCATCCCGACCGCCTCGATCCTCGTGTCGCTGATCGGTACGTTCGGCTTCCTCGCATTCGCCGGATTCTCGATCAACCTGCTGACCCTCTTCGCGCTGGTTCTTGCGATCGGTACGGTCGTCGATGACGCCATTATCGTGGTGGAGGCTGTCCAGGCACGCTTCGACGTGGGATATAAGTCCTCCTTCATGGCCACCGTCGATGCCATGTCGGGCATCACGTCGGCCATCGTAACCTCGACGCTGGTCTTCATGGCCGTGTTTATCCCCGTCGCCATGATGGGCGGAACGTCGGGTGTGTTCTACACGCAGTTCGGTATCACGATGGCCGTGGCCGTAGGTATCTCGGCCATCAACGCACTTACGCTCTCGCCGGCCCTCTGCGCCATGATCCTGAAACCCTATCTCGACGAAAACGGCGAGATGCGCGACAACTTCGCGGCACGCTTCCGCAAGGCTTTCAACACGGCGTTCAGCGTACTGATCGGCAAATACAAGCACGGCGTACTGCTCTTCATCAAGCACAAGTGGCTGATGTGGTCAACGCTCGGCCTGGCTTTCGCGGCGCTGGTGCTGCTGATGAACTCCACCAAGACGGGTCTGGTTCCCGACGAGGACCAGGGTACGATCATGGTCAACGTCACCACGGCCCCCGGTTCCTCGCTCGCCGAGACCCACAAGGTCATGGAGCAGGTTTCGGCACGTATCAACGGCATTCCGCAGATCCGCGACTACATGCAGGTGGCCGGCTACGGTATGATCGCCGGACAGGGTTCGTCGTACGGTATGGCCATCATCAAACTCAAGGACTGGGACGAGCGTCCGAACAAGGAAGATGACGTGAACGCCGTCATCGGCCAGATTTACGGCCGCACCGCCGACATCAAGGACGCACAGATCTTCGCCGTGGCTCCGCCGATGATCTCGGGTTACGGAACCTCGACCGGTTTCTCCATGCACCTGCAGGACAAGACCGGCGGCGACCTGACCGAATTCTACAATATTTACCTGCAATTCATCGGCGCGCTGAACCAGCGTCCGGAGATCGCCCGCGCATACTCGACCTTCAACATCAACTTCCCGCAGTACATGGTGGACATCGACGCTGCGAAGGCCAAGCGTGCCGGCATATCGCCGACTTCGATCCTCTCGACGCTGGCGGGCTACTACGGCGGCCAGTACGTTTCGAACATCAACCGCTTCTCGAAGATGTACTACGTGACGATGCAGGCCGACCCGAAATACCGTCTCGACACCGAGTCGCTGAACAACGTCTTCGTGCGCTCGAACAGCGGCGAAATGGCTCCTCTGAGCCAGTTCGTGACCCTGAAGCGCGTATACAGCTCCGAAGTGCTGAACCGCTTCAACATGTACAGTTCGATCGCCGTGAACGGTACGGCCGCCGACGGCTATTCGTCGGGCGACGCCATCAAGGCCATTCAGGAGGTCGCCGCACAGGTTCTGCCCAAGGGCTACGGCTACGAGTTCGACGGCATCACGCGCGAGGAGGCGCAGACAGGCAGCAACACCGTTATCATCTTCGGTATCTGCATCCTGCTGATCTACCTCATCCTGAGCGCCCTGTACGAGAGCTTCCTCATTCCGTTCGCCGTCATTCTGTCGGTACCGTGCGGTCTGATGGGTTCGTTCCTGCTGGCCAAGATGATGGGTCTGGAAAACAACATCTACCTCCAAACGGGTATCATCATGCTGATCGGTCTGCTGTCGAAGACGGCCATTCTGATCACCGAGTACGCCGCCGACCGCCGCGCCGCAGGCATGAGCCTCACGCAGGCCGCCGTATCGGCCGCCAAGGCCCGTCTGCGTCCTATTCTGATGACCGTCCTCACCTGCGTGTTCGGTATGATCCCGCTGGTGCTCTCGCACGGCGTAGGCGCAAACGGCAACTCGACCCTCGGTGCAGGTGTCATCGGCGGTATGATCGTAGGTACGCTGGCGCTGCTGTTCCTCGTGCCGACGCTGTTCATCGTCTTCCAGACGTTGCAGGAGAAAGTCAAGCCCC
>ENA-UEYI01002573-UEYI01002573.1-human-gut-metagenome-genome-assembly--contig:-NODE-2573-length-12331-cov-3.344949_pt1 | contig 12331 bp, 9 predicted proteins | sample MGYA00242900_ERZ507916 | MGnify/ENA primary metagenome ERZ507916 (study PRJEB26167, sample SAMN06115521) | human gut metagenome | host: Homo sapiens | place: China:Chongqing | collected 2015-09-02...
TCGGTGGTTTAAGGCTCTCACAAAGGCGTGCAGGAATCTTAAAATTGAGCTTAACGAGCAAAGCTTAGAAAACTTGGATTCTTATAGAACTGCACAGCTGTTGATGGATTCTCCTACAATGAGAGCACTTAGCTACTTAGCCGGAGGTACGGACGATGAGAATTAAGTTTATCACAGAAGAAGGCTTATTGGCCGCCAAGGCAAACTACGCCGTAATATACAAAGAAATATTAAAGAAAAAGGCGACGGATCTGCCGACGCTCTTCAATGATAGCGGCATCATAAGAGACAGCTCAATTGAAATTGAGGAATTCTCCTTTGATATGTCTCAAGACAAGCCTGTCGCTACTGATGTGGAAAATATCAGGCGGGTTTATAATCATATGAAGGGTCTGAGCGAATCTCAGGCATCTGACGAAAGAATTTGGGTTGCATTTACTCTGCACCAAGGACTAGATTATATGAGATATCGTTGGATGCCCGATAATGAGAATGACAAACTTGATCGTTACTTTTTCAGCAAACCTAAACACGGATACAGCAAAAGGCCTTTGTTCAGAAATGGAATTGCACGCTTGTGGTGGATCGGCTACCATACATACGATTCTAAAAGAACAAATCCTTATGAGCTAACCGAGTTTATCTGTCGTGATCAAGACTATATCAACAATCTATTAGATATTGGATTTGCAAGTAATGCAACCATAACAAAGGCGGTTATAAGCGCCTTGCTGGACGCTGAGAAAAATGGAAAAACCATAAATCGTGACTTAGTTCGTACGATTTCTCAGTATGTGAATATGCTTGGCGGTATATATATTCTTGATTGCTTGTCATACGAGGAAATTTATTCTAAAATAAAAGAGAAGATTGGCTTTTAATTAGAAATCCGGAGGATCAATGATGAGATGTTTTAATTGTGGAATAGACATAGGCGAGATCAAGACGGGAATCTGTCCTAACTGCTCGTCTAAGTTTAATGCGACAAAAGCTAATTTTATTTCATATATTGGTTCTCCGGACAGCTTAGCGGGATATCAAAAATCTTATAAATTGTTGTTGCTGAAAGCCATAATCCAGACAATTCTCGAGAATAAAGAACCCACGGTTTCAATCGTTATTTCTCGAATTAAAGATTTCTACCTTCACAGGAAAATGAATGGCTTACAGCCGGACTATGATGTAGATACCCGCATTGCTGAGATTGAGTCCTCCTCAGACTATGATGTTTTTGCAGTAATAAAGAGTCAGCCTTTTAAGGTCATTAATGAAAAAGGTTATTTGTTTCTAAATCGCAATGCTGAAGGCAAGCTTGTTTTCGTTTTCAATGAAGATATAGCAAACTCGATGTCCAAAACAGAATGGGAAAAACTCATAAATATTGTTGATGATAAGATTCAACTATATTATCAGCGATATGATGGGGCAAATCGTTCCGGCGGCGAAACCATTGATGCTCCGAATACGGATGAGCCGGAACCCCAAGTCACCCCTAATGCCGATCTATCCGTGTTAGAAATAACAAACCTAAGCGTAAGAGCCAAAAACGTCTTAATGCGCAATAAGCTCTATACGCTTGGAGCTGTTTTGGATTTTGTAAAAGATAATGATTTGCTTGAATTAAAGAATATGGGGCAAAAAACCTGCGATGAGATTCTTTCCTTATTGGCATCTTCCGATATACAAACCTCCGCTCAAACAGATCCGGACAGTATATCAATCCTATTTGCCGGCAACACCTATCATTTGTTTGTGGAATATTGTAATAGAAACGGGTTAGAAACTTTATCAGATCTTGAGGACTTTGATTTCACATTATTGCTCAATGAGCCTGGATTTGGTGTTGGCAAACTTGAAGCTATCAAGTTAAAGTATCAAAGCATATTGCAGGAAGCAGGTACACCACATATAGAAACAGTTGCTGATACCCCAACAGAGGTGCGTCCTTCTATCAACATCGATACAAGCAACCTCAATTTAGAAATCTCCTGTTTGCGTTATGCGGGAATTTCCGCTAAAAGCAATGCGGTATTTTTTGAAAATGGATATTCAAAGATTGGTGATTTAAGCACCATCACTTTGGGTAAGCTGATTCGAATGTTCGGGCGCAATATAGCTCAGACAACTTTTGAGAAAATCAAACTTTTCGAAACACCACTTCTAAAGATAGCGACTGATCTTTTGAATCAGCAAAAAGATAACCGGGAATTTGAAATATATATTGACAGAGCTAACAAAAAAACGCTTCAAGAAATTGCTGATAAACACGGACTGACCAGAGAACGAGTCCGCCAAATCGAAGCAAAGTTCTTCAGGCAATTTGCGCCTTTATTCGGCTCACTTATAGAGCAGCATATGACGAATAATAACCTGTCATATATCTTGACTCAGGATGTCCTTGAATTTTTCGACGACGATGCGTTTGATACAGTAATAATGTACACGCTTCAGGAGTCTCCCTCGTTAGAATATTTGTCTTTTGCTGATATGTTTATCAAAAAGAAAACCGAAGCACAAGACACCAAGGCAAAACTCTATAAACTAACGAGCGAATTCATCGGAGATGGAGGAATAAATTTCTTTGAATGCTTGCCGCAGATAGAAGAAATGTTGAACGATTCCGAGTTGGATTTCATTTCAACAGATGCATTCTTAAACTACCTATTTGAAATAAACGCTCACTTTTATGGGGATTTTGTTTTTCTCAAAAAGCAGCCCTATGTGAATCTTTGCCTTATGCTGATCAACAAATACTTCAAAGATGGTATCGCTTTACATTCTGATGAAGAAATCAATTTGTTAAGGAGCTATTTTCATACGGAGTTCGGTGAATATGAACTGCCCGAACAGAATCGTGCCATTAGTGCACGGCTTTCCGATTATTTGATTACGTGTGATCGTGGGAAAGCAAAGCTCATCGAGAATATCAATTTTGACCAATCCGTTATTGACGACATAAAGAATTATATTGATTCCAGCCCTCTAAAAACGCTTTATTTCGCAGAGATTTTCAATGAATTTGAGGGCATATTAGCGTTCACTTCTGATATTACCAATTATCACGGCCTGCACGGAATACTGGCGTATTTATATCGTGATGAGTATGAGTTTTCGAGGGATTGTCTAACTAAGAAAGACAGCACAGCAACCTCTTTAAGTCTTTCGGAAAGAATTGTTCTGTTTATCGATGAAAAAGGCAGTGCAGTCAGCCGAGCAGAAATAAAGAAATTAATCGGCGGCTTATCAGATATTATGCTTGTGAATGCCGTCAACAATTCTGATTCTCTGCTGCAGTGGGATTATAACAGCTTCAACACCATCGAAAACATTAATATTACCAATGACGATAAATCGAAACTGCAAGAAATACTTGAAGAGATTTTTCAGCTTTTCAAGGGATATTGCAGCGACAGGCTGATCTTTGAAAAAGCAAAAAAAGAGCTTCCCGAATTTGTTTCAAAAAATCAAATCGAAAATACGACAAACCTATTTTATGTTCTCCAAAATCTATTTGGAGGCAATTATCAGTTCAGCCGTCCTCATATTTGCCAAAAGGGAATCGTCGATTCTTTGACAACAAAAGCCATTGCTCTGTATCTATTAGGGACAACTCAGCAGATCAGCAGAAGTGCCTTTATGGAAATATCAAGAAGTGTATGCTGGTCAGAAACGACTGCCGATTTGATCTTTTACGAATTAGAAAAAGATTATGTTCGAGTTTCTGAGGACATCTACATCCTCTCAGATGAGTTCTGCGTCGATGAGCGAGCATTGAAAACAATAGAGTCATATCTCAGCTTACAGATAGCGTCAAACGACTATTTATCGATGATCGGCTTTACCGATTTTGAGGCGTTTCCGTCCGTACCCTATGAGTGGAATTCGTTTTTACTTGTTTCCATCATAAAAAAATATAATTTAGGTGTGAAACTGGTTTCGCCAGCCATTAGGGACAGGCGGTACAACAAGGAGATAGTGGTTTCAAAAGATTCCGATCATCGCAATTTGGACGATATTGTTTATGCGTTGCTCACAAAAAACAACATAACTTATATTGACGAATCCAACCTGCTATCATTTTTAGTCATAAACCATTTAGTGGCTAAAGTCATCCCAAAAGAGCTTTATGATTCGAAAAAACTAAATTATGCAGATGGGTACTTTAGACTTTCATAACAAAAAGGAGTGGCCGTGCCACTCCTTTTTGTTATTCTTCCATTTCTGGACGATCAACTGAGAAATCCAGCAAAAAATGCTCATCATCCAACTTGGTAAATGTAACATCCGTTCTGCCGTATTTCTCGAAATGCTGCCTTGTGATTTTTTCACCTTCGTGCAGTCCAAGGCGGCTTCTGAAATATCGTCCTATTTCAGCATTATCGCTGGGAGTTGTAATGGCTTTATTGTTTGCTTGCTCCACACGCATAATAAAGCATTCTCCATCATCAGCAACTACAGTAAAATAGCGTTTATTCAGAGGAAAAAATCCGGTTTTTGAAATCTTAGATGGCAATGGTATGTATGCCTGATTTGGGTCTCGTTTTTCTCTCTGCCCCCAATTTAAGCTTGAAGTTGTTGGAACTTCGCCGTTGTTGCTGAGAAAAGATATAGATTGTTTCTCTTCTGAGTTGAAATCAACCATAGTAGCTTCATAACTATAGTTAGGACTAGTGCGGTAAATCCGAATATAATTTTCTACCTCGTTGGCAGTACAATATATCGTTTTCGCCTCCACCTTATCAAAGTATGCCGCCGCCTCGTCCAAGTCGCATTCTGTGATGAATTCGTCGCAATCTTTACTGAATCCCTTTAGGGTGTAATTTGCAGATCCGGAAAAGGCCTTATACGGCTTTCCGTTCTTCATCCACAAATAAAGCTTTGAGTGTACAGCAGGGGCTTTATAAACATACTGACAACTGAACGAGGAATACTCGGGGCCGAAATCAGTCTCGGCAAGTTTTTTGAATCCTGAATTTGTGACTTTACTTAAACCATCAAAAGGACACATACCGACAATCAGCTTGATTTGCACAGGCTGCAATTTCCAATCAGCCAAAGTTTGCATATGCCACCCAACCATACTAGGGGAGGCATATTCGGACACTATCCGCAGTTCGTTTTCGCCCTCGTTAGCTGGCTGAAGCAAAACTTTATTCTCTAAATCTGAATTGAATTGCCACTTGTTGTCATCGTCGCCATTAAACATATACTCCATAGCATTACATTCAACAGAGTCATATTCAATTCCGGCAAAAGATTTTAAAATTGCCTCAAATATGATTTTGGCTCCTTCGCAAGGAACTGCCATTCCTATTTGCTTGCGGACACTTTCTTTATTCCCGTGAAAAGAAAACGTATCCGGGAATGTTTGTAGGCGAGCTCGCTCTCTATTAGTGAGGGCACGAGGCTCTTCCCAATGATAAATATGCGTACCGCCGCCGCCGCTGCCGGTTACTGTATAAGCGGGTCTATCAGGATCTAAACGTTTATATATTTGACTGATTCTTGCGCCAAGAACATTGAGCTGCAAATTTTCAGGCAAATCGGCAGTAAATGCGTTTTCGCCCGGCCGAATATAATTTAACCTTTCAACGACTGCAGCAGATTGACGAGTCAATTCATTATTTGCAGCAGTTTCCGGAATGGGTGGTTCTTCAATCGCTTCTCTGCACGTTTTCATCTCATAGTTTTCGGGGGAAGGAACCTTGTACTCCACCTCCAAATCATTGCGAATACCAACAATGATTATTCTGTGGCGAGCTTGAGGGATGCCATAATCTTCAAATTGATATAAATGCGGATATAAGGTATATCCTGCCGCCTGCATTTCTCCTAAAATCTTCGAGAAAGCACGTCCTTCGTTAGCGTTTCTAAGACCACCAACATTTTCAGCTAAAAACCATTTGGGCTGAAAACGAGTTAAAGCTTGTACACCGTAAGAATATAACGGGCCATAATTCCCCTCCATACCCTTTTGTTCCCCGACAACACTATAGTCATTGCAGGGAAAGCCAAATGCCAAAGCATCGATAGGGGTCAACGTAGAATAGTCTAACTTTCTTACATCACCTTCAATTACACTGTCTCGATTATCGTTGCATATATTGTTCCTGTATGTCTCGCAAGTGTCGTGATCGTAATCATTAGCCCATTCGTGGACGATTCTATATTCAGGATCATCAATTACGGCATTCGTTGCTCCCCAAGCGATTCCTCCCGGGCCGCAGAACAATTCTCCTAATCTAAATACCATTTTCCATTCCCTTTTCTTTCAATATAAAATCTATTTCAGCTTGAATGTGGTTAATTTCAAAATCGCTAAGCAACTCAAGGTTATTCAAAACGCCATCCCTTTTATCGCAGTATCCCTCTTCGCACAAAACCGATAACAAAGGGACTTCATATACTTTCAAGATTGCATTGATGTCATCCAAGCTTGGATGCGGTATTATCCCTCTTTCTATTTTAGAAAGTCTGCTGTTGGTAATTCCTGTTTTTTCGCTTACAGTGTTTATACTGATTTTTTTAGAAATTCTAATAGCCTTCAGCTTTTCACCTATCATTTTATCACCCATCAAATTATAACACACTTGCTGCGAAAACGCAATATTTTGCTGCAAAATCAAATAAACATCTGAATATTTCACTTATTCATTTGCGTTTCAAATGATAATCCAACTTTACCGTCAGTATCTTTTCATTATTCAAAGAAAAAGCTAATGTTTCAGGATCAAAGTCTGGGTTGAGCTTATGTATTAGTCTGTGATGATTAGGACATAAAATAATAATATTGCTTGCATCATTGTTCTGTGTTTCCGAAAAGAAAGAGATATGATGCGCTTCGCAAATATTTACTCCAAAATCTGAAACCGGATTGCATCCGCAAATTTGGCAGCTCCCACGGTATAAATTCTTTAGTTGTGTTACTATTGATTGATTATATACACGCTGAGCACCAGTTCTCGTCTTTGATACAAGTTTTGCGGTAGGATCCGAGAAGTTTATAATATGTTCCAATTCTGCCTCATCCATTGTATCAACAAGCAAATTAGCAGAAGAACCAGCAATATTATCCTCAGTTCTGACACCGTTTTCAACGAGTGACTTAACTATATCCGTCAACTCGCTAAAAGAAAACTGATGCAAATACGCAGCTATCTCAGCAACATCTTTTATTGGCGGCCTATTTCGCCAGCCCTTTCTGGAACTTGAACTGTCTGGAAGGGCATCAAATTCGTCCCGCCTGAGTTTTAGGTAACTATTGCCATTTCCTATGTCGGAAGAGATAGTGTTGATTGCTTCAGTACGAGTTTTGAAGCCTAGTGCGCTGACAGCATCCATATCGTATTCCGATAAGTAAAAAGCAATTATTGATAATGTTTTATTGGTCGCATTCATTTTTATTCTCCAGTTCAGCAACTATATTTTTCAATGTTATTTCTTTTACTTTGGTTCGCAATTCACATTCCCAGATAATCAGCACCTTCCATCCAAGGTCATTAAGCTTCTGATAATTACGCTCGTCACGTTCAGCATTAGCTGTAATCTTGGGGATCCAATACTCCTGATTCGAGGATGGCCAAACAAATCTTGGACAGTCGTGTTTGTGCCAGAAGCATCCATTTACAAAAATCACGGTTTTATACTTTGGGAGCACAATGTCAGGACACCCCGGAAGTGTTTTAACATTTTTTTCGATAACGAAATCCTTCTGAAAAAAGAAACTTTCTAACTTTTTCCTCTGGCTTTGTATTCTTACTGCGGATATGAGACATATTCTTGCTTCGGGTTTCTTTGCTGTGATTATCTGCCACGTTTCCAACCCCCTCCAGTACCCTTTAGTAAATAATAATTCCAGCTTTCAACTAAGTTTTTTGCTCTATTAAGTCAATTGTTTTCCTCTGGCTTATAATATCTGAATATGGGATAAGTCCTGAATGCGGTTTGCGCTTCTTCGGCAAGCTTTTCAAAATGACGCTTAGCAGGAACCTGCAGATCTAACAATAGGTAAGCTCCAAGCTTACATTCATCAGTCACAGAATTATCTTCTGCTATGCCCCATAACTCTGCCACCTCATCTATGGTAAGTTCCCGTTCTCGTTTTAGAACCTGATAACGGTTAAGGCATTTAATATGATAATCCAAGTATTGATCCGGCGATTCATATAACCATTTAGAAAAATCATCTGCAGCTTTAAGTAAATCTTGCCTTTGGTCGTTTGAATTATCATAGGCTTCCAATAATTCAAGCAAGAACCAATTTGCTCTTGTATATTTATCTTCTGTTTCCACTTTCTGAAATGATGGTAAGAATAACTCAGACTGTATATTCTGTATTTTCAGCAAATCGTCAGCGTGAAGGATTGCATATTGCGAGGTCGGTATCATTTCTCCGTTAGCGCCTTCATATGCAACGCTTAGTTCACTTTTGAAAAAGTCAAAAATGGAATATTCTCCTTCACTTTCGCCTTTTGTAAATAGAAGCACAAACTTTAAATCCGCTACTGTCATTAAAAGGACAGGTGGCAGGTCAGGTTTGAGTCCGGACACTGGTTCTTTATCAATTAGAGCAACCGCAAGCCTTTCCAAATTACGAATATCTTCTCCAGTCAGCTTCGTTACATCCAAGTCCTCTTTGTATCCGAGCATATCAAGAACTGTTACCGACCGCTGAGCAAACAACAAGCGTCCTTTCTCTTTGTTTATATCAAAGTCACTGAAACTGGCTCCGCTCTTATCAAACGGAAACTTGGCACTTCCTACTTGGAAATAGCCTTTCTCAATGTAGTTGAGAAGAAAATGCAGGTCTGTTGCAAGACTGCGAAGTTTGGTCGAGTTTTTGTAATTCATCTTGCACGAAGGCTTTTTTTCTTCGAATGTTATCTTGAAGCTTTCACCGAACTGTACCGTTGTGCTTTCGGCGCTCTTTATGACGCTATATTTTTTATAATGAATATAATCATCAATTACTACATCATTTGAAACTTCTTCTCTTGTGACTATTCCTTTTGGGAGAAGTTCAATCGGTTGTGGAATAGAGCTTCCCCTAATATTGGCATACAAATATGCTTCACTTGTCACCAAAAGCATCTTAGGATCAAACACACCTGCCCCAACTAAAGGAATGGTGAGACTTTCAAGTAATCCTGTTTTTTCAAGCTCCTCTAACGAATAAAGTTTAGCATCCGTGAAACTGGCCTGCTTCTGACAATTTTGTAAGCAATTCAGAAATATGGTCGCCTTCTTATTTCCGTCCTCCGGAAATTTTTTCAACTTTACAGTCTTTGACTTTTGCGCCTTTGCGTTATCGAGTTCAAATCGCAATTTCAGCGGTGTAAGTTCTGAGTAATAGATTTGTGTAGCCGTTCCCGAAGCGTTCATATAGACTACAAAAAGGACAACGCCGCCATCATATAAATAGTTTCTCAGGTCAGAGACATCCATAGAATAAGAAATCTCGTCTGCTGAAAAATCAGCGCATATCTTTCCTTTGACCTGAACTGGCAATCTACCTTTTAGCTTGTTTTTCTTTTTGCTTGTATCTTCGTAAATATAGACATTACCGTCCCAAGACGGTTCTTTGTCATTGTCTGCTATGAATTGATCGAGGAATGGAGATGTAACAATGCTATTACGCACAGCACTAACTGAAATTGTCTCTATCGCTTTTCTATCTAATAACATTTTTACGTCTCCCTTTTGCCTTTTTCTGACTTATTCGTTCAATGCATTGTTGCATAATAGATTCAACTTTTTCAATTGAAAACTTTAAATCTTTTGAAATTTCACTTGCAGTTATCAACAATCAATGTTTTGAAACTGTTTTTCTTTGCTTTCTTCCGTTTGTTCAATTGGTTTTAGATTAATGATGAAGTCAGTCAAAAGAACTGCATTGAGTGCTGCTTTTTTGTTTGGATATTTTTTATACCAACTATGTGCAACCCCGTGACGGTTAGGGACTCCTTCGACAACATCGTCAACAGCATTACAGTTAGACACGATAAAGTTATTGAAATAGTCGCTAAAAATCAACTCATAGTCGTTATACTCAACAAGTTTCTGCAACTCTTGTTTTGTTGTATCCATTCTCTGGCGTTTTCTTTCGGATGGCGGCACATCTTTGGCTTTTATGTAGATTAGTCCTTCCCACATTGTGGATAGGCACGAAATCGTCAATGCATACTCACCTCTTAGGTAAGCCTCTATCGCTTGGCTAAGAGTTTTCCTTATGCAAAAATCCAGATCGGTATTCCACCACAACCTTTTTATCCCTCGTATCTCGGTCTTGGTGTAGTATGAAAGGATAGCTTTATCTATTCTTTTTTCTCGATTTTTGCTTACTCCTTTGCTGGTGCTGATAATCTCATTTACTTCCCGAAAAAGAGACATATCGGCTATCCACCCAGCATAGGGAAACCACTTGGTCTCGTACATTGTTTGTAGATAAATCTCGTTCAGTTCCCTGTATTTTCGAGATATATCAGAATCAATTTGTAAGTTTTTAAGTGCCTCGGTTATCGGAGTGAAATCAAAACTGCGGAACCAATCTAACGCGGGAGTTCTTAACACATTAACAATAGAAGTATAGTTATCAAGAACACCCCTGATTGAGTCGGTAAGAGAATTTCGTAATGAGATATTGATTTGCTTTGCCAAATTCAAAGCCGGAACAGATAGTTGTAGCTTTATGTTTTCAAAGGCAGAATGTATAACCGACTGCTTCATAGCTTCTATCATCGGACTGGAAAACAATATATTGGTTTTATACGCAGAAAATGCTCGGGATAGTGGTGCCGTTATTATCTCAATTCGCTCTTGCGACTCCATAATCGGAGCAATGCTTTCTTTGATTTTGTTTTGAACTTCCAGTGCTTTTTCAATGCTCTCAGGCAGAGAATTTATTTCATCAGTCAATTGTACTTTTACCCCTGCTGACAATATCCTTAAAGCTCACTAAAGTAACATTACCCATCTCATTTGCCTTATCAATACACCCTTTGGTAAATCCTGATTTGGCAAAGAGGTAGTAGTGCATCTTTTTATATGAGAACAGCTCGCTACGCTTTACAAGCGTTTCTAAAACGCCGAGATCGACCTTCTCATTCGTCCATTTACACTCTCCGAAAAGAGCAGCGTTTTTATCCTGCTCAGCGATAATATCAATCTCAGCCTGACTCTTTTCTACAGGATCGTTACCCCACCAGCGCCCAAGAGAGGAAAACTCGACCGGACATTTACCGGTAAGCAATAACTTCCATAGATATTGTTTGCAGATATCTTCAAATACTTTGCCCATATAGTCAGACATAAACGGTTCAATACGCTTATAAGCAAGATCGGCAGCTCCACGGGCAATGATGGAATTGTTTTCAGGAATAAAACGATACCAAAAACGGAACATATTATCTTCGATAGAGTAGACCGATTTCCGTGATGTTTTTTCGCCGTATGGAGTTTCTTTTTGTATGATGCCGAGGGATACGAGGTTCTTCACATAAGCCGAGCAAATATTCGTATCCTCCCCGACTTTGCTGGAGATTTCCGACATACGGGAAGCACCAGTTGCAACAGCAGTAATTATAGCGTTATACAATGCCGGTTCCCGCACTTCCTGCTTGAGCAAGTTTTCAGGCTCTTCGAAAAGGGCAGAGATGGGATTCAGATAGGTGTTTTTAATATTATCCTCAACGCTCAGCTCGTCGTTCATCTGAAGCAGATATTGCGGTGTACCGCCAACAATTCCATAAATAAGCGCCTTGTCCTCATCGGAGAAATTATTAAAATAATGAAACGTCTCTTCGAAGTCAAAGGGGAGAATCTTCATCTGCGCCGTCCGCCTGCCGTAAAGCGGAGCTTTATAGGCAAGGACGTGATCCTCCATATAGGACATAGAGGAACCGCAGAGGATAAGCATCAGTTTAGAACTGTCTTTATATTTATCAATCATAAGCTGAAGCGTTGAGGCAAGGCTTTTGGACGACCGAGCAACATAAGGGTACTCATCGATAGCAAGAATCAATCTCTCTTTTTCGGACAGTTTGAATACGTACTCTAAAGCTGCCTGAAATGAAAGGAAAGAGGTTTCGGTTTCAATTCCGGTGTTATACTCAATAATGCTTTTGCTAAAATTTTCGAGGTTTTGCTTTGCGTTACTTTCAACGCCCATAAAATAGATTGCGTTTTTACCCTCGATAAACTGATTGATCAGCGCAGTTTTTCCGACACGGCGTCGACCATATATTACGGTAAATTCAAACTTATTTGATTTATAAAGCTTGTTCAGCGTTGCAAGTTCACGATCTCTACCAATAAACATTGCACTACCTCCATC
>ENA-UEYI01002576-UEYI01002576.1-human-gut-metagenome-genome-assembly--contig:-NODE-2576-length-12322-cov-3.870478_pt1 | contig 12322 bp, 14 predicted proteins | sample MGYA00242900_ERZ507916 | MGnify/ENA primary metagenome ERZ507916 (study PRJEB26167, sample SAMN06115521) | human gut metagenome | host: Homo sapiens | place: China:Chongqing | collected 2015-09-02...
TCTGCCCGAATTGCGGCAATACCATTGAGCTTTATTCCACGGACATCGAGGTCGCCTGCGACAAGTGCGGCTTCGTCGTCTACAACGACAAGCTCAGCTGCGTGCAGTGGTGCAAATACGCCAAACAGTGCGTGGGCGAGGAGACCTATGAAAAGCTGATGATCATTGCCCGCCGCAATCAGGAAAAGGCGGACGCCGAGCGCCGGGCAAGACTGGAAGCCAAACGCGAACAGGAGGGCAACACATGAAACGGACCATCATCACCATCGACGAAGCCGCCTGCACGGGCTGCGGCCTGTGCGCCGAGGCGTGCCACGAGGGCGCGATCGCCATCGTGGACGGGAAGGCGAAGCTGATCCGCGACGATTACTGCGACGGGCTGGGCAACTGCCTGCCGGTCTGTCCGGTGGACGCGATCCATGTTATCGAGCGCGAGGCCGCGGCCTATGACGAGGCTGCCGTGAAGCGCGCAAAGCTCGAAAAGCTGACGGCCGAGGCGGTAAAAAACGTGCAGGCGGCAAAAAAGCCGGACGTGCCCGCCCCGGACAAGCTGGCGTGCGGCTGCCCCGGCACGCAGGTGCGTGCCATGCACCATCCGGCCGCCGCGGCGCAGGCCTCGCCCGGGCAGCTGCAGAACTGGCCGGTCCAGCTGCGGCTCGTGCCGGTCCGCGCGCCGTATTTTGACGGCTGCGACCTGCTCATCGCCGCCGACTGCACGGCCTATGCCTATGGGAATTTTCACGCGGACTTCATCCGCGGCCGCGTGACGCTCATCGGCTGTCCGAAGCTGGACACCGCGGACTATGAGGAGAAGCTGACCGCGATCCTCACGGAGAACGACGTGCGCAGCGTGACGCTCACGCGCATGGAGGTCCCGTGCTGCGGCGGGCTGGAATACGCCGCCCGCCAGGCGATCGCGCACAGCGGCAGGGCCTTTCCCCTGCGCGTCGTGACGATCAGCGCGGAAGGCCGGATCCTGCAGGAGCAGACAACATAAGCACTGTCAGGCAGACAACGCAGACCGGGACCCCGGCGCGGCCAACGTTGGCCGCGCCGGGGTTTACTTATTTCGAAGTGAATTCTGATTATTTATTTTTACATTTATCAAATCAGACTTGACGTTTCGATGAGAGCATGATGGAATCGCAGACACAGAGGAGGTGTGCGTATGACGCGCGAAACCATAGCAAAAATCGTAAAAGCAAGCGGCGTTTCGGCCGGAGAGCTGATTTGATGAGCGGTACTTTGGCCTGTTTTCGAAGTTCGACGCGGTCCTGGACGTATTCGCCTGTCAGCCGATCGTGCTCGGATACGAGCTGGAGGATGCGCAGATGGACCTGTACCGCAGATATATCTCGCAGCTGTTTGAAAAGCTTGTGACGTGCAGGCGCTTTGCGCAGATCCGCATCCCGACGGAGGCCAACGCGGCCGAGTCCGGCCTCGACCCGCAGGAGTATATCCGTCGCATGGACCGCGCGTATGACGTCGACTACGACGCCGTCCGCGCCGCCTGCGAGCATGCGGCTGCGCAGTTTGCCGGAGCCAGCCGGGTGGCGGTCCGGACGGGCGAAGGCTGCGTGCTGCAGCTGGAGCTGACCGGGCGCACGTGGCTGACCGATGCCGGAGACGGCGATCTGCCCTGCGGCGAAATTTATATCGCCCCGGTCGAGGCGAAGACCAACGGAGACGTGTTCTTCGGGACGCTCTATCTGGAGGGCGAGGCATACACGGACGTGACCCTGCAGGTCACGAACGGCGAGGTCACCGGCAGCAACTGTGAGGCGGTCGCGGCGCACTTTGCAGCCCTGCCGCGGGAAAACCGCATCGTCTGCGAGCTGGGCCCCGGCATGAACCCGAATGTGACCGACCTGTGCGGATACACGCTGCTGGACGAGAAAATGGCGGGGACATTTCATATTGCCGTCGGCGCGAATACGATGTTCGGCGGCGAAAACCGGGCGACGGACCATGGCGACTTCGTCGGCCGCGGAGAAGTGGAGGTGCTGGCATGAGACACGACGGGCTACTGGCGCGTCAAACCGGAATAAAAACCCCTGCCCGGTGCGCTCACCGGGCAGGGGCTCGTTATAGCAGCGGGATATCCGCGTCGTCAAACGGCTGGGTCAAAAACTCTACACACCATTCCACGTCATCCTGCACCGGTTCAAAGTGCAGGGCGGAGCAGACACCGCGGCTGCCCTCCGGCCCGGAACCGGCCACGAACGCGGTCGGCCCGTCCGCACCGCCGATGATGCCGATGCAGGCGGCGCTGCTCTGCGCCTCCGACGCATGGGCATCCGTGCATGGGCCGATCTCCAGCGGCCGGTCGCCCACATCGCAGTCACAGATCCGGATGTCCTCGCTTGGCGTGGGGGAGAGCGTGTAGCGCATGGCGGTGAAATGCGTCGGGTAAAACGCGGTGAGCAGCCCGCGCGGAAGCGTTTCCTGTGCCAGCTCCTGCACCTGCAGCGTATAGTCCGTCCCGCTGACCGGGTGGCGGAAGGTGAACGAATCGCCGGGCGCATGGACCTTGAAGTGCGGGCCAGGCACGCGGCACGGCCGCTGCCGCATCGTGAGCGTCAGGGTCCGGATCTTCGGGCGGCGCTTGCCCGCCCACAAAAAGGAGAACCGGCAGAGCATCCACCCGCAGGCAGCGTCCAGCCCGTAATGGCGGAGCGTCCGCTCCGCCTCCGGCGAACGGAAGCTTCCCGGCAGGCAGGGGTTATGACACACCGTGCAGCCGTGCGAGAGCTGCAGCGGCTGGCCGTTCAGCGTGAGCTGCGGGTCGGGCCGCATGCCGAGCGGGTTGTCAAAATCGATCTGCAGCTGCTGCTCCGGCGTAAAATTGTCGCGCGAGTCGTTTTCCGGGCTCAGATCCCACGTTTTCAGGAACCTGCGGATCTCGTCCGCCTCTGCGCGCATGCAGACGTCCACGACCAGCCCCTTGCCGCAGGCATACGCCGCGGGGACGACCCAATGGCGCCCCGCCCAGTCAAACTGCATTTCCAGCCGGAGCTCGGTCCCGGCCCGGCCGTTTCCCCGTCCGCCCCAGAAGCCGCCGCCAAAGAAGACCTTCCAGTCCGGCTCCGCTGGTTCTGCCGCCGGACATCCGGTGACATTGTAATATTCCTCTGTGTACTTGATGCTGCCGGGGTCAAAGGATGCCTGCAGCTCCCGGAGATAGGCCCACGGGTGTTCCATCGGGGTGAGACCCAGCTGCGCGGCGACGGCAGCCAGACATGCTTCCTGCTCCGCTGTGGGGGGATTTTCCCGCAAAAAAGCGTCAAACTGCGCTTCCCCCCACATCCACGCCTGCTCCAGCGCCGCCGCGTCGCCGCAGGCGAGCAGCAGCCGCAAGAAGTCCGCGAAATCCCTGGCCAGCGGGTGCACGCAGTCCGGAGCCGCATTCATCGGGCTCACGGCGAAGACCATACCGCCGAAGCCGCGGATGAGGCAGTAGTGAATGCCGTCGACGCCCGCCCAGCCGAAGATGGCCGCGCCCTTCGGCGTGCAGAAATACGGCAGGTTTTCCTCCCGCCGCTCCACGCCCAACGGGGCGAGGTCCAGGCCGCTGCGCAGGAACTTCTGAAATGTCCGATCCATAAAAACCTCACAAATGCTTTATGCTTATCCTATCATACCGATGAAAACAGTGCAAGGATCGCCGCAGCAGGGAGTCTGCTGCGGCGATCAGGCGTTTGCTTACTTGTTCGGGACGATCACGGCGAGGAAGCGGGGGGGGGCGGCCGTGTGGTTGCGGATGGAGTGGGTATGGCCGGCGGCGCAGAATTCCGCGTCGCCGACGTGCAGCTCGCGCGCCTGCCCGTCTTCGGTGACGGTGGCCGCGCCCTCGAGAATGACGTAGGCTTCGCCGTTCGTCTCGTGCGGATGCACGCCGACGGACTCGCCGGGCTGCAGGGTGATGACGGCTATCATCTCCGCGCGGCCGCCGAGCTGCTCGGCCGAGAACAGGTAACGGAAGCTGGGGCTTCCTTCGCCGCCGCGGATGTTGTGCTTGACGGCGGTCTGCATTTCGTCTTTCATCTGAAACATTGCGAAAACCTCCTGTTATTTGTGGTATTTGCTGCCCGCCTGGATGGCGTCGGCGCGGTAGAGCTGCTCGAGGGCCATGACGCGGGCCAGATGGTGCGGAAAGGTCATCTTGCTCATAGACAGCTGCAGGTCGGCAAGCGCCTTGATCTCCGGCGCGATGCCGAACGACGAGCCGATGAGAAAGCACGCGCCCGACCGGCCGCCGAGCTTGGCCTGCCGCAGGGTATCGGCCAGCTGCTCCGAGGACAGGAGCCTGCCCTCCGGCGTCAGCACGCAGAAAAAGCAGCCCTTGGGCAGCTTCGCGCGGATGAGCTCCGCCTCCTTCTGCAGGCCCTGGGCGATCTGGGCGGCGCTCGGCTCCTCCGGCAGGCGGCATTCCGGCAGCTCGATGAGCTGGAAGGCGCAGTAGGCCTTCAGCCGCTTGGCGTATTCGGCGGCCGCCTCGGTATAGAATTTCTCCTTGAGCTTGCCCATGCAGATGAGCGTGATGGAAAACATAAAAACCTCCGCATATTCAAAAAACCTGCCCATACGGACAGGTTTTTTGCTTGAAACCTCAGTCTGCTACGTAGGGCAGCAGGGCGATCTGGCGGGCACGCTTGATAGCGACCGTCAGCTGACGCTGATGGGCAGCGCAGGTACCGGTGGTACGGCGGGGCAGGATCTTGCCGCGCTCGGACAGGTAACGGCGAAGCTTCACAGTGTCTTTAAAATCGATGTGCGTCACCTTATCAACGCAGAAGGAGCAAACCTTCTTGCGCTTGCGAGGATGAACACGATCATTAGACATTGCCATAGTGAATCCTCCTATCTTGGTCTTGTGGAAAAATGTTAGAACGGGAGCTCGGGATCGTCGTCGGAGAGCATGGAGAAATCAGACGAGGCGGCAGACACGTTCTGCGGCGCCTGATACGCCGGCTGCGGCTGCTGCGGGATCTGATTGAAGCTCTGCGCGTAGCCCTGCGACTGGTTGAAGCCGCCGTCGGCGCTGTCGCGCTTGCTGTCGCCGAAGTAGACGTTGTCCGCTACGACCTCGGCCGAGCGGCGCTTGTTGCCTTCCTTGTCCTGCCAGTTGCGGATCTGCAGCCGGCCGGAGACGACCGCCATGCGGCCCTTGGAGAAGTACTTGCTGACGAACTCAGCTGTGCTCCGCCATGCGACGATGTCCACGAAATCTGTTTCCTTTTCCGCGCCCTGCGCCGCGTAATCGCGGTCGACAGCGAGCGTAAAGGATGCGACCGCGACGCCGCTGCCGGTCCGGCGCAGCTCGGGGTCACGAGTCAGTCGGCCCATGAGAACGATGTGGTTCAGCATGTGAATGCCTCCTTACTTTTCAACAGCGACGATGATGGAACGCAGGATGCCGTCGGTGATCTTGAAGACACGATCAAGCTCAGCCGGCATTTCGGGCGTTACTTCGCAGGTCATGTAGACGTAGTAGCCCTCAACCAGGTCGTTGATCGGGTACGCAAGACGGCGCTTGCCCCACTCGTCAACACTGGTCAGAGTGCCGTGAGCCTCCACGATACCCTTGAATTTTTCCACGAGAGCCGCGATACCCTCTTCACCCTGTGCGGGGTCGATGATATAGAGGACCTCATACTTTGCGGAAAGTTTTGCCATGATGTTGCACCTCCTTCTGGACTTATGGCCGCAGGTCCCGCCTGCGGCAAGGATCGTCTGCGCTCGCAGACCAGAGTATTATAGCGGCAAATGAGAGAAAAGTCAACCGGAGATCCGGAAAAAGTTCGCAAATCACGGTCCAAATGCAAAAAAACAGGGCAGCCGTCCGGCTGCCCTGCGGGGATCGTACTTACTTTGCGGTCTTTTCCTTCAGCGCCTTGCCGGCCTTGAAGACGGGGATGGTGGTAGCGGGGATCTCGATGGCTTCCTTGGTTTTGGGGTTGCGGCCCATGCGGGCTTCGCGCTTCTTCGTCTCAAAACCGCCGAAGCCAACCAGCTGGACCTTGTCGCCCTGGCTCAGTGCGTCAGCGATGGTGTCAAAGGTGGTGGTGACGGCCTTCTCGGCGTCCTTCTTGGAAATGCCGCATTTCTTGGCGACTTCCGCGATCAGTTCGGTCTTATTCATGTGTAGTTCCTCTTTTCATAAAGTATATGAGTTATTGTTCACCGCCGGGCACGACACGTTTCTGCGCGTTCCATCCGGCAAGCAGCTCGTCTTTCGAAAGCGTTTCCAGGGGCCTGCCTTCGGCAAGAGCCGTCTGCTCCATAGCGGTAAAGCGTCTGATGAATTTTTCGCAGGCCGCGTGCAGCGCCTGCTCCGGGTCCCGTTCCAGCGTGGAGGCGACGCGGACCGCGGCGAACAGCACGTCGCCCAGCTCCTCGTCGATGTTGGTGTGATCCCGCACGGCCTCGCGCAGCTCGCCGGTCTCTTCTGCTAGTTTGTCCAGCGCTTCATCAGCGGCTTCCCAGCGGAAGCCGGTTTTGGCGGCTTTTTTCTGGATCTTTTCCGCGCGCCACGTCGCCGGCAGCGAGCGGGCGACGCCCGCCATGGCCTCGCCGGTGGTCTTCTGGCCCTTTTCCTTCTGCTTGAGTTCGTCCCAGCTCTCCGCCTCGCCGCCGAAGAGGAACGGGTGGCGGAAGATGAGCTTTTTGCATTCGGCGTCGGCGATGTCGTCGATCGTCATGCGGCCGCGGCCGGTTTCGATATCCGCGTGGAACAGCACCTGCAGCAGCACGTCGCCCAGCTCTTCGCGGAGCATGGCCGCGTCGTCACAGTCGAGCGCCTCGCAGGCCTCGTAGGCTTCCTCAAGGAAATTGCGGCGGATGGACAGATGCGTCTGCGCCGCGTCCCACGGGCAGCCGCCCGGCGCGCGCAGCACATGCACCAGCCGGATCAGGTCAGACAGGTCATAGCGCGGTTTGCTAGTAAAATTTATCATACTTTTGTTTCTTTCGCAAGTAGGAAATTCATGTTTTGTGTTTGATATGCAGGATTTTTGCGATTTTTTCGCCCTTCGGCAGCAGCAGGCAGTCCTCATAGGTGATGCACTGCAGCACAAGGACAAAAATCGCGTACACGATCACCGCGATCACAAGCGCACCCAGGCAGATGATCGTGTTGGAGCTCGTCACGCGGCGCAGCACCGCTTCGGCGAAGAACGTCGCCGCGCCCATGATCGCCGCGGCCGCGGCCGGGCGGATGAGATTGCGCGCGACGGCCGGATGCGTCGTGACGGTCCTGCGCATGGCGATGAGGTCGAGCACCGTGATCGTCACATAGCAGACGATGGTGCCGATGGCCGCGCCGATGATATTGAGCGACGGGATGGCGACCAGGATATAGTTGACGATGACCTTTACAATGCCGCCGATGAGCATGTTGACCACCGGCGTCGTCACGTCGCCGTGCGCCTGCATGATGGCGTTGAAGAGCAGGACCGTGCTGTTGAAGACGACGGCGATGCCCAGATACGCGAGGATCGGCGTGGCTGTGGCGACGCTCTCTGGGCCGTAGTTGCCCGCGAGCAGGCGGATGATGGGCTCGGCCAGCACGGCCAGCCCCACCGCGCACGGCAGGCTGATGAGGCCCATGGTCCGCACGGCGGATTCCTCCGTATGGCGCGCGCCGTCGGCATTGCCGCGGGTCAGGGCGGCGGTTACGGTCGGGATGATGGAGATGGTGATGGGCGTGATGAGCGAGCAGGGGAGATTGAAGATCGTCTGGCAGAAGTTATAGATGCCCTTGGCGGTATCCGCCGCGTCGGACGACCACGCGAGCGCGCCGGTGAGCCTGCGCATATAGATCATCGTGTCGAACAGGTTGATGATCTGCAGACCTGCCGAGCCCAGCGTGATGGGGACGGCGATGACGAGCAGCTCCTTCATTGTCTGGCGGCCGGATTTGGCCTCGCCGCCGCCCTGCTGCAGGATCTGACTGGACTTGCCGAACTGGATGCGCAGATAGATGACCGCCACGATGCATCCCGCCGTCACGCCGAAGATGCCGCCGGCTGCCGCATAGACGAGACTGCCGGTCTTTTTGAGCATCAGGTACGCGCCGCCGAGGCCGAAGACCACGCGGATCATGGCCTCATAGACCTGGCTGACGGACGTCGGGGTCATGTTGCTCTGCCCCTGGAAGAAGCCGCGGTGGGCCGAGACGATGCAGATGAGCAGCACGCACGGCGACAGCGCCGCGATGGCCGCCCAGGAGTTTTCATTCGTCGTGACCATGACCGACAGCTGGCGGCAGAACACGAGCATGATGAGCGTGCCGACGACGCCGATGGTCAGAAAGACCTTCATGGACACCGAGTAGATCTTGCGGATCTGCGCGTAATTGTCGAGCGCCTGCGCCTGTGAGATCATCCGGCTGACGGCGACGGGCAGGCCCGTCGTGGAGATCATCAGCAGGACGTTGTACACGTCGTAGGCGGTGTTGAAGTAGCCGAAGCCCCGTTCCTGCAGGATGTTCTGCAGCGGGACCTTATAGATGAAGCCGAGGAGCTTGACGATGATGGTCGCCGCGGTCAGAACCGCCACGCCCTGCAGGAAGCTCTGCTTCTTTTGTGCCTGTCCGCCGCTCATGCCTGCGCCTCCGGTTCATCAGAAAAGACTCTGGGGATGGCGTAGTCGTGCAGCTCCTTCAGTGCGCCTGCAATATCCAGCGTGGGATATTTGCCGTCGGCGTAGAGGATCTTTCCGCGCACCATCGTCAGCGCCACGTCGTGGCCGGAGGCCGCGTAGACCAGCTGCGAGAGCACGTTGTGACACGGGATGAGGTGCGGCTGGTTGAAGTCCAGCAGGATGAGGTCGGCGTCCATGCCGAGCTCGATGACGCCGCATTCGGCGCTCCGCCCCTGCGCTCTCGCGCCGCAGACCGTCGCCATCATGAGCGCGGCCTCTGCCGGAAGCGCCTTCGGGTCGCCGGTTTTGCCCTTGGCCATGAGCGCGGCGGCCTTGATCTCCTCAAAAAGATCCAGATTGTTGTTGGACGCGACCGAGTCCGTGCCGAGGCACACGTTCATCCCGGCCTTGACCATGCCGAGCACGTCCGCGCAGCCGGAGGCGAGCTTCAGGTTGCTCACCGGGCAGTGCGCCGCGGACACATGCCGCTTTGCCAGCAGCTGCATATCCTCCTGCGTCACATGAACGCAGTGGGCCGCGACGGTGGGCACGTCGAACACATGGTGGCAGTCGAGCACCTGCGCGGGCGTGAGGCCGTACTTCTCCACGCACTCGTCGTGCTCCTTCTTCGTCTCGGACAGATGGACCTGCAGCTGCAGGCCGTTGTTGATGGCGTATTCCGCCAGCGCGTCCCAGAGCTGATAGGTCGAGGTATATTCGGCGTGGATGGAGGCCTCGATCTTAATGCGGCCGTTGTCATAGTTATGCCACTTGTCCTTCAGCTCCACGAGCTCACGGCAGGCGGGGAAGGTATCGAAGCAGAAATCGTCGCCCAGGAACATGGACGTGCCGCGGGAGATATTCGCCTTGATGCCGGACTCGGCCACGGCCTGGCAGATCTCGTCGCAGAAATAGTACATATCCGACACGCTGGTCGTGCCGAAGCGCAGCGCCTCGGCGATGGCGAGCGTCGCTGCGGCCTTGACCGCACGGCCGTCGAGCCGGTCTTCGCGCGGGAAGATATAGTGCTCGAGCCAGTCCTGCAGATTGAGGTCGTCCGCGTAGCCGCGCAGCAGGTACATCGGCAGGTGCGTATGGCAGTTGATGAGGCCCGGCATCAGGACCATGCCGGTGGCGTCAATGATCTTCTTCGGCTGCTCCTCGGGCGGTTTTTTGGCCATATAGGCGATCTTTCCGTCCGTGACGCCGACGAACGCGTCCTGCCAGAGCGTCATCTGCTCGTTCATCGTGACGATATTGACATGGGAAAACAGTGTATCCATGGAAGCCCTCCTTACGGGTTCTGTTCGCGGATCTGACGCAGCAGGGAGAAGATCTCGTCCTTCTGCTGCAGGATCGTGTCGATGCGGGAAATATAATCCTGCGGGATCTTGGGGTTGTGGTAGCGGGCGAGCTTCTCCGCAGGGAGATTGATCTTGTTCATCCCGCCGCCGCCGAGAGAGAGGATGGTGTGCAGCTCCTCCATCATGTATATGTTGTAAAGTCCGGTGTGGCCCGGCCTGCACCAGCCGGTGTTTTCAAAGCTGCCGGACATGTACTTCTGCCGGTAGAGATAGTAGGGCTCGTAGCCGTTGCCGCGTAGCGCATCTTCCGCGCCCGCGAGCATGGCGGCCACCGCCTCCTGCGGCGGGAGCGGAGCCCGGGAGGAAAACAGCGCCGCGCCCTTCTTGAGCGCCAGCGTGTGGACCGTGATGTTGCTCGGGCCAAGCGCGAGCACCTGCCGGATGGAATCGGCGAAGCCTTCCTCGTCGTCGTCGGGCAGGCCCGCGATGAGGTCCATGTTGATATCGTCAAACCCGGCGCGGACCGCCTGATAGAAGGCCTCGATGGTCTGCCGGGCCGTATGGCGGCGGCCGACGGCCGCGAGGACCTTGTCGGACATGGTCTGGGGGTTGATGGAGATGCGCGTGGCGCCGCCGGCTTTGATCACGCGCAGCTTTTCCTCGTCCAGCGTGTCGGGGCGGCCGCCCTCGACCGTGAATTCCAGACAGCGGGAAAGATCGAAGCTCGTGTGGATGGCCTCCAGCAGCTGCGCCATCTGCGCGCTCGAGAGCGTCGTCGGCGTGCCGCCGCCGATGTAGAGCGTGCGGATGTGGAAACCGGAATCCCGCAGCAGCTTACCGGTATGCGCGATCTCGCGCAGCAGCGCGTCCAGATACGCAGGCAAAAACTCCCCGAAGCGCTCGATGGACTGGCTCACGAACGAGCAGTACGCGCAGCGCGTCGGGCAGAACGGGATCCCGATATATACCGAAAGATCGTCCGGGTCAAGCAGCTTGGCGGCCTCGATGGTATGCCGCGAGGCGTCGACGCAGAGCTTTGCCCGCGCCGGAGAGACAAAATAGGTCTCGCGCAGCAGGCGCTCGGCGTCTTTTTCGCTGCCGCCGCCGGAAAGGCAGCGGGTCGAAAGCTTCGTCGGCCGCACGCCGGAGAGCGCGCCCCACGGGGGCGCGGCGTCCAGCACCTGCATGGCCGCGAGATAGTAGCTGCGCTGCAGGATGCGCCTTGTCGCGCGCACGTCGGCATCCTCCAGCCGCACGCGGTTGGAGGCGAAGCCGGTCCTGCCGCGATAGGTGACCTTGGCGGTCGCCGTGAGGAAGTGCTTTCCGCGCGAGAGGGACGAGACGGTCCCGTCGCCGGTGAACGGCTCCATGCAGAATTCGCTCGGCTCCTGCGCGAACAGCTGCAGCTGCAGCTGCTCGACGGGGTAGCGCTCGGTGTGGTTTTTCAGATACAGCTTCATCCGGCAAAGCCTCCGCGCAGGTAGGGATTCGTGCGCAGCTCGTCCGCGATGGTGCTGGCCGGTCCGTGCCCGGGCAGCACGCGCGTCTCGGGCGGGAGCACGGACAGCCGCTTTAAGGACGCGGACATGGCCGCGTCGCTGCCGCCGGGGAAATCCGTCCGCCCGTAGGAACCGGCGAAGAGCGTATCGCCCGAAAACAGCGTGTTTTCGCACAGCAGGCACACCGACCCCGGCGTATGTCCGGGCGTCGAGAGCACCCGGAAGCGCAGCCCAGCGGCCGTAAGCTCGTCACCCTCCCGATAGGTGTCGGTGTAGAGCAGCAGATCGTGGCACATATGGCTCGGGTCGTCCTTGTCGGCCTCGCCGACAAAGACGGGCGCCTGTGTCGCCGCGTGCAGGTTTTTGAGCGCGCCGATGTGGTCAAAATGCGCGTGCGTCAGGAAAATGGCCTCGAGCGTCAGTCCCTGCTCCTGCAGGGCGGCGAGAAGCTTTTTGGAGTTTGCCGCGGGGTCGATGATGACAACGCGGGAGCAGCCGTCCTGCCGGACGAGATAGCAGTTGGTGGCCAGCGGGCCCAGCGTGAGCGTCTGAATGTTCATAGCGTCTCCTTATTTGAGATCGTCCGTGTCGACGATCAGAGTGACCGGCCCGTCGTTTTCCGACGAGACCTGCATATACGCGCCGAATTCGCCGTGCTGCGGCGGGAAGCCGAGGCGTTCGCACTCGGCGAGGAACTGCTCGTAGAGCGGGATGGCAAGGTCCGGCTTTGCCGCGCCGATGAAGCTCGGCCGGCGGCCGTGGCTCACGTCGCCGTAGAGCGTGAACTGGCTCACGACAAGGACGCTCCCGCCGATGTCGGCGAGCGAGCGGTTCATTTTATCCTTCTCATCGCGGAATACCCGCAGCCCCAGCACC
>ENA-UEYI01002578-UEYI01002578.1-human-gut-metagenome-genome-assembly--contig:-NODE-2578-length-12312-cov-6.015284_pt1 | contig 12312 bp, 10 predicted proteins | sample MGYA00242900_ERZ507916 | MGnify/ENA primary metagenome ERZ507916 (study PRJEB26167, sample SAMN06115521) | human gut metagenome | host: Homo sapiens | place: China:Chongqing | collected 2015-09-02...
CAACACGCGCCTTGCGGCTCACGAGCGTTGCATCGAACGCACTGCCGCGCTCAACAAACGGCTTGAAGCAGCTAAGGACGAACAATGCGCGGCTGTCAATTCCGCGCACCGGTAATTTGTAACGTTATGAGAATAAAATCTATCGTTTTTATACCGTCTTGTCGCAAACGGATCGATTGCTTATTAAAATACCGACTTCGCCCCGCATTATTGCTCATCGCGGGCGAGGGCGTCCAAACGTCCGGAAACTTCCGCTTCGTCGGCGCAAGCCGAAACGATCTCGCAGACTTTGAGCGTTCTCAGCGGAGTGGTCATAATATCCAGCATTTTCCGAAGCGTTTCCACCGAATAAGATTCGATTATGCGCCGATATTCGTACGGTTTCAAGTCCATAATTAAGCCTTCTCCGAAAAACAAAATTTCGCCGCAATTCCGCGGCAACCTCTCGCCGTCCGCCGTATAAATCCGTCCGTGCGAGCTTTTTGATTATACCCTTTTCCTCCCGCCCCGTCAACGCTTTTCACGCCTTTTCGGAAAACGCATACGAAAATAGCGCCGCTATCGCATAGGACGGCGGCGCGTTTTACATATTCGTTATTTTAATCGGTATAACTATCCCTAAGATGCTTGTCGATAATCGCTTGCGCTTCGCTACCCGTCTTATAGTCGATATCCGAGAAAACGACTTCGCCGCTCGTGGCGCGAACGCCCACGCCGTAAGTCACTTCTCCCGTAAACATACCGTCCGAATAAACTTCCGCTTTGAACAAGTCGGTAAACGCGAGCGTAGTTTTTTTCGTCCATTGCCCGTCGAGGTATTCGAGAATCGCAATGCCGTTTCCGAAGCGGATCATCATAAGTTTCACGTCGCTTAGTCCGTTTCGCGTGTCGGCTTTGAAAACGCCGCTATTCTCTTTAACGTTGCCGCTCCCGTTCAGTTCCGTACGAAGCCTGGTCGCGTACATTCCGATATACGCCTTGTTCGTGCCGTCGGACATCGTAAACCCGATTACCGCCCACGACTTAGCCGCGTAATTCACGGTAAACGATACGACCGCTTTGTCGCCGTCGTCGGCAGCCGCAAAATCCGCGTAAGCGTACCCCGACGAGATTGCGGGCGCCTTAACGGTCTTGGCGTTCTCGTCGATCGTCACGCCGGCACTTTCCCCGAACAAGCCGGGCGTATAATTTCTCGCGATCTCGTCCGACGCAGCATTGCCCGTCAGCACGGTTATGTTCGTAAACTCGATATCGAGGTCGTTGTTGCCGCGCACGGTAAGCCCGTAAGCCGCCTTGCCCGCAATGAGATCGTCCGCTTCGTAAGCGAGTTTTTCCTGTCCGTTCACCGTTTCGTAGACGCGGATTTTACCGCCGCTTCTGACGAGCGCGAACGTAACGGAGCGTTTTTCGGTGCCGAACAACGTATTCGTAAACACGTTCTTCACGTCGGTATAAACGCCGCCGCGATAATAGCGAAGTTTCTGCGCCTGAATACCCGCTTCGACTCGCCCGGACGGATTAGCCATAACTATGCCGGCGAACGCCCATTGTTCTGCGCTCACGGACTTATTTATCGTCACTTTGACAACTGCGGTATCGTCGTAATGCCCGCCGAAGTACGCGCAAGTCGCGTTAGCCGTTTCGTCGGCGTAGACCGTACCTTCGGACTGGAAAGTGTAATCCCAGCCGGTGCGCGCGGACGCAACGCCGAAGCCGCCGTCGTAAGTATAGTCGCCGCCTATCGCGGGCTCGCCCAAAACGAACGTATACTCGTCCTCGTTCTCTTCGATCGAGGCTATCAGCGTTCCCTCGCCGTCGGTCGTCAAAAGCGCCTTCAGACTCACACCCGCCGGCAAAGCGCAGATCGTTCCGCTTTCGCCGACCGAAACTTCGTACCTTAGCAGCGGGTCGTCGCCGTAGATTATCGCCTTGCCGGAAACCGGTTCGTTCTTGCCGTTCGCAAGCAAAATCTTAACCGTTCTTTTCTCCGCAATCGGCGCGTAATTAACCGTAAATTCCGTATCGTCGAGAACGTTCCCGATCGTGCAAACGCCGTCGGTAAGATATTTTTTGTCGCCCGCGACCGAAGCGCGCACGGTTTCGGTTATATCCTCGCCGTTCGCCTCGACGGACGCGATCGTATAGCCTTGCCATACGTTAAAGCGGATCTCGGCGCTGCCGCCCGATTTTATCGCGATATCGTCGATCTCGGCGTAACCGCCGCTGCCGTTCTTTACGCTCAGCCGCGCCACGCCGTCCAACTCGGCGATAAGCCCCGCTTCGTCCGCGGAATAATCTCTGAACTCGTAGTCGGTAAACACCGCGTCGAAGCCTACGGAAGTCAATCCTACGTACGTTTTGCCGTCCAAATACGGGCATTTCTCGCCGTACACGAACGTATCGTTAATGAAATAGTACGCGTTCTCGCCGTCTTTGACGATACGCATCACGCAACCGTCGGGATAAGCGTCCATATCTACGGAAGTATCCACGCCGAACGCCTGCATCGTCCAAATATAATACGGATAATAAGTCAGTCCGAACGTCTGGCAACGATCGAAATTACGCGCGCCGCCGTCGGCCGTAAGGTTGCCGTCCGCGGCGTTGAGCAAAAACGAACGGAATCTGTTGGTATCGACGTAAACGATCATGCCGACTTTCGCGCCGCTGTCGTTGATATTGCCGACCGGCTTGATCTTGACTTCGGCGGCAAAACGCTCGCTGTAAGCGTTTCTGAACCACAAAGTCTGCACGTTGTCGCCCACGCTTTCGACGAACCCGTCGCCCGATAAATCCCAACCCGAGGTTTTTGCGAAGCCGTTAGGCGCGTCGCCTAAGATCGCGTCGTCGCGATCGGCGTTAACGTATCCTTCCGCGCCGAAAAGATAATACATACTAGGCTTTGCCGCGCCGGTGAACGCGCTCGAAATCACTCGCGACGATTCGCGCGATGATCCCGACACGATCGTGTACGTCACGTACGCGCGGATTTTGTCGGGATAGCCCTGCTCGTAGCCCGAGCAGTCGATATTGAGTTGCTCCCATGTCACGAACGCTTCCATCGAAGCGCCGCGAGTATTCCCGGAGTTTACTTCGCCGTCCACCGAAACCGCGGACGAAACTTTCGCCGCCTGCGCCGACCGAACGCCGGCGTAATCGATCTGAAACGACTTGACGTACGCCTGATTGTTGACCGTCGCGCCGTCGGGCGCAACGTAGACTTTCCAGTTCGAGTCGGACTTACTGAACGGACGAACACAACGGAAATCGGTATCGTTCACCGTCGAGCCTATATACAATCCTTTTTCGGTCGCATGCACGGTGTACTTTAACGAAACGTCGTTCACAAGCCCCGGCACGGGGAACGCGTTGGTAACGTACTTTTTATTCGTCCAGACTTCCTCGTCGAGTTTACCGTCGATCGTCATGAAATCGTCGCACTCGTCCGTAAAAACTCTGTGGTAATCGGTCGTATACTTGCCGCCGAGTGTTTCCGACGACGAACAAGCGGCAAAAATTCCGGTAGCAAAAATCGCGCACGCGGCAACCAGCAGAACAAGCAATTTTTTATTCATCTTTCGCCTCCCAGTACGACGATATCCGAAACGTTTATCCTGTTCCCGCCCTCCGGGTCGTCGGATAGTTTTTCGGAAATCGTTATCGTAATTTCGGTAGTCGTAATCTCGTTGAAAACGGCGGTACTGCTGCCGCCCGCGCGCATCACGCCGTCGACCGCGTTATAGTAAGCCGAATCGAACGGCACGTTTTTCAGTACCGCGTAATCCGCTTTTTTCCCGTTGAACCACGCGGGCGTTTCGGAAACTTTGATAAAAATCGCGTCGATTTTCGAGAACGCGCAATCGTAATTCAGCGAGTTGTACACCATAATCGCTTTGATTGTACGCGGTTCGGAAAATTTCAGCGTGATCGCAACCGCGCCTTCCGCGGAAAACTCATTGTCCTCGTTCTCGGGGTGAGTGGTGAAAACTCCGTCGACGAGGTACTTTTCGCCGCTGCCGCCCGAAATGCTTACCTGCGCTTCGCCCGCGATATTTTTATATCCCGAAATCGCGGACGGAAGATATTGAAGCGATTTCGTAGGTCCGAGCGCGCAAATCACGTCGTAGCCGTCGTTACCTTCGGTAAAGACTATTCTGTCGGTAGCGACCGCGCGATACGGGCAATCGTCGAAGTCCAGCGTACTCGCGTGCGCGTGGTACATAATGAAATATTCGTCGCCGATTCTCACGAAACTGTGGTGCGCCGTACCCGTCATATAATCGTTCTCGAAACTCGCGCCCAGCACCATGCCGCCGTCTTTTTTATCTATCTTGGCGAACGGACCGAACGGCGAATCCCCCACCGCCTGCCAGACGGAATAGAACTTCGAAGTGTAGCCGTCCTGTGAATACGTGAGGTAATACTTGTCATTGTGACGGATCATGAACGGACCTTCGTTGATTCCGCCTTCGCCCGCGGCAAACGCGCCTTGCGCGGTGGAAAACTCGCCCGAACCCGTAAACGACGAGTACTCGCCCGCCGTGCCGGTAACCGTGCGATAGCCCGGCATCGCCAACACCCTCAGCGTGGAATAATCGGGCGTTACTCGGTCTTTCATTTTGACCACGCAGATATTGCTCGTGCCCGTACCCGTCGCAAGGTAAACGTGTTCGACGAAGTACATATACAGTTCGCCCTCGTTGTCGAAAAGATGCACGTCGATCACCGGGAATTCGGTATCCGTTCCCAAGTTTTTCGCGAAGTTGATCTGCGGCTTGCTTTTATCCAGCGTTTCGCCGTCGGCATTCTCGCCCTCCCAGAGAGTGAACGGACCGACGGGCGCGGTAGCCGTAGCCACGCCGATATAAGTGCGAAGCGGCTCGTCTGCCGAAGCGCTGTAATTTACTTCGTCGCCGCTCCCAACCTTACTCGAGGCGGTGAAGTACAACCAGTATTTGCCGCTCTGACTGTCGTAATAGCACTCGGGCGCCCAGAACCGCGAGTACATCCAGTCGCTTCCGTCGGTCTTTATCGCATAACCGTCGTTCACCGCGCCGCACATTTCCCAGTTCTGCAAGTCCCTCGAGCGCATCACCCAAAAGCCCGCTTTTTCGCCGCCGGCGACGTTCGTCTGCCCGGTAGTGTACATATAGTACCACCCGCCGTACTCCGCGTCCTGCTCCGGGGCGACATACAGCACTTGCGGATCGGCGTTGAAAACCGTTTTGTCGTTACGGTAAAACAGCGACGTATCGTAAGCGCCGCGCTCGTCCGCACCCGTGCCGTAAGGTATTTCCAGTTTACTTCCCGACGGCTCTAACCCCGCGCACCCCGCCGCAACCGTTGCCGCCATAACGAGTGCGAGCGCCACCGCCGCGATTTTCCTCAGTTTTTTCATTTTCCCGCTACTCTCCTTGTAGTCCCGTGTTCGGATTCGGAAGCCCCGAAAACTCCTTTCGTTTTCTGAGCCGCCCGCATTCCGAACGATTTTTTTCGTTCTCGCTCATTTATTTTAGCACAGAACGATTTGTAACGGAATACATAAATCGGTTAAAAATTTGTACTTTTCTGCTGTTTTGCCGATAAAATCGTTGACGAAACGCACTCTGGCGCGTTATACTACGACTATGAACAGATACGTAAGTTCTTATATCGACCGCAAAGAATTTTCAACCGACCCCATCACGGTAAACAGTTGCGGCAATTATCTTATCACGGATCAGAATTTCCGCACTTATCGCGAATACGGTACGCCCGACTACCAACTTATTTACGTGCGCCGCGGCGAACTGGTCGACAACGCGACCAAAACGAAAATAACCGACGAAACCGTAGTTTTCTTTGCACCCGGTCAAAAGCACGACTACGTTTACGTCGCCGAAAAGTCCACCGACGTTTTCTGGCTGCACTTCGGCGGAAGCGACGCGGCGGAACTTCTTGCGTCCTACGGCGTTTCGGCCCTCAAGGCGTACAAACTCGCTACGCCGAACGATCTCGACGGATACTTTAACGACGTTATCCACGAGATAACGCGGAAAAACGTCTTTTTCAAAGAATCGTGCGTGCTTACGCTCCGCAAAATACTCATCAGCCTCGCAAGATGCCGGGAACTCGAAAAAGCAGATCGCTCGATTCCCGGCACCATCAACAAAGTCATCGAAAGAATGTACCTCGAAAACATCAAGTTCAACGTAGACGATTGCGCGGAACTATGCTGCGTGTCGCCGTCGCGCTTCGCGCACTTTTTCAAACAGAAGATCGGTATGTCGCCGCACGCTTTTCATTCGCAAATCGTCGCCGGCAAAGCGAAAGATCTCGTGACAAACTCCGAACTGAACATCGGCGAAATCGCGGAAACGCTCGGTTTTACCGATATCTACTACTTTTCCCGCTTCTACAAAAAATATTTCGGCGTTTCTCCGCAAAATCACCGAAAAGGTTAGCATATAACGAACAAAACCGAGCGATTTATCCTCGTTCGGTTTTGTTTTTATCATGCTGTCATTCATCGGTTAAATCATGGGTTTCAGAGCTTCGTAGATGCGGGAAGCGATCTCTTCCATGCCCTTGTCACCGGGATGCAGAGCCACGCCGCGATGCTCGAACAAACCCGTGGCTTTCATATCGTCGCGGTTGCCGAGGTCGTGAATACCCGCAAAACTGTAACCGTGACTACGGGCGAACTTTTCGGCGAAATCGTCGAACGGCTCGCACTCCCAGAACAGATCGGTAATCACGATTTTCGCGCCGCGGCTCGCGTAAAAGTCTGCCGCGCGGGCGTAGCAAGTCTCGAACTCCGCTTCGGAATTCACAAGATCGGCATTCTCGCCTATGCGGAAAACGACGATATCCGCGCAAAACTTAGCCGCAGAGCTGTACTTGGTTTCGAGAAGCCCGAGGTCGAGGGTGCGCTCGAGGTCGCTGTAATTCGCCGCGCAGAACGAAACTCTATGACCGTCCGCTTCGAGTTTCGCGACAGTCCTGTGAACGTAGTCGTTCGCCATACACGACGCCGCCATGCCGTAATCGCCGTGCCAGCCGATATGCTCCGCCACGCCGTGCCGCGTGATCGAATTGCCGATAAACAGCACGCGTAAATCGGCGTTTTCGGCGTAAGTAAACCGTATGCAATCGTCATCCGCGAGTTGTCCCTCCGCCGGAACGTCGTTCTTTATAAGATCGTCGGAAATTTTCATAAGCCGTCCTCCGCCAGTTATTATACTACGAAACCACGATAAATGCAAACCTTGCGCCGTTTTCCCATTCGGTCCGGATCCGGTCGATATCCGCTTCGGATAAGTCTGCCGAAACGTTGCCGTCGAACAGATAGTACGGCGCGACTTTTTCGTATTCCTCGATTATCCGCAAACTGACGTCTATATATCCGGCTAAATTCATCGGCTTCTTTTCCGTCATCGCTTGGTAGCGCTCGAATATGCGCTTGATTTCCGCATACTTATTTGATTCGAGATTTTTGCGCGCGTCAAATAAATTAGTTATGCAAGAAGCGACGGTTGCCGGTGAAACCGGGCGCGTGCCGCCCGCGAGAACCGCTTGCAAATCCAGCAAACTCTGCGTAGAACACGGCTCTCTATCCTCTTCGGAATTCGGAACGATCGTGCTTACGGCGACGGGCTTATCGGAATCTGTGCCGGAAGTCGAATTTATTTCGTTCATGTTCCTCTTTACGATAAAACACGACGCGGTCATAAAGCCTATCCACGAAAATAAATTGACGAGCCAATATTTATTGATCGCTTCTATCGTCGCGCACAGCACGAGCCATACGAACACTACGCCGGAGTGAAACGCGAAACTTGCCCAAAAATTATCGACCGACCGTCCCTTTACTTTCGCAACGATCAACCCGAGCAACTGGGTAAAATTAAACAAGATCACAATTGCTGTAATTACTATCCATAAAAACCACATATTTTTTACCCTCTCAATTTGGAAATACGATATATAGCGAACTCTTTGAAACGGCTCAGCGCGTTTCTTACCGTGGCGTTGCCCTCTTCTCCGCGCTCGGATTTCGGACCGTACTGCGAATACTCAAGTTCAAAAATCCCTATACTTTCGAAAACGCCTTGCCAGTCGGTATGCTCCCATCTTGCGACCTTATTGATCGCCGAAACGTAACTGTTGATCGTATTCGGTGAATAATCGCGACTTGCGTTATACTCCAGATAGTCGCGGAACCCGCGCTTGAATTCCTCGTCGGCAAGCCCGAAGTCCGCAGATTGTTCTCTCGCGGGTTTAACCGATCGAAACGCGTTGTCGGCGTCTTTGCTCATCGCGGACGAATCGTCGGAATCGCTCTTTTCGCGGGAAGTTTCCGCGAAAATCAAATTCGTTTCTTCCGAATCGTTTTCCGTTTCGGCGATCTCTTGCCCTTGCGCCTTCAGAGAAAGTTTGATTTTTAAGTAGCCGACGCCGAGCAACTTTTTCTCGAACTCGGCTTGATTACGCACGCCGTTACACCTGAATTCTTCGGCGAACCTCGCAAAATCGTTTTTGTACGGCTCGAAAAATCTTATTTTCAACATACTGTCGTTCGGACGGTCGAGCGGCAAAATGCCGACATAACGCCACTGCTCGTCCATGATTTTGTAGCCCGCTTTGCCGTCGTACTGACCTTTTGCCGTAATTACACGCACGACCGACAGCGATTCTATCCGCTCCGCTTCTGACTTGCAATCGGCGCAGCACGTTTCGTCTTCCTTTATGTAAGCGGTACCGCATATCGGACACTTTTCGTCTTCCTTTATGTATACAGTGCCGCATATCGGGCACTTTTCGCCTTTTTTTATGTAAGCGATACCGCATATCGGACACTTGACGTATTTTTGGACGGACGCGGGTTGCGGCTTCTCGGCATTTAGCGATTCGGTCAAACTTTGTTTCCTTAAAATCTCGTTTATCGCAAATTGCGCTCCGATTCCCGCGTTTTCTTTATTTGAATCGCTTTCATATTGAATCGGCACTATCCCCAACAAGCACAAATTCAAGACAAACACTAATAAATAAAAAATAAACGTCGAAAGCGTCGAACTGTTTGCGTTCGAGATAAGGCTTATCAAGCTCAGAATTCCGAATACCGCGGAAACCACGATTTTTACTTTTCCGACGTTTCCTCCGTTACAACCTTTTGTCGCGATATACAAGCCGGTAATCGTATAATAACAAGCCATTGCGAATATCAAAATTAAGAATACGACTAATATACCCGCCTCGGTAATCAGACTTCCGAATATCGCCATCGCGATAAAGCACCAGATGCCCCATAAAGTCGATAACACGCCGTCCACTATTTCGCAGATTCTGACTGCAGACTGTTTTTTGTTCGTTGACATTTTTCCTCCGTTCTTTATAAATACCGAATAAATACCGATTTCATGACAAACGATAACGCTAAAATGAGCATAATGCCGACGGATAGGTTCGGGCACGCGCCCGCAAATACGCTTCCGCTGTACGAAGCGCCGAATACAAAATCTCCGTCATCATCGCCGATCTTCCCGTTCCGTTCGTCGATCGATCAAAAAGTATTTTTAATAAACTGTCGCGTTATCCCTTATTTCGGATAACCGCGCCGAAACTAAACCATACTAACTATACACAAGTATTCTTGTATTGTCAAGTTTTTCACAAGAATAGTCGAAAAATAATTTTATGGAAAGACCGTTCGTAAAAAACCTTAAAAATTTGCGTAAAGAGTGCGAGGTGAGCCAAGCCGGGCTTGCTTCGGTCTGCGGCGTAACTCAGCAATGCGTTTCCGAGTGGGAACGAGGCAAAATCGAGCCGACGCTGAGCAACCTATGGCGGCTTGCAGACTATTTCGACGTGACCGTCGACTATCTTATCGGCAGAACGATAATGTAACCCCGAAAACGGCAAATTTTACAATCAAAAGACCTCGCCTTGACTTTTTCGTCAAGGCTTTTATTATCTTACACCGGTTCAGTCCTCCAAAAATCGTATTCCGCGAAACGTTGCTCTCCCCACCCGCGGTAACTACCGGTTTTTTATAAATTGAATAAATTTTAATGTGTGCGTTAATGTGAAAACACTAAGTTCACATTAACGCTTATAACCGTTTTACTTTTCAGCACGCGAATTCCGCATACTCGTCGATCCTGCGCTTTGCGGAATTTACGAGCCATTCTATCTTTTTCAGTTTGAAACTCGGGTCGTGGTTTTTCTTTTTCTCTCTGCGATTTACGTTGTACTCGTCGACCTCGACGCGCTCGTCGAAATCGGGGATCGCGCGCTGTTCCCGAATATTACGGGCGTTAAGGTACGGATCGTACTTGTTTTCCAGCGCCAAAATCCGATACTCGTCGTACGAAATCTCGCTTACGCCGCGTATACAGTCTTTATGATTGCGTTTAACGCGACCGTATCTTTTTACAGCGTCGGCGGCTTCTTTAGAGGTTTTCGCCTTAACTGCAAACTTTATCCACACGCAATTCGTCAAACCTACGTGTCCGCATTTCGCTTCTACTTCGTAAAACCTCATTTTACTCCCCCCCTCCTGAAATCAATATTCGACCTCGTCGACCTTGTACCGCGCGAAACTTACTCCGCTGCGAGTATCGGTAAAACTCGGATCGCCGTATGCAATTCTTATCTCCATACGCGGTCTGTCTGCACGCACACAAAAGTCCGACTCAGAAAAACTCCCCGCAGGAATTATAAACAAATATACTTTGCGTTCATCGCAATCGTTGAGAATAAGCGACCAGTCGTTATTCAGCACTTCGAAACTCGGGTTCGCCCAGTATATCCTCGCGCCGCTGTTCTTAGATGCGAACGTCACTTCCGTGCCGATAGCGTTGCCGCGCCGTCTGAACAGATATACGGCTTGATTTTTCGTAATTCCCGAGGATTCTCTTCTCGCCGAGAACGACTGTTCTCTGTAGCCGTACGTAGGTACAATAGTACGCGGCGCGTAACGCCCGACAGCGCCGGAATTCGCAGTAACGGAATTAGTCATAAACCCTATGCCGCCTTCGCGCTCCACGCGCTTCAGAAACATTCCTATACCCGCTTCGACCGATAATCCAACATTTTCCAGCACTTCTTCTGCCCGGTCGAGAACGGCGGCGTTCACTTCCACCGTAAGTAACTTTTTCTCGTTCCCGCCTGCGCTTCGGTTATTCGCCGCGCGATCGTCAGATCCGAAATCGTCGACAAGGCAATCTTCCGGGGCGATATCGATCTCGGCGTCATCGTACGCTTCCCGTCGTTCCGCTATAAACAGTTTGAACCGTCTTAAAGCGTTATACGCGAGCGCGTTGTTTTTCATGCCGTCCGTACTCTTCGCTCCGTTTGGCCCGTACTCCGTAACGTAATAGTCGATATCACCGGCTAACTTCGTCCAAGTCGTTTGTTCCTTTTTCAGAATACCGTTGATCGCCGACACGTAAATACCCGCCGTCGACCCGGCGTACCTACTTTTCAGATACTCGCTGAAATCCGCTCTGAGTTCCGATTCATCTCTGATCGCATCTACGTACATAAAACACCTCTCCTCGGTTATTTCGTTTATATTATAGCGTGCGGAAAAAGTATTGTCAAGTATTTTTAGATACTTATTTAGATTTTTTGAAGTTTTTTCAAAGTACTTTTAGATACTAAAAGCCCGGCCGGTATGCCGAGTCAGATATTTTTTTATTTAACTTGTTTGCACTTGCCTGCTCGGCAACGGACGCTTTTGAAGGACGAGCGGGTTATGCCGAGGAGCGAGTCCATTTCGGCGGCGGCGTTTTCGTACTTACCGGAGGTGTGGTGAACGAGGATATAATCGGCTTGCTTGATTTTGCCCGAAGCGGCGCGACAGAACGCGCGGACGGGCGCGGCGAGCGAAAATACCCATATCGGGGAACAGATCGTAACGCTGTCGAACGCCGTGAGGTCGATATTTATCGGTTCGATCGGCATTTCCCAACGGTGCATACCGAAGCGCCCGCACCACCAGAATTCCAAAGTGCCGGCGGTGCGTTCGGTCGACTTAATTTCGTACACGACCGCGCCCGAAGCGTCAGCCGCTTCGTAAGCCTGTCTTTTGACGTAGCCCATGCGCGAAAAGTACACGACGAGTTTTTTCTTGCATGATTTAGTCCCGAGTTATGGTTGTGATAAGGTCGGTTGCTTCTCTGATGTGGGGGATACTCACGGTCGCTTGCACCCCCTCAGGATGACGAGGGAGAACGAAAGGTGCACGGTACTTATATTGGACTTTTCTATAAGATCTATTACTTCTCTGCTGTGGGGGGGGATCCTCACGCTCACTTCGTTCGCTCAGGA
>ENA-UEYI01002581-UEYI01002581.1-human-gut-metagenome-genome-assembly--contig:-NODE-2581-length-12303-cov-4.151480_pt1 | contig 12303 bp, 8 predicted proteins | sample MGYA00242900_ERZ507916 | MGnify/ENA primary metagenome ERZ507916 (study PRJEB26167, sample SAMN06115521) | human gut metagenome | host: Homo sapiens | place: China:Chongqing | collected 2015-09-02...
GGCACAGGCTCTCCTGATCGTCATTTCTTCCACAAAAATGGTCCGATCGGCCCGAATTTTGCACCCGCAATGCAGTAATCGCCGGATGGACACATTTAGCGGAAAACACTGAAAGCCCAAAAACATCTCTTGGTATGAAACGACTATTTCGCCTTTTCGCGGCGTTCGCCCTCCTGACGGGAGCGTGGGCCTGTTCCGACGACCAGACTTCGGAGGTCCGCATCAACGACGGCGCCGAATTCCTTTCGCTCGACTACCTCGCCCGCAGCGGCAAGATCACGGTGAACGCACCGGCTCCCTGGAGCGTCATCGTATCGTCAGGGAATTTCGGGGGGGGGAATGACCCTGACTGGGTGACCCTCTCGGCAGACGAGGGGCCCGAAGGATATTCCGAAATCCACGTGACCTTCGCCGCCAATCCGGGCCCTTCCCGCAGCGCGCCGCTGCTCTTCGACTGCAACGGGGAGACCACCGCCTTCACCCTCTCGCAGAGCGCCCGGGACACGGGATTCGACGCCCCGGACTACTATTTCTACGCCGCATACGGCACGATGCCGGCCCTCTATGCGGGTCTGCACCTGCTCTCGCACGACAAACCGAGCTATTTCTTCTACAAGCGTCCCCAGACCTACGATCCGGAGTTGTTCCCGGACTACGCCACGGTTTTCACCGCGGCGAACCCCGATGCCGGAGCCACCACCGAGGAGATTTACGCAATAAACGAGCAGATGAAACGCCGCATTCTGGAGATCAACGCCGAGGACCCCACGGCTGTATTCGGGCTCTACGTCACCGACCTGGCCTGCCGCGCGGGCTACGACTGGTTCGTCGGACAGGGCATCGACTCGGCGCGCGTGAAGGTGACGATGCTCTCCGACGGCACGGGCACCTACAACAACTTCCACACCTTCTTCGGCGATCCGGCCACGGCCGAGCAGAACTGGAACGACTACGCCGCCCGGGTCGAGGCCCTCGACTGGAACCACGGCGGCCGTTATCCCGAAACCCGCGCCCCGCAGGACCTCGTCTCCGACGAATGGATCGCCTACCTCTCGACGCGCCCCAATTACCGGCTGATGCTCCAAAACGCCTCCCTGATGGAGTCGTCGGGGCCCTTTATGACGCAGAAACTCGCCGAGATGAAGATGGAGAGCGTCCAGCCCTACGAACTGCTGACAGCCCTCCCGGAAGAGGCCAAGAAGGAGTTCTACCGCATGGCCAATTTCGACTACGACCGGTTCAAGGCCCTGTTCGACGCCTCGCCGAAAGGAAACCTCATCATCCTCGGCACGAGCCACACCACCGACGAGAGCCGCCGACAGCAGGCCGCCTACGTACAGCGCATCATGGAGCAGTACGGCGCCGAATACGACGTATTCTTCAAACCCCATCCGGCCGACGGTTCGTCGTCCGACTACGAAGAGCGGTTCCCGGGGCTGACGCTCCTGCCGGGACAGATGCCGTTCGAGATCTTCGTCTGGTCGCTGCTCGACGAGGTGAACCTCATCGGCGGCTATCCCTCGACGACGTTCCTCTCCGTGCCGCTCGACAAGGTGGGATTCCTCTTCGCGGCCGACGCCGCGAGCCTCCCCCGGCCGCTGAACCTCCTCTTCAGCGACGCCCCGAACGTGGAGTGGATGCAGCCGTGACGCACGGTCGCGGACGAACGAACGGCGCCCTTCGACAGTCGGAGGGCGCCGTTCGTCGGATATGGGGAGTGCGGCACAACAGAACGAAGCACGACAAGCACCCCGCCGCCCATAAAAATACCCCGCCCGAAGGCAGGGTACCAGGCAAACAATCGTTTAACTAAATGATTCCGGACGAACGGTTATCGAATGAACACGCCGCAGGTCGGAGCTTCGGTTTTCTCCGTCTTCTCGGGCTCGCTCTTTTCCGTCGGTTCCGACTTCTCATCGGGCTTCTGCTCGGGTGCGGGGTTCTCCTGCTTCGGAGCTTCGGGCTGTTCGGGCTGCTGGGCGAACGCCATGCCGCCGGCCATCAGCATCATCGCGGCCATCATTACAACTGTCTTTTTCATAGCTTTAAGAATTAGTGGTTAAACTTCATTTTCTCAGTTCTGCGGTTCGTTTCCTCACCGTTTCTGCTTTCCGGAAGTTCAAGCCGTATGCCATACGGACAGATGAGATGCAACGCATTGTCTTTCAACGGACGATGCGGCGCACCGAAAATTCGGCGGATGTGGAAAAAGTGTGGAGCCGGGGCCGGGAGTGTGGAATTATTCCACATCCGGAGTGTGGAACGGCGCTATTCGATGCCGTAGAGATGCAGTTTGTTGTAGAGCGTCTTGCGGTCGATGCCGAGCAGTTTGGCCGCCTGCGACTTGTTGCCGCCCGCCGCCGCGAGCGCCCGGCGGATCTGCTCCTCCTCCGAGGCCCGGTCGCGCAGGGGATGGGGCGCCACCGCGGATTCCGCCGCCGACACGCCCGTGATCTCGCCGGGAAGGTCCCGGCAGGTGATATACTCGCCCGCGGCGAGCAGCGTCGCCGAAAGCACCGTATTCCGCAGTTGGCGCAGATTGCCCGGCCAGTCGTAGGCAGCGAGGGCCGCCGCGGCCGCCGGGTCGAATCCCACGATCCGTTTGTCCAGTTCGCGGTTGGCCTGGTCGAGGAAGAAATCGGCGTAGAGCGGTATGTCCTCGCGCATCTGCCGCAGGCAGGGCATGCGCAGCGTGAAGGAGTTGATGCGGTGGTAGAGGTCGGCGCGGAACGTCCCGCGCGCAATGGCCGCTTCGAGGTCCTCGTTGGTCGCGGCCACGAGACGAATATCGACGGGAATCTCCCGGTTGCTGCCCACGGGGCGGATGCGCCGCTCCTGCAAGGCGCGCAGCAGCTGCACCTGCGTTTCATAGGTGAGGTTGCCCACCTCGTCGAGAAAGAGCGTGCCGCCGTCGGCCGCCTCAAAAGCGCCGGTCTTGTCGGCGAGGGCTCCGGTGAACGACCCCTTGACGTGTCCGAAGAACTCCGATGCCGCCAGCTCGCGGGGAACGGCCCCGCAATCGACCGCCACGAAGGGCTTTCCGGCCCGTTTGCTCTCCCGGTGGATCAGCTGCGCCACGTGCTCCTTGCCCGTGCCGCTCTCGCCGTTCACCAGCACCGACATATTGGTCGGGGCCACCAGCCGGATGTGTTCGTACAGCTGCCGCGCGGCGTCGCTGCGCCCCTCGATGTAGTTGAGCGCCGCGGCCGAAACCCCTTTCGCCGCACGCGGAGCCGGTTTGGCCGCCGGGGCCTGCGCCTCCGGAGCGTCCAGCGCCTCGCGTATCTTTTTCAGCAGTTCGTCGGGATTCACCGGCTTGGCCACGTAGTCGCGGGCGCCGAGTTTCATGCACCGCACGGCGTTCTGAATCTCGGCGTAACTCGTCATCACGATCACCGGCACCGTCACGCCCGCCCCGGCCATCCATTGCAGCAGGGCGATGCCGTCCTCGTCGGGCAGACGCATGTCGCTCAGCACCAGCGAGAATCCGCCGGCGCCGAGGGCCGTGCGGGCCGCCGCCGCGGAGGATGCGGTCTCGACCCCGAAACCGCGTTTCGAAAGCCATGTGCGCAGCATCAGGGCAAAGGTGATGTCGTCGTCTACGATCAGAATACGCTCTTCCATAACGCTACAAAGTTACCGTTTTTTCGGCTTCCGCGACAATCGCGCGGATTTTTTCGATCGCCGTGCGCAATTCGCCGCACAGCGCGTCGGTCAGGGGCCCCTCGCGGTTCTCGGCCCGGCGCAGGATGTCGGCGACCTCCGCCGCGCCGAGCATCGTGAAGATCGGCAGCATCTTGTGCGACAAGGCTCCCGCCGCCGACGCATCGCCTCTTTCGACCGCCTTTTCGAGCTCCCGGGCATTGGCCGCGGTCTGTTCGGCGAAGGAGGCCAGAATACTCCGCGCCGCACTGGCATCGTCGCCCGCATAGGCCGTCAGGGGACCGAAATCCACCCCCTCCGCCGCCGGGCCCCCAGGTTCTTCCGCCGCCGGAACCGCCCCGCCGCAGGCCGCACGGACCACGGCGAGCAGTTCGCCGTATGCGAACGGTTTGCGGAGACATCCGGCGAATCCGCGGGCCGTGAAATCCGCGACGTCCAGCTCCCCGCGGGCCGACACGGCGACCACGCGCAGCGCGGGATCGACCCCGTGCACGGCTTTCAGCACGCTGAATCCGTCGGCCGAGGGCATCTGTATGTCGGTCATCACCAGATCGAAGCGGCCGTCGGCGACCAGTTTGGCGGCGTATTCGGGATACTGGCAGCACTCGGCGGCGATCCCCGCCCGGCGGCACATCGCGGCGGTCATCTCCAGCTGCAACGGATCGTCGTCGATCAGCAGCACCCGCAGTCCCGGCTGCGGAGGCTCCGGCTCCCGGACCTCCTGCACCGCCGCGGGCCCGGCCTCCCCGACGGGCACCGACACGATGAATTTGCTCCCCTCGCCGAGACGGCTTTCGAGCGAAATGGTCCCTTCGAGCAGCTTCACGAGGCGATCGACGATCGACAGCCCCAGTCCGAACCCATCGACGCCCTGCGCCGAACTCAGGCGCACGAACTCCCCGAAAATCCGCTCCTTCTCCTCGCGGCCGATGCCGCGGCCCGTATCGCGGACCGAGAAGACCAGCCGCCCCTGCCGAACGTCGGCGCGAAGCGTCACGGAGCCCTTGTTGGTGAATTTCAAAGCGTTGGAAACCAGATTGTCAGCGATCTGCCGGATGTGGAAAGCGTCTCCCGTCACCGTCCGCGCGGCGTCCGGACCGGTTTCCAGACGCAATTCCAGCCCTTTGGCCGCGGCCGCGGCGGCAAATCCCGCCCGGATCGTTTCGAACAGCTGCGCGGGACTGAAAGCCACCCGGGCCACCTCGATCTTGTTGATGTCCAGCCGGTAGAAATCCAGCAGGCTGTTGACCAACGCCAGCAGGTGTTCGGAGGAGTCCTTCATATTGTGCAGGTAAAGTTCCTGCCGCTTGTCGTCGGTCAGCCGCGACAGCAGGTCGATATAGCCCATCACCGACCCTAACGGGGCCTTGATGTCGTGCGTGATGGCCAGCATCAGCTTCTCGCGGGCGGCCAGCAGGGCTTCCTTGTCGCGGTTGGCCTGCTCCAGCTCCCGGCGGTAGCGGTTGCTGCGGCTGATGTCGCGCCACAATATTCCGACGAACAACAGCACGAGCACCACGGCCCCGACGGTCACGCCTCCCAGCACGCGCGACGACCTGCGGCGGAAAGCCTCCGTGCGCTCGATGCGCCGCATCAGGAACTCCGTATCCTCGGCCTCGAAGTCCATGATCAGGCGGTATATCTTCGTGTTGACCAGCTCGTTGCTGTAACTCAGCCGCAGTCCCTCCTGCCACGCCCGGTCGTAGATGCCCAGGCGGTTGCTCGTGACGCTATCCTGCAAGGCCCTCAGCACCAGCGTAATGGTATCTTTCACCGACCCGGCGGGCACCGCAGGGGCCACCAGTTCGCGGCGGGAGATCACCACGCTCGAATCCTCCTTCGGAGGACTGAACAGATCGCCCAGCCGTTGCAGAAAACGCCGCCGGGAGCGCGGCACGGCCGTCGTGTCCTGCCTCACGATGCGGCGGAACGGCGTCGTGTCGGCCACGATCCCCTGCTGGGGACCGATCAGGTCGCGGATGTTCTTGTCGAGCAGTTTGGCCGTGGAACCGGCGCGGATCGTGCGGCGCAGGCTCATCGTGCGCCGCTCCTTGTCGGCGAGCAGCCGCGTGATGCTGTCCAGACGCATCGTCTGCAACGAATCCCGGTCGCCCGTCAGCGAGCGCAGCGAGTCGATGCAGGCCCTCACGGTGCGCAGTTCGCGTTTGTAACGCGCCTCGTAGGACTGGTAGCCGGCGATCATCAGCTGCCCGTAACTTTCGGCCTGATAGAGGTGGTAAAGGGTCCGGCTGACGGCGCTGTGCTTGGTCTGCAACTGCACATAGCTGCTGTCGGGAGCCGAAAAACGGACCACCACCCGGTAGACATAGCCCACCGCGAGCACACAGACCGCGATCAGCAGGACGTAGCCCGCGACCATCTTCGTTTTGACGAATTTCGACACCTTCACAGCGGCAAAGATGATGAAAGGAGCGCGCAACGCCAAACCCGCCCCACCCCCACCGAACCGCATCCCGGGGATTGCGCAGGACACCCGGGCACGACGATTTATCGAAAAACGATAAATATTTTTTGATATTCAAAATTTGTTTCTATATTTGTCGCCGGAACGATCCGAAAAACAAACATTCCGCGACTATGGATTTACTCACAGCAGAACACGTCACCAAACGCTATGCCTCGCACACGGCGCTCGACGACGTATCGCTCGCCATCCCCCGAGGCTCGGTCTACGGGCTTCTGGGCCCCAACGGAGCGGGCAAAACGACCCTGATCCGCATCATCAACCGCATCACGGCGCCCGATTCGGGCCGCGTGCTGTTCGGCGACCGCGAGATCGCCCCGGAAGATGTCTACCGCATCGGCTATCTCCCCGAGGAGCGCGGGCTTTACAAGAAAATGAAGGTCGGCGAACAGGCCGTCTTCTTCGCACGCCTCAAAGGTCTTTCGCGCCGCGAAGCCGTCGTGCGGCTGAAGGAGTGGTTCGTCAAATTCGGCATTCAGGAGTGGTGGGACAAGAAGGTCGAGGAGCTCTCGAAGGGCATGGCCCAGAAGGTGCAGTTCATCGTCACGGTGCTCCACGAACCCAAGCTGCTGATCTTCGACGAGCCCTTTTCGGGCTTCGACCCCATCAACGCCAACCTGCTGAAAGAGGAGATTCTGGGGCTGCGCGACAAGGGCGCCACGGTGATCTTCTCGACACACAACATGTCCTCCGTGGAGGAGATCTGCGACCACATCACGCTCATCAACAAATCGCGCAACATCCTCTCGGGCAAGGTCGATGACATCCGCCGCCGCCACGGGTCGAACATCTTCGAGGTAGCCTACCGGGGCGACGAAGCCGTCCTGCGGCAGGCCGTCGCCGGGCGCTGCGAGATTCTCGACGGAACGCAGGAGGAGTCGGTCTACCGCATGCTCAAACTCCACGTCAACGACGACTCCGAGGTGCGCGGGGTGATCTCCGCCGTCAACGAAGCCGTCGAACTGCGTTCGTTCCGCGAGATCATCCCCTCGATGAACGACATTTTCATAAGAGCCGTCAACGGCAAACTCTAAAACGGAAAAGCCATGTCCAACATATCCATCATCATCCAGCGCGAGTTCAACGAACGCGTACGCAAAAAATCCTTCATCATCACCACGCTGCTGATGCCCGTGCTGATGATCGCCCTGATGGCCGCCCCGGCGCTCATCATGCAGTTTTCGCGGGGCGACGAGAAGGTCATCGCCGTCATCGACGAAAGCGGCCTGATAGCCCCGAAGCTCGAAAGCGACGAGGAGATCCGCTTCGAGACCACGGAACTCCCGACCGAAGAGGCCCGCAGGGAGCTGACCGAAAAATTCGGCGTGCTCTGGATCGGCGGCGACATTCTGGAAAACTCCAACAACGTCCGGCTCTATGCCAATTCGTCGTCGTCGCTCGCCCTCGAAAGCAACATCACGGGGCAGATCGAGCGCATCCTCGAAGCCGAGAAACTCAAGGCCTACAACATCGAAAACCTCTCGCAGATCCTCGACGAGGTGAAGACCTCGGTCAACATGCAGACCTTCCGCAACGACAAGTCGCAGGAGGAGGACACGCAGGCGCAGTCGTCGGCCGTGGCCACGGGCGTGGGTTACGTCCTGGGATTCATCCTCTACATGTTCCTGCTGATCTACGGCTCGATGGTCATGCAGTCGGTGATCGAGGAGAAGAACAACCGCGTGCTGGAGGTGATGGTCTCGTCGGTGCGCCCCTTCGACCTGATGATGGGCAAAATCCTCGGCGTGGCCTCGGTGGCTATCGTACAGGTGCTGCTCTGGGGCGTGCTGATCGCCGGCGTCGGAGCTTTGGTGATGCCCCATCTGATGCCCGAAGACGTGATGGCGAGCGCCCAGGCCATGCAGCAGGGCATGCCCGACGCGGCTTCGATGTCCGGCATGAACCCCGAGATGCTACAAGCCGTGGCCGCCATGACCGACCTGGGCTATATCGTCAAGATCTTCGTCAGTCTGCTGCTGTTCGTCTTCGGCGGCTACCTGCTCTACTCGGCGATGTTCGCCGCCGTGGGTTCGGCCGTGGACAACGTGCAGGACGCCTCGCAGCTGCAAATGCCCATCACGCTGCCGATCATCCTCGCGCTGTTGATGATGTTCGTCGTCATCAAGGACCCCAACTCGCAACTGGCCTTCTGGTTCTCGATCATTCCGTTCACCTCGCCGATCGTTATGATGGCACGCATCCCCTACGACATTCCGCTGTGGGAGGTCGCTCTCTCGCTCGTGGTGCTCTACGCCTCGTTCGTGGGCATGGTGTGGTTCGCGGCGAAGATCTACCGCGTGGGCATCTTCATGTACGGCAAGAAACCGTCGCTCAAGGAGCTGTTCAAGTGGATACGGTACAAGTACTGACGCCGGGCGTCAATTAAAAATGAAAAATTAAGAATTAAAAATTGGCACCTGTTTTTCTGTTATCAAAATAACAGATTCTTAAAATATTTTCATAAATTTGTCCCGAATTAGGACTTACCGAAAATCATTTCAACAAAATACTTAAAAATCAAATAGCTATGATCTCGATCGACAACTACGATTTCAAAGGCAAGCGCGCGATCATCCGCGTGGATTTCAACGTGCCCCTCAACGAGAAGGGCGAAGTGACGGACGACACGCGCATCCGCGCCGCCATCCCCACCATCAAGAAGGTGCTCGCCGAGGGCGGCTCGGTGATCCTGATGTCGCACATGGGACGTCCCAAGAAGAATCCCGATCCCAAATACTCGCTCGAGCAGATCGTTCCCGCCGTCGAGAAAAACCTCGGCACGAAGGTTGAGTTCGCCGGCGACTGCATCGGTGAGAAGGCCGCCGAAATGGCCAAAAACCTCAAGCCCGGACAGGTTATGCTGCTGGAAAACCTGCGTTTCTACGCCGAGGAGGAGGGCAAGCCCCGCGGCCTGGCCGAAGACGCCTCGAAGGAGGAGAAGGACGCCGCCAAGAAGGCCCTGAAAGAGGGTCCGCAGAAGGAGTTCGTCAAGAAACTCGCTTCGCTGGCCGACTGCTATATCAACGACGCGTTCGGCACGGCCCACCGCAAGCACGCTTCGACCTACCTGATCGCCAAACAGTTCCCCAACGACAAGATGTTCGGCTACCTGATGGAGAAAGAGGTGAAGGCCATCTCCTCGCTGATGGAGGCCCCGGCCCATCCGTTCTGCGCCATCGTGGGCGGATCGAAGGTTTCGTCGAAGATCGGCGTGATCAAGGCGCTGATCGAGAAGGTCGATTCGATCATCATCGGCGGCGGCATGACCTACACCTTCGCGGCTGCGCAGGGCGGTAAGGTCGGCGGCTCGATCTGCGAACCCGACATGTTCCCCGTAGCGCTCGAGATCCTCGAGCTGGCCAAGAAGAAGGGCGTGCAGCTGGTCATGTCGCCCGACGCGCTGATCGCCGACGCATTCTCGGCAGACGCCAACACCAAGGAGGCGCCGGCCAACGACATTCCCGACGGATGGGAGGGTCTGGACATCGGCTCGGAGGGCAAAAAGGTCTTCCGCGAGCACATCCTGGGCTGCAAGACCATCCTCTGGAACGGCCCCGTGGGCGTGTTCGAGATCGACAAGTTCGCAACCGGCTCCAAGGAGGTGGCCCAGGCCATCGCCGAGGCTACGAAGAACGGCGCCTACTCGCTCATCGGCGGCGGCGACTCGGTAGCCTGCATCAACAAGTTCGGCCTGGCCGACCAGGTGTCGTACATCTCGACGGGCGGCGGCGCGCTGCTCGAATACATCGAATTCGGCGACCTGCCGGGCGTTGCGGCCATCCGCGACTAACCGGGCATACCGTAACAATTACAACGGCGGGGATTTCCGGTTTTCACGGAAGTCCCCGTTTTATCAAACCCCGAACGACATGAAAAAAATCATTCTTTTCGCAACAACAATGGCTTGCATGACAGCCTGTCAGAATACCCCCAAGACCCCGGCCCTCGACATGGCGAACTTCGATCTGTCGGTAGCCCCCAACGCCGATTTCTACGAGTACGCCACGGGCGGCTGGCAGAAGAACAACCCCCTGAAGCCCGAATATGCGCGCTACGGCTCGTTCGACATCCTGCGCGACAACAACGAGAAGCGCATCAACGAACTGTTCTCCGGCATGACGCAGCAGAAAGCCGAGCCGGGAAGCGTCGAGCAGAAGATTTCGGACCTCTACAAGATGGGGCTCGACTCGGTGCGCCTGAACGCCGAGGGCGCCGCTCCGATCAAGGCCGCCGTCGACGAAATTCTCGCCATCGGCGACCGCTCGCAGCTGACCGCCGCAGTGGCCAGGCTCCACTCCTCGATCGCCAATCCGTTCTTCGGTGTGGGCGTGCAGTCCGACCTGATGAACAGCGACATCAACGCGCTCTACGCCTCGCAGCCCGACCTGATCATGGGCGACCGCGACTACTACCTCGATCCCGAGAACGAGTCGATCCGCACCGCCTACAAGGAGTATCTGGGCAAAATCTTCCGGCTGTCGGGCGTTCCCGAGGCCGACATCGACAAGGCCGTCGCCGGCGTGCTGTCGATCGAAACGAAGCTGGCCGAGAAAAACTGGTCGAGCGTCGAACTGCGCAACATCCCCGCCATGTACAACCCCACGAAGAAGGCCGATTTCGAGAAGGCCTACGACGCCATCGACTGGGCCGAGTACTATAAGACAATGGGCATCGGCGATTTCGAGCAGATCATCGTGACAACCCCCTCGGCCCTGGCCAACGCCAACGAACTGATGAAAACCGCCCCGCTGGAGGAGATCCGCTACTACCTCGCCGCACAGTACATCGGCGCAGCCGCCAGCTACCTGAGCGACGACTTCATCAACGCGTCGTTCGACTTCTTCGGCCGCGTGATGTCGGGCAAGCAGGAGCAGAAACCCCGCTGGAAGCGCGCCATGTCGGTGCCCAACGGAACCCTTTCGGAAGCCGTCGGCGAGATGTACGTGGCCAAGTACTTCCCCGAGAAGGACAAGGCCCGGATGCTCGACATGGTGAAGAACCTGCAAACGGCCCTCGGTCAGCACATCGCCGCCCTCGACTGGATGTCCGACGCCACGAAAGCCAAGGCGCAGGAGAAACTCGCGGCCTTCACCGTGAAGATCGGCTATCCCGACAAGTGGAAGGACTACACGACGCTGAAGATCGACCCTGCGAAGAGCTACTGGGAGAACATCGTCGAGGCCAACGCCTGGTATACGTCCGACAACATTTCGAAACTGGGCAAGCCCGTGGACAAGGACGAGTGGCACATGTCGCCCCAGACGGTGAACGCCTACTACAACCCCACGACCAACGAAATCTGCTTCCCGGCCGCCATTCTCCAGCCGCCGTTCTACAACCCCGACGCCGACGACGCGGTGAATTACGGTGCCATCGGCGTGGTGATCGGCCACGAGATGACCCACGGATTCGACGATCAGGGACGCAACTTCGACAAGGACGGCAACATGAACAACTGGTGGACCGAGGCGGATGCCGAGGCGTTCAAGGCCAAGACCGATATTCTCGTAAAACAGTTCGACGCGATCGAGGTGCTGCCCGCCAAGGAGGGCCAGCCCGCCGTCATGGCCAACGGTTCGCTCAGTCTGGGCGAGAACATCGCCGATCAGGGCGGCCTGCGCGTGGCATACACGGCGTTCCACAACTCGCTGAACGGCGCGGAGCCTGCGCCGATCGACAACTTCACGGCCGACCAGCGTTTTTATCTGGCCTATGCGGCCTTGTGGGCGCAGAACATCCGCGACGAGGAGATCGCCCGTCTCACCAAGATCGACGTGCACTCGCTGGGCAAGTGGCGCGTGAACGCCACGCTGCGCAACCTGCAGACGTTCTACGATGCGTTCGACATTACCGACGGGGCCATGTTCATGCCCGAACAGGAGCGCGTGATTGTCTGGTAGGGTATCGTCCGGCGGGATGAAACATCCTGCGATCGAAGACGGCCGGGAGTCCCGGCCGCCTTTTTTATAGGGATTTCTTTTACAAAGGGAACGGCCGGTCTCTCCGGTCCGCCGCCTTGTGGCGGTCGGATATGCGGCGGATGTGAATTATCGAAAAACGATAAATATTTTTTGATATTCAAAATTTGTTGTTATATTTGTCGCCGAACAAACCCCAAAAATAACTCGCAGCGACTATGGATTTACTTACAGTAG
>ENA-UEYI01002583-UEYI01002583.1-human-gut-metagenome-genome-assembly--contig:-NODE-2583-length-12291-cov-3.347634_pt1 | contig 12291 bp, 9 predicted proteins | sample MGYA00242900_ERZ507916 | MGnify/ENA primary metagenome ERZ507916 (study PRJEB26167, sample SAMN06115521) | human gut metagenome | host: Homo sapiens | place: China:Chongqing | collected 2015-09-02...
CCGACGACGCGGAGGCTGTGCAGCTGTTCAACGAATACGTCGAGCAATACGAGCTGCTGCGCCAGCAGATGGCGGACGGCGGCTTTGCCCTCACGCAGACGGAGGCCGCCATGTGCGGCCGGTACACCTGGCTGGATGACCCCTGGCCCTGGGACGCAGAAACGGAGGCTTGAGCGATGTTTGTCTATGAAAAGAAGCTGCAGTACCCTGTGCGCATCACAAACCCGAACCCGCAGCTCGCAGCTGTAATAATTTCCCAATACGGAGGCCCCGATGGGGAGCTGGGCGCGTCGCTGCGATACTTAAGCCAGCGCTATTCCATGCCGTATCCGGAGCTCAAGGGGCTGCTGACCGACATCGGCACCGAGGAGCTGGGGCATCTGGAGATGGTGAGGACGATCGTCCACCAGCTCACGCGCACGCTCACGCAGGAGCAGATCGCGTCGGCGGGCTTTGCCCCCTACTTTGTCGACCACACCGCGGGCGTCTATCCGCAGGCGGCCTCCGGCACGCCGTGGAGCGCGGCGACGATGGCCGTCACCGGCGACCCGATCGCCGATCTGACCGAGAACCTTGCTGCCGAACAGAAGGCGCGGGTCACGTATGACAATATCCTACGCATCTCCGACGACCCGGACGTGAACGACGCCATCCGCTTCCTGCGCGAGCGCGAGGTCGTCCACTTCCAGCGCTTCGGCGAGGCCATGGAGCTGCTGCGGCAGCGGCTGGACGAGAAAAACGTCTATTACATGAACCCCGCGCTGAATCTGGTCCAATAAGCAAACAGCAGCCCGGATCGAATGATCCGGGCTGCCGCTGGTTTCTCAGGCTTCTGTGTCCGCTTCCTTGTATTCGGGGTTATAGTTGATGATGATGCCGACGTCCTGCAGTTTTTTGACCTCGTCGGTGTTCACGGGGTTATCCCAGAGGTTCATCTTGACGAGCATGACGCATTCCTCGAGCTTCGCGATGGACTTGATCTTATTATAGTCGGCGTTGATGAAGTTGACGGAGAGGTTGCCCGCAAGGCCGGTCAGATCCTCGATCTGGTTGTGGCTGATATCGACGTGCCAGAGCGGCGTATCGGCGTCCACAGCCGGGAAGACGGTGATCTGGTTGTTGCTCACGTTGAGGTCGACCAGCTGCCTGAGCTCGGAAACGATGGAGATATCCGTGACCGCGTTGAACGACAGGTCCAGCGTCTGCAGCGCCGTGCAGGAGGCGAGGGCGGAGATATCCGCGATCTGGTTGTTGGCCAGATACAGCTCCTTGAGCGCCGTATGGTCGGCCAGGCCCGCGATGCGCGTGATGGAGCACTGGTTCGCGTAGAGGATCTCCAGCTGCGTGCAGTTTTTGAGGTTGGCGAGCGAGGTGATGGGGTTGTTGGTCAGGTGCAGCTCCTTGAGCGCCTGCAGGGCGGACAGGGCGGTGAGGTCGGAGATGGTGTTGTTGGAAAGGTCGAGGAACTCCAGCTTCTGCAGGCCGATCAGGGCGTTGATGTCGATGACGGCGCAGCCGGAGAGGTTCAGGCTCGTCAGCTCCGGCAGGGAGACGATGGTGCTCATCGCCGCCGACGAGAGCGTGCAGCCGGACAGGTCCAGCGTACGCAGCGTCGGCAGCTGGGCGAGGACCGACAGGTCCATCGACGCGCTGCTGTGGTGCAGCGCGAGCGTGCGCAGGCCGGTGAAGTACGGCAGATCCTCCAGCGAGGCGACGGTATCGGGCAGGTCCAGCTCCTCGATGGCCCAGAGCTCGTCCGTCATCAGCGTGCTGCCAGCCGTCTTGCCGAGCAGCTCACGGACATAGCTGTCCAGCCCCGCGTCCGCCAGCGTGACCGGCTCCACGACGCTGCCGACGGTATAGCCGGCGTAGACGGCATCGCTCACCAGGCCGTTGTCCGCCACGCTCAGCGCGACGATCTTGCTCTCGCCCGCGGTCAGGGAGATGGGGCCGGTATAGATGTCCGTCTCCTCGGCCGGGAAATCGCTGTTGCAGACGGCGTAGACGGTGCCCTCGGTCCCGGTGATGGTGACATCGATGTATTCCGTATAGGTGCCGCTCTCCGGCTCGATCACGGGTGCGGCGGGGCGCAGAGCGTCGATCTGGGTGCGGACGGCGTCGTTGGTGATGCGGCCGAGCATGGTCTCGGCGTCAAGGAGCTTGTCCTGCTCCACATAGGTCTTGGACAGGGCGATGTAGAGGTCGACCGCGTCGGGGCTCTGCGGGATGGCGTTGACGAGGGTATATTCGGCCTTCGTATAGTTGCCGCTCCGTTTGTAAGCGTTCGAGAGCCAGATGGCAAGCTCGGCATCCTTCGGGGCGAAGTGCATGGCGAGCTTGTAGCAGGTGATGGCGCGGCCATAGCGGCCGTTGTTATAAAAATGATTGCCCCAGTAGGTAAACACGCTCTCCGTCAGATCGCGGCGGGCGATAAGGAAAAAGCAGCACGCGCCGATCAGCAGCGCGAGGATCAGCAGGATCGGGATCAGTATCTTCAACGTGTGTTTCATACGGAAACTCCATTCTGATGGTGTCATTTTGTCATATTATACGACCTGTACGGGGGGCTGTCAAGATTTATGTAAATCTATCTGCCGCGCATACCGGGAAGCCCGGGCGCATAGACTTGCCCGAAAGGAAGGTGCGGACATGTCTGTATTGATCCGGGCGGGGATATTGGCTCTTGGCGCAGTGCTGCTGATCCCCTCGGGAAGCGCCCGCGGGGAGGCTGCCCCGCAGGAGACGCTTCTTTTGGTCGTGGAAGCGCCAAGCGCAAAGGAGACGATCACAGTCCTGCGGGATGGTGATGCGCAGGAAGAGGACTTTGAGACGTATCTGACGCAGGTCGTGCTCTCGGAGATGCCGGCGGACTTTGCGACGGAGGCGCTGAAGGCGCAGGCCGTCGCCGCGCGCACGTTTGCGCGGCGGCAGATGGCGGGCGGCAAGCACGCGAACGCGGATGTCTGCAGCCAGAGCGCCTGCTGTCAGGCCTGTCTCAGCGCGGACGCGCTGCAGGAGCGGTATGGCGCGGCGTTTGACGCCGCGTGGGACAAGGCAGCGGACGCCGTGCGGCAGACGCAGGACGAGGTGCTGACCTACGGCGGCGCGCTCATCGACGCGGTGTATTTCTCCTGCTCCGGCGGCTCGACGGAGGCGGCGGCCGCGGTCTGGGGCACGGACGTGCCCTATCTGCAGGCGGTGGACAGCCCCGGCGAGCAGGACGCGGCCCCGTATGCGAGCACCGTCACCTGCTCCCCTGCCGAATTTGCCGAAACGCTCGGGCTGGCCGCGGACGGCGACCCGGCCGGGTGGCTCGGCGGCACGTCCTACACGGCGGGCGGCGGCGTGGACACCTGCACGATCCGCGGACAGGCCTACGCCGGTACGCGGCTGCGGCAGCTGTTCGGGCTCAACTCCACGCGCTTTTCGCTGCGGTACGCGGACGGCGTCTTCCGCTTCGACGTGCGCGGCTACGGCCACCGCGTCGGCATGAGCCAATACGGCGCCAACGCCATCGCCCGCCTCGGCTTCGACTATCAAACGATCCTGCGCTACTATTACCGCGGTGCGAAGATAGAAACGCAAAAAGGCTCCCTTGTGTAAAGGGAACTGGCAGCCGCTAGGGTGTATCTGAAAACTCCCAATGTGACCGGCAGCGAGGAATTTTTGCGCTGAGCAAGACATTTTTTCGCAGGAATACTGACGTATTTCAAGGAAAAATGGTGCAGCGCAGCGTGAAAAGGCCCGCTGTCCGGGTTCGTTGGGAGTTCTCAGATACACCCTAGATACGCCGCGCCTATTTCCCGCGGATTTTGAAGCAGAAATCGCAGCAGTCGCCGCCGCGGCCGAGCGTCTTCGTCCGGTGCCAGACGAGCTGCGGATGTAAATTTTCATAGGACACGTCGTCGCTGTCGCAGAAGCAGCGGCAGAGCTCGGGGCAGCCGTATTTTACGCACGTGTCGTGATATGGACACCGCGTCATGTCGATGCGCCACACGCCGCCGGAGGTCTGGTACTCCTTTGCCGCAAAGCCCGCCGACTGTCCGAAGTGCTTTTTGGTCATGCTGGCAAAAATACCGGGCACGAGACGGTAGAGCCCCGGCAGGCGCAAAAGCTTCGTAAGCGTCCGCCGGAAATTCTGTGCGTGCTGCTCCACATAGCCATGTACCGTTTGCAGCGCCTGCTCCTTCGGCAGTACCGTTTGCAGCGTCTCATACGCCGCGATGCCGGGCAGGATCTGCCCCTCGAGATGGCGCTGCTTTTCCTTTGTCGCGTCCGCATTTTCCTGCCGCAGCGATTGCAGCCGCCCGTCAAACGCTTCGTTCAAAACCTGTGCCCGTCCCGCAAAATCCCGTTTTATCGTCTCGCGGAACGCGCTGATAATATAGTTTTCCTTCATGGAAGCCTCTCCCCTTTCGTCCTTTTGTATCCCATGGTTAGTTCCCTCTAACCAATATGTACGCAAAATTCCCCAGCATGTTCGTAGGGGTCGATGCCCACATCGACCCAGCGGGACGCACCCGTCTTTTTCGAAAATCTCTGGCGAATTTGTTGGTGCCCTTGGGGCGATGTAGGCATCGCCCCCTACGCATTGGTTTCGGAATTTCCGTGTGGGCCAATGCCCACGTTGGCCCGGCGGAGCAATCCGATAATACGGTAATCCCCGGCGAATTCGTTCGTACCCAATGGGGCGATGTGCTCAATCGCCCCCTACGCAATTTTTAGCGCATTTCCGAAAATTGGCGGCTTTATTGTAGCACCGTTTTTCCTTGTCTGCAAGGTTCTCTCACGCCCTACGGAGGGTGATGACGGGAATTTCTGGCCGGTTTCCGATGCGCACGGGAATGCGGCGGCTGCCGCCAAGGCCGCGGCTGACCACGAGGCTGGTTCTCCCAAGCCGATAGAGTCCCGCCGTGTAGTCCGGGAAAAACTCATAGTGCGTCCCAAAAATCGCACCGACGAAGGGCAGCCGCACCACGCCGCCGTGCGCGTGCCCGCTCAGAACGAGATCGGCACTTAAGCGCGCCATGCGCTCCAGCTGGTCGTTCCGGTGGCAGAGGACGATGGTATACGCGTCCGGATTCTCCGCGTGGATCTCACCCAAAAGCGCCTCCGGCGTTTTCTGGTCCCGCGGGCCGTTCGGGTCGTCCACCCCCGCGAGCACAATCGTATCTTCCCCGCGCGAGAGCGTCACAAATTCGTTTTCCAGCCGCGTGATGCCGCACTGCTCTAAAAGCTGGAACCATTCCTTGCGGTTCTCCATACGCCACTCGTGGTTTCCCGTCACATAATAGCACGGCGCGATGTTGGCCAGACGCGGAAGAAGCGCAGCCAGCTCCTCGAAATCAGCCGTCTCGTCCGCAATGTCCCCCGCAAGGGCAATGAGGTCCGGTTTCGCCTGGCAGGTCTTTTCCACCAGCGCGTCGTTGTTTTTCCCGAGGCTCCTGCCATGTAAATCCGTGATCAGCGCAATGCGAAAGCCGTCAAACCCGGCGGGAAGATTTTTAGACGGCGCGTCCACTTCCGTTATCCCCAGCGTGAAATTTCCCGCCCACAAAAGCCCTGCCGTGAGCAGCGCCGCCGGAAGCGCCCAGCGCGCGCCATGCGATTTTTTCGCGGAGCTTCCCATTTCTGCGCCCCCTTCAAAAATTTTTTTCATTTTATCACAGCCATGCGGCAAAGAAAAGCGCTTTTGAGAACGCCGCTTTACAGATTTTCCACAAATTTTCTGGCTTTTGGATTTGTTCATCGAATTTTTATTGTGATATGCGTGGGAGGATGCTATAATGATATGCAGAAAAATAGTGCCCTTTGGATTTTGAGGGCAACAGATGGATGTGTATCGGATTTGAAGTACGGAAGCTGGACGATTTCGTCCTATGAACAGGAAGCAGCAACTACACTCGCGGCGGCGGGCTGGTCGCCGGTAACGGCAGCGGTGCTTTGCAGCCGGGGCTATGACACGCCGGAAAAGGCACGGGCATTTTTGTCCCCCGATGTGCCGCTTTCCTCCCCCTTTGCCCTGCTCGATATGGATAAGGCCGCGGCGCGGGTCAAAAAGGCGCTCGAGCGGCGCGAGCATATCTGCGTCTTCGGAGACTATGACGTAGACGGCATTACAGCCACGTGTCTTCTGACGGACTTTCTCCGAAAGCGCGGCGGACATGTGACAAGCTACATTCCCGCAAGGCTCGAAGAGGGCTACGGCCTCAACGAAATTGCCGTGCGGGCGCTTCACGAGCAGGATGTGAAGCTGATCATCACCGTCGACTGTGGCATTACGGCAAATCAGGAGGCGGCTTTGTGCCGGGAGCTCGGCATGGAGCTCGTCATCACCGACCACCATGAGTGTAAGTCGGATCTGCCGGAGGCCGTCGCGGTCGTCGACCCGCACCGAAAGGAGCAGCCCGAGCCGATTCTGGAGATGGCGGGCGTTGGCGTGGCGTTCAAGCTGGCCGCCGCGCTTCACGGCAATCAGGAGGCGCTGCTGGCGGAATACTGCGATCTGCTTTGCCTCGGAACCGTGGCGGACGTGATGCCGCTGACGGGAGAGAACCGGAAGATGGTCTGGCAGGGGCTTCAGGCGCTCGCAAACCCCAAACGGGTCGGCATTGCGGCTTTAATGGCCGAGTGCGGCGCGATGCGCCCTCCCATCACGGCGGGAACCATCGGCTATACGCTGGCCCCCAGAATCAACGCCGCCGGGCGGATGGGCCATGTGGACATCGCGACGGAGCTGTTTCTCACGAACGATGCGGCGCGCGCCGTGTCCCTTGCCAGCCAGCTCTGCAAGCTCAACCGTAAACGGCAGGATGTGGAGAGCGGCATTTACAAGCAGGCCGTTTCGATGCTGCCCGCCGGAAAATCGCCGAAGGCCATCGTTCTGGCCGATGAGACATGGCACCAAGGCGTGGTCGGAATCGTCGCGTCTCGGCTGGCAGAGGAATACAGCTGTCCAACATTTTTAATCTGTCTGGACGGCGACAAGGGGAAAGCCTCGTCGCGGTCCTACGGCGGATTTAACCTGTTTGCGTCTCTCGAGCAACTATCCGATTTGCTCGAGAGCTACGGCGGACACGAGCTGGCCGCGGGCTTTACCATCCGGCGCGAGCAGATTGACCTCTTCCGCGAGCGGATTCTGGCGCTGACGGACGCGTTCTCCCGCTCGCCGGCGTGCAATCCATCTTTAAAAATCGACTGCGAAATTCCGCCGCAGCTTCTGACGGTTCCGAATGTCCAGCAGTTAGATGAGCTCGAGCCCTGTGGGGCGGGATGTCCGCGTCCGGTGCTTTACATGCGCAACATGACCGTGACCGATCTTTCCGAGGTCGGCGGCGGCAAGCATCTGCGGCTGCGTCTGTCCGGGCATGGGTACCATTTTAACGGCATCTTCTTCTCCACGACTGCGCGGCTGGCCGCCGTGGCGCTTGGAGATGTGGTCGATATCGCCTATACGCCGCAGTTCAATGAGTATCGCGGCCTGCGGACGGTGCAGCTGAATCTGCTCGACATCCGCCCCAACGAGCAGGCACGCTCGCGGCTCAAGGAGGGAAAGGCCCTCTACCGGCGGCACATGCAGGGGCAGGCGCTCAGTCAGGAGGACTTGGAGCGCTTGATTCCGGCGCGGCAGGATTTTGTCGCCGTCTGGAAGTATCTGGCCGCCAGCGCGCAGAACGGCGTCGTCTGCGAAGAATTTGGCTGCCTCGCGCGCAAGATCACACGCTTCGCGGGATACGCCTGCGGCGGAAGCAAGATCCGCGTGTGTCTCGACGTTTTTCAGGAGCAGGGACTTTTACAGATGGAGCAGCGGCCGAAGCTGCTTGTCATCCATCTGACCAGCGACGGCAAGAAGGTCGATCTCGAGCAAAGCCCCACGCTTCAGCATCTCAAGGAACGATTAAAGGCAGGAATCTGAATGGAAACCAGAGAAGAACATTATGCTTCGATGATGCAGGCTGTGCAGCGCTATGCGCCGTCGGCGGACCTCGAAGAAATTCAAAAAGCATACGAATACGCCGACCGCAAGCACAAAGATCAGCTGCGAAAGTCCGGCGAACCCTATATCATCCACCCGCTGGCCGTGGCAGAGATCGTGGCGGAAATCGGTCTGGACACGGACGCAATTGTCGCCGCGCTGCTTCACGACTGCCTGGAGGACACCGACGCAAGCTTCGATGAAATTTCCCACATGTTCGGTCAGACCGTGGCCGAGCTCGTCGAGGGCGTTACGAAATTAACGCGCGTACAGTACTCCACGACCGAAGAGCAGCAGATGGAGAACCTTCGCAAGATGTTCATGGCGATGAGCAAGGACATCCGCGTTATTTTGATCAAAATCGCCGACCGGCTCCACAATACCAGAACCCTTCAGTACCAGACGCCTGCCAAGCAGATCTCCAAGTCCATGGAGACAATGGAGATTTACGCGCCGCTCGCGCATCGGCTCGGCATGCAAAAGATCAAATGGGAGCTCGAGGACGTGTCGCTTCAGTACCTCGACCCCGAGGGCTACCAGCAAATCATCGACTACCTGCATGAAAACGAGGCAAGCGCGCAGAACTTTATGAACGCCATCCAGTCGAAGATCACGGACCGGCTGGCCTCCGTCGGCATCCACGGCTCGATCTACGGACGCGTCAAGCACACGTACTCGATCTACCGCAAGATGCGCGCGCAGAATAAGACGATCGACGAGCTATACGACTTATATGCTTTCCGCGTGATCGTCGACAACATCGCGGACTGCTACAATGTGTTAGGTCACATCCACGACCTCTTTAACCCCATTCCGGGCCGGTTCAAGGACTATATCTCGACCCCGAAGCCCAACATGTACCAGTCGCTCCACACGACCGTCATCGGCTCGCAGGGCATTCCGTTCGAGGTACAGATCCGCACGTGGGAAATGCACCAGACGGCGGAATACGGCGTCGCGGCACACTGGAAATACAAGCAGAACGTCGGCGAGGGCTCGGAAAAGGAATTTGAGTGGGTCAGAAGGCTGTTAGAGAATCAGCAGGACACCGAGGCCGACGACTATATCCACTCTCTCAAGGTCGACATGTTCGACGACGAGGTCTTCGTCTTCACGCCCAAGGGCAAGGTCATGAGCCTGCCGTCAGGCTCGACGCCGATTGACTTCGCCTACGCGATTCACTCCGCCGTCGGCAACACGATGATCGGCGCGAAGGTCAATAACCGCATTGCAAGCTACGATCAGGTGCTCCGCAACGGCGACATCGTCGAGGTTCTGACCTCGAAATCTGCCAAGGGGCCCAGCCGCGACTGGCTCAACATCTGCCGGTCGAATCAGGCACGCATCAAGATCAAGCAGTGGTTCAAGCGCGAAAAGCGAGACGAGAATATCATCCGCGGCAAGGCAAGCTTTGAATCGGAACTGCGCCGCATCGGCGTGAATCCGGAGATCATCCAGTCCGAAGACGTTCTGCCGATGGTCTTAAAGAAGGTCAGTTTCGACTGCCTGGATGATATGTACGCCGCCATCGGTTTTGGCGGTCTCACCGCCGTCAAGGCTGTGGGCCGGATCCGGGATGAATTGACAAAAGCAGCCAAGGCAACAACGCCCAAAGAGCTTCTGAATCTCAACAAGCAGCAGCCGACCGTCGACGCGTCGGGCGTGATTGTCGAGGATATCGGCTCTTGCATGATCAAGTTCAGCCGCTGTTGCACGCCGGTCCCGGGTGACGATATCATCGGCTTTATTACCAAGGGCTACGGCGTATCCGTCCACCGCAAGGACTGTCCGAACGCAAAGAGCGCGGCTGACCCCTCGCAGTCCGGCCGCTGGGTCAAGGTCACGTGGGCAGAGAGCCCCGAGGCAACATTTACGACCGCGCTGGAGGTCGATTCCAACGACCGCGACGGCCTGATGCTGGACGTAGCGACGATTCTGACAAGCCTGCGGCTTCGCATGAACGAGATGTCCGCCCGCTCGGTCGGAAGCGGAAGGGCGCTTGTGAGTCTGGTCTTTCAGGTGCACAATCTCACGGAACTGCAAAATGTCATGGCGCGCCTGCGCGGCATCTCGGGTGTGAGCGCGGTCCGGCGCGCGGAAGGATAGGGTGATTTTATGAAGGCTGTTGTTACGCGGGTCAATTCCGCGTCTGTTTCGATTGGCGGCGAGGTTCACGGCAAAATCGGGAAGGGTTTTTTAATCCTTCTCGGCGTTGCGCCGGAGGATACGCCGGAAAAATGCAAAAAGCTTGCTGAAAAGATTCTGGGGCTCCGCGTGTTCCGGGATGAAAACGACAAGATGAATTTGTCGCTCTCCGATGTTGGAGGAGAGGTTCTGGTTGTGAGCCAGTTTACGCTCTACGGCGATGTGAGCCACGGCAGGCGGCCGAGCTTCATCGGTGCCGGCAAGCCCGATATCGCCATCCCGCTCTATGAGCAGTTTCTTTCCGAATGCGAGCGGCTGGGCTTTCCCCCGCAGCACGGCGAGTTCGGCGCGGATATGCTGGTCACGTCCGAAAACGCGGGGCCGGTCACGCTGATTGTCGACACGAATGATTTAAAGTAGAGGCACACCGTATGAAAATGATTACCTTACCGCTCGGCGCGCTGGAAACCAACTGCTATGTGGTGTATGATGAAGCGTCCAAGGCCTGCGCGCTTGTTGACCCCGGCGCAATGCCGCAGACGATTCTCGATACGCTGGAGAAAAACGAGCTGGCGCTTCAGAAGATATTCCTGACGCACGCGCACTTTGACCACACAGGCGCGCTGCGCGCGCTGCACGAAAAATTCCCGGATGTCCCCATCTATGTCAATGCGCAGGACACCGACGAGACGCTCAACATGAGCCACGGGAATCTTGTTTATACCGACACGTTTTTAGATAGCGATGAAATTTCAATGCCGCCTCTCACCTTCCGTGTTCTGGCTACTCCCGGCCACACGCGGGGCTCTTCGTGCCTCATTTGCGGCGACACCATTTTCTCGGGCGACACGCTTTTTGAGGGCTGCTGCGGCAGAACCGACCTTCCGGGCGGGAACACTGATCAGATGATGGCCTCGCTGAGGCGCTTGGCAGAGCTTCCGGGCGACTATCATGTGCTTCCCGGCCACGGCGGAGACACGACGCTCGAGCGTGAGCGCCGGACGAACTACTACATGCGCGAGGCCATGCGCGTATGAAGCTGTTACTCATCGGTCACACCGAACGCTACCCCGTCGAGCAGCTGCAAATGCAGCTGTTCCCGGACGAGCCGTCGGAATTTGTGACGCATCGCTTTACGGGAGACGGCACGGTGTCGTCTCTTTCGCGCGGTAAGAAGTATCTCACCGCAACGGCCAAGGTGACGAAGGGCGGGAAAACAGGCTTTGCTTCCCGCAGAATTCCTCTGGAGAACGCCGACGTGCGCATGACGCGGCGGATTTTGCAGCAGAGCTACTACTTAGCCGCGACGAAGGTGCTCGGCACCGTTCCCCCGTGGGGCGCGCTCTCCGGCGTCCGGCCGACGAAGCTTTCCACGAAGTGCATGCTGGAGGGCGGCTCGGAAAAGGACGCGGCAAAGCTTTTAGAGAAAACGTATTTTGTCACACCCGAGCGGAGCCGTCTCTGCGTTGACGCATCGAAGCATACCTTAGAGGCTGCGAAGCTTTTAGAGCCGGGTGACCTGTCGGTCTATATCGGCATTCCATTCTGCCCGACGCGGTGCTCATACTGCTCGTTTGTGAGCGAATCGATCGAGCGCTTCGGCGCGTTCCTGCCGCCTTACTTAGAGGCGCTGCATCGGGAGATCGCGTATACGGGAAAGCTGCTGGCGGATTCCGGCTACCACATCCGCCCTTTATACATGGGCGGCGGCACACCGACGACGCTCTCCGCAGAGCAGCTTGACCGGCTGTGTTCGGTGCTTGAGGATGAATTTGACCTCAGCGCTGTGCGTGAATACACTGTCGAGGCAGGCCGGCCGGATACCATCAGCGCCGCCAAGCTGCGTGTGCTGAGAGCGCACGGAGTCGACAGAGTCAGCGTAAACCCGCAGACGATGAGCGACCGTGTGCTTGAGCTCATCGGCCGCCGCCACACCGCGGCGGATATCGAGCATGCACTTCAGCTCGTGCGCGAGACCGGCGGCTTTGACGTGAACATGGATCTCATCGCCGGGCTCCCCGGTGACAGCGCCGAGGGCTTACACGATACGGTCGAAAAGGTGCTCGCCCTGGGTGCGGAAAATATAACCGTCCATACCCTGTCGCTGAAAAAGGGCTCGCGCATCACTCTTGAGGAGGTCCCCATCCCGGGTGCCGATGAGGTCGCAGCAA
>ENA-UEYI01002589-UEYI01002589.1-human-gut-metagenome-genome-assembly--contig:-NODE-2589-length-12276-cov-4.708173_pt1 | contig 12276 bp, 16 predicted proteins | sample MGYA00242900_ERZ507916 | MGnify/ENA primary metagenome ERZ507916 (study PRJEB26167, sample SAMN06115521) | human gut metagenome | host: Homo sapiens | place: China:Chongqing | collected 2015-09-02...
GGGGAAGATAAGGTTCTTGCACTCTTTGCTATGGCCACTTGGGAACAATCCCCGCAATCGCGGGGAAAACTTGAAAGTCTTGGCCGCTTTCGATTCAGAAACAGAAAGATCTCCGCTAGCACGGGGAAGGTTCTTCGAGTTTCAAAAAGAAAGAGGAAGCATGAGAATGATCCCCGCGTGGGCGGGGAAGACGATGTCTCAATTTTTTTGTTAAGTTTGTCCGGAAAGAACCCCGTGTAGGCGGGGAAAACATCGTTCAACTCTTGAGCCTGAACGTCGGTTCGGAAAAATCCTCGCAAGCGCGAGGAAGGTTGCTTCGTTCCAAATGACATTCGAAATCGCGGAAGAATCCCCACTGGTGCGGGGAGGAACCTCGCAACTTCGGCATTGCACTGTTTGCAAAAGAACGATCCCCGCTTAGGCGGGGAAAAAGACTTGTTGAGTCTCGAACGGAAAAATCCCCTCTCAAGCGGGGAAGACTTCCGAAAAAATCTCTTTTGCCGATGTCACGCCGAAATATCCCCGCTCAGGCGAGGAAGGCGTTATGGGAACCACAGGTGCAGGAAAGACGCAGGAACAATCCCCGCAAAATCGGGGAATTTCAGATTGTTTTTGTTCCCTTAGTTCGAGCTTTATGAAAGATCCCCGCGAAAGCGGGGAATACATAACCAACAAGGCCTTTAAAAAACCTGCCAAGGCAAAATCCCCTCTTCCCAAGGGGAAACCAAAATTCCAAATTTTTATAGAACGTTTTAAAGGTTTTACAGCGCGTCTGCCTGGCGAACGGTGACATAGCGCCAACCGTACTCGTAAGTCGGACGGAAGGCCAAAGGCACATCCTGCAAGCGCCACCGGGCTTTTCGGAAGTCCTTCGTTTCTTCATAAACGCGCTCTCGTTGAACCGGGGCGTTCGAGTTGGCGTTGCGCTTTTCTTCCACCTGACTCAAGATCGACATGGCGTCTTCAAAAGTGTCGGCTATGCCCTGAAGCACCGGGAAAGTAGGCACACATGCCTTTCGCCCGATGGAGAGTACGTCGCGCGGTGAAGCGCAGACCGCCCGGATCTCCCCTTCCCAATGACTCGGGAAAGGCAAAATGGCTGCAAAAACCGAATCCTGAAGGTACTGCTTGACGAGCGGACGCGTCGGTTCGGTGCCAGTGACGGCCTTGCCGTCGGATTTGTGCGGAACCATGCGCTCCTGCCAAGGATCGTGCGTATCCCAACCGCCGCCCATGATCTGATAATCGCTCAGAACCGAGCCTTCCGATTGATAGCCGTATACCGTCACGGGCAGATCCCGGATCGCGGCCAGTCGCTCACGCTGCTCGTTGTACCAGCCGGCGGCGGAAAACACCAGTCCCCACAGTGCGCCGCGTGTCGGAAAAGACAGCGTTTTGCGCACGTAAAGACACTTGCCGTCTCCGTAGCTCATCAGGGGCGCTTCCAGCCAAAGCACAAGATACTTTGTCTGCATTCGTATCTCCCAAAACTGCTAACATGTCCGGTGCAATGCCGGGCACTTTTCTCATCTCTGGTGCGATCACTTGCCCAAATCACGGACGCTTTCGGCCACCGCGTCGGCAAATGCATTGATCGAAAGGCTCTCTTCGCCGCCGAAGACAAATTCCGCTTTTTTGCCGTAGAAGGTTCCCGTAAGGGCTTCGTTGCGGGACAGCGACTCTTCGAGCCGCTTAATGCTGGGTTCGAGCATGCCACTTGAAGCTGAAGCCGAAACCGGCTTTTCGAAGCTGGCCTGCACGGGTTGGCCGGTGCGCACTAGCACGTGTGCATAATCCCAGAATTTTTGCGCGGCCATCACATTTTGTTTGCCGCCCGGTACAGCCAGATAAAGCGCTTCGACAAAGGACTTGACGGCTGCTTGCAGTTCGTCCTGGCTCAATCCGAGGTTTTCAACGAGACGATCGACGTTGAGGCCAACATAGCGATAGAAGGTGCCCGCGGCAAAGCCCTGCGCATCAATGTACCCGGCACGATTTTCGCAGTCGTCGACAGCGGTGAAGTAGTCGATACCGGAAGTGGCGGCGTGCGTCGTGTATGAGTGTGCAAAGGTGCAGGCGGCCTCAACATTGAGCGTAGGCACCGACGCAACCATGCGGCCAAAAAGCGCTACGTCCAGCCCACAATGTCCTCCGCCGGCCTTGCGAAGCGATTTCGTGAACTTTTCGAGCGTTTTCGGGGAAATCAGTTTCGGATCAAAGTTCGCCTCTTCGACCATCGAAGCGAGAACAACGTATTCACTGTCAGTCAGAAAAGTCATGGCGTCGAACTTGCCCGCTTCCACGATTTTTTTCACAGATTCAACAATGGCTTCCTGAGCAACCATCGGGTTGCGTTCGGTGAGAAGCGTCACAAGCTTATCGGCGACGTGACGGGTACGCAGACCCAGCTCAATGCCCATATCGCGCAGCTGGCAGCGAACGTGCCGCTTCCAACACTGAGAACTGACACGAGCTCGCGTCACGCCACCGATGACGCAGGATTTGGGACTTCCCACCTCGTCGCGGTTGAGGTTGCAGACCGGGAACGACTGAAGCACATGGAATTCAACGAACGTACTCATTTTTTGTGTGTCCTTATTTGTAAAAAAGCCGATTTAGGAAATAGGAATCAAGCGAAGCAAACCGAACCCAAAGCGAAGCCTTGAGCCGATGCCGTGCATAGCCGAGTTGATGAATCGCTCGCGATCGGTGACAGTGAGCACTCCTGCAAAAGAGGCTGAGGGCATTACAAGGCGCTCGCCGCGGCGGTAAAACGATGGGACGTACCAATCTTCAAGCTGCAAGCTGTCGGTGCGAAAACCCCATTGCGCTGAGTGATTGCAAAACCACGGCACTAAGTCTTCGGGCTGAACCGCCCGCTTTTTGCCCGATGCTCTATCCGTGCGACGGGGTGAAAGTTCGATTTCAAAGGCGTAGCGACGAGCCTGAAGAAACTCTGTCGGATAGGGTTTCGTGCGGATGCGCAACGGCATCTCATCGGTTGTCACGAGATGGCCGTCCGTGAGAATCGTGCAGTACGCGCCAAATTCAGACGATTTTTCTACGTGCCAGAGCAGCGTTTTCGGTTCCGAATCCCCAAAAAGCCGCAAAAGAGCCTGATGCCAGCCGTAGCGGCTGTACATGCGCCAGCGCATCCCGGCTTCGGGCGGAATAGCGATGGAACAAAGCTGTAATGTCATGCTGCCTCCCCGATGGGTTCGGCGTCATTCATCTGCCCTTTTTCGGCACGCATTCCCCGGTAGTAGCCCAGAGACCAACGTGCCACGATATTGCTGCGCCACGCCTCAGCCGTGAAGGTGGCGACATCGGCAAGAAGCTGTGCGTAGTCCGGCGTAATGCCTTTGGATCGCATCAGGGTAAGAATCGGGCGCAGCTGTGCTTGCAGCTCCACAATGTTTTGAGCGCTCAGAACGCGGCTCACGCGTATGTCGGAACTGGGACTGTCGGCGACCAAAAGCGACATCGCCCGACCAAAGCCGAGTTGACCCGTTTCACAGTCGCCGGCCACAAAGCTTGAAAGCACTTCGGCGCAGGCGCTCAGATCGTCAACCGACTTCGGATAGACAAACTCCGAGACAACACTCAGGCAATTGAGCGCATTTTCCAGTCGCGGCCCGCGGCGCAGGAATGCCAGTTCCCTGCGGCGATTTTTCAGTTTGAGCTGTGTAATTTTGGCGATTGGCGTTTTTGCATCTTCCAGTTTCACATCACTCTCCTTTCGAATCTAAAAAAAGCATTTGCAAATTGAATTCGATGCGGCCGGCCATCATCAGACACTTTGTTCCGGCCAGCTCTACGAGACGATGAATATCGCGGCGGGCCTTTTGAGCCATCAACATTTCGAAGGTTTTGATCGTTCCTGCACCGGTGACAGACAGCAGTTCGCCGAAATCGTCCATCAAATCGCGCATGATTCCTTCATGCCGCGAGGAAACAAAGGTCTTTGCAGGAGTCGATTGAATGGCAATGCGGCTGTCGAGCTTGGGAGCCTCGATGACTTGACGCAGTTGAGACAAACTCGCGTACACAGCCGAACTCAGTTTGCGCATGAAGGCAAACTTTTCGCGCAGGGCGTCTTCGCTGCCGTCGGCCGCGAAGCGCCAGGCGAACATTTCGTCGCCCGAGCCGAAATATTGCTCACCGCTGTTGTAACTCGTTCGCACGCCGGCAATCCAACAGCCGGCAAAGGCTTTGTCGGTACGCGCACGCGGCAGGCACCAGGCAAGCTGTCGGCAAACCGCTGTTTCGCCTTCCTTGAGACCGTAGCCGTAAGCCGAGGCAATGGCCGACCAGTGCGCACCGGACAACATGCGGGCCATGCGCCGATCTCCCTTGGCATTCGTCGTAACGCTTGCGGTCGGTTCGGCGATTGTGCTTTCCGGTTGTACGCCATAAGTGATGTGCAATTGCTCGCCCTCCATCAACACGAAGCGCAGCATCGGCACCAGACGACCGATATAGGAGGTTTTGAGTTCTTCGGCCGCCGTATCGCACTCAAGCGGCATGCGCTCCCAAGCAGGCTTTCCAAGCCCGGAGGTGAATTCCGTTCCCTTGAGGTCTTCTTCGCTGACGAGATTGAGGCGCAGCGTGTCAAGAAGCGTTTCGCCCAGCACAAAGCTGTGAACGACGCCGCCCATGCCGAGCGCGGGTGCCAGAAACGGCTTTTTCTTTTCCTTTTGACCCGGCATCATCCACACCGTCGCATCGGACTTTTTGCCGGCAAAAGGAAGAATGACAGCAAAAAGAAGCGCTCGCACGCGATCGGCCGACGTCGGTTTGGGCATCAATTCGGTCGTGCGCACGACGCCTCGATTGCCGCTTGCCACCCCCGGGATAAATCCCACCAATGGTCGCGGCTTGGCCGCTTTTACCGCCGGGTACTGCATAAAGGGGTTGTCGCCGTCAAGGTCGAAAAGCGCACGGTTGCGCTCGAGGTAATCGGAGACCTGCGCGGCCAACGATGCGTTCGTGAGTTCGGTCAAATCGGCATTCGTTTGCGGACGCACCGCTGCGAGACAGAGCGCCAGCAGAAACTTGTGCATGACGATGGCTTCCGCGGGATCGCACGCCAGATTGGGCACGGTGTTTCGAGCGTTGAACACGTCAGCAAGCTTGTAGTCGGCTTCGGCGCGAACAAAGGCAATATCAAGGATGTTCATAAGGGATCTAACCTCCCTCCTTTTAAGGTTTTAGAAATGGGCTGCGCCCCGGGCCTGCATCAGCAACAGAGCAACGAGCGTCGGCACGGCAAACATCACCGCAAGCGCAATAGCCGAAACAGAAATCACGACAAAAAGCCAGCCCTTGTGCATCCAAGCCAACACAAGGGTCAAGGCAAACCACACGCCCAGAAACACAAGAAACCAGACCAGAGCATGGTTTGACCCTCACGTTCTCGGCCCGTTGTAAAACAGAGCAAGCTCTTTGCAGGACAGATCAATGCGGCCGACGTAGTTTTGTCCAGCCTGAGTCCAGCGGACAAACGGCTGATTTGTCTCGATCGAAAGCGCCGAATGAAACGCAGGCCAACTCTGGATTTCGTCGGACACTTCAAAGTCCCATATGACGCTCACCACAATCAGCGTGCCGTGTCTTTTCTCGATGAGGGCAAAGAGTCGGCGCAAAATGCGTGCGGTTTCCGAGAAATCTTCATGGCCTTTAACCGCCTTGCCGATTTCGTCGAGCACAACAACAGGGCGTTTTTTGGGCGAGAGCTGTTGCAATTCCCCGATCATGGCTTGCAGTTCATAGCGCAGGTCGAAGTTGCTCATTTTTTCCGAAAGTCGACAATCGACAATCATTTGCCACGGTTTCTTTTGAAGCTCCTGACAGCGTTTCTCTCTTTCTTCAATCGAACCAAACGTAGACTCAAAGAAATTGCATTGATCGGTCAAAAACGATAAGTGGGCCCTCCCCTACCAAGTAGGGTCGGGATTGCCGCCGCTGTGCCTCCATGATAGCCTACGAGACAGCACATTAACAATGGGGTGTCAAGATGGTTAAGGGGAGCAACAAGGCGGCGGATCGGCTGGCCAAGCTCGAAGAACAACGAGCGCGAATCAATGCCGAAATTCAGCGGGTGCGGGCAAGGGAACAGCAGCAAGAGCGCAAGAACGAAACAAGGCGCAAGGTGCTGGTGGGGGCCATGATTTTGGCCAAGGTGAACAGCAGCGAGTGGCCGGAGGATCGGCTCATGGCGGCAATGGATGCGTACCTTGAACGCGACCACGACCGCGCCTTGTTCGGTCTGCCGCCACGCCAGAAGGATGAGCCGGGCTGAATGATCGACCGAGACAGGCCCTGCGGGGCTGCACACGCGCCCCCACCCTTCGGGTAGGGGGAAAGGCCGCTAAAGCGGCTAAAAGCGCTCCAGCGTATTTCTGCGGGGTTTGGTGTGGGGTTTAGCGGGCTTTGCCCGCCTTTCCCCCTGCCGCGCAGCGGTGGGGCGGTGTGTAGCCTAGCGCAGCGAATAGACCAGCTATCCGGCCTCTGGCCGGGCATATTGGGCAAGGGCAGCAGCGCCCCACAAGGGCGCTGATAACCGCGCCTAGTGGATTATTCTTAGATAATCATGGATGGATTTTTCCAACACCCCGCCAGCCCCCGCCCCTGCTGGGTTTGCAGGTTTGGGGGCGTGACAGTTATTGCAGGGGTTCGTGACAGTTAGTACGGGAGTGACGGGCACTGGCTGGCAATGTCTAGCAACGGCAGGCATTTCGGCGAGATCCGATTGTCGGCCCTGAAGAAAGCTCCAGAGATGTTCGGGTCCGTTTACGAGCACGAGGAGAAAAAGCCCATGGAGGCGTTCGCTGAACGGTTGCGAGATGCCGTGGCATTCGGCGCCTACATCGACGGCGAGATCATTGGGCTGTCGGTCTTCAAACAGGAGGACGGCCCCAAGGACGCTCACAAGGCGCATCTGTCCGGCGTTTTCGTGGAGCCCGAACAGCGAGGCCGAGGGGTCGCCGGTATGCTGCTGCGGGCGGTGATAGACTATGGCCGCGAGCATGTGGAGCAGATCATGCTGACGGTTGCGGAAGGGAACGAAGCCGCTATAAACCTCTATCAGCGATCGGCTCGTTGCCCTGCGCCGCTCCAAAGCCCGCGACGCAGCGCCGGCAGGCAGAGCAAGTAGAGGGCAGCGCCTGCAATCCATGCCCACCCGTTCCACGTTGTTATAGAAGCCGCATAGATCGCCGTGAAGAGGAGGGGTCCGACGATCGAGGTCAGGCTGGTGAGCGCCGCCAGTGAGCCTTGCAGCTGCCCCTGACGTTCCTCATCCACCTGCCTGGACAACATTGCTTGCAGCGCCGGCATTCCGATGCCACCCGAAGCAAGCAGGACCATGATCGGGAACGCCATCCATCCCCGTGTCGCGAAGGCAAGCAGGATGTAGCCTGTGCCGTCGGCAATCATTCCGAGCATGAGTGCCCGCCTTTCGCCGAGCCGGGCGGCTACAGGGCCGGTGATCATTGCCTGGGCGAGTGAATGCAGAATGCCAAATGCGGCAAGCGAAATGCCGATCGTGGTCGCGTCCCAGTGAAAGCGATCCTCGCCGAAAATGACCCAAAGCGCGGCCGGCACCTGTCCGACAAGTTGCATGATGAAGAAGACCGCCATCAGGGCGGCGACGACGGTCATGCCCCGGGCCCACCGGAACGAAGCGAGCGGGTTGAGAGCCTCCCGGCGTAACGGCCGGCGTTCGCCTTTGTGCGACTCCGGCAAAAGGAAACAGCCCGTCAGGAAATTGAGGCCGTTCAAGGCTGCCGCGGCGAAGAACGGAGCGTGGGGGGAGAAACCGCCCATCAGCCCACCGAGCACAGGTCCCGCGACCATCCCGAACCCGAAACAGGCGCTCATGAAGCCGAAGTGCCGCGCGCGCTCATCGCCATCAGTGATATCGGCAATATAAGCGCCGGCTACCGCCCCAGTCGCCCCGGTGATGCCGGCCACGATCCGCCCGATATAGAGAACCCAAAGGAAAGGCGTCGTCGCCATGATGGCGTAGTCGACAGCAGCGCCGGCCAGCGAGACGAGCAAGACCGGGCGCACCGCAGATGGAAACGGCCGACGCGCAGCTTCGCTTCCTCTGCGAGGCGGGTTTTTCGGCCGGGGACGCCGTCAATGCGCTGATGACAATCAGCTACTTCACTGTTGGGGCCGTGCTTGAGGAGCAGGCCGGCGACAGCGATGCCGGCGAGCGCGGCGGCACCGTTGAACAGGCTCCGCTCTCGCCGCTGTTGCGGGCCGCGATAGACGCCTTCGACGAAGCCGGTCCGGACGCAGCGTTCGAGCAGGGACTCGCGGTGATTGTCGATGGATTGGCGAAAAGGAGGCTCGTTGTCAGGAACGTTGAAGGACCGAGAAAGGGTGACGATTGATCAGGACCGCTGCCGGAGCGCAACCCACTCACTACAGCAGAGCCATGTAGACAACATCCCCTCCCCCTTTCCACCGCGTCAGACGCCCGTAGCAGCCCGCTACGGGCTTTTTCATGCCCTGCCCTAGCGTCCAAGCCTCACGGCCGCGCTCGGCCTCTCTGGCGGCCTTCTGGCGCTCCTGCTGCGGCGTCCGCTCGTGGGCCGTGGCGCGGGTCCGCGCGCCGGCCTCGTGCGCCTGGCGCTCGCGGGCGAGGTCCAGGGCGGCCGTCTTCACGTTCTGCCTTGCGCAGATGAGATAGATCTAGCGTGGACTCAAGGCTCTCGCGAATGGCTCGCGTTGGAAACTTTCATTGACACTTGAGGGGCACCGCAGGGAAATTCTCGTCCTTGCGAGAACCGGCTATGTCGTGCTGCGCATCGAGCCTGCGCCCTTGGCTTGTCTCGCCCCTCTCCGCGTCGCTACGGGGCTTCCAGGGGTCGTTTGCGGGAAGGGGCGGAATCCTACGCTAAGGCTTTGGCCAGCGATATTCTCCGGTGAGATTGATGTGTTCCCAGGGGATAGGAGAAGTCGCTTGATATCTAGTATGACGTCTGTCGCACCTGCTTGATCGCGGCCGCGATAGCTAGATCGCGTTGCTCCTCTTCTCCATCCGCGTTCCAAGCTGCGGAAAGGCACCCATAAGCGTACGCCTGGTCGAGCAGGCGACGCGGATCGACGTCCAGCGCACGAGAGAATGCGTCCGCCATCTGTGCAATGCGTCTAGGATCGAGACAAAGGTCGTCTCTGTCAGCCGGATCGTAGAACATATTGGCGGCGCCAAAGCCCACTTCACCGACCAGACCGACGGGATCTATCACCAGCCAGCCGCGACTGGAGAACATGATGTTTTCATGATGCAGATCGCCATGTAGCCCACGCAGTTCCGAGGCATTGCTCATCATTTGATCGGCTATAATCGCCGCGTGGACGTAGTCAGTTTGACAACCTGCGTTTTGATCATCGCGCGCCCGCTGAAACAAAGCTGCAAAGCGATCCCGGATCGGGAGAAGGGCAGAAGGCAGGGGTTCCTCAGATGCGGCATACAGCTTCGCCATTAGTTCCGCTGCAATTTCGGTCGCCTGGTAGTCGCCGTGCTCGGCAACGATGTGAGAGAGCATTCGCTCCCCGGCATATTCGAGCAACATCAGATTGTTCTCACGACCGAGCAACCGGACTGCTCCCCTCCCATTGCGCCATACCAGATAGTCGGCCCCGCGCAGTTCATCAGCAATGTCTTCTATAGGTTTCAATCCCTTGACGATTGCAGGAGTCCCGTCTGGCAATGAAACTTTCCAAACGAGGCTGGAAAAGGTGTCCGCAATGAGAACAGGTTGCGAAACGTGCCAATGAGCAGGAAAAACAGGCGGCATGAACATCAACCCCAAGTCAGAGGGTCCAATCGCAGATAGAAGGCAAGGCGTTCGCGGTCGGGGGCTTCGATCCCCAATACATTGAATAGGACAGCGAAGGCGCGCTCTGCTTCATCTGGCGCTGCCCAGTTCTCTTCGGCGTTAGCAATCATGAGTGCCAAATCGGCATAGCGATCTGCTGTTCCGAGCCGCCCAAGGTCGATCAGACCCGTGCATTGAAGAGTTTTAGGGTCCACCATGAAGTTCGGCATGCAGGGATCACCATGGCAAACAACCATATCGGTGCGCTCTTGGTCGAGCCGCACCGGTAGCTCTCGTTCGACACGAGCCAAAAGATCGAGCTGCGGCGTACTCTTGTCCTCGTCCGGTAAGAAGTCGGGATTGACGGCATTGCGGGACACCACATCAACGGCGCGTCCGAACATTCGCGACAGCCTGCGCTCAAACGGACATTGATCAACCGATAGGCTGTGAACAGCGCCAAGTTGCTGCCCCATTGACGGCCACGCTTTGAGCAAATCCGCTCCAGACAGATCAGCCGCCGGTACTCCCGGAATTGCCGTTATCACCAAGCATGCACCCTCCTGTTCCTCCTGCCAGTTGATGACCTCGGGGCAAGCCACACCTCGACCTTTGAGCCAAATGAGGCGGTCACGCTCTCCAGCGAGCTCACCGCGGCGGGAAGCAGGTGCGATTTTCGCGAAGGCATGCCCGTCACCACGTCGAAAAACAAAATCACCAGATTCTCCGCCTCTGACAGGCAACCAGTCAGAATGCGATTCACCAAAAAAAATATTAGTTCGATTCAATGGAGGTTCCTTCAGTTTTCTGATGAAGCGCGAATATAGAGAAATATCCCGAATGTGCAGTTAACGAATTCTTGCGGTTTCTTTCAGCGCCGCCAATACCGCCAGCCCGTCGCGCAAGGGGCGCGGCTCGTGTGTGCGGATGAAGTCAGCTCCACCTGCGGCGGCGGCAAGCTCTGCAGCGAGTGTCGCGGCCCCGACATCCCCCGGACCACGGCCTGTGAGCGCGCGCAGAAAGGATTTGCGCGAAACAGACAGAAGCACCGGCAAATCGAAGCGCAGCCGCAATTCATCGAACCGCGCCAGCACCGAGAGCGAGGTTTCGGGAGCAGCCCCCAGAAAAAACCCCATGCCGGGATCAAGGACAAGGCGGTTGCGTTTGATACCGGCACCCGTCAGCGCCGCGATGCGCGCGTCAAAGAACGCCGCAATGTGATCCATGATGTCGCCAGCGGGTGCCTCGCGCCGATCTGCCTGCCCGTCTTGCACCGAATGCATAACGACGAGTTTGGCAGATGATTTCGCCAATTGCGGATAGAACGCAGCGTCTGGAAAACCGCGAATATCATTGAGATAGGCCACACCACGCGACAAGGCATAGGCTTGCGTCGCGGGTTGATAACTGTCGAGCGAGACGGGAATGCCATCTGCCTTGAGCGCGTCCAGCACCGGCGCGATACGCGCGATTTCTGTGTCGGACGAAACAGGCGCGGCGTCGGGATTGCTGGATGCCGGACCGAGGTCGATCACATCTGCCCCCTCGGCCATCAGCTTACGCGCCTGCGCAATGGCTGCGTCTGGCGCCAGATACCGGCCTCCATCGGAGAAACTGTCCGAGGTTATGTTGACGATGCCGAAAATGATGAGCGATTTATTCATGGGGGCTTCTATAATAATAATAATCGAGCATGAGTATCATACGGATGCTCGGGTCGAAAGGGAATCCCCAGGCGAGTAACCTGTTTGCGGTGATCCATTAGCTGCAGGAGCAGAAGAGCATACATCTGGAAGCAAAGCCAGGAAAGCGGCCTATGGAGCTGTGCGGCAGCGCTCAGTAGGCAATTTTTCAAAATATTGTTAAGCCTTTTCTGAGCATGGTATTTTTCATGGTATTACCAATTAGCAGGAAAATAAGCCATTGAATATAAAAGATAAAAATGTCTTGTTTACAATAGAGTGGGGGGGGGGTCAGCCTGCCGCCTTGGGCCGGGTGATGTCGTACTTGCCCGCCGCGAACTCGGTTACCGTCCAGCCCAGCGCGACCAGCTCCGGCAACGCCTCGCGCACCCGCTGGCGGCGCTTGCGCATGGTCGAACCACTGGCCTCTGACGGCCAGACATAGCCGCACAAGGTATCTATGGAAGCCTTGCCGGTTTTGCCGGGGTCGATCCAGCCACACAGCCGCTGGTGCAGCAGGCGGGCGGTTTCGCTGTCCAGCGCCCGCACCTCGTCCATGCTGATGCGCACATGCTGGCCGCCACCCATGACGGCCTGCGCGATCAAGGGGTTCAGGGCCACGTACAGGCGCCCGTCCGCCTCGTCGCTGGCGTACTCCGACAGCAGCCGAAACCCCTGCCGCTTTGAACTGTCCCCACTTTGCGAGACAGATTTTTGATCAATCGGGCGTTCAAGCCTGTCGAACTACCGCTTCCCTATAT
>ENA-UEYI01002605-UEYI01002605.1-human-gut-metagenome-genome-assembly--contig:-NODE-2605-length-12191-cov-7.037560_pt1 | contig 12191 bp, 7 predicted proteins | sample MGYA00242900_ERZ507916 | MGnify/ENA primary metagenome ERZ507916 (study PRJEB26167, sample SAMN06115521) | human gut metagenome | host: Homo sapiens | place: China:Chongqing | collected 2015-09-02...
GCGTCTTGAGACGCTGTCGGGTACCAAGGGGTTATACCCAGCGTTCCGAGCCACCCTTTTTAAGGGTGGCGGCGACTGCCATGTTGCATTTCATGTTATATGCAAAGGCGGGATCACAATACGGGCGTTTTACATATTCTTACAGATTGTAAACGGGATCGCATTGTGATGGCGGCAGACGGTCAGTATATCAATTTTCATAGGGAGTTGTGAAAAAAGGAAAATTGCGGTATAATAGTTTTTGACATATGACGGAAATAGGCATGAGGAGAAAAGATGGCACGACCGACAAAAGCAAGAAGAATCTGTATGGAAGCGGCATATGATAATTTTTGCCCGGAGGGTGTTCCGGCAGGAGAAAAAGTCATTATGACGATGGATGAGTACGAAACGATTCGTCTTGTAGACCTTGAGAAGCGTACGCACGAACAATGTGCGAAGCAGATGGGCATTGCCCGCACAACGGTGACCGAAATTTACGAGTCAGCCAGATATAAAATGGCAGACAGCATCGTAAACGGAAAGACACTGGAGATTTCAGGCGGGAATTATCGATTGTGTGATGGAACCGCCCTGTTTTGTTACAATAAAATATGCAGGCGCACCTCAACATCCGTCGGAAAAGATGATATTCAGAGAAAGGAAACAGATCAGATGAGAATTGCAGTTACCTATGAAAATGGAGAAATATTTCAGCACTTTGGACACACGGAACAGTTTAAATTATATGATATTGAGAATAACCAGGTGGTAAAATGCCAGATTGCCGACACGAATGGACAGGGACACGGGGCACTTGCCGGATTTTTGACAGAGGCGGGTGTGGATGTGCTGATCTGTGGCGGAATCGGCGGCGGTGCGCAAAGTGCACTTGCAACTGCCGGCATAAAGCTGTATGGCGGGGTGTCCGGTGCGGCAGATGAAGCGGTAGAAGCTTATCTTGCAGGAAAATTAGATTACAATCCCGATGTGAGATGTTCTCATCATGAGCATGAACATTCCTGTGGGGAACATAAGTGTGGCGAAGACAAGCATGGATGTGCCGGTAACGAAAGGCTGTCATAAAAACACGGGACGGGAGAAACAATGATAAACAGAGAAGATATGCTGGAACTGACGCGCAGAATGACTCCCAGCCGCACTTCCTTTACACGTGTGGCAGGTGGCTACATGGAGCCGGACGGAGAGATCGATGAGAGTTTTAATGTGAACTTTCTCAATCTGTCTGAGGCGGAAAAGGAGAAAAATCTGGCGATTGCCAAGGCGGTTCCGTTTGCAGCAACCAATGTAAACCTGCGCAGCTACGCGTTCGGGGATGGCGCAGAACAGAGGAAAATGCGCCAGCTGTTGTACGGAATGCGTGAGTGCGGACTGAAAAACGATGCGCTGCTGTACACGTTTTATGAGCTCGTGGGTGCCCGGTACCGTAGCAGGGAGCCGTATGCGATTCTGGTCTTTCACGACCGCTATGATGTGCCGGTAAAGGCATCGGACAAGGAGCGGCAGGGGGAGTCGGAGGAGGTATATGAATATCTGATCGGTGCAGTCGCTCCGTTGGTGGGAGAGTACGAGCCGGGGCGGCCGGTCTGCGGGTTTTTATATCCGGCATTTGCCGACAGGAGCACAGACGATACGCATGTTGCGATCTTTCAGGCGGATCCGGAACACAAAATCCCGGTGTTTGAAGAACTGTTTCTCACACGGTAGCCGAGGAAGATTGTGCCGGAAAAGGTACAAAAATGGCGGGATTTGCGACAGCAGAAACCGCGCAGGAATATTGGAAGGAATATAGAAAACATCCCGTTTCGGGATGTTTTTTTTGTGAGTTTGAGCAGTTCTATTTTAACACATCAAAGCATTCCTCGGAATTATTGGATACGACAGAACACGCTTTTGCCGCATTTCTGGGAAAATGTAAAGAAAATTTTTCCAGAATTTTGTGAATGGGAAATTTGACTTTTGGGAAGAATCTAGTATGATGAAACAACGAGTGCGAGAGCAGCTCACAGAGTATCATTCTTGAGGAAAGGAGCAAAATGAACAGAAAAATATTGGACGTGACAATGCTGTGCACTTTATGCATTTGTCTCATGGTTGCGGCCAACATTGAGGAGAAGAACACGATACAGGAGAGCAGAGAAGAGATCAGCAGCGCGTATGTAATTTCTGCGGCAGACGGAACAGAGGTTCCGGTTGCGGGTGTGTGCCGTGTTTTATCCGGATATTCATTTACGACAGAATCAGATGAAGCGACAGGAATCACAAAGAACCCCAGAACAATGGTAGCAAGCACGGCGCCGTCCGATGCGGCAGAAGAAGTACAGGCACCCACGGAGGACGCAGAGACACCGGAAGCCAAAGTACAGGCAGCATCGGAGGAAGCAGAGGCGCCGGAGGCGGCAGAGAGCAAGCCTGCGACGGTAGAGACGACGGCCGGTGCAGAGAACCGCTGGAATATCACATTGACGAAGGAGGAGATAGATTTGTTGGCAAAAATCGTCTGGCTGGAATCGCAGGGCGAACCGACAGAAGGGCAGGAAGCCGTGGTCGAGGTAGTTTTTAACCGGATGGCTTCCGAAAAATATCCAGATACCTTGTATGACGTGCTCAGTCAGGGAAACCCGACGCAGTTCTGTTCCTGGAAGAACAGAGAGCGGGCGAACCCCACGGAGAAGGAATACACTTCGATTCATGAGGTATTGAATGGAAATACACATATATTAAGAAATGATACGTTATATTTTTCTACGGAACCGTTGACGCCGAGACTGGACCGAAAGATCGGCGGACACAGCTTTTGTTATTAGTAAGGAAGTTTGGGTTAAACCGGAAGGAAAATACGAAGGGAACCCGCAGGGACGAAAGAACCTGCGGGTTCCTTTTGCGTTGTGGGACAAAGCGGCAGACCGGACAGAAGAAAGCGAAAAATGGAAAGAGTTCCCTGTAGATTCCATGAGGTTCCTTTGTTACAATACGGTTGTCACGGAAATGAAATATTTTTGTAACAAATAAGTAACAATATGGAAGCATATGGAATAAATCTGGAGGATTCTACATAATGAAGAAAAGAATGACAATACTGGCGCTTCTGCTGGCGGGAACCGTCACACTGGGAAGCTATGGAATGGTGCAGGCAGGACAGGAAAAACGGGAGGTGCCGGTGGCGGGCGTGACACAGACGCTGGCACAGGTGCTTAAGGAAGCCCAAGGAGTGCAGGCGCAGACGGTGGATGCCGTGGAGGAACTGCAAAGTAACACGGCTGTGGCGCGGATGATGGAACCGGAGATGGTGGCAGAGGAAGCGTGGGAGACGGCGGAGTTTGCGGAAAATGAACTTCCGCAGACCGCGTCGGAGTTTGCGGATATTGCAGTGGCGCAGGTGAATCACTATGTCAACGTGCGGCAGGAACCGGATACGGAGAGTGAAATCCTTGGAAAACTTTACGACAAATCCGCAGCCACTGTGCTGGAGACGACGGAGGACGGGTGGTACCGGATTATGTCCGGAAGTGTGAACGGATATGTCAAGGCGGAATATGTGGTTGTGGGGGATGAGGAGCTTGCCAGAAGTGTGGGAACGCGCCTGGCGACCGTCACAACGACGACCCTGTTCGTGCGGACGGAGCCGACAACCGAGGCGAAGGTGCTTACCATGCTGCCGGACGGCGATGACGTTGTGGTAACCGACGAGTCGACGGAAGGCTGGGCGAAGGTGTCCACCGCGGACGGTGACGGTTATGTGGCACTGGATTATGTGACGCTGTCCACAGAGTACATTCATGCAGAGTCAAAAGCGGAGGAAGAGGCGCGGCTTGCCAGAGAGGAAGCAGAACGGCAGGCGGCAGCCCGTGCGGCGGAGGAAGCGCGCAAAGCCAGAGAGGTGGAGGCGGCACGTGCGGCAGCAGAACAGGAAGCAGCCCGCAAAGCGGCAGAAAAACAGGAGGTGAAAAAATCCGGCGCGGGAAGCAGTGCGGCAGCAGGCGGCAGCAGCACGGGAAGCGGCTCCGGCAGCAGTGCTGGGCAAAGTGCGCAGACGGCTTCCTCCAACGGTCAGGCGGTGGTCGATTACGCGAGACAGTTTCTGGGAAACCCTTATGTATACGGCGGCAACAGCCTGACAAACGGAACCGATTGCTCCGGATTTGTCAAGGGCGTGTATGCGGCATTTGGAATCAATCTGCCGCGCACATCGTCGGAACAGCGGAGTGTGGGATATGCCGTCAGCCTGTCGGAAATCCAGCCGGGCGACATTGTCTGCTATAGCGGCCACGTCGGCATCTATGCGGGCAACAACACACTGATTCATGCGAGCAATGAAAAGACAGGCATTACGCTGACTTCTCCGGTAACCTACCGCAGCGTGCTGGCGGTGCGGAGAATTTTCTAATCCATCCGGGAGGGCTGCTGTCTCTTAAATATTCCGGTTCCTTGAAATATGACTGGCGGAGAGAACGCCGAAGTGGTATATATAAGAAAAGGGAGGAAGAGAAGGATGCGGATTGGTGGAATAGAAGCGGGCGGCACCAAGATGGTGTGCGCGATCGGGGAAGTGCAGACAGACAAAGGACAGCCGGGAGAAAGTCAGGTCACAATCACAGAGCGTGTGACGATTCCCACAGAGAAGCCCAAGATTACCCTGCCGCGCATGGCTGCGTTTTTTGAGGGAAAAGGAATCTCGTCACTCGGAATCGGGTGTTTCGGACCGGTGGATCTGCACCGTGCGTCCCCGACCTATGGATATATCACCAGCACGCCGAAGCTGGAATGGCAGAACGTCGATATGGTGGGAATTTTTTCACGGGCGCTCGGCGTCCCGGTTGGATTTGATACGGACGTGAATGCGGCGGTGCTTGGCGAAGTTACCTGGGGAGCCGCAAAAGACTGCGACACGGCAATCTATATTACCGTCGGCACCGGCGTTGGCGTGGGCGTCTACTGTAACGGGGCGCTCATGCACGGGCTGGTGCACCCGGAGGCAGGACATCTTCTTCTGCAGCGTCACCCGAAAGACACCTACGCCGGAAAATGCCCGTACCATGCCAACTGTCTGGAAGGGCTTGCAAGCGGTCCGGCGGTGGAGGCGCGTTGGGGCAGACCGGCAAAGGAACTGGCGGACCGGGAGGATGTCTGGGAGATGGAGGCGTTCTATCTCGCGGAGGCGGTTGCAAATTATGTTTTGACGTATTCTCCGCAGAAGATTGTGCTGTGGGGCGGAATTATGCACCAGAGCCAGCTCTTTTCGATGGTGCGCGTAAAAGTGCAGGAACTGCTGGGCGGGTATATTTCTAATGAGAAAATCTTAAAGGAGATCGATACCTATCTTGTACCGCCGGCACTCGGAGAAAATCCGGGTATTATGGGAGCGTTTGCGCTCGGTATGCGGGAGGCAGAGTACCGGAAGCCTAAGGAAGCGTAGGGGCGCCGGAGAACAAGACCGCGGAATCGGCGGGAGTGAAAACAGAATTTAGAAGAACAGAAAACGGGAGCGCTATGCCGGAGATTTTTCCTGACACAGCGCTCCCGTGTGATTTTGTAAAAAAGACTGGGTCTTAGTTATCGCCCTCGTCATCTGATGACATGGAGTATACCTGACGTTTTCTTGCCATCTCATCATTCTCGAGATATTCGTCGTAGGTGGATACCTTGTCGACAAAGGTGCCGTCCGGCAGGAACTCGATGATACGGTTCGCTGTAGTCTGGACAACCTGATGGTCACGGGAGGCAAAAAGAATAACGCCCGGGAACTTGATGAGTCCGTTGTTTAATGCGGTGATGGACTCCATATCCAGATGGTCGGTCGGCTCATCTAAGATCAGCACGTTGCTTCCCATAATCATCATGCGGGAGAGCAGGACACGTACTTTTTCTCCACCGGAGAGAACGCGCATCTTCTTGGTACCGTCATCTCCGGCGAACAGCATACGTCCGAGGAAACCGCGGACATAGGTTGCATCCTTGATCTCGGAGAACTGTGTCAGCCAGTCAACGATCAGAAGATCGGTATCAAAGATCTCGGTGTTATCCTTCGGGAAGTAGGACTGGCTGGTCGTCACGCCCCACTTGTAGGTGCCGGAATCCGGCTCCATCTCACCGGCAAGAATCTTAAAGAGCGTTGTCTTTGCCAGCTCGTTGCTTCCGACAAACGCGATCTTGTCGTCGTGTCCGACGATAAAGGAGACATTGTCGAGCACCTTGACGCCGTCGATGGTCTTGGTAATGCCTTCGACGGTCAGAACTTCATTGCCGATCTCACGGTTCGGACGGAAGTCGATATACGGGTATTTACGGCTGGACGGACGGATCTCGTCGAGCTGAATCTTTTCCAGGGCACGCTTTCTGGAAGTCGCCTGCTTGGATTTGGAAGCATTCGCGGAGAAACGGGAGATGAATTCCTGCAGCTCCTTGATCTTCTCCTCTTTTTTCTTGTTGGCTTCCTTCATCTGCTTTACGAGAAGCTGGCTGGACTCATACCAGAAATCATAGTTGCCGGCGTAGAGCTGGATCTTTCCGTAGTCGATATCTGCAATGTTTGTGCAGACTTTGTTTAAGAAGTAGCGGTCGTGGGAAACAACGATGACCGTGTTCTCAAAGTTGATTAAGAATTCTTCTAACCAGCTGATCGCATCGAGATCCAGATGGTTGGTCGGCTCATCCAAAAGAAGAATGTCCGGGTTGCCGAAGAGCGCCTGTGCAAGGAGAACCTTGACCTTTAAGGCACTTGGCATATCCGCCATGAGCGTGTAGTGATCCTCCGTCGGGATGCCAAGACCGTTTAACATGGTGGCTGCATCGGACTCGGCATTCCAGCCGTCCATATCTGCGAATTCTGCTTCAAGTTCACTGGCGCGGATACCGTCCTCGTCCGTGAAATCCTCTTTCATGTAGATCGCGTCTTTTTCTTTCATGATATCGTAGAGACGCTTGTTGCCCATGATAACGGTATCGAGTACCGTGTACTCGTCATATTTAAAATGATCCTGCTGCAAAAAGGAAAGACGCTGACCCGGCGTGATGATAACTTCTCCGCTCGTCGGTTCAAGCTGGCCGGACAGAATCTTGAGGAACGTAGATTTTCCGGCGCCGTTTGCACCGATCAGACCGTAGCAGCAGCCCTCTGTGAATTTGATGTTGACATCTTCAAAGAGAGCTTTTTTTCCGATTCGTAAAGTGATGTTGCTTGTACTGATCATATTTATGTTCTCCTAACTTTTCTTGTAAATCACCTGCTTTTATTGCACCAATTCGTATCATACTAAAAAATACGGAGAAATGCAACCGGAACTTCTTATTAAAAAGGGCTTTCACGCTGTGACAAATTGTTTGGATTTCGTTAAAAATTTGATATAATGTACGGGAAGGCAATCGGAGTTATCTTAAGTATGACAGAGGAAATTGCATCCTAGGAGATTGATTTTATGGAGTATGGGGATACGCAAATAAATACAATAGACATGGAGCGGGGGCAGAGAAAAGATCTGATCGGCGAGATGCCGGTCGGAATAGCGGTAGTCCGCGGCGGGAATGAGCTGTATATTGAGATGGTGAACCGGGAATTTTTGCATGCAGAGGGGTATGACAGGGAGGAACTGACCGGAAATACGCCGTTTGTGGAGTATTTGTACCGGGACGATACCGGTGTGTTCGAGGATGCCATCGAAGTGTGCCGGGAACTAAGAACCACGGAGGAGATTGAACTGCGCATCCGCACGAAGAGCGGCGGCGTCTGCTGGGAACTGATGCGGTGCAGACTGTATTATTACCGGGACGCGGTACCTTACTATATCCTGGTAAGCTGGAACATAGACAAGCGGAAGAATCTGGAGGAAGAACTGCGCCTGATGGAGGAGCAGTACAGCATGTTAGAAGAGGTCACCGATGAATTCCCGCTAGAGTACGACGTTGCACAGCGGCGTTTCAGGGTGCCGCGCAAATATCGCGGGAACGGGCAGCCGGGAACGGCAGGGCGCAGATATATGGATTATGAGGAGATGCTCGCGGATATCTGCGAGGAGGATCGTGCCGCGTATGCCAGGGTGCTGGAGGCAGCCAGCAGGGATGTGCAGACAGGAAGTATTGATTACCGGATGAATGTGGCGGTTCCCGGGGAGGAACCTGTATATGTGTGGTACCGGACGATTTACCGGAGCATTGTCGGGGACAACGGACAGATTATCCGCATCATCGGACGCAGCTACGATGTCAGCTCCGACCGCAGGATTCAGGAGGAACTGTCGGAGGAGGCGAAGCGCGACCCGCTGACAAGGCTTTATAATAAGGTGGCGGCATCCGGAGAGGTAGAACGGATTTTAAAAAGTGAGCCGGAAAAACAGCATGTGCTGTTCCTGATCGATATTGATAATTTTAAGCGGATCAACGATACATTCGGGCATACCGTCGGAGATACGGTAATTACTGATATTGCCGGTGTGATGCAAAGCCAGTTTCAGGAGACAGATGTCACCGCAAGAGTCGGAGGAGATGAATTTCTGGCGCTGATGCGGGATGCGACGCCGGAGGAGGCAGAAGCGTGCGCCGCGGCGCTGGGCCGGGAAGCCAGAAAAAAGCTGATCGGCGATGATGCCATCGTTGAGGTGACGCTCAGCATCGGCATGGCAGTATACGGCGAAGATGGAAGAGATTATGAGACCCTGTTTGCGATGGCTGACCGGGCGATGTATGCCACGAAGCGGGAAGGAAAAGACCACTATTCGTTTGCGGGCAAAAAGCAGCAAGAGGGAGCAGAGCGGGAGCGCAGGCGCGACAGGATCGAATATGCTCCGGAAAGCGGGCAGAAGGTGGATAAAGAGTTCCTGAATTTTGCGTTCAGCCTTCTCTCGCATGCGAAAGATATCAACGGATCATTAAACGTATTGATCGAACAGATTGGGAAAAAATACGGGCTGGGCTTTGCCATGGTGTTTGAGTACCGGGAAGAACAGCAGGAAATGGTGCTGATGAATTACTGGAACCGGGATGGCAGCCGGGTGGAACAACAGGTTTTCCCACAATCGGTTACAGTGTTCCGGGAGGCGGAAATCGGGCGTTTTGTCTCGACGCCAACGGAAGATATATTAACGGAGGTTCCCCAGTTGGGGGCGGAGAAATATCATGGAACTTCCATCAAAAACTGTGGAAATGTAAAGTTTGAATTTTCCGGTAACAGAAGTGGCTGCCTGTGTGTGGGAAGCAGCAGTGCAGAGGGATTTTCCAAAGAGGAAGCAGGGATGCTCAGTGAACTCGCGCGGGTGGTTGCTGTATTTGTCTCCCTTCGCAGCAGGCAGAGCGATGACCAGGCAGAGATACGGCATCTGCAGAATCAGGATATGCTGACGGAACTGTATAATCTGGACACATTCCGCAGGCTGATCCGGAAAAAATTAAAGAGCGGTGGGCTTGCGCAGGATGAGAATATGGTGTACGCGCTGGTAAATCTGGACGTGAACAACTTTGCCTATGTAAATGAAAATTATGGACAGGAGGCCGGCGACAGTATTCTGCAGGAGCTTGCAGCGTTAATCCGCAGCGAGTCCCATGTCGTGGAGGCCTGTAGAATGTATTCGGATTATTTCATTGAGCTGGTCAGAGGAACGGACAAAAAGAACATTCTGGGGCTTGTGGAGAGAGAGGATCAGATGTTTGGCGAACAGTTAAAGATCCGCTATCCGGCGGGAGCCATGCAGCTTTCGGCTGGAATCTGCTTTATCGATGACGGGGAAGAGACGTTTGAGAAGATACTGGAGGGAGCCAATCTGGCACGAAAGCTTGCCAAGGAGCAGAATGCGGGAGCGGTCGTTTACCGGGAGGATATGAGGAAAAAACGCGATGAGGGAATCCGGATTACCGGAAGGTTTTACGCGGCACTGCAGCGGGGCGAGTTCGAGGTATATTTACAGCCGAAGTTCCTGCTCCGTGAGGAGCGGGTCTACGGCGCCGAGGCGCTCGCGCGCTGGCGGCTGGAATCCGGGGAGGTCCTGTCTCCAGCACGGTTTATTCCTGCCCTGGAAAATATAGGCTATATCGTGGATCTGGATTTTTATATTCTGGAACAGCTGCTTCGGGCGATGCGCCGCTGGAGGGATTCCGGAAGAGAATTGTTTACAATCTCCACCAATTTTTCCAGGAAAAATTTTGAGAACGGCGGCGATGATTTTATCGAGCGCCTGCAGAATACCCTGCAGCGGTACGGGATTGATCCGTGCTACATAGAGATCGAGGTGACGGAGAGTGTGATTGTGGAGAAGTTAGACAGCTTAAAGGCGTGTCTTACCAGACTTGGCAAACTCGGCTACCGCATCGCCATCGATGATTTCGGAACCGGCTACTCGTCGCTGAGCGTGCTGTTGGAAATCCCGGCGAATGTAGTGAAGATCGACAAGAGCTTTACCGACAAAATCCACCAGAACGGACAGAGTGCTTTTGTCTATCAGATGGGGCAGTTCATCCAGTCGGCAAAGGAGGAGGTGATTTTTGAGGGAATTGAGGAGGAGCAGCAGCGGACGTTTTTGATGGAGTGCGGTTTTAACTACGGTCAGGGCTATTATTTTGACCGCCCGCTGCCCCTGGAGGAGTTTGAAAAAAAGTATATCTGACCGGGGACAAACAGAACATGACAAAAGTAGATTGCACACGTTTTCGTACAGTCTGAAACCTTTACAATCGACAAATTAAATGCTAAAATTAGTCTTAAGTCGGAATATGACACTCTATTTTAATTTAAGGAGGAATAATAATGTCCAGAGCAAAACAGTCAATGGACGGTAATACAGCGGCAGCTCACGTAGCTTATGCGTTTACAGATGTTGCAGCTATTTACCCAATTACACCTTCCAGCCCGATGGCAGATACCGTAGATCAGTGGTCTGCAGCAGGACAGGAGAATATTTTTGGCAATCAGGTCAAAGTCGTAGAGATGGAGTCTGAGGCAGGTGCAGCAGGTGCCGTACACGGTTCCCTTGCAGCAGGTGCGCTGACCACAACCTTTACAGCATCTCAGGGTCTGTTACTTATGATCCCGAACATGTACAAAATCGCAGGCGAGCAGCTTCCTTGTGTATTCGACGTATCCGCGCGTACCGTAGCTACCCAGTCTTTAAATATTTTTGGTGATCACAGCGATGTTTACGCCTGTCGTCAGACCGGTTTCGCTATGCTGTGCGAGACCAACCCGCAGGAAGTTATGGACTTAAGCCCGGTAGCTCATCTTGCTACAATCGAGGGTAAGGTTCCGTTCATCAACTTCTTCGACGGATTCCGTACTTCCCATGAGATCCAGAAGATCGAGAAGTGGGATTATGCAGATCTCAAAGAGATGTGCAACATGGATGCAGTTGCAGAGTTCCGTGCACATGCACTGAATCCGGAGCATCCGGCTATGCGTGGTTCCCACGAGAACGGAGATGTTTTCTTCCAGCATCGTGAGGCTTGCAACACAGCTTACAATGAACTCCCGGCAATCGTTGAGAAGTACATGAAGAAAGTCAACGAGAAGCTTGGCACAAACTATGATCTGTTCAACTACTACGGAGCACCGGACGCAGAGCGCGTTATCGTAGCTATGGGTTCCATCAACGACGTAGCGGAAGAGGTAATCGACTACTTAACCGCTAAGGGTGAGAAGGTCGGACTTGTAAAGGTTCGTCTGTATCGTCCGTGGGTATCAGAGGCATTTTTAAAGGCTCTTCCTAAGACAGCTAAGAAGGTTGCTGTTCTTGACAGAACAAAGGAGCCGGGCGCACTTGGTGATCCGTTATACCTTGATGTTGCAACCACACTCCGTGAGGCTGGTCTCGACACTGTTGTCCTGACAGGCGGACGTTACGGATTAGGTTCCAAGGATACACCTCCTTCAAGTGTATTCGCTGTATACAAAGAGCTGGAGAAAGATGCTCCGAAGGCTCGTTTCACAATCGGTATCGTAGATGATGTTACGAACTTAAGCTTACCAGAGGTTAAGCCGGCTCCGATCACATCTGCAGAAGGTACTGTAGAGTGTAAGTTCTGGGGTCTCGGCGGTGATGGTACTGTTGGTGCGAACAAGAACTCCACCAAGATCATCGGTGACCACACAGACAAGTACATCCAGGCATACTTCCAGTATGACTCCAAGAAGACCGGTGGTGTTACCATTTCCCACTTAAGATTCGGTGACAAGCCAATCAGAAGCCCGTACTACATCAACCAGGCAGACTTCG
>ENA-UEYI01002620-UEYI01002620.1-human-gut-metagenome-genome-assembly--contig:-NODE-2620-length-12130-cov-7.697420_pt1 | contig 12130 bp, 8 predicted proteins | sample MGYA00242900_ERZ507916 | MGnify/ENA primary metagenome ERZ507916 (study PRJEB26167, sample SAMN06115521) | human gut metagenome | host: Homo sapiens | place: China:Chongqing | collected 2015-09-02...
TGTCAATATAACCGGTGGCGCCGGGCACTTCTGCCACTTCCATACCGGCGCAGTTGGCAATGCCCTTGAGCAGGTCTACGGCAGAGACCATACCGCCCTTGATGCCGTACAGCGCCTCAAAGGGCCGGAGCGCCGGGCGCTTGCCCTCGCCCCACAGCCAAATGCAGTTGGCCGGGCGACGACCGGCAGCCACGCGGGCTTTGTTCACCGGGTGGTCCTTTAGCAGATCAAAGGACTTTTCCATCATCTCCAGCAGAGGGCGCGCCGTCTCTGCGGTGGAGAGATGGGGGCCGATTACCTTGCCGGTAATGTCATGGGGTGGGGTCATATTGCCCAGCTCTGTGGTGCCGCCGTGCCAGATCAAACAGGGGCGGTAAGATACGCCGGTGTAAAAATCATATTCTCCGCCGCCAAAGGCTGCCTGCACCGCTTCTATCAGCTGGCGAGCCTCCTCAGTGGAAATATCGTCGGCGCAGTAGTCCTCGATCACCTTGTCGGCAAAGGGCTCACCCTTGTCGCTGAGGGTCACCAGGTTGGTGCGCAGGGACACATCGCTGTCTTTCATATCAATGCCGATGGAGGCGGCCTCCAGCGGGCTGCGCCCGGTGTAAAATCGGTGGGGGTCAAAACCCAGCACGCTCATATTGGCCACATCGGAGCCGGGCTTCAGTCCCGGCGCTACGGTGCGCACCAGCCCTACCTCCGCCTTGGCGGCCAGGGCGTCGATATGGGGCTTCTTTGCCACCATCATGGGGGTTTTGCCGCCCAGGGCGGGCACTGGGTAGTCTGCCATGCCATCGCACAGCACTACAACATATTTCATACGGATCCTCCTGAAAAGCCTATGCCGCCTGCGAGAGCAGACGGCGGCTGAAATTGCGCTTATTTGAAGTATTTAACGCCGGACTCAAAGATCTGCATATCCTTGTTAAAGGGTACATTTTTGTATAGATTTTCGCCCTTGCGTTCGCAGTGACCCATCTTGCCCAGCACGCGGCCGTCCGGGGAAGTAATGCCTTCCACCGCCCATACGGAGCCGTTGGGGTTAAAGGGCGAACGCATGGTGACGGCGCCGTCGTTATCGACGTACTGCGTGGCGATCTGCCCGTTCGCGGCGAGTTTTTCGAACTCCTCGGGGCTGCAAACGAACTTGCCCTCGCCGTGGCTGACGGGAACGGCGAACGTGTCGCCGGGCTTGAAGCCCGCGAGCCAGGGCGACTTGTCGGTCGCGACGCGCACGTTCACGATCGTCGAAACGTGGCGGGCGATATTATTGAACGTCAGCGTGGGGCTGGACTTGTCGCGCGCGGAAACGTGTCCGTCGGGCAGCAACCCCAGCTTTATAAGCGCCTGAAAACCGTTGCAGATGCCGATCGCGAGTCCGTCGCGGCGATAAAGAAGGTTTTCGATCGCTTCGGTGAGCGCGGGGCTAAGGAAAGTATTGACGATAAACTTGCCGCTGCCGTCCGGCTCGTCGCCGCCCGAGAACCCGCCGGGGAACGCGACTATCTGCGCCGCGTCGATGCGTTTTTTCATTTCGGCGACGGAGTACTCGATGTCCGCGGGCGTGAGGTTTTTCATAACGAAAATATCCGCGACCGCGCCCTCGCGCTCGAACGCGCGCGCCATATCGTACTCGCAGTTCGTGCCGGGAAAAACGGGTATAAACACTCTGGGCTTCGCGATCGTCGTTTTCGCCTTGTACGCTATACCGGAAGCGTACGAAACGGCTTGCGCTTCGCCGTCCGCTTTCGCAGTCGTTGGATAAACGCCCTCGAGCCGCGAAGTGTACGCCGCGATAAGGTCGTCGGTCGCGGTTCCGCAATTGCCTATCAGCACCCGAGGATGCCCCTTGACTTCGCCCACGCACTTGGCGTACTTACTTAGGTCGAGCGGCGACAACGCGACGATATTGCCGTAAAGCGGGCAGAACATATCGTCCGACGGCGTAATTACCGCGCCGTAATTACTGCCCATAACCGACTTCGCGATCGCCGTAGCGTAACCGCCCTCTTCGACCACCGCGGTGCGCAGTATCTTTTTGTCATTGATAAGTTCGTGAATCTCGTCAAAAATTTTGCACGTTTTTTCGAAGTCCGGATAACCGAACTCGTCGCGCGGGATTTCGAAAAGCCAGAGTTTACCGTCGTGATCGAACACGTTCGAAACGATCGTGCGGTCGTCGGTTATGCCCATGGCGAACGAAATCAGCGTGGGCGGCACGTCGATATTTTCAAAAGTTCCGCTCATACTGTCCTTGCCGCCGATCGCCGCGGTCTTAAGCCCGAGTTGCGCCTCGAGCGCGCCGAGAAGCGCCCCGAGCGGCTCGCCCCAACGCGAGCGCACGTTGCCGAGTCGCTTGAAAAATTCTTGCAGAGAAAGCCTGATCTCGTCGCGTTTTACGCCCGCGGACACGAGTTTCGCGACCGAAGCGAGCACGGAATATATCGCGCCCGTGAACGGAGAGTGTTTCATAAGCCGCGGATAGCACGCGAACGCCGAAGCCGTCACCGTGTGCGTAAAGCCGTTTACCGGGGGCTTTGCCGCCATTACGGTCGATGGCGTGAGTTGGTTTACGCCGCCGAACGGCATAAACACGCTTGCCGCGCCGATACTGCCGTCGAAAGTTTCGCCCATACCCTTTTGCGAGCAAACGTCGAGCCGATTAAGTTCCGCTTTGAGCGCGCCGATATAATCGCCCTCGTCTACGAACGGTTTAGCGAACTCGTCGCACTTGCGGTCGAAATAATTGTCGCTCCAGTCGCGCAGATTGACTATCATCGACTGGCGCACGCCGTTGGTGTCCAGAAATTCGCGGTCGATGTCGACGATGACTTCGTCGCCGTAGTACATCGTGAGCCGCTTGTCCTGCTTGACGACCGCCGCGACCACGGCTTTGAGGTTCTCTTTCGCCGCGAGTTCGATAAACTTGTCCGCGTTCTCGGGTTCTACCATGACCGCCATACGCTCCTGGCTCTCGGAAATCGCAAGTTCGGTGGCGGTAAGCCCGTCATACTTCTTGTTCACGCGGTCAAGATAAACGTCCAGACCGTCGCTGAGTTCACCGATAGCGACCGAAATGCCGCCCGCGCCGAAGTCGTTGCACTTTATAATGAGTTTCGACGCTTCGGGATTGCGGAAAAGCCGCTGAAGTTTGCGCTCCTCCGGCGGATTGCCTTTCTGCACTTCCGCGCCGCAGGTTTCCACGGATTTTGCCGTATGCGACTTGCTGCTGCCGGTCGCGCCGCCGCAACCGTCGCGTCCCGTGTCGCCGCCGACGAGCAGTATCACGTCGCCGGGCTTCGGCTTTTTGCGCACTACGTTAGCAACGGGCGCGCCGCCGATAACGTAGCCGGTTTCCAGTCTTTTGGCTTTGTAACCCTCGTCGAACATCTCGTAAACGCCGCCGGTAGCCAGCCCTATCTGATTGCCGTAGGACGAAAAGCCCGCGAGCGCCGTTTTGGAAATCACGCGCTGAGGGAGTTTGCCGGGGAGCGTTTTGTCGAAGTCCTCGGTAATATCCGCCGCTCCCGTCACGCGCATCGCCTGATACACGTAAGTTCTGCCCGACAGCGGATCGCGGATAGCGCCGCCGAGGCAGGTCGCCGCGCCGCCGAACGGCTCGATCTCCGTGGGATGATTGTGCGTTTCGTTCTTGAACATTATGAGCCAGCGCTCGGGCTTGTTGTCGACGAATATCACGACTTTCACCGAGCAAGCGTTGATCTCGTCGGACAAGTCGAGGTTATCGAGGTACCCTTCTTTTTTCAGCACTTTCGCCGCGATCGTCGCCACGTCCATAAGGCAGACGTACTTGTCGTCGCGCCCCTCGTAGAGTTTGCCGAAAAGCCCGAAGTATTCGTCGAGCGCCGCCTGAATGTGCGGGTTGAAAGAATGTACCTTTATATTGCAAAGCTGCGTTAAAAACGTGGTGTGGCGGCAATGATCCGACCAGTAAGTATCGATGACTTTGACTTCGGTAAGCGTGGGATTCCGCCGCTCCGTTTTGAAATAATCGCGAACGTATTTAAGATCCGCGAACGTCATCGCAAACCCGAAGCCGTCGTAAAATTCCTTAAGTTTTTCGTCGGTCAACCCGATAAAATCGAGTTCGACGCGCATTTTCGTCTTTTCGGCGGGTTTGCGGGCGAGAGTCGCGGGCAAGTCCATACTGCCCTCTTTACTGTCGACGGGGTTTATAAGGTACTTCTTTATCTTTTCGAAATCGTCGTCCGCTACTCCCTTAAAAGCGTAGACGGTGGCGCACTTGACTATCGGGCGCACGCCGCCGGTCAGAAACTGTACGCACTGCGCCGCCGAGTCCGCGCGCTGATCGTACTGACCGTCGAGATACTCGGTAACAAGCACTTTGTCCGTGCCGAAATCGGGGGTTTCGTACGTTTCGTCCACCATCGGCTCCGAGAACACCGAGGCTGCCGCGCGGTCGAAATCGGCTTTTTCTACGCCCTCGACGTCGTAGCGGATAAGCTTTCTCACGCCGGCGATCTTAACGCCCAGAAGCGACGTAAGTTCGCCCTTGAGTTTGTCCGTACCCGCGTAACGCGCTTGTTTTTCTGCATAAATACGATAGACCATCGTTCTTTCTCCTTAAACTCTTCCTATATCCGAGCGGTAACGCGCACCCTCGAACTTTATCTTGCCGATCTCGCGGTAAACGATCTCCCGCGCTTTTTCGATGTTATCCGCGACAGCCGTCACGTCGAACACTCTGCCGCCGTTCGTGACGAGCGCGCCGTCCTTTATCGCCGTACCCGCGTGGTAAAGCGTTACGCCGCGAAGGTTGCCGATAGTTATCGGATAGCCCTTGACGACGTTTTCGGGGTACCCGCCGCTAGCCACGACCACGGTAAACCCGGTCTTATCCAGCCACTCGACCTCGGTTTTGTCGAGCGTACCGTCTATGCACGCGTCCACGATATCGACGAGATCGGTTTTTAAGAGCGGCAGTACCGCTTCCGCTTCGGGGTCGCCGAAACGCGAGTTGTACTCGATTACTTTCACGCCCTTGGCGGTCATCATCAGCCCGAAATAAATAACGCCTTTATACGTAATTCCGTCGGCATTAAGCCCCTCGATCGTGGGGATAAAGATATTCTTTTCCGCTTCTAAGAACAGTTCGGGCGTAAAGTACGGCGAGGGCGCGAACGCTCCCATGCCGCCGGTATTCAACCCCTCGTCGCCGTCGTAAGCGCGCTTGTGGTCCTGCGAGGACGGCATACACCTGACGGTTTTGCCGTCGGTGAATGCAAGTACCGTGACTTCTCTGCCCGTCAGAAACTCTTCGACGACGACGGTGTTGCCACTGTCGCCGAACGCTCGGTCGAGCATCAGTTTTTTCAAGCCGTCTTCCGCTTCCTCTATCGACTTACAGATAAGCACGCCCTTGCCGAGCGCAAGTCCGTCGGCTTTCAGCACCAGAGGATATTCGGCGGCTTTGATATACTTACGCGCGGCTTCGTAGTCCGAAAAGCACTCGTAAGCGGCAGTCGGTATGCCGTGACGGCGCATAAAGTCTTTCGAATACGCCTTGCTGCCCTCCAGCCTTGCCGCCGATTTTTGAGGTCCGAACGCGCGAACGCCGATTTTATTCAATTCGTCCACGAGTCCTAAACTCAAGGGATCGTCGGGCGCGACGAAAACGAGGTCGATATTATGTTCCTTTACCGCCGCTTTCACCCGCTCGAAGTCCGTGGGCTTTCCGGGCAAACAAATCGCGTCGCCCGCTATGCCCGCGTTGCCCGGCAGACAGTAAAGCTCGCCCGTGCGCTTGCTTTCTTTCAGTTTTTTGACGATAGCGTGCTCTCTCCCGCCGCCGCCTATCACGAGAATGTTCATTGTTTTTCTCCGTTATTTTCGGTCGGTTTTCAGTGCTTGAAGTGGCGTTCGCCGGTAAAGCACATGGCGATGCCGCGCGCGTTGCAAGCCTCTATGCTGTCCTTGTCGCGAATACTGCCGCCCGGCTGAACGATGGCGGTAACGCCCGCTTCCGCAGCCGCTTCCACGCAGTCGGAGAACGGGAAGAACGCGTCGGACGCAAGAGTCGCGCCTACCGTGCTTTCGTTGCTGTGTTCTATCGCCTGCTTCGCCGCCCAGATGCGGTTGGTCTGCCCCACGCCGATGCCCAGCGTGCGTTTGTCTTTGGCGAGAACTATCGCGTTGGACTTGCAATGCTTGACCACTTTCATAGCGAATTTCATCGTTTCTTCTTCCGCGGCGGTCGGCGCTTTTTCGGTCACGACTTCCGCTTTTTCGTAAACGGTGCGATCGGCTTCCTGCACGATCAGCCCGCCGTAAACTTTCTTGAATTCGATAACGCCCGCGGGATTTTTCTTCGCTACGTCCCTAAGTTTCAGCACTCTCAAATTAACTTTCTTTTTCAGCACCTCGAGCGCTTCCTCCGTAAAGTCGGGCGCAATGATTATCTCGAGGAAAATTTTGACCATTTCTTCCGCGGTAGCCTTGTCGACGGTATCGTTAATCGCGACTATGCCGCCGAAAATCGACACCGGGTCGGCGGCGTAAGCGGTCTTGTACGCCTCGAGTACGGTGGGCGCGGAAGCCACTCCGCACGGGTTGGCGTGCTTGACTGCGACGACGGTGGTTTCGTCGAACTCTTTGAGTAGTTCGATCGCGCCGTTCGCATCGTTTATGTTGTTGTACGACAGTTGCTTGCCGTTGAGTTGCTCGGCGTTTATGAGCGAGTTATAAACGGGCAGCGCTTCGCCGTAAACCGCCGCTTTCTGGTGCGGGTTTTCGCCGTAACGCATCTGCTCTTTCTTCTCGTAGGCAAGCGTAAGCTCTGCGGGGAATTCGATCCCCAGTTGCTTTTCGAGGTAGTTCGAGATCAGCGTATCGTACACCGCGGTATGGCGGTAAACCTTGAACATAAGGTACTTGCGGGTTTCGATACTCACGCCGCCGTTCTCCATTTCGGCGAAAACCTTTTCGTAGTCCGCAGGGTCTGCCACGACTACCACGTCCTGATAGTTCTTCGCCGCCGAGCGCAGCATCGTAGGTCCGCCGATGTCGATATTCTCCACCGCTTCGGCAAAGTCCGCGCCGCGCATAATCGTCTGCTTGAACGGATAAAGATTGACGATAACCACGTCTATCGTGTTCACGCCCAGTTTTTCCAGTTGCGCCATATGATCCGGGTTGCTTCTCATGGCGAGCAGCCCTGCGTGAACGTTCGGGTGGAGCGTCTTTACTCTGCCGTCAAGACACTCGGGAAAAACTGTGATTTCGCTGATATTTATAGTCTTTACGCCCGCGTTTTTCAGCGCGGCTTCCGTGCCGCCGGTGGATATGATCTCGTAGCCGAGGTTCTCGAGTCGTTTCGCGACCTCTACCACGCCGGTCTTGTCCGACACGCTTATAAGTGCTCTTTTTTTCATTACGATCGTTTCTCCTTATCCGTTTTTTTGACGATTGATTTGTTTTTTCGATTGTTTTATTCTTTGCAAAGTCTTGCCACGACTTCGGGAAGAAGTTCGTGTTCGACCTCTAAGACGCGTTTTTGCAGCGTTTCGGGAGTGTCGCAGGGCAAAACTTCCACTTTTCTCTGCTCGATGATTTTGCCCGTGTCCGTACCCTCGTCCACGAAATGCACGGTCGCGCCCGACTCGGTTTCGCCGGCGGCGATAACCGCTTCGTGCACGCGCATACCGTAATAGCCCGCGCCGCAGAACTTGGGTATAAGCGACGGGTGAATATTGACGATTTTATCACGGAACGCGGCTACGATGTTCGGCGTAAGCACCGTAAGATATCCCGCGAGTATAATAAGGTCCACTCCCTTTTCTTTCAGCACGGGGATAAGCGCGTCGTACATTTTTTCCGCGCTCTCGTAGTCGGATTTGCGGTAAACCGCCGTTTCGATTCCGTTCTTTTTCGCCCGCTCGATAGCGTAAATATCAGGGCGGGAAGCGACCAAAAGCACGATCTTGCCGTCGATTTTACCACTGTTTACGCCGTCGATCACGCTCTGAAAATCCGTGCCGCCGCCGCTTGCGAAAACGCACAGCCTTTTCATAAAATCACGCCCTTACCGGGAACGACTTCGCCGAGCCTTACGGGATCTTCGCCCAAGATTCCGAGCGCTTCGAGCGCCTTTTCCTCGTCCTCTCCGTTCACCGCAAGTACCATGCCTATGCCCATATTGAACGTGTTGCACATTTTCTCGTACGGAATGTCCGCGCGGCGCTGAATCTCGATAAACAGCGCGGGAAGTTCGTAAGAATCGCGGTCGATCTTCGCCGCCAAGCCCTCGGGCAATATTCTCGGGATATTCTCGATAAAACCGCCGCCCGTAATATGCGCGATACCCTTGACTTTCACCTTCTCGATAAGCGCAAGCACGGTTTTGACGTAAATGCGCGTGGGGGTAAGCAGTACTTCCGCGGGTACGCCGCCGATCGCTTCGCAGTATTCGAAGGTCGCTTTATCGTCCGCGGGAAAAAGTTTTCTTACGAGCGAATAGCCGTTCGAGTGAACGCCCGACGAACGCAAGCCGATCAGTCTGTCGCCCGCCTTGATCTCCGCGCCGTTTATCACTTCGTTGCGCTTTGCGATGCCCACCGAAAAGCCCGCGAGGTCGAATTCGTTCTCGGGATAAAACCCGGGCATTTCCGCGGTTTCGCCGCCTATGAGCGCGCAGCCCGCCCGGCGACAGCCCTCCGCAACGCCTTTCACTATGTCCGCGACTTTTTCGGGAACGAGTTTGCCGAGCGCGATATAGTCGAGAAACATAAGCGGTTTCGCGCCCTGACACACGATGTCGTTGACGCACATAGCTACGCAGTCGATGCCCACGGTATCGTTCTTGCCGGTGGCGAACGCGTACTTGAGTTTGGTACCCACGCCGTCCGTGCCGGCTACCAGCACGTCGCCCGTAGGACTGTCGTCCAGCGCGTAGAACCCGCCGAAACTGCCGAGGTCGCCCACGACGTTCTTGTCGTAGGTCGAGCGGACGTATTCTTTCATCATTTTAACCGCGCTGTAACCCGCTTCCACGTCTACGCCGGCGGTCTTGTAATCGATTGCCATAATTTTCTCCTTTTCCTAAATCTCGAGGACAAATTTGCCGCAGTTGTATTTGTCCGCTTCGATGGGGTAATCGCCGTCGAAGCACGCGGTGCAAAAATCGCTTTTCTTGCCGCCGCAAGCCTTGGTAAGGCACTCCATAGGCAAGTAATGCAGACTGTCCGCACCGATCGCTTTGCAGATCGCTTCTTCGCCTTGGTACCCGCCTATCAGCCGATCTTTCGACTCCATGTCCACGCCGAAAAAGCACGGGAACGCGACTATCGGCGAGGCGATAAGCATATGCACTTCCTTTGCGCCGTTCTCTCTGAGCAGACTGACTATCTTTCTGCTCGTCGTGCCGCGCACGATAGAATCGTCGATCAGTATCAGCCTCTTTCCCTTGATGTTCGAGCGCATGGCGTTGAGCTTGATTTTCACGCTGTTCTCGCGCATGGACTGACTGGGTTGAATGAACGTTCTGCCGATATAGCGGTTTTTGCTGAGCGCGTCTACGTACGGCACACCCGAAACCTCGCTGTAACCTCTCGCCGAAACTATCGCGGAGTCGGGTACGCCCGCTACCGCGTCGGCTTCGATCTTAAAGAGCTCGGCAAGCATTCTGCCGCACTCGTAACGTGCGTCGTACACGTTCACGCCGTCTATTCTGGAGTCGCCGCGGGCGAGGTAAACGTACTCGAATATGCACGAGCGCCGCCCGGCAGAGGGCAAAAACTCGCTCGTCATATCCAGGTTTTCGTCCACGGTCACGATTTCGCCGGGTGTAAGGTCGCGTATCACGGTAGCGCCCAGCGCGTCGAGCGCGCACGTTTCGGAAGCGAACACTATATCGCCGTTCAGCGTGCCGATACACAGCGGTTTAAGCCCCAGCGGGTCGCGCACCGCAACGAGTTTTTCGTCGGCAAGCACGACCAGAGCGTACGCCCCGACGAGTTCCGCGCAAGCGCGCGCCACGCCTTTCGCGATGCCCTCGTCACTATAGAGGTTAATCAGCGCGGCGATGACTTCGCTGTCGATAGAACTCTGGAAAATATGTCCTTCGCGGATAAGTTTGCTCTTTATGACATCGCAGTTGACGATATTGCCGTTGTGCGCCACCGCCATTCTGCCACATCTGCCGTAGAACACGACCGGCTGAGCGTTGACGACGTTGCTCGACCCCGTGGTCGAATAGCGGACGTGTCCGATACCGAAGCGCGAGACGGGGAAAGCGTTTAACTTGTCCTCGTCGAACACCTCGTTGACAAGTCCCATTTTCTTATAGTAGTGGATCTTTCTCGGCTCGTAAGCGACGGCTATGCCCGCGCTCTCCTGGCCGCGGTGCTGGAGCGCGAACAAGCCGAAATAGAGGTCGTGCGCCATTTCGCGGCTATCGCGCGAAGCGATACCGATAATTCCGCACTCCTCTTTTCTCTCGAAGTCGCAAGCGGGTAAAATCAACGAATCAGTCATTCGCCGCTCCCGTAAGTCTTTTCATTACTTCTTTGTACGCGTCCTCTACGCCGCCGAGGTCACGACGGAAACGGTCCTTGTCGAGTTTCTCGTGGGTAACGCTGTCCCAAAGACGGCAAGTGTCGGGACTGATTTCGTCGGCGAGAATGATCTTGCCGTCGTAACGCCCGAACTCAAGTTTGAAGTCGATAAGATCCAGCCCGATCTTCTTGAAAAAGTCCTTTAATATATCGTTGACCTTGAACGCCATTTCACGAATGGTATCGATTTCCTCGCGGGTGGCAAGCCCCATCGCGAGCGCGTAAAAGTCGTTGATCATCGGGTCGCCGAGATCGTCGTTTTTATAACTGAACTCAAAGCCTACGGACTTTAAGGGCGTGCCTTCCTCTACGCCGTAGCGCTTGGAGAACGAACCCGCCGCAACGTTGCGGACGATGACTTCGAGCGGAACGATCTGCACCTTTTTAACGAAAGTATCGGTGGGCGAGACTTCCTCGATGTAGTGCGTGGGAATACCGTGCTTTTCGAGCATTCTGAAAATGAGGTTGGTGCAACGGTTGTTGATTACGCCCTTGCCCGCGATCTGACCTTTTTTCAGTCCATTGAACGCGGTAGCGTCGTCCTTGTAGGACACGAGTACTACCTTCGGGTCGTCGGTCGCAAAAACCTTTTTCGCCTTTCCTTCGTACAGTTGTTCGCGTTTTTCCATTTTATAATTCCTCCGTTAAATTGATATTCGTGTTTAATACTTCTCTCGCGTTTTCCGCGCGGTAAGCCTTGATTTTTTCGGCGAGCGCCTCGTCGGAGATCGCCAGCATCTGCGCCGCGAGCAGTCCCGCGTTAAGTCCGCCGTTGATCGCAACGGTAGCTACCGGCACGCCCGACGGCATCTGTACCATCGACAAAAGACTGTCCAGCCCGTCCAGAGTCGAACTCTTGACAGGCAAGCCTATGACGGGCTTGGCGGTGAACGCCGCGATAAAGCCGCCGAGGTGCGCCGCTTTCCCCGCCGCCGCGATAAATATATCGAAATCGCCGTACTTGCCGATCGCGTAATCGCGCACGACTTCCGGGGTGCGGTGCGCGCTCATTACCTTGACGGTAACGTCCACGCCCAACCTGGTTAAAATCTGAGCCGCGGGCTTTACGGCCTCTAGGTCGCTCTTAGAACCCATCGCTACCAGTACTTTTGCCATATATACCTCCGTAAAAAATGGTTTTTTGTAGGAATTTAAAGGGATTTACACCGTAAATAAAAGAAAAACGCAACCGCATTTTTTATATGCGTTTGCGTTATTTTACTATGCAATATTCCCGGACAAGGCGAAATTTCCCGATTGAAGCAGACGAGTGCGCGCAACTATCCCGACGCGGTACTTCTGCTTGATTCGGCGGCGGCAAACTCCGCTCGCGTTGAGGAAAAATCTCTCTGTCATAGTTACATCATAACATAAGAAAAAAAATTTTGCAACCGATTGAACGCACTCGTTCGGTTAAATTTTTTTCACAAAGGCAGTTTACTCGCTACGTGCGGGAGGATAACGAGTTATATCCGCGACGCGGGTGATATTTTTGCTAACGCAAAAATGATATACGTCTTCGCCGTTTGATATCC
>ENA-UEYI01002625-UEYI01002625.1-human-gut-metagenome-genome-assembly--contig:-NODE-2625-length-12110-cov-3.310978_pt1 | contig 12110 bp, 6 predicted proteins | sample MGYA00242900_ERZ507916 | MGnify/ENA primary metagenome ERZ507916 (study PRJEB26167, sample SAMN06115521) | human gut metagenome | host: Homo sapiens | place: China:Chongqing | collected 2015-09-02...
AGGAGCCCGTGCCCTGCACGCGCGACGGCGAGGACGGCGGCGCGCACCGGACGCGTACTCTGCGCTCCCACCGCCACGCCGTGGATATCTACTGCTGAAAAACAAAATATAGTAGTTCGCCGCCGCTCTTCCGGCGGCGAACATCCATATATGCCCCCGCGCCGTATCCTTTCCGAAGACCGGCGCGGGGGCATTTCGCTGTTCTGCACAGTTTCCGGATTTACTCTGCTAAACTTTTTGCATAAAAATTTCTTGTAAAATTCAAATTTGTTCTTGCAATCGCGGTTTTCAGCGTTTATAATGCATTCATACGAAAGATATTTCCTGCGGCTTGCAAATTTCGCGGTTTTGTGGGAAATGCATCCGTCAGAATGAAAAGGAGGAAATGAAAATGAAAAAAATTCTGGCTCTGGTTTTGGCTCTGTGCATGGTGTTCGCGCTGTGCGCCTGCGGCAGCAGCTCGGGGGATTCCGACACCCCGGCGGCAAGCACCGTTTCGCTGAACGTCGGCACCGGCGGTGAGAGCGGCACCTATTACGGCTACACCGGCATCCTCGGCACCGTGATCGGACAGAAGACCGATGTTAAGCTCACGGTCGTTGCGACCGGCGGCTCCAAGGATAACCTTGTGAGCATGCAGGACGGCATGTACGATCTTGCGACCGTCCAGTCCGACGTTATGACCTACGCCTACAACGGCACGAACTCCTTTGCCGACTCCGGCAAGATCGACGGCTTCCGCGTTCTGTGCGCTCTGTATCCCGAAACGGTGCAGATCGTCACGACCGATCCCACACTCAAGACCGTGGAAGACCTGCGCGGCAAGCGCGTGTGCGTCGGCGACGTCGGCAGCGGCACGTACTTCAACGCCGTCGATGTGTTCGCCGCCTACGACATGACCATCGACGATGTTTCCCCCGTGTACCAGTCCTTCGGCGACAGCACCGAGAGCCTCAAGGACGGCAAGATCGACGCCGCGTTCCTCTGCGCCGGCGCTCCGACCCCGTCCGTTACCGAGCTCGCCGCCTCCAAGACCGTGTACATGATCGGCTTTGACGACGCGCACATAGAAAAGCTGCTCGCTTCCTGCCCGTGGTACGCCAAGCTCGTTCTGCCCGCCGGTACCTATACCGGGTTTGACGAGGACTGCGCCACCGTCACCGTGAAGGCTACGCTCGTCTGCCGCGCCGATCTTGACGACGACACCGCTTACACCATCGTCAAGACCATCATGGAGAGCAAGGACGACATCGCCGCCCTGCACGAGAAAGGCAACAGCATCGATCTGACCTTCGCCACCGAGGGCATCGCCGTTCCGTTCGCCGCGGGCGCCGCGAAGTACTTTGCCGAAAACGGCATCACCGTCGAGACCGCCGGCTGATCCTCCCGGCTGTCTCCTCTCACCGGGGGCGCAAGGCCCCCCGGGCGGAGCAGATCCCGCCCCTACAGGATAACCTGGAATTCCCGTAGGGGAGGGGCTCTGCTCCTCCCCTTTGCGTATGTAAAAGATTCTTTTTTTCGGGAGGTAGCCCCATGTCTCACGACGCGACAAAAAATCTCAACGATGTCATGCGCAAGTATGACCGCGAATCGAATACCCGTGCCTGGGAGGGCAAGCCGAAGATCGCTGTGCAGGCGTATCTCGCGGCATTCGCCATTTTCGAGGTGTATGTCACGCTGTTTGGCACGATGCTCGACGAGGTGCGGCTCACGTCGTTCGTCGGCGGGCTGCTGATCGCAGGCTTTCTCATTTTCCCCAGCCACAAGCACGAGTTCCGCGTGAACTATGTCCCCTGGTACGACTGGGTCATCATGGCGCTCGGCGCGGTATCGTTTTTCTATTTCTGCTTCAACAAGACGTACGAGGTCGTGCTCGGCGTGATCGGCATTCTCGCGCTCTTTGAGCTCTGCCGCCGGAGCACCGGCGTGCCCATCATGATCGTGGCGGGCGTCTTCATTGCGTACGCGCTCTACTACTACGGCGTCAAGCGCGGGCTCGGCGCAGGGGCGTTCAAATCGCTCGTCTGCTCGCTCTTCTATAAAAAGACGGGCATTCTCTCCACGCCGATCAACGTCTGCTCCAAGTACATCGCCGTATTCATCATCTTCGGCGCGTTTCTTGAGCGCACCGGCATTTCCGATTTCTTCATCCAGCTCGCAAACTCGCTGGCCGGCTCGTCCGCCGGCGGCCCGGCGAAGGTCGCCGTTATCTCGAGCGCGCTGTGCGGCATGGTGTCCGGTTCGTCCGTCGGAAACACCGTAACGACCGGCAGCGTCACGATCCCGATGATGAAAAAGACCGGGTATAAAGGCGAATTTGCCGGTGCGGTCGAAGCGGCGGCATCTACCGGCGGGCAGATCATGCCCCCGATCATGGGCGCGGCGGCGTTCCTGATGGTAGACTACGTAAGTCTCCCGTATTCAAACATCGTCGTCCGGGCGATCCTCCCGGCGGTGCTGTATTTTACCGGCATTTTCATCTGCGTGCATCTCGAGGCGAAGAAATCCGGGCTGCAGGGTGTGCCCCGCCGCGAGCTGCCTCCCGTGATGCCGCTTCTGAAAAAGACGTATCTGCTGCTGCCGCTCGTGATCCTCGTGTATCTCGTCTCGTCCGGCAGCCGGACAATGGCCTTTGCCGCCGCGGTAGCAACCGTCACCGCGATCGTCGTAAGCATGTTTTCCAAAGAAACACGCATGACTCCGAAGAAATTCTTTGAAGCTTTGGCCGGCGGTACGCAGGGGTGCATCTCAGTCGGCGTCGCCTGCTGCGTGGCGGGCATCGTCGCGGGCTGTCTCACGATGACCGGTCTCGCCAACCAGATCCTGCACGCCATCATCGGCGTTAGCGGCAACGCGAAGCTCCTCGCGCTCTTCCTCACAATGCTCTGCTGCATCGTGCTCGGCATGGGCGTTCCGACGACCGCCAACTACTGCATCATGGCCACGACCTGCGCGCCCATTCTCGTACAGATGGGCATCCCGACGGTCGCGGCGCACTTCTTTGTGTTCTACTTCGGCATCGTCGCCGACCTCACGCCGCCGGTCGCCCTCGCGGCCTACGCCGGCGCCGCCATTGCGGGCGCAAATCCGATGAAGACCGCCTTCAACGCAACAAAGCTCGCTATCGCAGCGTTCATCATCCCGTATATCCTCGCCTACAATCCCGCGATGGTGCTCGTCGATACGACCGTCGTGGAGGTCGTTATGATTGCTATCACGTCGCTCATCGGCATGTTCGGTCTCGGGATGGCGCTCGAGGGCTACTACCGCGGGAGCATTCCCTGGTATCTGAGGATCCTCTCCGCCGCCGGCGGACTGTGCCTTGTGGATCCCGGCACGGTGACGGACGTGATCGGCATCGTCGTTGTCGGCGCGATCGTCGTCATGCAGATCCTCCGGGCGAAGAAGACGCTCAAAGCCGCATGAAACATCCGGGCAAAGCAGCGCCCCACCCCTGCGATACCCCTTGAAAAACCCCGCAGGGGAGGGGCTCTGCCCCTCCCGCAAATAAAGGCCCTGTCAAGACGCAGCCAAGATCCGGCTGCGTCTTGTTTTTTCGTTAAAATTCAATGAAAATTCACGATTTCGCGGCGGCGCGGTGCTATCATGGAAAGAATAAATTCGATTCCCGAAAGGATCCTGCCCGATGACTTCCTTCAGCGTAAAAAAGCCGTTTACCGTGTTCGTAGCGGTGGTAGCCATTCTGGTGTTCGGCGTGATGTCGTATGTCAAGATGACCCCCGACCTGATGCCGAACATGGACTACCCCTACGTCGTCGTGGTGACGACGTATCCGGGCGCCGCGCCGGAGGAGGTCGAAGCCGTCGTCACCAAGCCGATGGAGCAGAGCATGGCGACGCTCAATGATATCAAGACCGTGACCTCCACCTCGGCGGAGAACTATTCGATGCTCGTGCTGGAGTTTGAGCAGAGCACGAATATGGACAGCGCCGTGGTGGACATTCTGCAGAAAACGCAGATGCTCACCGGCCGCTGGGACGATTCCATCGGCACGCCGAGCATCATCCGCATCAACCCGAACATGATCCCCGTGATGGTAGCGGCGGTCGATTCCTCCGAAATGGACCGCTACGAGCTCTCTCGCTTTGCCAAGGACACCGTCATCCCCGCGCTGGAAGGCACGACGGGCGTGGCGAGCATCACGACCGGCGGCATGATCGAGCGGACAATGACCATCGAGGTAAACGAGGCCAAGCTCGACAAAATGAACGTAAAGATCGCCGAAGCCATCGACAAGGCGATGGAAGACGCCAGAAAGCAGCTCGAGGACGCGCAGAAGGAGCTGGATGAGAACCGCGAGAAGGTCGAGGCCGGCACGAACCAGCTTCTCAGCGCATCGAGCGGCATCTCCGATTCCATCAAGCAGGGCGAGGACGATCTCGCCGACACGCTCACCGCCGCCGGAGAGACCGCGGCGAAGCTCGCCTCCGCGCGCGCCGCCATCGACGCGCTCAACGCCCAGCTCGAACAGGCGGAGGCAGCGCTCGCGGAAGCCGAGGCGCGTCTGGCCGAAACCGACGCGCGCATCGCCTCGTTGGAAGCGGACAGCGCGCTTTATGCCAAAGCGCTCGGCGAGCCCTACGACTCCATGGACGCCTCCACGACGCTGGAGGCCGCCGGACTGGACGCAGACACCGTTGCCGCGCTCAACGCCAAGGGCTGTACCGATCTCGGCAGCGTCCGCACGATGAACAACTTAAACGACGTGAATCTCTCCGCGCAGCGCACCGCGCGCGCAGCGCAGGCCGTCGCGGTGGAGACCGCGCGCGTGCAGACCGAGGAGCTGCGCACGCAGATCGCCGCAGCGGAGGAGCGCTGCGCTCAGCTCGAAGAGGAATCCAAAAAGCAGATGGAATCGCTCGAAAACATGCAGAAGCAGCTCGAGGAGCTGCCGGGCGAACTCATGGGCGACGTAACGAAGATCTCGCTCGCGGGCGGCCAGCTCGCCGCGGCGCAGACCGCGCTCACCAGCGCGCAGACGCAGCTCGACGCGGCGGTGAAAACGCTTGAGGAGCAGCTCGCCTCCGCGCTCGACGCGGCCGACCTCCACGGCGTCATCACGCTCGAAACGCTGAGCAGCCTCATTGCCGCGCAGAATCTCGACATGCCCGCCGGGTATGTGTATGACGAGAACGGCAACGGCATCATCGTCACCGTCGGCGACGCCATCGCGGACGGCGAGGATCTCGAAAACCTTGTGCTGCTCGATCTCGGCATCGAGGGCCTTGACCCCATCCGCGTGTGCGATGTGGCGGACGTTGTCCGCGCCGACAACGCGGGGGAGATCTATGCCTCGCTCAACGGCAACAACGGTCTCATCCTCATGTTCTCCAAGCAGTCGAACTACGCGACGGCGAAGGTGTCTGACAACATCAACGCCGCGTTTGAAGAGCTGAGCGCGCAGTATCCGGGGCTGACGTTCACCGCGCTCATGGATCAGGGCGATTACATTTATCTCCTGCGCGACTCGATCCTCTCGAGCCTTCTCTGGGGCGCGCTCTTCTCGGTCGTCATCCTCTTCCTCTTTCTGCGCGACTGGCGGCCCACGGTCATCACGCTCTGCTCGATCCCGATCAGCCTGCTCTTCGCGCTCACGCTCATGTACTTCACCGGCGTTTCCATCAACATCATGTCGCTCTCCGGTCTTTCGATATCGGTCGGCATGCTGGTGGATAACTCCGTCGTTGTAATCGAAAACACCTACCGCCTGCGCGCGCTCGGCGAATCAACGGTCAAGTCCGCCGTGTCCGGCGCGCGGCAGGTCGGCGGCGCGATCGCGGCCTCCACGCTCACGACCATCTGCGTCTTTGTCCCGATCGCGTTCGTCGAGGGCCTTACGCGCGAGCTCTTCACCGATATGGTGCTCACGCTCAGCTACGCGCTCATCGCCAGTCTCATCGTAGCGCTCACGCTCGTCCCGGCGCTCGCGGGCAAGCTGCTCGCGCACGCCAAGCCCCAGAGCGAAACGGCGTTCACGCGCTTCATGCCGAAATACAAAAAATCCGTCCTTTGGGCGGTGAACCACAAGGCCGTCACGCTCCTCACCGCGGTGGCGCTGCTCATCGCAAGCGGCGCTGCGGTGATCGCCAGGGGCTTCACGTTCCTCCCCGATATGGAGATGGAGCAGATGATGGTAACGCTCACGATGCCGGAGGGCAGCTCCTTTGCCGACACGACCGCCGCGGCGGACGAGGCGGCGGCGCGAATGCTCGCCGTGGCGGGCGTGGAGACCGTCGGCGGCGCCATCGGCGACAGCGCCGGCTCCAGCTTTTCCATGATGACCACCGAGGGCGACGTTTCGTTCTATGTCCTGCTCGAGAGCGGATATAAGGCGAGCCGCGTGGCGAAAGAGATCAACGAAAAATGCGCCGATATGGAGGCCGCCGTGAACGCCGACGCAAACTCGCTCATGTCCTCCATGACGCAGATGCTCACGAGCAGCGGCATCACGGTGCGCGTATACTCCAACGATCTCGACGATCTGCGCGAGACCGCCGACGCCGTGGCCGATGTGCTGCGCGGCGTGGACGGCACGGAAAACGTCGCCGCCGGGGAAGAGGAGCCCACCGCCGAGCTGCACTTCACCGTGGACAAGAAAAAGGCGGCAAAGGAGCAACTCACCGTGGCGCAGGTGTATATGCAGGTGGCAAAGGCGCTCACCGGCTCGGCCGATCTCATCGAGCTTTCGGACGGCGGCGACACCTATGCCGTCAGCGTACAGACCGCCGGGAAGGACAAGATCACGCCCGAATACGTCCGCTCTCTCACGTTTGACGTGACGGCGAAGGACGGCACGGTGCATTCCGTCGCGCTCAGGGACATTGCCACGGTCGAGGAGACCGAAAGCCTTTCGAGCATCCGCCGTCTCAACCAGCGCCGGTACATCGACGTGACCGCCGACATCGCCGAGGGCTGCAACGTCACGCTCGTGACGAACGCCGCCGAGGAAGCGCTCGCATCGTTCTCTCCCTCGGACGGCACGACCATCGGCTTCACCGGCGAGCGCGAATCCATCGTCGAGGCGCTCAGACAGCTCGTTTTGATGCTCGCGGTCGGTATCCTGCTCGTATATCTCGTGATGGTCGCGCAGTTCCAGGATCTCAAATCGCCGTTCATCGTCATGTTCACGATCCCGCTCGCGTTCACCGGCGGCTTCCTCGCGCTGCTCATTGCGGGGCTGGAGATCAACCTGCTCTCGATGCTCGGCATGATCATGCTCGTCGGCATCATCGTGAATAACGGCATCGTGCTCGTGGACTACATCAACCAGCTACGCATCGGCGGCATGGACCGGCGCGAGGCCATTGCGGACGCCGCCGTCACCCGTCTGCGCCCGATTCTGATGACGAGCATCACGACCATCCTCGGTCTCATCGTCATGGCGCTCGGCCAGAGCGAGGCAACGTCGCTCATCCAGCCGCTCGCCGTAACGTGCATCGGCGGACTGCTGTACGCCACGCTCATGACGCTTTACGTCGTGCCCGTCATGTACGACGCACTCTCCAAAAAGGCGCTCTACCACGTGGACGAGGCCGATCTCGAACTCAGCGAAAAATAAATCCCTGTCTTGGAACCCCCTGCTCTTGAAAGAGCAGGGGGTTTCGGTTACAATGAGATAATGTGATATTATAAGGAGGTCGTATTTATGAACGTTCTCGTTACCGGCGGCGCCGGATACATCGGCAGCCACGCCTGCGTGGAGCTTCTGAACGCCGGACATTCGGTCGTTGTGGTGGACAATCTCGTCAACGCCAACGCGGAGTGCCTGCGGCGCGTCGAGCGCATCACCGGAAAGACGCTCGAATACCACGAAATGGATCTTTTGAACCGCGCAGCTCTTAATGAGCTTTTCGATACGCATTCGTTCGACTGCGTGCTCCACTTCGCCGGGCTCAAGGCGGTAGGGGAGTCGGTGCAGCAGCCGCTGCGGTATTATAACAACAATCTCGGCACGACCATCCACCTCTGCCAGACGATGGCGGCGCACGGCGTGAAGAAGATCCTCTTCTCCTCGTCCGCGACGGTGTATTCGCCGGACAATACGATGCCCGTGGACGAGAGCGCCCGCACCGGCGGCTGCACGAATCCCTACGGCTGGACGAAGTACATGAGCGAGCAGATCCTCTCCGATACGGCAAAGGCCGACGGCGAATGGACCGTTATGCTGCTGCGGTACTTCAACCCCGTCGGCGCGCATCCGAGCGGACTCATCGGCGAGGATCCGCGCGGCATCCCGAACAATCTGATGCCGTACATCGCCCAGACCGCCGCCGGACGGCGCGAGTATCTGAGCGTATTCGGCAACGACTATCCCACGCCGGACGGCACGGGCGTGCGCGACTATCTGCACGTCGTCGATCTCGCGCGCGGCCATGTCGCGGCGATGGACTATATGGCGGAGCGGAAGGGTGTTTTCGTGTTCAATCTCGGCACCGGCCACGGCTACAGCGTGCTCGATATGGTGCATGCCTTTGAAAAGGCGACGGGGAAGAAGGTCCCCTACAAGATCGCCCCGCGCCGCGCCGGAGACGTCGCCGAGGTGTACTGCGACCCGGGCAAGGCCGAGCAGGAGCTTGGCTGGAAGGCGGAACACTCTCTCGAGGATATGTGCCGCGACAGCTGGAACTGGCAGAGCAAAAACCCGAACGGGTTCGCGGGATAAAGCTTCCCTCCCGGAGGGAGACGGTTGGTTTTGCGGCAAACGAACACCATGCCTGTAGGGGCGGGGCTCTGCTCCGCCCACGCAGCGTTCCGTACAAAACGTCTTTCCCTCCGTCTTTTGCCTCCGCCCCTTTTCACCGGGGGGATGCACTTCACAGGATAACCTGTCCACCTCCCTCAAAGAGGGAGGCATTTTTTAAATGAATAGATAAAAAGGAGACGACCCATGCCATCCAAAGTATTTGATTATATCGCCCGCGAGCAGGCGCGGCAGGACGCTACCGTTGAGCTGATCGCGAGCGAAAATTTTGTGAGCGAGAATGTCCTTCGCGCCGTCGGCTCGTGTCTCACGAACAAGTACGCCGAGGGCTATCCCGCCGAGCGCGTTTCCGGAAACCGCGGCCGCTACTACGGCGGCTGCGAGATCGTGAACGAGCTTGAGGAATACTGCTGCGCCATGTGGAAAAAGGTGTTCCATACCGACTACCATGTGAACGTCCAGCCGCACAGCGGCGCGAACGCGAATCTCGCGGCGTATATGAGCGTATTGCAGCCGGGCGACACGGTCCTCGCCATGTCGCTCAATAACGGCGGCCACCTGACGCACGGCTCGTCCGTCAATTTCAGCGGCAAGCTCTTCGATATGAAATTCTACGACGTGGACGCGCAGGGCTTCATCGACTATGCGGACGTGGAGCAAAAGGCCGCCGAATATAAGCCGAAGCTCATTCTCGCGGGCGCTTCGGCGTACAGCCGCGTCATCGATTTCGCGCGCTTCGCGGACATCGCCAAAAGCGTGGGCGCATACTTTATGGTGGATATGGCGCACATCGCGGGTCTCGTCGCGGCAGGGGACCACCCGTCGCCGTTCGGACTCGCCGACATCATCACGACCACGACGCACAAAACGCTGCGCGGGCCGCGCGGCGGCATGATCTTCTGTAAGCCGGAGCTTGCGAAGAAGGTGGACAGCGCCGTGTTCCCCGGCACGCAGGGCGGGCCGCTCGAGCATGTGATCGCGGGCAAGGCCGTCGCCGCCGAGGAAGCCTGCACGGACGAATACCGCGAATACATCCACGCCGTTGTGCGAAACTGCCGCGCGATGTGCGAGGAGTTCCGTAAAATGGGCTACGACGTTGTGACCGGCGGCACAGACAACCACCTGTTCCTGCTCGATCTCACGAAAACGGGGCTCACCGGCAAGGCGGTGCAGGATGAGCTCGACCGTCACGGCATCACGCTCAACAAAAACTGCGTTCCCAACGAAACGAGAAGCCCCCAGCAGACCTCCGGCGTGCGCATCGGTACCGCCGCGATGACGACAAAGGGGTACACCGAGGCGGACTTCCTCGCCGCCGCGCATCGGATCGACGAGGTGCTGCGCGCGATGCAGGCAAAAACCATGGAAAGTTTTGGCGAAATGCCATAACAGGTCTTGCGTTGGAAACGGTTTTATGGTACGTTAAATACAATACCGAACGGCTTCCGCTCTCCACCTTACGAGCGGTACGCGGTTCGATGAAAGGAGTTTGTTTTCCCCGCAGGATCCGCGGTGCGGCAGTGTGGAGACCTGCCGTATAGCCTCCGTACATTCATCGGCGGAGGTAAGGTCTGAGCAGCGGAGGCTCTCAGATCAGGATCGGTACGCATGGCAGAAGTACGTCTGGTAGACATCAAGAAGATCTATCCGAATCAGGGCGGCACGAAGAAGAAAAAGGGCGACGTTCCCGAGAAGAAGCACAATCTGCAGATCACCGAAGAGGGTGTCGTTGCGGTGCAGCAGTTCTCGCTGGATATCGCCGACCGTGAATTTATCGTGCTCGTCGGCCCGTCCGGCTGCGGCAAGTCCACGACGCTGCGCATGATCGCCGGTCTCGAGGAGATCACCTCGGGCGATCTTTTCATCGACGGCAAGCGCATGAACGACGTCGCCCCCAAGGACCGCGACATCGCCATGGTATTCCAGAACTACGCTCTTTATCCCCACATGACCGTTTACGAGAACATGGCGTTCTCGCTCAAGCTCAAGAAGCTCCCGAAGGCCGAGATCGACAAGAAGGTCCGCGAGGCCGCGGAGATCCTGGACATCACCGCCCTGCTCGACCGTAAGCCGAAGGCGCTCTCCGGCGGCCAGCGCCAGCGTGTCGCCATCGGCCGCGCCATCGTGCGCAGCCCCAAGGTGTTCCTCATGGACGAGCCGCTCTCCAACCTCGACGCCAAGCTCCGCAACCAGATGCGCGCCGAGATCATCAAGCTGCGCGACAAGATCGACACCACGTTCATCTACGTCACCCACGACCAGACCGAGGCCATGACGCTCGGCGACCGCATCGTCATCATGCGCGACGGCTTCATCCAGCAGATCGGCACGCCGCAGGAAGTGTTCGATAAGCCCGCCAACCTCTTCGTTGCCGGATTCATCGGAACGCCGCAGATGAACTTCTTCGACGCCGAGCTCAAGCGCGACGGCGACAAGTACACCGTCGAGGTCTGCGGCGAGCAGGTCAACCTCACCGAGGATAAGCAGGCCGCGCTCCTCCGCAACGACGTGAAGTCCGGCCCCGTGACGCTCGGCATCCGCCCGGAGCACATCGTGCTCGCAAAGACCGGCGGCATCCCCGCACGCGTGGACGTGTCCGAAATGATGGGCTCGAGCGTGCATCTGCACCTCACCGCCGCCGGCCACGACGCCGTCGTCATCGTCCCGACGCTCGAGCTGGACGCCATCCCGTCCTACGGCCAGCAGGTCTCTCTTGAGCTGCACGAGGACAGCATCCACCTCTTCGACCGCGAGAGCGAGAAGTCCCTGCTTCTCTGATCGACCTCTTACAAAAACCCCGACCCGCCGGGATATCCCGGCGGGTCTTACAATGCGAAAATCTTTCGGAGGAATCCCCTATGGAAAACCCTGCGCTTATTATCATGGCCGCCGGTATGGGCAGCCGCTTCGGCGGGCTCAAGCAGATCACGCCCGTGGGCGACAACGGCGAGATCATCATGGAATTCTCGCTGTACGACGCTTACCAGGCGGGCTTCCGCAAGGTCGTGTTAGTCATCAAAAAGGAACGCGAGGCGGATTTCCGCGCCATCGTCGGCAGCCATGTGGAGAGCCGGATGGACGTGCAGTATGTGTTCCAGTCGCCGGACGATGTGCCGGAGTGGTTCACCGTTCCCGAAGGGCGCGAAAAGCCCTGGGGCACGGCGCACGCCGTGCGCGCCTGCCGGAACGTGATCGACGGCCCGTTCGCCGTCATCAATGCCGACGATTTTTACGGCGCGGGGGCATTCCGCGCGCTCTATGATTTTCTCGCCGAGCCGATGGCGGAGAGCGAGAACGCCATGGTCGGGTATCGCATGCGCAATACCGTTACCGAAAACGGGTATGTCGCGCGCGGCGTGTGCGAAACGGCAAACGGCTTTCTCACCTC
>ENA-UEYI01002626-UEYI01002626.1-human-gut-metagenome-genome-assembly--contig:-NODE-2626-length-12105-cov-5.485866_pt1 | contig 12105 bp, 14 predicted proteins | sample MGYA00242900_ERZ507916 | MGnify/ENA primary metagenome ERZ507916 (study PRJEB26167, sample SAMN06115521) | human gut metagenome | host: Homo sapiens | place: China:Chongqing | collected 2015-09-02...
GCGCCCACGCCGATGGCCTGACCGTCCTTCACATAGCAGACGGAGTTGGACTGGGTGTATTTCAGAGTGATGAGAGCCACGATCATGTCGATCTTGGCAGCCTCCGGAAGCTCCTTGTTTTCAGAGACGATGTTGGTCAGCATCTCCCTGTCGATCACAAGGTTATTGCGGCCCTGCTCGAAGGTGACGCCGAACACATCCTTGTGCTCCACGGCGGCGGGGACGTAGTCCGCGTTGATCTGGACCACGTTGTAGCCGCCCTTCTTCTTGGTTTTCAGAATTTCCAGCGCCTCGTCGGTATAGCCGGGGGCGATGATGCCGTCGGACACCTCGCCCTTGAGGTACTGGGCGGTGGCGGCGTCGCAGACGTCGGAGAGAGCGGCCCAGTCACCGTAGGAGCACAGGCGGTCAGCGCCGCGGGCGCGGATATAAGCGCAGGCGATGGGGGAGAGCTCGGCGGCGTCATCCACGAAGTAGATCTTCCGGTCCACCTCGCTCAGGGGCCGTCCCACGGCGGCACCGGCGGGGGAGACGTGCTTGAAGCTGGCGGCGGCGGGCAGGCCGGTGGCGGCCTTCAATTCCTTCACCAGCTGCCAGGAGTTCAGCGCATCCAGCAGGTTGATATAGCCGGGCTTTCCGTTCAAAACGGTAAAGGGCAGGTCAGAGCCGTCCTGCATAAAGACCTTGGACGGCTTCTGGTTGGGATTGCAGCCATATTTCAGTTCCAACTCGTTCATTTCGGCACCTTCTCCTTAATCTCCCAGATTTTTGTTGAACAGACGCACCTCGCCGTTCACGTTGGTATAGAGGGACACCTTGTTGTCTCCGTTCAGAGCGGCCCAGACCTCCTCCGGCTTGGGAACGGTGACCTCCAGAGGCTCACCGGTAAAGGTGGGCAGAGGATTTCCGTCGCCCTGATAGGTGCTGATGAAATAGCCCTGATTCTCGTCGCAGCCCTCATAGCAGAAGAATTCCCGCAGGCAGCGGCCGTTCTTGTGCTTGAGAATGGACATCTCAAAAGAGCCGTCGGCATTCAGGATGGCGGAGATGCGGGGGGTCCAGTTGGGCTCGTCCGGCTCGTATTCCCGGGTCATCAGACCCTTGCGGAAATCACCGTGCTGGCAGATGGTATCCGTCTGGTCGCCGTTGGTGACCACCAGCGCGTCGCCCATGGTCCGGACGGGATGATAGATGATGAGGCTGGGGTCCTCCAGCTTGGCGGGATCATGAGCCTCGGTGCGGATGCCGTCCTCCGTTTTCACGAAGATCCGGTTGCGGCTGTTGGCGCTGCGACCCATGATGAAATAGTAAACGAGGTCCCGGCTTACAAGGATGCCCCGGCCGGGGTAGGGATTCTCCCGCAGAAGGGTCAGAAAATCAAGCATTGCTCTTCTCCTTTACGATTTGTTCCGAGACCAGCTCCGCTGCCCGAGGCAGAAGCTGCCATTCGGCCTGCTCCATGACCCGGCGCTGAAGGGTTTCAGGGGTGTCGTCCGGCAAGACCTCCACAGCTTTTTGCAGCAGGATCTCTCCACCGTCCGGGATCTCATTGACAAAATGCACCGTGGCTCCCGTGACCTTCACGCCCTTGGCCAGAGCGGCCTCGTGGACCTTCAGACCGTACATCCCCTTGCCGCAGAAGGCGGGGATCAGAGAGGGATGCACATTCAGGATGCGGGAGGGCCAGCGGGCGGTAAAGTCCGCACTGAGGATGGTGAGGAAGCCGGCCAGAACAATGAGGTCGATCTCATGCGCCGCCAGCAGGTCGGACAGGGCGGACTCAAAGGCCGCCTGACCGCCGCAGCGCTTGGGGGAGACCGTCTCGGCAGGAACGCCGGCGTTGGCCGCCCGGGTCAGGGCGTAGGCTCCTTCATTGGAGGAGACCACCAGCGCAATCTCTCCGTGGGGCAGCAGTCCCGCCGCCTGCGCGTCCAGCAGTGCCTGTAAATTTGTGCCGCCGCCGGAGACCAGCACGGCGATCTTCGCTTTTTTCATAGTCATGATTTCTCCTTTGACGCCGATGCACCGATTCCTTTCAGCGCACCGGAGCAGTATACGTCAGGATACCGCGGAAAAGCGGGACAGTGCGTACCGGGAGCGGTTTCACTCAGCACAAAACAACTTTTTCTTCGCCGGCAACGATCTCGCCGCAGACATAGGCGTCGATCCCCCCTGCCTTCAGAGCGGAGAGGGCCGCGTCGGCGGTCTCGGGGCTGACAATCACTGCCATGCCCACGCCCATATTGAAGGTGTTGAACATATCGTGCTCGTCGATGCCGCCCTTTTTCTGGAGCAGACGGAAAATGGCGGGTGTTTTGACAGCGGCCTTGTCGATCCTGGCGCACAGGCCGTCGGGGATGCAGCGGGGGACATTCTCATAGAAGCCGCCGCCGGTGATGTGGCTGACGCCCTTCACGTCTGCGGCCTCAATGCAGCGGAGGACGGGCTTGACATAGATGACGGTGGGACGGAGCAGGGCCTCGCCCAGAGTTTCACCCAGCTCGTCATCATACCGGCCCAGATCGGCGTTCTCCACGTCGAATACCTTGCGGACCAGAGAGTAACCGTTGGAGTGGAAGCCGGAGGAGGGCAGAGCCAGCACCACATCGCCCGCTGCCATGCGGCCGGAGTCGATGACCTTGGGCTTGTCCACCACGCCCACGGTGAAGCCCGCCAGATCGTAGTCATCGGCGGCCATCATGCCGGGGTGCTCGGCGGTCTCACCGCCGATGAGGGCGCAGTCGGCCTGGACACAGCCCTCTGCCACGCCGGAGACAATGGCTGCCACCTTTTCCGGCACGTTCTTGCCGATGGCAATGTAATCCAGGAAAAACAGGGGCTTCGCGCCGCAGCAGATCACGTCGTTCACGCACATGGCCACGCAGTCGATGCCGATGGTGTCATGCTTGTTCAGCAGTTCGGCCAGACGCAGCTTGGTGCCCACGCCGTCGGTGCCGGAGACCAGCACCGGCTCCGTCATACCGGTCAGATCGGGGGCAAACAGGCCGCCGAAGCCGCCAATGTCAGAAACTACGCCGGGGATGTGGGTGCGCTTGACGTCCGCACTCATCAGCTTGACGCCCTTGTAACCGGCAGTGATGTCCACACCGGCTGCCGCATAGGCGGCGGAGTGAGATTTTTCCATGTCGATCATTCCTTTCCGTTCCAGCAGTAGGTACAGACCTTATCCCGGTCGATGCCGATGGCTTCCAGCACGCCGTCCAAAGACTGATAACCGAGAGAATCAAAACCGAATTTTTCACAGATGGACTTGAGCAGGCACTGACCCCGCTCCGTGGAGGAATCGGAGTACTCGTCCAGATGCTTGTGTCCTTCATCACCCTCCAGCTCCTGAATCACCCGCCGGGCCAGCAGCTCCATATCAGAGTTGCCCCGGGAGAAGTTCAGGTACTTGCAGCTATACATAATGGGCGGGCAGGCGGAGCGCATGTGGACCTCTTCCGCACCGGACTCATAGAGGAAGTCCACCGTTTCCCGGAGCTGGGTGCCCCGGACGATGGAATCGTCCACAAACAGCAGCTTTTTCCCCTGAATCAGCTCGGAAACGGGGATCTGCTTCATTTTGGCCACCTGATTGCGGACCTCCTGATTGGCAGGGGTGAAGGACCGGGGCCAGGTGGGGGTGTACTTTACAAAGGGACGGGCGAAGGGCTTGTCGCTGCGGTTGGCGAAGCCGATGGCGTGGGGGACGCCGGAATCCGGCACACCCGCCACATAGTCCACCTTGGGGAGCCGGCCCTGAGCCACCTCGTCGCGGGCCATGATCTCGCCGTTGCGATAGCGCATGACCTCCACGTTGACGCCCTCGTAATTGGAGTTGGGGTAGCCGTAATAGGTCCAGAGAAAGCCGCAGATCTTCATTTCCTTACCCGGAGGAGAGACGGTCTCATAGCCGTTCCGGGTCAGGGCCACGATCTCACGGGGGCCTAACTCGTAAGCGTCCTCATAGCCTAACTTGTGATAGGCGAAGGACTCAAAGGATACGCACAGGCTGCCGTCCGGATGCTTGCCCACCAGCACGGGCAGACGGCCCAGCCGGTCACGGGCGGCCAGAATGCCGTCCGGCGTCATCAGCAGGATCGTGATGGAGCCTTTGATCATCTCCTGCGCGTACAAAATGCCCTCCACCAGATTTTCCTTCATATTGATGAGGGCTGCCACCAGCTCGGAGACATTGACCTTTCCGCTGCTCTGGGCCATGAACTGATGCCCGTGGTCGGAGAAATAGGTATCGATCAGCTCGTCGATGTTGTTGATGATACCCACCGTGCAGATGGCGTACAGGCCCAGATGGGAGCGCACCAGCAGCGGCTGGGGGTCGGTGTCGCTGATGCAGCCCATGCCGATGTGGCCCTTGAACTCATGCAGCGCACTTTCAAATTTCGTGCGGAAGGGGGTGTTTTCAATATCGTGGATCTCCCGGACGAACCCGGTCTCCGGCCCGTAAACCACCATGCCGCCCCGGCGGGTACCCAGATGGGAGTGGTAGTCCGTGCCGAAAAATACGTCCAGCCCCACATCCCGGTGGGAGATCGCTCCAAAATAACCGCCCATTACGCGAAGAACAGCTGGGAGAGGGTCATGGGATCGATGTACTGGCCGTCCTTATAGACCCGCATGTTGCCGCTGGCCACCTCGTCGATGAGCATAACGCTGCCGTCGGGTGCATAGCCGAACTCAAACTTGATGTCATAGAGGACCATGCCCTTTTCCTTCAGATCATCGGCCACGATCTGAGTGATCTTCTGGGTCTCCTCCTTGATGGCATCATACTGCTCGGCGGTCATCACGCCCAGAGCAACCAGCGCGTCCTTGGTCACCAGAGGATCGCCCTTCTCGTCATTCTTGAAGGTGGTCTCCACATAGGCGGGCAGGTCGGCACCCTCAGCGATATACTCGCCGTAGCGGCGGATGAAGGAGCCGACGGCCTTGTGACGGCAAATGACCTCCAGGCCATGGCCAAAGACCTTGGCAGGGAGGACTTCCATCGTGGTATTATTCAGGTCGGCGCTGACAAAATGGGTCTTGATGCCGGCGGCGTTGATCTTCTCAAAGAAATAGATGCTCATGCGCAGGTTCACATCGCCCACGCCGTCGATGGTCAGGCCCACGGAGTTCTCGCCGGGATCGAATACGCCGTCCTTGCCGGTGCAGTCATCCTTGAACTTCAGCAGATAGTTGCCGTTTTCCAGAGCGTAAACGTTCTTGGTCTTGCCAGTATAAACGAGTTCCATAGTATTGTACCTCCAAAATGTTTTGAATATCGGTTTTATCAGGAAAAGATCAATGCTTGTGTGAACAGCTTAGTGGGCCAGCTCCGCCTGCAGCTTGGCCTCCTTGGCGGCGATCTGCTCTGCCATCTCGGAGCGCTGAGCGTCCAGCTTGGCGGCCAGCGCGTCATCGCTGACGGCCAGAATCTGAGCGGCCAGCACAGCGGCATTCTTTGCGCCGTTGATAGCCACAGTGGCCACGGGGATGCCGCTGGGCATCTGGACGGTAGCCAGCAGAGCGTCCAGCCCATCCGCAGCGCCGCCCTTCATGGGGATGCCGATAACCGGCAGGGTGGAATTTCCGGCGAAGGCGCCCGCTAAATGGGCCGCCATACCGGCGGCGCAGATCAGTACGCCGAAGCCGTTGGCCCGGGCGCTTCTGGCGAAGTCCGCGGCGGCGGCGGGGGTGCGGTGGGCGCTGAGAATGTGGGCCTCATAGGGGATGCCGAAGGTCTCAAGCTGCTGGCAGGCCCCCTTGACCACGGGCCAGTCAGAGTCGCTTCCCATAATGACTGCTACTTTTTTCATGCGATCCTCCTTAAAAAGATAAAAATGCAAATAAAAAAAGGGTAAACCGGTCCCCATGGATCTCCATGGAGAACAGGTTTGCCCAGACGGTCGACAGTACGTATGACAGCAGGCTTCCATGTGGTGCTCCACGTTCCGTCAGTTGCCTGTGCTTCAATGTAATCATTATCTCAGACACGACAGGAAATGTCAATTCCTGTTACGGCTTTTTCCGTGGGACCTCGCCACAAAATTTTGAAAAGATTGTTGCGATTTTTGCACAATATGTTAAAAAAGTATCTATTTTCAACGAAATAAGTTATGCTAATTGGAGGTATTACCTATACTTCTTCTGGGGGGCCTTATGCCTTTCACAGCTATAAGGCGGCGTCTGCCTGTCTGACCGCTGAAAAACCCTTATGAACAGGGGAAACGCACCTCTTTGCTCTTGCACCGGGGCGGGCGCGCAGGTATAATGATGAAAAAGAGCATTAACAAATGACGGAGGTGGCTTCATGTACGAAAACGGGAAGATCTATATGGGTCTGGCAGGCGACAAGCGGGTGGAACTGACGCTGAATATGTGCAACCGCCACGGACTGATCGCTGGGGCCAGCGGCACCGGCAAGACCGTCACCATGAAGGTGATGGCGGAGTCCTTTTCCGACGCCGGTGTGCCGGTGTTTCTGTGTGATGTGAAGGGCGACGTGGCGGGCATCTGCGCGCCGGGCCAGAGCAGCGAGGGCATGGAAAAGCGCATCGACAAATTCGGCCTGCGGGACCGCTTTGTTTACCAGGGTTATCCCACCACCTTCTGGGATGTTTATCAGGAGAGCGGCCACGCCGTCCGGGCCACCGTCAGCGACATGGGACCGGAGCTTCTCAGCCGAATTTTGGGCTTGACGGCGGTACAGGAGGGAATTCTGCACATCGTGTTTCAAATTGCGGATGACAAGGGGCTGCTGCTGATCGACCTGAAGGATCTGCGGGCCATGCTGACCTATGTCAACGAGCACCGCGCCGAGTACATGATGACCTATGGCAATATCACATCTCAGTCGGTGGCGGCGATCCTACGGGCGCTGCTGCCGCTGGAGCAGCAGGGCGGCGAGCTGTTTTTCGGGGAACCGGCGCTGGACATCCGCGACTGGATGCGCACGGCTGCTGACGGCCGGGGCATGATCAATGTGCTGGACTGCGTCAAGCTGGTGCAGAATCCCACGCTGTACGCCAGTTTCCTGCTGTGGATGCTGTCGGAGCTGTTTGAGATCCTGCCGGAGGCTGGCGATCTGGACAAGCCCCGGATGGTATTCTTCTTTGACGAGGCCCACATGCTGTTCCGCGGTGCGCCCACTGTGCTGCTGCAAAAGGTGGAGCAGACGGTGAAGCTGATCCGTTCCCGGGGCGTGGGCGTATACTTTGTGACGCAAAGTCCCGGCGATATTCCAGACACCGTGCTGGCGCAGCTTTCCAACCGGGTGCAGCACGCCCTCAGGGCCTATACCCCCACGGAGCTGAAGGCTGTCCGCGCGGCGGCGCGGGCCTTCCGGCCCAATCCCGCGTTTCAGGCGGAGGATGCCATCATGGAGCTGGGCGTGGGCGAGGCGCTGACCTCGTTCTTGGACGAAGCGGGCGTACCCGCTATGGTGGAGCGCACGAAGATCATCTGCCCACAGAGCCTCATGTCGGTGCCGGAGCCCATGGTCCGGGCCAAGGTGATGATGCATGACGGCATGGAGAAGTATGACGAGTTTGTGGATAACGTGTCAGCCTACGAGGTGCTGACAGCGGAACGGGAGGAAGCGGAGGCCGCCAAACAGGAGGAGGCCGACCGCAAGGCCCGCGAAAAGGAGGAGGCTCAGGCGGAAAAGCTGCGTCTGAAAGAGGAAGAGGCCGAACGAAAACGTAAGCAGAAGCTGGAGGACGAGGCTCGCCGCAAGGCGGAGCGCCGGGCGGCCAAGATCGAGTCCCAACTGATCTCAGCAGGCGGTCAGGTGCTCAAGCGGGGCCTGCTGGGTGTGCTGAAAAAGTGGTAACGCGGTTTTTGACGGAATACCTATTAACAAACATGAAAAGGAGAACGTGATATGAAAAAGAGAATTTCGATCCCCATTTTAGCGGCTGTGGTTGTGGTTTTGATTGCGGTGATCGTCATTGTAAAACCCTTTCCCCAAAAGGCATCGGCGGTATTCCCGGAAAAGCTGTTGGAGCTCTCCTGCACCGTGGCGCGGGAATCTGTGGACGGTGCAGAAAAGCGCAATCTTACAGACGTCCAGAAGGAAGCCCTGCTGAAAGAACTGGAAACCGTTCAAGCAGTACGGCGGGGAACCTCTGACGGCAAGATCGGTCCCTACGATCAGTATGTGTACCGCTTCAGCTTTGAAAATCAGCAGGAGATCTCAATGGATGACCGCGGAACGCTCTATACGCAGAAGGGCGGCTATACGATGACCGGGGACTTCTCCGGCGTACTGGACCTCTTGAACAGTTGGTTCTGAGCTGAGCACCGGAGCCGGGCAGAATAAATGGCAAATAGAGTCTTGCAGAGTGCGTATTCATAAATGCTGATTGAAATAGCGACAGATAAGAAAATGCTCTGCAAAAGCCTGCCTTCCATTTGGAAGGCAGACTTTTTTCGCCTATCAGCCAGTAAGGGTCAGGCTGCGCTGAACTCCTCCCGCAATTCCTCCATGGCCTCGGACACATGATCCGCAGAAAAGCAGAACCGGCCGTTTTCATCATATACCTCAATGTGTCCCATCACATACCGCAGTTCAAATCGCTCCATTTTTATAACCCCTTCCGTGGCGTGTTGTTTTCTGATTACAGACTCAGTATACAATACATACTGTCCTATAAAACGGACACTGTCACCATCTGCGATCTCTGTACGGCGTATTTTCCTCAGATCGATCCGCGGCTCAGAGCATGATACTGCCGGTTTCTCTGCCGGCCATCGCGGTATTCAGCAGCGTTTCCTTGCAGACGGCGGCGAAATACCGGCTGTCTTCAAATCTGCCCGGGTAGTGCTTCTCAATAAACGCCAGAATTTCTTTTAGCTGCAACATGGCAGCGAACATATGCTTGCAGGCGTAAGTGCAGAAACAGTCGCAAACCAGATTTCTGATCTCGCCATCGATGTAGTCACATTCCAGCTCGTAGGGCTGTGTCCCTTCCACAATGGCCCGCACCCGAGTCTTATCCAGAGAGATGTACCGCACCCGGTTTTCTCTGTAATAGTCATGTCCCCGCTCCGCAATGGCGTCGCTGATCTTCATGGTTTGCAGATCATTCAACTGAAAGCCGCTGCCGTCCTGTTCGGAAACAATCTCCGTATCCTCCTTCTCAGGTGCCTTGAACCAGGTGATGACCTGTTCATAAGGGAGTGCGCTGCGGTCAAAGGTGACGAAGTGCGATCCGGCAAAATGGAATTCACCGTGGACCTTCGTATCGGCGACGCTGATGACCCGCTTGTAGTCGGACAGCTTGATCTTGAAGGTATAGCAGACATCCACCACATGACCGCGGAAACCTTCCAGCTTTCCATCCACAAAGACCAGATCGCCGCAGTGGAGATCAAATTGATCGTTGTAGTAGGAGAGCGTCATGTTGCGAGCAGGGAAGTGGATCAGCACCAGGGATCTGGTAGGCTTCGGCTTTCTGGAAATAACAAACCGCGCGGCAGCCTCGTGCCTGCTTTCCTTTTCAGCGGCGGAAAAAACGATCTTGAACTTCATAAAACCCCTCCTTCAAAATGATCGAGTTTCCTTCCAGTATCATCATTTTACAATCTTACCTGTCCCAATAACCGGACTGCGACGAAAAAACGGCTCTGACCGTAATGGTCAGAGCCGCTTGATCTGAATTTGATTCAGTTTTTATGCCTGCGGGCCGTAAAGTGCCGCGACGGAGCCGATATGCGCCTTCATGCCGTCCACAACATGAGCGGGTCCTACGATCTGTGCCTGAGAGCCAAAGCCCAGCACCCACGCAAAGAACTGAGGGCTGACCACCACGTCCGTCCGGACGGTGAAATGGGCCGGGCCGTCGGGGACGATGAATACCTCGCTGCCCAGCCGGTCCAGAACGGCGCCTACCAGGTGATTTTCAAACCGCATCTGTACCTTGATCTCTTCGCCGGTGAACATACCGAAGGTTTTGCGGGTGTAGACCGCCATGTCCAGCGCCTGATAGACCTCCTGACCGTCCCGCTCCTCATCCAGCGTGGAGATCTTCTCCATCTTGTCCACGCGGTAGTGCTTGATGATTCCAGCCTCAGAGTCATAGGCCACCAGATAGTAGTTTTCATCGTCCCAGGTCATGGCGAAGGGACTGACTACATAGTATGCGCCGCCATGGCGGTACTGCCGCTCCTTGGCCACATTGTACTCAAAGTACAGAAACCGGATCTTCCGGTTATTGGAGATGCCGTTGTGAATCTCATCCACATTGTAGTAGATGGACTCGTTCATGGTCTTGATGCGGTTTTTCACAAAGACCTGCCGGTGCAGAAGCTGGGCGCTGTGTACGCTGGCCAATGTCTCGATCTTCTTGATGAGGGACGCGGTCTTTTTGTGGGTGATGAATTTGGAGGACTGCACGCTGTCCACCAGCAGCTTCAGCTCCGGCAGCTCAAAGGTGCGGCTTGCCACATAATAGCCGAACACGCGGCCCCGCTTGCATTCCTCAATATCCATGCCGAAGGTGCGCAGCGCCTCGATGTCATCGTAAATGCTTTTGCGCTCTGCGGCGATGCCGTTGGACTCTAAGTATTGAATCATCTGATTGACTGTAATCGGGTGTTCCTCGTCGGAGTTCTGAAGCAGATAATTCATGACATGAAGTAATTTCAATTTCTGGAAAGAGGATCTGGCCATATATGTTCCACCTTTCTGCGCCCGGATCAGCAGGCGTGAACCTGCAACCGGATTGCTTCATATTCAGATGGCGTTCTGCCTTGTATCGCGCAATGTCTTTACGTTCATTGTAGAATGAAATGTGAGCTTCTGTCAATGGGATAGACGATCCAACGGCAACGCCCCTTACTGTACCGACTATACAAGCGCACCCGACCGTGTTATACTATTAAAAAATTCAATACATGCAGATAGAGGAAAGAGAGGCAGATGGAAATGAACTACACCTCCGCACAGGCCAACAAGCTGCTGAAAAAACTGAATGACGAGTATACCGCGTTGCTGGACAAGGAGACCCGCAGTCGGGACTTCCGGGCTGCCATGGGGGAGGATGTCGAGTCCGTTCGGCCTGTCTACGATTACGCTGAAACGCAGATCCGTCTCGCAGAGTTGGAAGCGAAAATCCGCAAGCTCAAGCACGCCATCAACATTTTTAATGCCACGCAGACCGTGGACAGCTTTGACATGACCATCGACGAGCTGCTGGTCTACATTCCTCAGCTCACCAAGCGGAAAAGCAAGCTGCTGGAAATGAAAAGCCGACTGCCCAAGGAGCGTGTGGAGGAGCAGTACGGCCGCCAGTCCAGCATCATCGACTACACCTACGCCAACTATGACATCGCGGCGGTGGAGGCCGACTATGAGAAAGCTGCCGATGAACTGTCCCGTGCCCAGCTTGCGCTGGACGCGGTGAATCAGCGGGAAACCTTTGAGTGGGAAGCATGACCGCTTTCCGTCGCTTCACACGAATGTCCGACCGTTTTTGATTCAGTCACGATCTCTGCGTGTGTTCAGTGTTCAGAGACAGAGAATCGGTTATTTTGGTGGTTATCCGTTATGCGGCCCGCGTTTATGGTTTACGGGGAACATTTACCGGCAGCATCGGTGAAGCGAGAAAACTTTTTGGGGCCGAAGTACGGTTATAGGCCCTGACTATTTACAGTGGGGAAATGTTCGTTTTGCGGAACTCCAAATTGAGCGTGAACTGTCCAAAATGGCGGAATCATGTTGAACAGTGAAAATAGGAGGCAACGAAAATGAAATGGTTTATGTTCTGCGTCGCAATGAATTTTATAGCAGCCATTGTACTGATTGGAGCCGGCGCAACGGAACTGAATAATTTAGGAACGAGTGTTCCGGCGATTTTGTGTATTGCCGCCGGTATATGCGGACTGATCGGAATTAGAAAGAACAAGTGATAGAATTTAATCTTTTTGCTTACCGGACGCCATTGCTGCCAAGGCGCTTAGACAAGCGGCAGCCTGTTTCCGCAAGGCGAATTGAACACAATACGAAAAAAACGAAAGGGGAGAGGAATATGACAGTGATCGGCAATATTCTATGGTTTCTGTTTGGTGGACTGATCGGCGGACTTGCGTGGGTGCTGGCCG
>ENA-UEYI01002628-UEYI01002628.1-human-gut-metagenome-genome-assembly--contig:-NODE-2628-length-12101-cov-2.414338_pt1 | contig 12101 bp, 10 predicted proteins | sample MGYA00242900_ERZ507916 | MGnify/ENA primary metagenome ERZ507916 (study PRJEB26167, sample SAMN06115521) | human gut metagenome | host: Homo sapiens | place: China:Chongqing | collected 2015-09-02...
TTGTCGTAAATGGCCTTGCCGACGTTCTTTTTGACATCAGGGCTTGGCATGATCTAATGGACCGAGCTCGGTGCAGCATTCTGGTCGGTTTTACCCGTGCGCATGCTCACGCGCGTCGACGTAAAGGTGGATGAGTCGGCAGACATCAGCGAACCGTCCGCCATCTGGTCGGCCATCGATTTGGTGCCGGTTTTGCCCACCGTCACACCATCGGCGTTGACAAGCGTGCCGTCTGGATCGTGTGAGAATACGGAGAACCTCGTATCATACGAATACTGGATTCCCGCGGAACCGATATACCGATTGATGTCACTGTCCTTATTATCAAGGTATTTCTTGAACGCGCTCAGATTGTTTTCGGTAATGCTGCTGGTCATCGAAGCGGTGCCCTTGATGGCGGCATCATCCGGATAAATCGCGTCGCTCTTATGCTTCTTGCCTTGATTGTCCGCACTCTGCTGGCCGGAAGTCATCATGCTGGTCAGGTCGAAGGTCTGTTCGTTGATGCTGATCGGGTAAGCAGTCATCGTCTCGCGCTGAATATTGTCGATATAAGTGTTCACGCCTGCCGAAACGGACATGATCAATGCGATGCCGATGATGCCGATGGATCCTGCGAATGCCGTAAGGAACGTACGGCCCTTCTTGGTGCGTAAATTGTTGAAGCTCAATGCCAACGACGTGCCGAACGACATGGATACGCGGCCCATGGTCTTGTGCACGGAAGCGGTAGCCGTTTCGTTCTGGGCTGGTTCGAACGGGTCGGAGTCGGAACGAATCACACCGTCCTTGAGCTCCACAATGCGCGTGGCATACTGGTAGGCCAGTTCGGGGTTATGCGTCACCATCACCACGAGGCGGTCTTTGGCGACCTCTTTGAGCAGATCCATGATCTGCACGGAAGTGTCGGAATCAAGCGCACCGGTCGGCTCGTCGGCGAGCACGATGTCCGGATCGTTCACCAATGCGCGCGCAATGGCCACGCGCTGCATCTGACCGCCGGAAAGCTGGTTCGGCTTTTTGTTGACATGCTCGCCCAAACCCACTTGTTCAAGCACCTTGCGCGCACGCTCTCGACGCTCCGAATGCGATACGCCCGAAATGGTTAGGGCAAGTTCCACATTCGACAGAATGGTCTGATGGGGAATGAGATTGTAGCTCTGGAACACGAAACCGATGGTGTGGTTGCGATAGGAGTCCCAATCGCGGCTTTTGTATTGTTTGGTGGAAATGCCGTTGATCACCAGATCGCCGGAATCATAGTGGTCAAGTCCGCCGATGATGTTGAGCAGTGTGGTTTTGCCGGAGCCGGAAGGTCCGAGAATGGCCACGAATTCGCTGTCACGCAGGTTAAGGCTGACGTTATCCAGCGCCCGCTGCACGAAGTCGCCGGTTTTATACTGTTTGGAGATGCCTTGAATTTGCAGCATGCCGCCTCGTCTCGATAATCATGGGCGTTCGATTCCACAGAGAATGCGCTGGTAGATGAACACGAACGTTGTCGAAAGTATTATATGGCAAACCCTCGCTATAAGCAGATTCGAAATAGCATAATATACGCTTTTGGCGAATCCGATGGCGAGGATTTATGCACGTTCTGCCTTTTTGACTGATTACACAAAATCGTAACGAGGCTGCGATCTTATCTCAAACACGACGAAAAGCCTGTTCCAAATCTGCGATCAAATCGTCAGCATCTTCAAGACCGACGGAAAGTCGCACAAGATTGGCGGGCACTTCCAGCGTGGTACCGGCGACGGAAGCGTGGGTCATGGCGCCCGGATGCTCAATCAGGGATTCCACGCCGCCCAACGACTCGGCCAGGGTGAACACTTCCGTGGCACCGGCGAACTTCTTGGCTGCTTCGAATCCGGCTGCGATCTGCACGGAGATCATGCCTCCGAATCCGCCGTGCATCTGTCGTGCGGCAATCTCGTGGCCTGGATGGGATTCCAGTCCTGGGTACCATACGCGTTCCACTTCAGGGCGGGTTTCCAACCATTGCGCCACCTTCATGGCGTTACGACTGTGCTGCTTGACGCGCAGATCCAACGTTTTGAGGCCACGAATGTCAAGCCAGGAGTCGAACGGAGATGGCACGGCTCCGGCCGCGTTCTGCAGGAACGCCACTTCATCGCGGATTTCCTTGTCGTTGAGCACCACCGCTCCGCCGACCACGTCGGAATGGCCGCCGATGTATTTGGTGGTGGAATATACGACCACGTCGGCGCCGTCCGACAACGGATGCTGCAATACCGGGGATGCGAAGGTGTTGTCTACCACCACTTTGGTGCCATGCGCGTGAGCGACCGCTGACGTGGCCGCGATATCAGTGATGTTGAGCAGCGGGTTCGACGGGGTTTCCACCCAAATGTACCGGTACTGCTTCTGGCTGAGCGCCGCGGAAACGGCCGCCGTGTCGGTGATGTCCACCACGTCAAGGCCGACGCCCCACGGCACGAACACCTTGGACAGCAATCGGTAGGTCCCGCCATACACGTCATTGCCAAGTAGAATATTGTCGCCCGGCTTCAACGTGGCACGTAGCAGCACGTCGATGGCGGCCAGTCCGGAAGCGAAGCTCAGCGCGTAGTTCGCGCCTTCGACCGCTGCAAGCTGTTCGTCGAAAGAGTTGCGGGTCGGATTGATGGAACGGCTGTAATCATAACCGTTGCGCAGGCCGCCGACACCATCCTGCTTGAACGTGGACGTCATATAAATAGGAGTGACCACGGCTCCGGTGGTCGGATCGGGCTCCTGACCTGCGTGAATGGCGCGGGTGGCGAGTGCAGTGGCGTTCAGGGCTTCGGTGTTGGTCGAGATGGTCATGATGGGAACTCCTTGAAAATATCGAATGGTTTGGGTTGAACGAATGATGGGCATGATCGTGAAACAGCTGATCGGTGGTCTACAGATACCGTTCCGCAAGACTTGGCTTGGACGTGCGTTCCACAACGTCGGCGAATCCGTTGGCACGCATCCAATCGTCGTTGAAGATCTTTTCCATATAGCTGCGACCGGAATCCGGCAGCAACACCACGACCAGCTGGTCTTCGTCCAAATCGTGCTCACGTGCGTATTTAAGCGCTGCCGTAACGGCCATGCCGGACGAGCCTCCGACCAGCAGACCTTCTTCCGCAGCCAAACGGCGGGTCATTTCGAATGCTTCGGCATCGTTGACCTGCACGATTTCGTCGGGAAGTTCACGGTCGAACGCTTTCGGATAGAAATCCTCGCCCACGCCTTCGATGCTGTACTGATGCACGTCGTTCGGATTGGAATAGATGGATCCTTCCGGGTCGGCGCCGATCACTTGTACTGCGCCGTCGGAAGCTTCCTTCAGGTAGCGTCCGGTGCCGGAAATGGTGCCGCCAGTGCCGATGCCAGCCACGAAATGCGTGACCTGATGGTCGCTGGCTTCCCAGATTTCCGGACCGGTGGTGCGGTAGTGGCTTTCCGGTCCGTTCGGGTTGTCGTATTGGTTCGGGCGGTATCCGCCGGGAATCGCTTTGGCGAGGCGTTCCGCCACCTGGTAGTAGGAGCGCGGATCATCCGGACCAGCATCGGTAGGGGTTACCACCACTTCTGCACCGTATGCGCGGAGTACCGCACGCTTGGCTTCGGAAACCTTGTCCGGCAGGGTGAAGATCGCACGGTATCCGCGCTGCAAAGCCACGAGCGCGAGTCCGACACCGGTGTTGCCAGAGGTCGGTTCCACGATCACGCCGCCGGGCTTCAGTTCGCCGCTGCGTTCGGCCGCGTCGATGATGCGTTCCGCAATGCGGTCTTTGGAGGAGCCGCCAGGATTGAAATATTCGACTTTGACTGCGATGGTGGCTTTGATGCCGTCGGTCACATGGTTGAGTTTGACGAGCGGAGTGTTGCCGATGAGTTCGGAAAGGGAGTTGTGGATGGTCATGTCGTTTCCTTGCGAAGAGTGATTTCCGTTGGCTTCCGATGAATGATTTCGTTGTTTTGATTTCGAGAAGCTCGCGTTTATCACTTGCAATGATTTGAAACGGGACCTGTGATGGTGTTTTCGCTGCGGTTCATCCACATATGCCGCGTAATACCAACCACGTAAGGCACTGGTTATGGGATGATTTCTGCGATACTCTGGCATGCAACGCAAGTTGCGTATGCCGAAAAAGAATGCCCTGTCTCAAGTTATGCTTCGATGAACCACGCGCCCCTCGGGCGGTTGGTCAGCGACAGCAACAACAAGAGAAATTGAACATGGCTCACACAATAGCACACGTAACGACATCGGCGTGTCTTACCTGTTCATATAGCGGCAAAAAAGCCTGCAATCATGCGGATTTCAACATGATCGCAGGCTTTTTGCGCAGTGTCACAAATCAGAGCGAAGCCGCGTCCAGCAATCGTTTGGTGTAATCGCTGGTCGGATGGTGCAACACGGTTTCCGTAAGTCCGCATTCCTCAACGCAACCGTCGTGCAACACCATAATGCGATCTGCGATATGCTGCACCACTCCCAAATCGTGTGACACCATGATCAGCGCCATATCAGGTTCGGATTCGCGAATCGCGGCGAACGCGTCGAGGATGCGCACCCGCGCGGCCACGTCGATGGCGCTCATCGGCTCGTCGGCGAGCAGCACCTTCGGCCCGTCCACGATGCCGCGGGCGATCGCGGCGCGCTGCGCCTGCCCTCCGGACAGGTCGACAGGGAAACGGTTGGCGAACGTTCCCGGATCGAGGCTCACCATTTCCAGCACTTCGGTCACACGTTCCGCGACGCGTTCCCGTGGCCAATCCGGATGATGCATTCGCAATGGCTCGCCTATGGATCGGCCGATGCGCCATCGCGGATCCAACGAATCGAACGGGCTTTGGAACACCAATCCGCAGCTACGCCGCAGTTCGCCGGCGACTTCGCCTTGCACAGGCTTGCCGAAATACGTAATCTCGCCCGTTTCAGCGTGTTCGAGCCCCAGCAATACTCGTGTAAGGGTGGTTTTGCCGGATCCGGATCCGCCGATCACCGCAAGGCACTCCCCCGAACGTACGTCGATATCAACATCGTGCAGCACCTGACGACGCTGTTGTTTCGCACCGTAGTATTTGCTGATGCCGCGACCTTGCAGCATTGTGGTTTTTTCGTTTTCGCCCGTCACAACCGTTCTCCTTATTTGGTTTCGGCATCGATCCGCAACGACAGCGCACGTGCCGAAGTCACCAATTGCGAAGCGACTTTAGTGTGCGGCGACTGCAGGATATCGGCGGTTTGTCCTGATTCGGCAACACGTCCATCAGCAAGTACATAACAGCGTGTGGTTGCATGATTGAGTACCGCGAAATCGTGGGTGATGAAGAGCATGGATGCGCCGGAATCGTCCACCAACGATGCCAGCAGATCGACGATCTGCCGTTGCGTGATCGAATCCAGCGCGGTGGTTGGCTCGTCGGCGATAATCAGGCGCGGCGACGTGACCAATGCGGCCGCGATGCCGACGCGCTGCTGTTGTCCGCCGGAAAGTTCATGCGGATATTTGTTCAGCACATCTTCCGGCAGCCTGACTTTGGCGAACATTGCTTTGACACGGTCCAACCGTTCGTCACGGGTCAGATCGTAATGCAAACGCAGTGGCAGCGCGACCTGCTGCGCCACGGTCATCACCGGATTCAATGCGGCGGAAGGATTCTGGAACACCATGCCCACATAACGGCCACGCAGATCGGCGATCGCTTGATCCGACGCTCCGACGATTTCAGTACCACCCATGTCAATACTGCCGGAAACCTGTGCGGAAAGCGGCAGCAAGCCCATGATGGATTTGGCGATCATGGATTTGCCGGAACCGGACGAACCGATCAAACCGACACGTTCACCGTCGGCGATGTCCATATCGACATCATGCACAATCGGCATTCCATCGATGACGATATTGAGATTACGGATGCTGACGCTCATGCGCGTTCCTCCGATTCAACATGGGTGGCTTCACCTTGCCGCAATGCCGGATTCGTCAGCGGATCGATGGCGTCACGCAACGCATCGCCAAACAGATTCAGCGCTATCACCATCAAGGTGACCACCAATCCCGGCCACACCACAGCCATCGGATAAATGCTGATGAATTTCACGGACGTGGCAAGCGAATGCCCCCAACTGGGCACTCCCGCACCGACGCCAACACCCAGATACGTCAATCCAGCCTCCGCCAAGAGCGACGTGCCCGCACTCATCGACAGCTGAACGCATAACACCGGAACCGTATTCGGCACAATATGCGTGAAAAACACGCGTAACGAACTCGCACCCGACCACAAAGCCGATTCCACATAGTCAGAACGTGCGGCGAGCATGGCCGCGGGGCGTAGAATACGCGCCAAATTCAGCCCGTATGCAAGTCCGCATGCGGCGATGATCACCGCTGCCGACGCGCCGAACGGCACGGAAAGCATCAAGGCGATCAGCACTGTTGGAATGGAAATCAACGCATCCACCACAACCACCGACGTGGAAGCCAATGCGCCATGGCGAGACACCATGGCCGCCACCAGCAGCAGGCCGATGGCCGCGGCAACCACCACGGTAAGCAGCGCGATCGCAAGATTCGTACGGGAACCGGCCATCAACCAGCTCAACACATCAGCGCCAACACCATCAGTACACAAGATGTGAGCGCCGGACGGCGAAGCCCACGTGTTGAATCCGTCAGTATCAAGCAGCGAATATGGCGTCCACACCAGCGAAATAGCCGACACAACCAGCCATATCGCAAGCATGATCAGCGAATACTTGCCACCAGCGGTACGCCATATGGAGGGAATCACGGTTTTCACAGCGTTTTTCGAAGTAGTTTTCTCAGCAGACTGTTTCATCATGCAAGCACCTCCCCCGACACCAATCCGGCATCTTTCAGACGCGGATCAAGCGCACGATGCACCACATCAACCACTAATCCAAGCAAGAGGAAGAACGCAGCCAACAGGAACAATTCGCTCTGCACTGCCATCAGATCTCGATTGCCAACATCGGTGACCAGCATGGTGCCAAGCCCCGGAAGCGCGAACAGATTCTCAACCACCATTACACCGGTGACCATCTGGGCGAACGTCAAACCGATCACCGACACCAATTGCGGTGTGGCAAGACGCAAAGCGACGCGCAATACCGCCTGTTTGCGGGTCATGCCGCATGCCATGGCCATGTCAACCGCCTGAGACGAGGCCTTGTCCCCCACGGCGGCACGCGTGTAACGCATAATGGACGCGCCTGCGGTAACGCCGGTGGCGAGCGCCGGAAGTATCAAAGAAGCCAACGCCTGCAAGGGCGCACCCCAGCCATTATCGGGAAAACCTTGAGCAGGCAGCAATCCCAACAGTCCTGAACCGCGTGAGAACAGCAGAATCAACAGCAATCCGCCCCATAATGCGGGAATGGCGCCGGCAACAATCGCAATACCGTGACAAAGCCCACGCAAGCGGGCATTACGGGTCAGCACAGCAGCGCAACCAAGCGGCAGGCCGATCGCCAATGCGATCAGCAAACTCACGATGATCAGTGGAAACGTTACCGAAGCACGAGACGCAACCTGTGCCGACACCGCTTTGCCTCCGATGGTGGACACACCAAGATCGCCATGCAGCAATCCCAGCATCCAATCGCCGTATTGCGCCACGTACGATTTGTCCAAGCCAAGTTCGGTACGAAGCGACGCGATACGTTCAGGGGCTGCGTTCGTTCCTGCGATCACCGCAGCCACATCGCCCGGCAGCATGCGCAACAGCACGAACACCAGAAGCGACAGACCGAACAGGGCCACGACGAACAGTCCCAGCCGTTTGACTACAAATCTCATAGTTGAACCACCATTGGTCTATCGCTCGATCCGTGCGTTTGCAGCGATACGCACCTATTCACCGTCATTACCCTATCCAACAATATCGCGCCAACGTGTGGCGGTGCCGCAACGATGCCGCTGCAAACACCGCCACACATCAGTTTTCATCACTTGTTTTCCGCCGATTTTCCATCGTTTTTCGTCGATTCACCGCGCCTTGGTGATCTGCCACAATGGCAGCACCGTCTGGCTCAGCTTGCTGGGGAATCCCTGCACGTTCTTGTGGTATGCCACCGTCACACGATAGCCGAACAGCCAGTCGGCGGGGGCATCCTCGCTTACTGCTTTCGCAGCCTGCTTCAGGTAGTTTGCACTGGATTCCTCATCGGTGGCGGCGAGCGCCTTGGCATACAGTTCTTGGGCTTGCTTGCCGTCGTAGTGGAAGTAGTAGTCGGGCGTGGTCCACTTGTAGAAGTCGTGGCTTTCGGCGTGGTCCACCAACGAAAGTTCATAGTCGCCGTTGGCGTGCACGTCTTGCAGCCATGTGGAGAATTCCACGTAGTTGATGCTGAGATCAATGCCGATTTTGGCGAGCTGGCTACGCAGTTGGTCGCCGAGTTCCGTGCCGTACGTGTTGGCGTAGGTGAGGGTGAGTTTCAGCGGATTATCGGTGGAATAGCCGGCTTCAGCCATGAGTTCCTTGGCTTTGTTCACATCGTACGGGTACAGGTCGGTCAAGTCCTCATAGCCCGGGTCCACGGATGGGATCGGCCCGCCGAGCGCATAGTCGACGTTACCGCGCGAAGCGATGATTTCCTCATGGTTGATGCCGTAACGGATTGCCTGACGCACGCGCTTGTCGGCAAGCTTGCTGTTCGCGCAGTTGAAGGCGAGCACGTATTTGTCGCTGCCGTCCGCCGCGGACACCTGATACGTGTTGGTGTCAAGCGATTTGGCGAGCGTGGCGTTCACCGGGGAAAGCACGTCGACGTCACCGCTTTTCAGCGCGTTGACCGCTGCGTTGTCGTCGGTGAGGAAGCGGATCACCACGTTCTGGGTGGCGGGCTTGTGCGCGGTTCCCCAATATTTCGCATTGGCTTTGAGCACCATTTTGCTGGCCGAGTCGAAGGATTCGACGGTATACGGGCCGGAGCCGACCGCTTCGGTTTTCGCGTTGTATTCGGCGTCCTTATCGAACACCAGGCCGGGGCGTCCGGTCAGGTACCACAGCAGGTTGGAATCGGGGGTGCTGAGCGTGAGCTTCACGGTGTCGCTATCGACCGCTTCGGCTTTTTCGAGGCTTTCGACCTGATTGGCGTTGTAATACTGCTGTTCTTTGAGCTGGTTAATGGACCAGGCCACATCTTCGGCGTCCAACGTGTCTCCGTTGGAGAAGTTCATGTTCTCGTTGAGATGGAACGTATACGTTGTGCCGTCGTTGGAAATATCCCAGCTTTTCGCCAGTCCCGGCTGCACTTTGTTGTCGGAATCGCGCGACAGCAGCCCTTCGTACACATTGCCGATCAGCACCTGTTCGATCGCCGATCCGGACTGGTGGCGAATGTCGAGACTTACGGGGGCGAGTTTCAGTCCAATGGTCACGGTGTTGGAGGTGCCATTTTCCGCGGTATCGCTGGATGCGTTGTTGTTACGGAACACGACGACGCCCACAATGATGGCGACCACTGCGATCACTGCAATGATGGCGATGATCCACTTGTTGGGCCCCTTGGATTTCGGTGATTTGGCACGCGCGTTCAAAGTTGCGTCGGTGCTTGCCGAGTTTGCGGGCTGATTGTTGTGTTGTTCGTTCTTCTGTTCGGTTGCGTCGGCTTCGCCGTACGCACCTGAAGATTGCGACATGATTGCTCCTGTTTGATTATGTGTTTGTTCTGGTTGACCGCCTGTACGGGTCGATCACCAAAGTCTGATTCTACAATCCACCATGCCCGCAGGATTCATCTGACGGCAATGCCGCAATGCCGCATGCCTCAGCCGGTTCGATATATACTTGACGCAGTTTTCGTAAGTCTTGCCAACGTCAAGGGAAGGACAATATCGGCTATGGCGCATATTCTTCTCGGCGTGACCGGCAGCATCGCCGCATTCAAGGCCTGCCATCTCGCCTCCGACTGGAGCAAGCAGGGACATGAGGTTCGCGTGGCCATGACCGCGGCCGCGCAGGAGTTCGTCACCCCGTTGACGTTCAGCTCGCTCACGCATACGCAGACGCGCACGTCCATGTTCGCAGCACAGCGCAATGACGGCGATGTTGCGCATACGCCATCCGATCCGCTGCATATCAATCACGTGGATGATGCGAAATGGGCGGACATGCTCGTCATCGCTCCTGCGAGCGCCGATATCATTGCGAAAATCGCATGCGGCATTGCCGACGACCAGCTGACAAGTACCGTGATTGCCTATAGCGAGGGACCGAAAATCCTATGCCCTGCCATGAACGTGCACATGTATGAGAATGCCGTGACGCAACGCAATCTCAATGCCTGCCGTGAACTCGGATGGACCATTGTGGAGCCGGGATCCGGTATGCTTGCCTGCCAGGATGTTGGCAAGGGGCGCATGGAGGAGCCTGCTGCGATCGAAGCTGCCGTAGCTGATCTGCTGCGTGCGAACCAGCCCGCAGAAACGTTGCCATTGCACGGATTGCATGTGCTCGTCACCGCCGGCCCCACACAGGAGCCGCTTGATCCCGTGCGCTACCTCACCAATCATTCCACTGGAAAAATGGGCTATGCGATCGCCGAGCAGGCACGCGATATGGGCGCGGATGTGACGCTGGTATCCGGCCCTGTCACATTGAGCGCTCCCCGCGGCATTGATACGGTTCACGTCACCACCGCGCAGCAAATGTTCAACGCGGTGCAAGAGCATTTCACGCAGGCCGATTTGACGATTATGGCCGCTGCCGTCGGCGATTTCCGCCCGATTGAGCAGTCTTCGAAGAAAATCAAGAAGAACGGGCGCGTCAATATCGATCTGCGGCTCACTTCGAATCCCGATATTCTCGCATGGGCAGGCGCGCATAAAACCGCCGGTCAAACCTTGTGCGGTTTCGCCATGGAAACGCAGGATCTTGAATCGAACGCAGCGAAAAAACTCACATCCAAGCATTGTTCCATGCTGGTGGCCAACAATCTCAACACTCCCGGCGCCGGATTCGCGGTGGATACGAATGTGGTGACCGTGCTGAAACCCGGCGAAACCACCGACGAACCGATCATCGAGCATTGGAACAAGATGAGCAAGCAGGAATTGGCGGAACGCATCCTCACCGAATTGGCAGCGTTGCGCAATACCGAATCCGCTGAATCGCAAGCATCGTAACCATCAACCAACATCACAGGAAATAGCGTCAATACAGCAATCGTAAGGAGAATTCGACATGCTTCTGGTCGCAGTCGACATCGGCAACACCAATGTGGTGATCGGCTTTCTCGATGACGGGCATATCGCCGGCACGTATCGCTTCACCACGAAGGCGAACCACACGTCGGATGAATATGGCCTGATGATCACGCAATTCCTGCGGCTGAGCGGCTATGCGCCGGGCGATGTGGACGATGTGATCATCACGTCGGTGGTGCCGAAGGTCATGCATTCGTTCCGTGCCAGCATTGTGAAATTCCTCAATATCGATCCGATGATTGTTGGACCGGGAGTCAAAACCGGCATCAATATTCGCATGGACAATCCGCAGAATATGGGCGCGGACTGCATTGCCGACTGTGCGGGAGCCTACTACGAGTATGGCGGGCCGATTCTGGTGGCGGATTTCGGCACGGCCACCACATTCAACTATGTGACCGCCGATGCGTCGGTGATTTGCGGGCTCATCACCACCGGCATTCGCACAGGCGCGGCCGCCTTGTGGGATGCCACGGCCCAGTTGCCGGAAGTGGAGATCACGCGCCCCTCGTCGATTCTGGCGAAAAGCACCAGGCCAGCCATGCAGGCCGGCCTGTATTACAACTTCCTCGGCGGCATCGAACGTACGATCGCGCAATTCCATCGTGAAATCGACGAGGATTTCCGCGTGGTTGCGACGGGCGGATTAAGCCGCGTGTTCGCCGACGATACCGACATGATCGACATTTATGACCCTGATCTGATTTTCAAAGGCATGCTGCATATTTACGAGCGTAACGTACGATAGAAAATCTTATATTTTAGATATGTGCAATCTCAGTACATAATAATGATGGTTGTCTTGCTTTCAATCGAATACAAGACAACCATCATTATTTTTGTATTTTAAGAAAATACAAG
>ENA-UEYI01002639-UEYI01002639.1-human-gut-metagenome-genome-assembly--contig:-NODE-2639-length-12047-cov-6.221637_pt1 | contig 12047 bp, 8 predicted proteins | sample MGYA00242900_ERZ507916 | MGnify/ENA primary metagenome ERZ507916 (study PRJEB26167, sample SAMN06115521) | human gut metagenome | host: Homo sapiens | place: China:Chongqing | collected 2015-09-02...
CTTTTTATCCGCAAGCTTCAGCGTCACACACTGCGCGTGCATACTCTCACCGTCGAGACAGGTCGTGAGGTCGCCCTCAAGCGCCTCGATGCGCACGACCTTCGCCGTGGACACACGGATGATATTCTGCGGCAGCTTTTTATAGTCGCCCGCGCTGTAGCCGCCAAAAAGCGTGGCAAAGCGCGCCTTGCTGACATTCCTGACGAGCACCGTATGCAAAATGCCGTCGGTCATGCGCGCCTCGGGCACGGGGGTCGAGCCGCCGCCGTAATAGCGGCCGTTGCACATCGACACGAGGGCGTAGGTATCCTCGAGCACCTCGTCGTCGAGCGTCACGCGCCATTTGCGTCCGATCCTGCGGAACAGGAAGTTGACCGCAACGCTCGCAAGATAGCTCCCGCGGCCCGAGAGCATCGGCGATGCGCCGAACTCGTGCACGCTCTCGGCAATGCGCGCGTCGATGCCCGTGCAGGCGATCGTCAGGCAGTATTTGCCGTTGCAGTCGATGAGGTCCAGCGGCGTGACGGGGCCATTCCACAGGTTTTCCGCGTCGAGGAACAGCGGCTCGGCGTCCTTGCCGAAGTTTTTGAGAAAATCGTTGCCCGTGCCGATGGGGATGCAGGTCATCGCGGCGTTAGAAAAGCCCGCGATGCCGTTGGCGATCTCGTTGATGGTGCCGTCGCCGCCGCAGGCGTAGAAGCGCACGGGCTCGCCGGTCTCGGCGATGGCGCGTGTCAGCATCGTCGCGTGGCCGCTCGATTTGGTGAGCATACACTCCACGTCCAAATTGTGGTCCCTTTTCAGCTTTTCTGCCATCGCGTACACACGCTGGCGGCCGTCCTTTTTCCCGGCGGCGGGATTGATGATAAAAATGTGCCGCAAATCGCTCACTCCTGCTCAGAATTCGTTCTTTTCTTTACTATACCGCAGCGAGTGCAAAAAAGAAATGAACAGCGTGTTAATTCTGTGTGAAGAAAGTTTCAATGTCCGCGCGGCGGCAGCTGACGCTGCCCTGCACAAAGTTCGGCTTGCCACCGCCGCGGCCGGAAAGCGCCGCATTCATTCTCTTCGTCAGCTCGCGCAGGTCGCCGCTCGCGCAGCCGATGGCATACTTATAGGCGCCCTCCGCTCCCGCAACGACCGCGCAGCGGCCGCCGCAGGCGCTCGCCACGGCGTCGCAGAGCTTGCGCAAGCTGTCGCCCGGCATCTCGTCTTCAAAGAGCAGCACATCGCCCCTGTTTTCATACTGCGCCGCCGTCTGTGCAAAGGCAGCCTCCTCAAGCTGCGCACAGTGCTGCTTGAGCGCGGAAAGCTCACCGAGCACACGCTCCACGCCCGCCGCGCTCGCCGTCGGCTTGACGGAGAGGGCCTGCGCGATGCGCACATCCTGCTCCCAGCAGGCGGAAAGATAGCGCCGCGCACGGTCGCCGCACAAAAGCTCGATGCGAACGCCCTCGCGGAACTTCTGCACGGAGAGGAACTTCACGAGCCCCACCTGGCCCGAGCGCAGCACGTGCGTGCCGCAGCAGGCGCAACAGTCCGCGCCGGTGAAGGCGACGATGCGCACGTCGCCCTCGAGCGGCTTTTTGCTGCGGTACTCGACCTTGTCGAGCTCCGCGCCGCGATAAAACCGAATGTCGATGGGGTGATCCTCGCAGATATAGCGGTTTGCCGCCTCCTCGATCTCCATAAGTTCTTCCCACGAAATGTCGGCGTTGAAGTCGATGGTCACGGTATCCGTGCCCATGTGAAAGCCGACGTTGTCGCAGCGGAAGCGCTCACAGATCAGGCCCGAGCAGATGTGCTCGCCCGAATGCTGCTGCATATGGTCGAAGCGGCGCGCCCAGTCGATCTTTCCCTCAACACTTGCGCCGACCGCGAGGGGCTTGTTGCAAAGGTGGGTGATGACGCCATTCTTGTCGTGGACCTCGGGCACCGTTGCTTCGCCCAGCACGCCGGTATCGTAAGGCTGGCCGCCGCCCTCGGGATAGAAGGCCGTCCGGTCGAGCGTCACGAGATATCCACCCTTTCCCTCCTCACAGGAGGTGACAGCGGCGGTGAATCCCTGCAAAAAGGGATCTTCATAGTAGAGCTTTGTCGTTTCCATGATAGTTTCTCCTCAGTCGATCAGGCCGAGCGCCTGTTTTTCATACAGCACACGGTAAACGTGCGCGTCGATCTCCCGCTCATCGATCTCGCCCGCCTGTACTGCGGCGATGACCTGCGGGATCTGCGTCTGATAATCGGTCGTCACGATCATATCGTTGCCCGCCTGAAGCGCGAGCACGGCCACGCTGCCGTCCTGCGCGTAGGACTTGACCGCGTCCATCGCAAGATCGTCCGTCACGATGAGCCCGTCGAAGCCGAGCGTGCCGCGCAGGATCTCGTGCACCTTCGGCGAAAGGGAGGCGGGCAGGGTATCGTCCATGCAGTTCACAATGTTGTGGCTCACGAGCACGAACGGCGCGCCCGCCGCGATGCCCGCGGAAAAGGGCAGAAAATCGGCGGTTTCAAAGCTCTCATACGTCCGCTCGTCCACGGCGATGCCCGTGTGGGTGTCGACATTGTTGCCGTAGCCGGGGAAGTGCTTCAGCACGCACGCAACGCCCGCAGACTCATACTCAGGTACGACCCTGGAAATGTAGTCTGCCGTCGCCTGCGCGTCCTTTCCGAACGAGCGGGCATGGATAAAGTCGTTTCCATCGGTCGATACGTCGCACACGGGGGCGAAATTCACGTTGATGCCGAGCGCCTTGAGACGCTCGTTATAGCGCTGCGTTTCTTCAAGAAGGCCGTCCATCCCCGCTGCGGCGTACAGCTCCTGCGGAGACTTGAGGGGAGAGGAAAAGAGGTTCGGGTTCCGGCTCGCGCGCGTGACCGTGCCGCCCTCCTCGTCGCTGCCGATGAAAAGCGGAAGGTCCGCCGCTGCCTGATAGGAGGAAAGTGTTGCGGTAAAGGCGTCCTCGCTGAGCCACACGCCGCCCGCATCCTTATAGTCCCGCCCGAAGAGCAGAAGCCCGCCGAGGTGATAGGTTGCCACATCCTCCGCCACATCCGTTTCCGGGCAGCGGACGAAAAAGAGCTGCCCGACCTTTTCTTCCAGCGTCATGCCCGCGATGCGCTCGTTCAGGCGCTGCTCGGCAAGCTGCTCCGGCGTCTGCTCCGGCGGTGCGGGCGCGGGGTCGACCGTCGGCGTGTCCGGCACGTCGGGCGCGTCGGTCTTCTGCTTGCCGCAGGCGGGCAGCGTCAGGCAGAGCAGGAGCGCAAGCAGTGCGATCAAGCCTTTTTTCATAATGCATCCTCCTTGAGATGTGTTTCAATATAATACTGCGCGCGCAGGTAGCGACCGTTCTCATCCTCCGCCGCGCCATCAAGCTCCATGGTGAGCTGACCGTTCTGCATCCGCCAGCCGTTCGAGCTCATCAGGGGGGAGACCTCTCGCATCTCGCGCTGGAGCTGCATGAGTCCCGGACCCTCCCAGCCGCACTCGTCGAAGACCTTCGCCATCAGGAAGCACGGGGAAAAATCGCCGCCGGGCTCGGCAAAGTCGTTGCCGAGCAGGTCTCTCGCCGCTTGATTGGCATAGATGACATAGGGCGTCGCATAGTAGTTGTAGAAGCCGTCGAGCGTGGAGACATCCATGTTGATGCCCATTTCGGTGTAGACGCTGTTGCCGTTGCCCATCCAGGGCTTGTGGTCGCCGAAGAAGACGAAGACGACGGGCTCGTCGCGCTTTTCCAGCTCCTCGGTCATGCGGCACATCTCGTTCACTGTACTGCGGATGCCCGCAAGGTAGTTGTTGATGACGCAGCAGCTCTCCATCGACCAGCCCGTCATCTCGGGCGTGACATACTCCTCCCAATAGGTCTCGGAGGGATAGGGCCCGTGGTTCTGATACGACACGGAGAAGAGGAAGAGGGGATCGTCCGTCTCCGTGCGCGAGTCGATATCGTTCAGCAGGTAGTCGACCAGCACCTTATCGGAATGGTAGAGCGCGTCGGAGATGGAGATGAGGTCGCCAAAGCCCGGGTCGTTGAACACGCTCTCGTCAAAGCCGAGATACTCGTTCACGTTGCTGCGGTTGTAAAACCAACTGTAGCCGGGGTGACGGTAAAGCGCGTCGTAGCCCTGCGACTTGAAGTAGCGGACATAGGTATTGACGGGGCTGCGGAACTCCTCGTGCTCGCTGTAGCCCGTGAGATATCCCCATTCGGTGTCCACCGTGCCGCCGGCGAAGATGTTCGTGAGCAGGCGGCCCGAAACGCTGCGCTCCTCGAGCTCATGCAGCGGCTCGTAGATCTTGTGGATGGCCGGCACCTCATCGAGCACGGGAAAATCGGTCAGATCGGAGAACGCCTCGAGCATGATGCCGACGACGGTGATCTTCTCTCCCTCCGGGATGTCCTGATCCTCATAGGACGCGAGCGTGCTGCTCGCCTCGCTCTCGCGGTAGCCGCTCGGCGCGTTGGGGAGCATATCCTGCACGCTGTAGAGGAATGGATACGTCGTGCCGCGCGAGAGGTAGATCTCCACCTCGGACCAGGGGTTGATGAGGCTGTTGTTGGCCGTCTTTTCATAGATATCGGCGCTGGTGTAAAACTCAAAATAGCTTGCAAGGGTCAGTGCAAGCATGACCATCAGGCCCGCGAGTCGACCGCGCTGGCTCATGCGCTCCCTGCGCAGCAGCACGAGGGAAAGAACGAGCATCCCCGCAAAGCCCGCGATCACGAGCTTGACGGGCTCCGTCAACTCAAAGGTGTAGTTGCCCATGATGCCACCCGCCGTGCGGATGAGGCGCAGATCGGTCGCCAGCACCGGGTCGCCGCGCAGCTGGATCTTATAGTAGCTCGCGAGCGCCAGGCCGAGGAACGGCACCGCCGAGAGCAGATACGCCGCCCAGGGCCGCGCGAAGAGGAAAAAGCCGAGGTACACGACGAGCAGCGGCAGCAGCAGATTCATCACAACGAGCAGCGGCAGCTTCATGTAGGACGCCCAGAGCGCCTGCGCGTCGATGCCCGCGTAGGAATTTGCCGTGAGATAGAGCGACAGAAGGCCGATGCCGAGGCCAAAGACCGTGAGCCACAGAAAGACCCACACGCGGTGCGCCCAGCGCATGGCCGCGCCGGTCTTCTCGTCCGGGCGCAGCAGAGAACGGAAAGCTTGCATAGAAAAGGTTCCACCTTTCGATCGGGCAAAAATAGAATAATAGAAAAGTATAGCATTTTCCCGCCGAAAACGCAACGGACAAGTGCCGCCCCGTTGCGCAAAGTATTTCCCCGCGCTTGACAAGCGACGCTGCGCATGGTATTCTGAGAAATAAGAAAAAGCTGAGAAAAAGAAGCGTTTCTTCCTCACCGCTTTCAGAGAGGGGACGGCCGGTGCAAGTCCCTGCGGAACGGAAAAGGCGGCGCTTTTGAGCCGCGCGGCGGAAATGCCGCGCCGGTCCCTCCGTTACAAGGGAACGAAGTGCCCCGCATCCAGCGGGGAATTCAGGTGGAACCACGGACAATTGCTTTGTTCGCCCTGAGCCTACTATTCATAGGCTCAGGGCGTTTTTTATCTCCTGAGCCAGACATCGAAAGGAGAAATTCACCATGAAAAACACCGAAAAGACGATGGACAAGATCGTCGCGCTGTGCAAAAACCGCGGCTTTGTCTTCCCCGGCAGCGAGATCTACGGCGGCCTTGCCAACACCTGGGACTACGGCCCCCTCGGCGCCGAGCTCAAGAAGAACATCAAGAACGCCTGGTGGAAGAAGTTCGTGCAGGAGAATCCCTACAACGTTGGCCTTGACGCCGCGATCCTGATGAACCCACAGACCTGGGTGGCGAGCGGCCATCTCGGCGGCTTCTCCGATCCTCTGATGGACTGCCGCGAGTGCCACGAGCGCTTCCGCGCCGACAAGGTCATCGAGGACTGGTGCGCCGAGACCGGCTTCGAGCTTCCCAAGCCCATCGACGCCTTCTCCCAGCAGGAGATGAAGGACTTTGTCGAAGAGCACAACATCCCCTGCCCCACCTGCGGCAAGCACAACTTCACCGATATCCGTCAGTTTAACCTCATGTTCAAGACGTTCCAGGGCGTGACCGAGGACGCAAAGAACACCGTCTACCTCCGCCCCGAGACCGCGCAGGGCATCTTCGTCAACTTCAATAACGTCCAGCGCACCACGCGCAAAAAGCTCCCGTTCGGCATCGGCCAGATCGGCAAGTCCTTCCGCAACGAGATCACGCCGGGCAACTTCATCTTCCGCGTGCGCGAGTTCGAGCAGATGGAGCTCGAGTTCTTCTGCAAGCCGGGCACCGACCTTGAGTGGTTCAACTACTGGCGCACGTTCTGCCACAACTGGCTGCTCTCCATCGGCCTGAAGGACGAGAACCTCCGCCTGCGCGACCACGATCCCGAGGAGCTGTGCTTCTACTCCAAGGCAACGACGGACTTCGAGTTCCTCTTCCCGTTCGGCTGGGGCGAGCTCTGGGGCGTTGCCGACCGCACGGACTACGACCTCACGCAGCATCAGAACACCAGCGGCGTGAAGATGGTCTATCGCGAGGGCGAGGGCAAGGACATGGTCGAATACGTCCCCTACGTCATCGAGCCGTCGCTCGGCGTGGAGCGCAGCGTGCTCGCGGTCCTGTGCGACGCCTACGATGAAGAGGTCGTCGGCCAGGACAAGAAGGGCAACGACGACGTGCGCGTCGTGCTGCACTTCCACCCCGCACTCGCCCCCTTCAAGGCCGCGATCCTGCCGCTTTCCAAGAAGGACGTGCTCGCCGGTCCCGCGATGGAGCTCTACAACGAGCTTTCCAAGGAATTCATGGTCGACTACGACGAGACCGGCTCGATCGGCAAGCGCTACCGCCGCGAGGACGAGATCGGCACGCCGTACTGCATCACGTTCGACTTCGACACCGTCGGCGACGAGGCCAACGGCATCGCGGCCGACCACTGTGTCACCATTCGCGAGCGCGACAGCATGGAGCAGGTCCGTATCCCCATCGATCAGGTCAAGGACTTCCTGCGCGAAAAGTGCGCGTTCTGAGAAAAGTTTTCCACAGAATAGCAAGAAGGACAGCTCTCGAAAGAAGGCTGTCCTTTTTCTAATTCCGTTCGGCAGTGCAAAATTTCAGCAAGGCTGAAATTTTCATTCAGGCATCAAGGACGTGCTTTCCCCTTGTCCCGTCCTCATTCATATAGTACCCGTCTATAATGGTCCGATAACCGCCGCCAAAGCTCCAGTTGTTCTCTTCAATAAATGCGAGGAATTTATCAATAAAGTCATCCCCGGAAACCTCTTCAGGAACGGTGACACATCCTTGAATTTCGATCTCTTTGATCAATGAAAACACCTCCGCAATTGTTAAAATATCGAATATTTTGATATAGCTGCAATTCGGTTTGCGGGGGTATTTTACCACACTTCCCCGCCCGCCGGCAAGAACCCCACAAAGTTGAAAACTTGTCCGGTTGCGTTTTTCCTGTCGAAATGATATACTTTGTTATTATGCTTTCAGAAAGGGGACGTCCCCAACATGCGTTTTTTCTCTTCTCTGGTGCGGCCTGACGAGTCGACGGGCGCGGTGATGCGCTGGGTGCACCGCATCTGGGTCTTCTTCTGGCTCACGGTGCTGGGCGCTGGCATTGGCCTTCTCTCGCTCTACCTCACGGCACATTCCTACGCAAGCATCGACGCGACGGCGCTTTTGCAGTCGTACTTCAAAATTCCGCTGCTCGTAGCGATGAACCTGCTCGCGCCGATCTTACTCGTCTACCTCGGCTTTTTCCTCTTTGCTCGTCCGTGGGCGGCGTACCTGCTCTCGGCGCTGCCGTTTTTCACGCTCGCGCTCGCGAGCTACTACAAGGTGCAGCTGCGCGGCGACCCCGTGCTCGCCACCGACCTGCGGCTCATCCGCACGGCGGGCGGCATCATGGGCAACTACACGTTTGAAATTTCCGCGCCCGTGATCGTCGTTCTTGAGGGCTTTGTGCTGATGCTCGTGCTCTCGTGCCTGATGCTCCGAAAAGAGCGCATGAGCCCGCGCTCCCGCCTTGCGGGCATCATGCTCACGCTCTCTGTCACGCTCGCGTGCTATTTTGAGCTCTACACCAGTTCTTCTATCTACAAAGAGACCGCCAACAACGACCTCATTTCCCCGTGGTCGGCGGTCGAGGTCTACATCTCTCGCGGCACGACGTATCCGTTCCTACACAGCGTGCAGGACATGTTCCCCGAGCCGCCGGAGGGCTACCGCGAGAGCGAGGCCAAGCAGATCCTTGAGCAGTATGCGGACACCGACATTCCCGACGATCAGAAGATCACGGTCGTCGGCATCATGCTCGAGGCATTCTCCGACCTGTCCGACTTCCCCCAGTTAAATGAAATCTCCGCCGTGCGGAATCTCTACGAGCCGCTGCACGAGCTCGAGAGCCGCAGCGTCTCGGGCAACCTCCTCACGAATATCTTCGCCGGCGGCACGACGAACACCGAATGGGGCTTCCTCACGGGGTACAGCCAGCACGAGGAGTTCCGCGGCCCGATCAATTCCTACGTCCGCTACTTCAAGGATCAGGGCTACGACGCGCTCTACCGCCATCCCGGCTACTCGTGGTTCTACAATCGCAGCAACGTCAACGAATACCTTGGCTTTGACGAGTGCGTCTTTAACGAATCGGGCTTCGGCGACCTCATCTCCATCGAGGACGCGCTCTTCAAGTCCGACACCGTGCTCGTCGACTACCTCTTAAACGACATCGACTCGCGCACGGAGGACGATGACCCTCTCTTCCTCTTCTCCGTCTCGTACCAGAACCACGGGCCGTACAGCTCCGAGACCTACTGGGAGGAGTACGTCACGCCCGCCAAGACCGGCTGGTCGATGGAAAGCTGCTGCGTCATCAACAACTACCTGGCCGGCATCCGCAGCACGATCGAGCAGATGCGCCGCCTCACGCGCGAGCTGGAAGCGCGCGATGAGCCCGTCGTGCTCGTGCTCTTCGGCGACCACAAGCCGTGGATGGGCAACGGCAGCAGCGTCTACGCCGAAATGGGCGTTGACCTCGACGTGTCCACGCAGGAGGGCTTCTACAACTACTTCTCCACCCCCTACCTCATCTATGCCAACAAGGCCGCCAGGGAATCCCTCGGTCAGGACTTCCGCGGCGACGGCGGCGACATTTCCCCGTGCTTCCTGATGGACAAGCTCTTCTTCGAGTGCGGCTGGACGGGCGACGGCTTCATGCAGCTCCAGCGCGAGACGCGCGCCGTCACGCCGCTGATGCACGAGGACGGCTACCGCATGGTCGACGGTTCCATCACGCTCGACGTGCCCCCAGACGTCGCCGAGATCTGCCGCAGGTACCTCTGCGCGCAGTATTACCGCGAACAACACTTTGTTTCCGAGTCGTAAAAAGGAGAATCGCCATGAAATCTCTCAAAATCACCGCACTTTCCCTCGTCCTGGTTCTGCTTCTCGCCGCCTGCGGCGCGAAAAACGACACCCCCGATGAACCCGCCGTCGATCCGACGCCGGAACCTCCTATCGAGCAGCCGGTGGAAAAAACGCCCGATGAGCGCATCAACGACATCATCGCAGGCATGAGTCTTGAGGAAAAGGTCGGCCAGCTCTTCTTTGTCCGCTGCCCCGAAACGGGCGCGGCGGAAGACGTCGAAACCTATCACCTCGGCGGCCTGCTGCTCTTCGGCAGGGACTATAAGGACGCAAACGGCGACTGGCTCACGGAGGACGACTTCACCGCGGCGCTCGCGTCCTATCAGGCCGCGGCGGCCATCCCGCTTTTCATCGGCAGCGATGAAGAGGGCGGCACGGTCACGCGCGCGAGCAAAAATCCGAATCTCTTCTCCGAACCTCTCCCCTCCCCGCAGGAGCTCTATGCCGCGGGCGGCCTCGACGGGCTGCTCGAACGAACGCTCAGCTACAACCAGAAGCTCAAAGCGTTCGGCGTCAACGTGAACTTCGCCCCCGTGTGCGATGTGTCGACGAATCCCGACAACTTCATCTACGCGCGCTCGTTCGGGCAGGACGCGCAGACGACCGCGGACTATATCTCAAGCGTCGTGCCCGTCTATGCGCAGTCCGGCGTCGCCTGCGTCTTAAAGCACTTCCCCGGCTACGGCAACAACGCCGACACGCACACGGGCATCGCGCTCGACGCGCGCCCGTACACCACGTTTGAAAAGTCCGACCTCGTCCCCTTTGAATCCGGCATCGCCGCGGGCGCGCCGTTCGTGCTCGTGAGCCACAACATCGTCGAGTGCATGGACGGCGCGTATCCCGCGTCCCTTTCGGCGAAGGTCCACACGCTGCTGCGCGACACGCTCGGCTTCACCGGCGTCATCGTGACGGACGATCTCGCGATGGATGCCGTCAAAGCCTACGCGCAGGACGGCAGCGCCGCCGTGCTGGCCATTCAGGCGGGCAACGACATGATCGTGACCACCGACTATCAGACGCAGATCCCGCAGGTGATCGCCGCCGTCCAGTCCGGCGAGATCGCCGAAAGCGATATTGACGCGCACGTTTTCCGCGTGCTGCACGAAAAACAGGCGCTCGGCCTGATCGACTAAAGGAGAACCCCATGGAAACAAGAAAACTCTACTATGAAGATCCCTTTCAGAAGGGCTTTGCCACCACCGTCGTCTCCTGCGACGCTGTCAAGGGCGGCTACGCCGTTGTCCTCGCGGAGACGGCCTTCTACCCCGAGGGCGGCGGCCAGCCGTATGACACCGGCGTTTTGGGCGAGGCGAACGTGCTCGAGGTCCACGAGAAAGGCGGCGTCATCACGCACCTTTGTGACAAGCCCTTCGAGGTGGGAAAGAGCGTCTCCGGCAAGATCGACTGGGCGCGCCGCTTTGACCACATGCAGCAGCATTCGGGCGAGCACATCTGCTCGGGCCTCATCTGCGAGCGCTTCCACTGCGACAACGTCGGCTTCCACATGGGCGCGGACGTCGTCACGATCGACTTCAACGCCGACATTTCGTGGGATGAACTTATGGAGATCGAAGCGCTCGCCAACCTGTACATCTATGAGGATCACCCCATCGACATCCAGTTCTATCGCGGCGCGGAGCTCGACAAGGTCGAGTACCGCAGCAAAAAGCCGCTCGAGGGCGACGTGCGCATCGTCTCCTTCCCCGGCGCAGACTGCTGCGCCTGCTGCGGCACGCACGTCGTGCGTTCCGGTCAGGTGGGACTCGTCAAGTTCCTCTCCGTGCAGAAGTTCCGCGACGGCGTTCGCATCGAACTTCTTTCCGGCAAACGCGCGCACCGCTACCTTTCGGAGTGCTGGGCGCAGGACGTGCGCATCGCACAGGCCCTCTCCGTCAAGTCGAACGCGAGCTTTGCGGGCGTCGAGCGCGTGCTCGCTGAGCTTTCCGCGCTCAAGCAGCGCTGCGCAAAGCTCGAAGAGTCCGTCTTCGCCCAGACCGCCGCGCAGTACGAAGGCAAGGGCGACGTGCTGCTCTTCGAGGACGAAATGTCCGGCGACAGCCTGCGCAAGCTCTGCGACGCGGTCACGAACCACTGCGGCGGCCGCTGCGCGGTCTTTGCCGGCGCGGACGGCGCGTACAAGTACGCCATCGGGCATGTCGGCGGCGATCTTCGTGAGCTCACGAAAAAGATGAATGCCGAGCTGAACGGCCGCGGCGGCGGCAAGCCGAATTTTGTGCAAGGCAGCGTGGCCGCTGCGCGCGGGGCGATCGAAGCATTTTTCGCAGAATAATTTGCAACGATTCCCGCACCAATGCGGGAGAAGTTTCCCCTGCACCGTGCAGGGGAGCAAGTCAGAGGGGCCATTCTCTTTCGCAAAAGAGAATGGCCCCTTTGGAACCCCAAGAGAAAGACTTTGATTGGCAGTCTCAGGCTCGAATGGCCTTTGTGCCTCCGGAAGGTGACTGCCTGCGCGCGGCGTTGCCGCGTTTAGAGCTGCTATACGATTTGCCTCTGCTTCTATCATCCGCTGTTGCGCAGCCGTTGGCGGCTCTGCTGCCTTACGGATGCGGCACACCCCTTGCGGGTGCCGCTCT
>ENA-UEYI01002652-UEYI01002652.1-human-gut-metagenome-genome-assembly--contig:-NODE-2652-length-12010-cov-4.407525_pt1 | contig 12010 bp, 13 predicted proteins | sample MGYA00242900_ERZ507916 | MGnify/ENA primary metagenome ERZ507916 (study PRJEB26167, sample SAMN06115521) | human gut metagenome | host: Homo sapiens | place: China:Chongqing | collected 2015-09-02...
AACCGCCTAAACGCTCGGGAAGAGGACGTAAGACCCTAGAGGACTATATCGGTCCCCGACGGCAGACCTCGCAGAACTGAGAATCCCCTGGTTTCAACTACGGGGAGTGTCAATGGTAATAGACCGATTATCGGTAGGTTGTTTGAGCTGATAAACCGTCCGGTTTGTGTTGTCAGGACACTTGAGACCGATGAAGGCGAAATCGTTCCCGTATGTTCCAATTGCGGCGAACCGATTTCCCTGACCGATTCCTTCTGCCCGCATTGCTCTGCGGAAGTAGTCGGCAATGAGTTCGATTGCTGAGTCACGTCACCACTTCTAGGTTGCAATCCGGCTGGAATATGCTGACAGGCTTCGTCTCAACTACGGAAGCCATGTGGCGTTCGGTTTAGAGCATGGCATTAAAGGATGCGGCTTGCAGACGGCGAGTTCGAATAGGAAAGGAGTTCAACTGATGATTCCGCTGACGACAAGGGATGCTGCCGATTGGAGCATGATTTGTGCGTACCTTCGACTTGATGATGAGGGAAGAAAACGCGTCATCGATGAGATTGAATGGCAGACATCGAGAATGATGAAAGAGCGTGAAGAGGAAAGACGTGCATGGCTTTCTAAAGATATTTAGAGCGGAAAAAAATGAGAAGGTCGTTCCCTACATTTCTCTTAAAATAAGATGATTTGAAGAGCAGTTGTGTGACTCGGTGTCCGATAAGGAGCCGGGTCATTTTTCTGTCCTAGTAAGTAGCACCGTTGTATTGTGGTATCATCGTATCAGCAAATGCAAAAAAGGAGGAACGAATGGGCTTAAATGGGCTTTCGAAAGAATATATCCTGATGTCAATCAAGCCGCATTATGCCGACCTGATATATACCGAAAGGAAGCGCTTCGAATACCGCAAGAGGGCTCCAAAGCTGGTTGACTTGCCGATCCTCCTATATGAGACGGCGCCGGTCCAGAAAGTGACAGGTATTATCGCCGATTGGTCGATACTACAGGCAACTCCGGAGGCCGTGTGGACGTATTCGAAGACCCACAGCGGCTTGACGGCTGACAGGTTCTTTGGATATTACGAGGGGTGCGATAAGGCCGTTGCCATCCGTATCTACTCAGTTGTTCCGTTCAAGGATTCGCTTGAGCTGCAAACCTTGAATCCTGAACTGAAACGGCCGCCCCAATCGTTTTGCTATGTACGATCCGAACTCGACTTGCCGATGAAAGGATGAGCTATGGTTTCCGATGATGATCTTCACGCTTCAGTCAGTGGATTTCAAAAAGAACAGGCACGGAAGAAAAAGGTCTGCAGCCTGTGTGCACACTGCATACAGAACCCCCGTGTTCGCGACAAACGTCATAGACCGGAGGACACCCAGATTCAATATCTGTGCGTCAGGCGCGGAGAGGAACATGCCTTTGAAACCGGACATGGCAATTCATGTAGCTATTGGAAGGGACGGCCGTGAGCGATATCGACATCTACGCAGGGCTTGGAGGCGGTAAGAAGCGGGTCCGTCGCGATGACGGGAAGATCTTCGACAGTATTGCCGCGGCGAGTATGTCTGCCTACGGATATGCGGGGAGTGGGATCAAACGGGCGATTACCACCGGACGCAAGGCGAAAGGGCATCATTGGTACTGGGCAGACGAAATTTCAGAAGATTCTCAGAGGTAGTACTCTAGTATCGTGGTATACTGATACACGTCAAGAAAACAGGGCGTTACTAAACGAAATTGGCTGTCATCCGCTATAGTTGACAGCACGTTTCGCAGAAAGGACGAAAGATTCATGTACGAGAAGAAGCACGCACTGCCAAACAAAAAGATTCACACTCCGAAGGGGATCGCGCGTCTGACCGTCACCGCGGCGACCATGGCCGCCATGACCGGATCGAGCCTCATCTCACCGTTCGCGGCATTCGCCCAGACCGGTGACGGGGGCACGCAGCACCCCGCCGTGATGTCGCCGATCGCCGCCCACGCCGGTGCGGCAGCCGGTACCGGCGCAAAATCCGCCGCACAGACTATCGCGGACCTGCAGAAGGCAGTCGACGAGGCGAAGGCGAAGGAGGACGCCGCCAAGGCATCCTACGATGAGGCCGCCGGTCCCTACAACGAGGCGGCTTCCGCCCGCGACCAGGCCAAGGCATCCTACGATTCGGCAGTCAGCGCCGGCACGGCAGCCGACCGAGCGGCAATGGACGAGTACGCCCGTCAGGTCGCGGAGGGCAAGGACGCCGCCGATGCCGCCGGCAAGGACCTCAAGCAGGCGAAGGCGGGTCTCGCAGACGCCAAGGCAGATGCGTCCGAGAAGGACGAAGCGTACCAGTCCGCCCTCAAGGCGGCCCAGGATGCCAAGGATGCCCTCGATAAAGCCAAGGCAGATGCCGTAAGCGCCACCCCGGAGGCAATCAGTGCCGCCGAGCAGGTCGTGCGCGACGCTCAGGCTGCCGTGGACAGGGCACAGGCCGAACTGGACAACGCCAACGCGACGCTTGCCGATGCCCAGTCCAAGCTGGTTGCGGCCCAGTCTACAAAGGATTCCGCCGATTCTGTCCTCGCTGCAGCCAGGCAGAACAAGGACGCGGCGGATGCGAAGGCCGCAGCCGCCAGCGCCGCCTACGAGAAGGCGAAAGCCGACCTCGCTGCAGCGGAGGCAGGTGCCAGCGGTCCGGAGTACGATGCGGCAAAACAGAAGGTCGCGGACGCAGAGGCAGCCCTCGCTACCGCACGAGCGGCACAGTCCCAGTGCGAGTCCGAGCTCGAGCAGGCACAGTCCACTGCGGCAACGGCACAAACCGACCTGAATGATGCCCAGGCGTCCCTCTCCGTAAAGCAGCAGGCCGCGGCCGATGCCACGTCCGGCGTGAACGCCGCCCAGTCCGCACTCGATGCCGCGAACGCCGACCTCGATGCCGCCAAGCAGGCGAACGTCGACGCCATCTCCAAGCTGGATGCAGCGAAGCAGGCTGTCAAGGACGCTGAGTCCGCCAAGGCAGCCGCCGATGTAGAGCTTGCGAACACCAAGGCCGCAAAGGATACCGCAGACGCCGCCGTGACCGCCGCGCAGCAGAAGGTCGACGAGGCACAGGCGAAACTCGATTCCGCCGACGCGCAGCTCAAGCAGGGAGCCATTGGCTTCTTCCGTGCCATGGGTGCCGATTCAGCCATCGAGATCATCCAGAACTGCACGTACAAAGACTACACCGAGATCGGAAACAGTCTCGACGCAACGGGCCTTGAAAACATGCTTTCGTCCATCACGGTCATGAAGAACGTGAACGCCTACCGTAAGTCCGTCGGCCTTTCCGAGCTTGAGGTAAGCTATAAGCTCATTGCGGCAGCGATTGCAGATGCAAACTATTCGACGAAAAATGTAGAGCATGCCCAGCAGTTCGATGTCGGTGAAAACCTTGCCTGGAGCTATCGCGACCCCTGCAAGGCCTGGATCTATCAGGAAAAGGATCTGTTTGACAAGACTGCAGCATCCCTTGGTGCGACGAATCTTTCCGGAAAGGACGCCTACGACTTCTGGTACGCCAACCAGGACAAGTTCGATTACTACCGTATCGGTCATTACATGAACATCATCAACCCTGACTATGCTGTCATGGGATGCGGTCTGAACGATGACACCCGTTTGACGTTCTCGCTCACGCTGCAATACGGCGGTTGGGCCGGTTCGGGCTGGAATACCGGAGCCATCTCCGTCGACGAGTACGAGCAGAAGCTGATCTCCTACATCAACGGCCTGAAGAACGCCAAGAGCGCACTCGACGCAGCCAAGGCCGATCTCGCAGCCAAGCAGCAGGCAGCCGCCGGCGCCGCAGCAACCGTCCAGCAGAAGCAGGATGCCTTCGATGCCGCACAGACAGGTGTCGATGCCGCGAAGCAGGGCGTCACCGATGCGCAGCGTGCCTTCGATGCCGCAAAGGCTGATGTCGCCGCCAAGCAGCAGGGCGTCACGGATGCCCAGGCCGAGCTGAATGCGGCGAAATCGAACCTCGATGCCGCCAATGCAGCCGTCGATACGGCAAAGTCGACCGTCCAGCAGAAGCAGGTCGCCTTTAATGCCGCCAACGCAGCCGTAACGACCGCACAGTCCAAGCTGGACTCCGCCAAGGCGGACACCGCATCCAAGCAGCAGGGCGTGGACGATGCGAACGCCGACCTCGCGAAGTTCTTCCAGGACATCGCCGACGCCAAGAAGGCGGTCGATACCGCAAAGAGCGCCCACGACGCGGCGGTAGCCGACCAGGCCGAGAAGGCGGCGGTCCTCGCAGCCGCCGAGCAAAAGGCGGATACCACCGCAAGCGCCCTCGCGGATGCCCAGCGTGCCGTCGATACCGCAAAGGCCGACACCGGCGTTGCCGCCGACAGGCTTACCGGCTCCCAGACCGATCTCGAGGACGCACAGTCGAACCTCGACATCCTCACCGGCCTTGCCGCGAAGCTCGCAGAGGCACAGCAGCGCGAGCAGGATGCAGTAAAGGCCGTCAATGACACCAAGGCCGCCCTCGATACCGCGAAGGCGGATACCATCGCCGCCGAGTCCCTGGTCTCCGCCGCCGAACAGGCGAAGGCGCAGGCAGACGCCAAGCTGTCGAAGCTGAACTCCATCGATGCCGGCGCGGCGATCGCTTCCGGCCATGATGTGAACGCGGATGACGCCCTCAACGCGCTTTTCGCCGCAGCAGTCGAGGCACGTGCCAAGGTCGCGCCCGCCAAGGCCATCCTGGACGAGAAGCAGGTCGCGGTGGACGAGCTCCAGCCCGGCTACGATGCGACACTCGCCGCCTACGAGCAGGCGAAGTCCGACCGCATCGCAGCGGAGCAGAAGCTTTCCGATGAGATCGCACGACAGGAGGCAGAGGAGGCCGCAAAGAAACAGGCGGCATACAGCCCGAAGCATCTCGCCGGCACGGAGACCGCCCAGCCCGGCAACCTCGCCCAGACCGGTGACCGCGCGGGACTCATCGGCGAGACGTTCGTCATCGGCGGTACCGTCCTCGTGGCGGCCGGCGTCTTCCTCGACCAGAAGAAGCGCCGCGAGCAGATGTAGTGCAAATCGCATAACGACTCGGAAAAGGGGAGTTCCGCAAAAAGGAACTCCCCTTTTTTCGTGTGCGCCTAGCGGCGCACGTTTCTAACGGGTTAAAGTCCCGAATCCACCCGGTAGTGGGAAGGATATAGCCGAAGGCAAGGGTGTCCATCGTGAGGTGGAATCTGAAGGAAGCTGGATGTGAGGAACATACTAACTCACGGGCAAATCTCTGGTCTGACGGACAGAAATCTCATATGAGGTTATGCATGAGGGTAAGGTTGCACGCCAAATTGAAGCCCAATAACTGCACGGAATCATGCATGATAGATGAGGCAGATGGATGGAGAGGAAGAAACGTGTGGTACCTAGGGAGGTCTGTACGGTACGCCTTGAAAGAGGTAACCATTGCATAAAGCAATGCTGAACGCACAGAAGTCAGCAGAGGTCATAGTAGCCGAGAGGTGAAGGACCGAATCAGTAGGAGTCTTGAGTATGACCGAGAAAGGAGGAATGACCGCCTATGGCAGAAAATATTGAAAACAATGGCTGTTCGCAAAGAGATAGTGCGGAACACGAAGGGTATGCAAAAGCGTCTAGGTCATTCAATCGGATATGGAAAGAAAGAGACAGTGCACAGCCGAGACTTTTGGAAGCGATACTGTATAAAGACAACTTTAACAGAGCGTATAAGAGAGTTAAGGCAAACAAGGGAGCGCCGGGAATTGATGGCATGACCATTGAGGAGGCTCTTCCATATCTAAAGGAACATCAACAAGAGTTAACCGACCGCATTTATCGTGGAAAGTATACTCCGTCTCCAGTAAGACGAGTTGAGATTCCACTCAAAAGAGGGCTCATTGCCCTCTTTTATCAATCCTCATAGTGTCCACGGCAGGAAATAATCCACAAAAATCCGTTTTCATCAATGTTGTAGACGAGTCTGTTTACATCATCAATTCTTCGGCTCCACGCTTTTCTGTGACGAAGCGGTTCCGGTTTCTCTGTCAACCGATGTGATTCATGAATCGTATAAAAATCATGGAATAAATAATATCAATATGATAGATTATAATTTGAAAAGACCCTCTTGAATCGTTTGGATCAGGTGTTTATGATAAGATGAAATAAGAACATAGCGTAGCTTATTAGGAGATCATTATGTGTGGACGGTATTATGTGGATGACGAAACAGCAGAAGAAATCGAAAAAGTAATCCGCTTGGAGAGATCCGGACCATCAAACAGCTGCAGATACACTCCCAGGAACGAAAGAACTATGCAGGTATTCCATCCATAGAGTTTGATTGTACGATTGTCATTTTAGGCGGACAGCTAGCCGCAAAGCTGATATACTATATGTCAGAGGGCAGGTGGGTGCTGAATTTTAAATAGTAAGAATGGAAGCCATACCTATGAAAATGAAAACTGAGGAAATCATAAAACTTATCAAATATGTTACCGGCTCCGTAGCTGCCGTATTGCTTGCAGCAGCCCTGCAGCTTCAGTTTGCGTATGCCGCAGGAATTATCACTCTCCTGACGATCCAGGACACGAAGAAGGAAACTGTGCGGATAACAGCGAAGCGCATGATCATATTTGTGATCATGACGATCTTGTCAGCAGTGATCTTTCCGCTTGCCGGATATCACGTATGGGCATTCGGTATTGTACTGATCCCATATCTGTTTAGCTGCATGGCATTAGACATGAAGGAAGCGATTGCTCCTATTGCAGTGCTTTGTACACATTATGTTTCAGCTAAGAGCTGCAGTCCGTCCATGATCCTGAACGAATTCCTGATCCTGGTGATCGGAGCGGGGATAGGCACACTGTGGAATCTCTATATGCCGGATGGCAGAAGACAACTGTTGGAGTATCAGAAAACCGTGGATGACAAAATCGTATACATCTTACACAGAATGGCGATCTACATAGAACTGGAGGACAAGACGGATTATACAGGAAGCTGTTTTGATGAACTGGACGCAATGCTTGTGAATCTGAAAAAAGAGGCATTACGATATATGAATAATCATCTGATCACAGAGGATGATTACTATTACGAATATATGCAGATGAGAGCAAGACAGTGCGTGATACTGAAAAGAATATATGCAGATATCATCCGTCTGACCACTACGCCGGAGCAGGGGAAAGCACTGGCAGATTTTATACGTCAGACTGCCGATGAATTTGAAGAACAAAATAATGTGGAAACCCTGCTGTCGGAGTTAGAGAGACTGCACCACCATTATGAACAGCAGCAGCTCCCGGTCACACGACAGGAATTTGAAAACCGGTCCATGCTGTATCATATCCTGGAAGACATGAAAGCGTTTCTTGACATCAAAAAAGACTTTATCACAGCAAGGTGATGTATTATAATGTAAAAACCAAATTAGATAAGAAAGTGGAGGAAAACATATATGTTAGAAGCAGGAAAAAAAGCACCCGATTTTGAATTGCCGGATCAGGACGGCGTAATGCATAAATTAAGTGATTATGCAGGGAAAAAAGTGATTTTATATTTTTATCCAAAGGATAACACACCCGGATGTACGAAACAGGCATGCGGTTTTTCAGAGAGATATCCGCAGTTTGCGGAAAAGGGTGCGGTCATTCTTGGAGTCAGTAAAGATTCCGTGGCTTCTCATAAGAGATTTGAAGAAAAATATGGTCTGGCATTTACACTTTTAGCTGATCCGGAACGTAAAGTCATTGAAGCCTATGATGTCTGGAAAGAAAAGAAAAACTATGGAAAAATATCTATGGGCGTGGTAAGGACCACATATCTTATCGATGAACAGGGAGTCATCATCAAGGCTAATGATAAAGTCAAAGCAGCAGATGACCCTGAAAATATGCTTAAGGAATTAGAAGGATGAAAATCATACTGTCTCCTGCAAAAAAGATGGTAAGCGATACGGACAGCCTTGCACCGGTTAACGTGCCAAAACATATGGATCAGACAGCAGAGATATTGAGTTTTATGAAGAGTCAGTCCGAAGAGAAGCTGAAAGCAGTCTGGAAATGTAACGATAAGATTGCCGAACAGAACTTTCACAGACTGGAAACTATGGATCTGTACCGTGGACTTACTCCGGCAGTATTATCCTATGAAGGAATCGCATTTCAGTATATGGCACCAGCTGTGTTTGAGGATAGACAGCTTGCATATGTACAAAAGCACTTGAGAATCCTGTCTGCGTTTTATGGTGTTTTGGAACCAATGGATGGGGTGACACCGTACCGGTTAGAAATGCAGGCAAAGGTCGGGATAGGAGATGCAAAAAATCTGTATGATTACTGGGGGGAGAGATTATATCGTTCAGTGATTGATGACAGCAGGGTTATCATTAATCTGGCATCAAAAGAATACTCAAAATGCATAGAAAAGTATCTGACACCTAAGGATACCTATATTACGATCTCCTTTTGTGAGTTATCGGGAAATAAACTGGTAACGAAAGGGACATATGCCAAAATGGCCCGAGGGGAGATGGTCCGGTTCATGGCAGAAAGAGAAATTGAGAATCCTGAAGAGATACGAAAATTTGACAGACTTGGATATACTTTCAGAAGAGATTTGTCATCTGAATCGGAATATGTATTTGAACGAAAATGAACAGACTAAAAATATTATTGTGATGTTTGCAGATGGGAGTATGATGAAGACCGATATGTGAGAATATTAAAATTAAAAAATAGCAATTTGCACAATTTATTCACTATCTCATGGAAAACATCAGTGCTTTTGCGAAGTTGCACAAAACTAACTGTATATGATATTATAGCAAAGCGATACGCAGTGCGAGAGGCATGGTAAGTCTGATCAAAGCTGCGTATTTATTTTACTATTTGGTTAGTGATGGCTAACCTAGAAAAGAAAGGAGTTGATTTTATCAAGTCGCATCGATCAACCATTGTCCTGCTTGCGCTGTTGTTTATGCCGGCCTCCAACTTGTGGAGTCGCGCCCTTTTTGCCTTTGCTACGGCAATCTTAGGCACATGGGTTTTTGTCTGGTTCATCCAGAGGATCCGGTTCAAGGATCTTGTTATGGTTCCGCTGGTGGGTATCATGTTTGGAAATGTGATCGGCGGAATTACCGGTTATCTTGCCTATAAATATGAGATGACACAGGCGCTGTCCTCATGGCTGGTAGGGCATTTTTCACTGGTACTGAAAGGCCGCTATGAAATCGTGTGGCTGACAGTGCCACTGGTGATACTGGCATTCCTGTTTGCAAACCATTTCAATATCGTAGGTCTGGGAAGGGATTTTTCCCAAAACCTTGGAGTTCCCTATAACCTGGTTCTTTTTTCCGGCCTTACGCTCTCCGCCATGATTACCGCAATAGATTACATGAAAATTTAATAGAAAAATTAAAAATCGTCTATTGACACAACAAAAGGCTGCCTGCTACAATCTACGCGCAATTCACTTTGAATAGAAGGAGGTAAAGATAGATGATGAAACGTAAATTGATTTTAACCGGCGCAGCACTGTCCCTGGCAGTGGCTATGACCGGATGTGGCGGTAAACCAGTGATAAATCAGCAGCCAAGCAGCCAGGCACAGCTGATCAGCATGGAAGCAGCTCAGGAGGTAGCGTTAAAGGCAGCAAATATTGCTGCGGAGGATGCAGCAATTTCAGCGACGACCCTGAATGAAGCAGCAGGGACGTCCTGCTATAAGGTTGAGTTTACTTCGGGCGATTATGCTTATGCCTACACTGTAAATGCAGAAACGGGTGCAGTCATGGAAATGAGCAGCCGGGAGAAGAATGCGGTAGATACCCAGGCACAGACGGAGGCGACAGTCCCCGCTGCCGATTCTGCCACAACGCAGAGTTCTGCCGCAGCTACCGCGCAGACGGTAACCGGCACAGTGGATGAGGAAATGGCACAGAAGATAGCTCTTGAGCATGCCGGAGTGAAGGCAACGGATGCAACGATCACCAAGTCAAAGCTGGACTATGAAGGCAGACGCCAGGTATATGAAATTGAATGGTACGCAGGCGGTAAAAAGTACGACTATGAAATAGCCGTGGATACCGGTGAGATTTTAAGTTCCGGATACGATGAAAAAACATCCGGATGGAGTGTCAGCAATAGCAGTAACGTTACTGTCAGTGAGGCAGATGCGAAGCAGACAGCACTTGGCCGTGTCAGTGGTGCAACGGAAAAGGACATCTACGAATGGCAATTCGATTATGACGATGGACGTCCGGAATACGAAGGCAAGATCATCTATGGCGGAACGGAATATGACTTTACGATCGATGCATCCAGTGGAGCTGTAGTGGAGTGGGAGGCTGAGAGCGTCCGTTAGTTATACTCATCAAAAAAGTAAGGGGTTGTATCCCCGGTAACAATCATGTATAGAAATGTATAGAAAAAGGATAGCGTAGCCGCAAGGCGGGAAGCGCTATCCTTTTTCCTTTCATATCAATTCTTCGATATAATTATACATATATTATTCCATGCAGTAAAGAATAAATACAATAATGATAGAGAAAAGTTAAATGATAGATATTCCAAGAAATGAGGCATTTATGCATGGGAGAAAAGTACTCAAAAGAAGATCATGACAAATGTAAAAAAGTTGCAGAAGTGTTTCAGGAATTGTATGATATGTTAGGTGATACCTGTGTCCTGGATGCAGGTGAATTTGGATTTGTATATTTAACATATTATAGGGAGCAGAAATCCTGCTTTGATAGAAATAAGGTATATCGTAATGCAGAAGAACTGTTTGAAGCATTGTGGGATGAGTGGCTTTACAGTGAAGTGATGCAGCCTGTATATGGGACAGAGGATGCGGAAGCAGGCTTTGAAGAGATCTACCGAAAGCTTTCGGATGAAAGAAAGCAGGAATATGCTGTAAGGAAGCAGCAATTTATGGATCAGGCAGAATTAAAACCGGAATGAGATCGCAAAGCTGATATACTATATGTCACAGGTTGTATAGCTGCCGTACTGCTTGCAGTAGCCAGCAAGGTGATGTATATTAAACAATTGAAGATGCGCGACCTTGATCAGCGAATATAACAATAGGAAAATTGGAAACAGGAGGCCATCAGAAATGACGGAAAGAGAAAAAATGTTAAGCGGAGAGTTGTATGATTCATCGGATAACGAATTGGAACAATTACGTTTGCATGCACGTAAATTAGCAAGAAGATATAATTTAACAGATGAAGATCAGCAAGAAGTGCAGGCACAGATATTGCGGGAATTATTGCCGGCAACAGAAGAACTCCCGTATTTGCAGGCACCGGTCTATTTTGATTATGGATGTCATACTTACTTCGGAAAATATAGCTCTGCTAATTTTAATTTCACATGCTTAGACGTAGGTGAAATACATATAGGGGATAATGTGATGATCGGTCCTAATGTTACATTGGCAACTCCTATGCATCCATTATTGCCTGAGGAGCGTAATGTCAGGAAAAGAGAAGATGGCAGCCTTTATACTCTTGAGTATGCGAAGCCGATCACTATAAAAGATAATTGCTGGCTGGCATCCAATGTGGTTGTTTGTGGTGGTGTTACCATAGGGGAGGGATGCGTAATAGGAGCAGGAAGTGTTGTGACGAGAGATATTCCTCCCTATAGTCTGGCGGCCGGAAACCCATGCCGTGTTATTCGCAAAATAACCGAAAAAGATCATATGTAAGATAGAATTGGTCAATTTTCACCAGTTCATTGCAACAGAATCACTAATATTTAGTAAAAAGAATTTATGTTTTTTAATAGATTTTTCCAATCAACTGTGCTATAATAAGAACGTTTAAGCACTATAGAAGTTGAATTGAAAATTTACAAAGGAAGGAAAACTATCATGGAAAAGATCAAAAAGCGTATAGCTAACTTAAAGGTTGCAGGAAAATTAAAAGTATATCGAATGACAGTGCTTGTTATGACATTATTTTTAGTGTTAGTGGCCCTGATCTCGACATTAGTGATC